>Ga0187765_10000011_pt1 | contig 134923 bp, 122 predicted proteins | sample 0216_QUI02_MP05__3_FD_133018 | JGI IMG/M metagenome (GOLD analysis project Ga0187765, IMG submission 133018) | Tropical peat soil microbial communities from peatlands in Department of Meta, Colombia - 0216_QUI02_MP05_10_MG | ecosystem: Environmental > Terrestrial > Soil > Wetlands > Peat ...
AATGCGCCGATACGCCGCCAGCGCCACCAGATCTTACCAAGCGAGTCATCGAACAATTCCGAGCCGCAGGTTGCCGCACCCGCTGATCGAGTTTTGGCAAGCAGGCGGCGCGAAATGCCCGGGGGGAGTTTTCCATGCTAGACCTTGCTCGCGAGATCATCGGTACCCAGCCAATTCTTACGGCGTTTCTGGCGATCGGTCTCGGTTACCTCGTCGGACAGATCAACATCGGCGGATTTTCGCTTGGCGTCGGTGCCGTTCTGTTCGTCGGTCTTGCGCTCGGCGCATTTGCTCCGAAGGCGCAGATCACCGGACCCATCGGGCTGACCGGTCTGATCATGTTCCTCTACGGCATCGGGATCCTGTACGGACGCCAATTCTTTGAAGGGATGCGGGGTGTCGGCCGCAAATATAACCTGCTGGCGCTGGTCGGGTGTGTGGCCGGCCTCCTCGTAGCGCTCGGTCTAGGTCAGGCCTTCGGCATTAAGATTGGTCACACCCTTGGCATTTATGCCGGATCGATGACGAGCACCGCGACGCTTCAGGCCGCGCTCGATGTCATGAAGAACAAGGAACCCTCAATCGGATATTCGATTGCCTATCCCTTCGGTGTGATCGGGCCGATCCTGTGCATCTATTTCATGACGCGCGTCGTTCAGCCGAAATTTCCGGCAAAAGCGCAGCGCTTCCATATGGGCGAAATTTCCATCGGCGACAAATTCTCCGGCCGCAGACTCGACGAGCTCACGAAAGAACTGCCGGAGGGCGTCCAGATGACGATGGTTCGCCAGAGCGGACACAACGTTATCCCGGCTCCAGATCTTGCGCTGTCAGCCGGCGATGCCGTTTTGATCATCGCCGAACAGCAGGATGCAATCGCGGAAGCCGCTTCGCGCCTCGGCAAACTTGAACCTGGCCGCCTAGCCAAGGATCGCGCCGATCTGGACTACATTCGGGTCTTTGTCGGCAAAGCCAGCGTCGTCGGTGTACCCCTCGCCCGACTCCCGATGCCCGCCGGCTTTCCGGCTCACCTGTTGCATGTACGCCGGTACGATGCCGACCTCGTACCGACGCCCGATTTGATGCTCGAATTTGGCGACCGTGTTGGCGTGCTGATGCCCCCGGACCGGAGAGACGACGTCAGGAAGTTTTTTGGCGACACGGTTAAGGCGGCAGCTGAATTCAGCTACGTCTCTCTGGGTCTCGGCATGGTCCTCGGCGTATTGATCGGGCTCATTCCAATTCCCATCCCCGGTGTCGGCACTGTTACCCTTGGCATCGGCGGCGGCCCGCTGATTGTTGCGCTTATCCTTGGCAAATTACGGCGGACGGGTCCCATGCTGTGGACGATGCCGCTGCCGGCTAACATTGTGCTTCGCAATTTCGGGCTCGCGATGTTTCTCGCCACGGTCGGCGTCAACGCCGGCCAGCCCTTTGTGCGCACCATCGCGGAATCGGGCTTTACGATGTTCTTTATCGGGATAGCCGTCTTGATGACGACCGTGTTGATCGTCCTTATCGTGGGCTACTACCTCATGAAGATCCCGTATGACGATCTGGTCGGCGTCGCCTCGGGCGCGACTGGAAACCCCGCCATCCTCGTCTATTCGACCAAGATGGCGCCGACCGAGCGGCCCGATATCGGCTACGCGATGATCTTCCCGTCGATGACAATCGTCAAAGTCATTGCGGTGCAAATCGTCGGCATACTCGCGGCCACCGGCACGGGCGGCTAGCCGCGCAATGAAGAAAAAGCCGACTGACCACGAGGTCTCCGTACCACAAGTGGTGACTTTCGACGCCATCATGCCGGCAAGCATGGCCGTGCGCGCCGAACAGAGCGGAATCAAAAGGGCAGCCACCGATCCGGTCACCATTTTCGTGTTGAGCATTCTCGCCGGCGCATTCATTTCGTTCGGCGCACTCTTCGCGACAACCGTCACGGCTGGTACCGGACTCTCCTATGGAGTCGGGCGTCTGCTCACGGGCTTGGTCTTTTCTGCCGGCCTTGTCATGGTAATTATCGCCGGGGCCGAGCTTTTTACGGGCAACAACCTTATCGTGATGGCCTGGGCCAGCGGTAAAATAAAAACCCGCGCGTTGCTGCTCAACTGGATCCTTTCCTTCACCGGAAATTTTGTCGGCGCGATTGCGACTGCTATCCTCGTGTTCTACTCAACCCAGTACACGTTCGGTGATGGCGCTGTCGGACTTGTTGCGCTGAACACCGCGAAGGCAAAAACGTCATTGGACTTCATCCCGGCTTTGATCCTCGGGATCTTGTGCAATGCCCTTGTATGCTTGGCCGTATGGATGTTGTACAGCGCGCGAACCAATATCGACCGGATTATGACGGCCATCCCGCCAATTGCGATATTCGCGGCGGCCGGATTCGAGCACTGCATCGCCAATATCTACTTCATACCGATGGGCTTGTTCATCAAGGCAGGCGCCCCTGACTCGTTCTGGAAGGCCATCGGCAAGACTGCCGCAGATTTTCCAGGGCTGACCTGGAGCAATTTTGTCGCCAACCTGTTCCCGGTCACAATAGGTAACATCATCGGCGGATCGCTGTTGGTCGCCGCCGTTTACTGGTTCGTCTATTTGCGAGATACGAAAACGCCGTGACCGTGGCATCCAAAACAAGCAGCTAGACCTTTTCGACTACGGCCACACACGTTCCATACAGTGTGTAAGAATTGTTTCGGAGTTAAGGCGTCAGGAATGACGGACCCGGCGGAGCATAGATCGACCTGGCTTTGGTGTTTTCCACCAACCCGTTGGTTGGCAGATTATCATGCGGACTGGTTGAAAAATGACGTCATCGCCGGGGTGACGCTGGCAGCCTATGCGATCCCCGTTTCCCTCGCCTACGCGGGACTTGCGGGCCTACCCCCGCAAGTCGGCGTCTACGGCTACCTGCTGGGCGGCATTGGCTACGCTCTGCTCGGGTCTTCACGTCAACTTGCGATCGGTCCCACGTCCGCCATCTCGCTCATGGTCGCCGCATCCGTGGGAGCAATGGCGGAGGGAGACGCGCAACGCTATGCACAGATCGCCAGCCTGGCAGCTTTTACAGTGGCCGGACTTTCCTTGCTCGCCTGGTTGTTGCGACTGAGCGCGCTCGTGAAGTTGATCAGCGACAGTATCCTTGTCGGTTTCAAGGCCGGCGCAGGGTTGACCATCGCCATGACCCAACTGCCAAGTCTTTTGGGCGTGCCAGGAGGAGGGCACAATTTTTTTGAACGAGCTGTGCTGATTGTCGGGCAGCTCGGCCAAACGCATTACCTCGTGCTCGCGGTCGGTGTCGCGGCAATCGGGCTGCTCGTCCTTGGCGAACGTATCCTGCCAGGAAAGCCGATCGCCCTTGCGGTTGTTGCATTTTCAATCATTGCCGCAACCATGCTCGGGCTTCCGGCTCTCGGAGTGCCGACGACGGGAGAGATTCCGTCCGGGCTACCCACATTCGCGGGCCCAGCGCTGCGACTACATGACGTAGAGGGAATCTTCCCGTTGGCCGCCGGCTGTTTGCTGCTGGCCTATATTGAGGGCGTATCGGCCGCACGCACCTTCGCGGCCAAACACAGATATGTACTGGATCCGCGACAAGAGCTTCTTGGCATCGGCGCGGCGAATCTTTTGACCGCGTTGGGACACGGCTATCCGGTCGCGGGTGGATTGTCGCAATCGGCAGTGAATGACAAGGCGGGCGCACGTACGTCGCTTGCGCTGGTCTTTGCCTCAATCACACTTGCTCTGTGCCTGCTTTTCCTGACTGGCCTGCTGGAAAATCTGCCCAAAGCAGTATTGGCGGCCGTTGTGCTGACAGCTGTGTACGGGCTTTTGGATTTTCCGGCGCTGTTCCACATGTGGCGCGTGAGCCGGCTGGATTTCTATGCCGCAACGATTGCTCTTGGCGCCGTCCTGCTTCTGGGAATCCTTGACGGCATCCTGCTTGCTGCACTCGCCTCCATCATATTGCTGCTGGCCCGCGCATCGCAGCCGCACGTGGCGTTTCTCGGCCGCGTTCCCGGTACCAACACCTATTCAGACTTGGACCGCCATCCCGAGAACGAACCGCTGTCCGGAGTGATCGTGTTCCGTCCCGAAGCATCACTCATTTACGTCAATACCGACTCGGTCCTGGAAGCCGTCTTGAACCGGCTTCGGGCAGCGGCCGGCGCCGAAGTCCGCCTGGTTATCTGCGATCTCTCTGCGTCTCCATATCTCGATCTTGCCGGCTCGCGCATGTTGAATGAATTGTACGGTCAACTCGCAGCTCGCGGGATTAAATTGCGCGTTGTCGGTGCGCATGGTTCGGTGCGTGATCTCCTGAGAGCCGACGGCATGGCCGAAAAACTCGGACGGCTCGATAGGACAGTGTCCGTTGACAGTTTGCTTCGCGGAGACGTTGGTACCTGACGCCAGCTACTAAGTATGCTGAGTCAATTTCAGACAGGAAGCTCTGCGAGTGTTTCCAGACAACAAGTCAGGAATAATTTGCAGATGTCGGGGGCGAGAATAAACAGCTACCAATACACGAGCGCATAGATCGCGGCAGTTACGACAGCGCCGACAATCAGCCAGCCAAGCGTCACCCCAAGCAACGCCAGCTTGTCGCCGGTGTTCAATTTCATGGGGTCAGCTGACCAGATCGAAGAAGACGAGTGATGATTGAAATACGCCTGTAAATTCAGGCGATAACGCGTGCAGGAGATCCCCAAATCGACTTCCTGGAAACTTAGGGGACGCAAGTATTGGAGGCGATGTCCGCTTTACCCCTGAAAGCGGTCTTCCGCTTCCGCAATTGAGGATTTCGATGCGCGGTACCATCAAACCAGCAAGGGGAAACCCTGAAGGGTCAAACTATCCATGAATGGCGTTGATCTTAATCAAAGGAAGTGGAAGCCTAGTTCCCTAGGACTTTTACAAAACCTGGTCGGGGGGCACCTATGCTTAGTTCCTATCGTCTGACGAAATTTTGCGCCGTGGTTGCAATTGCGGCAGCGACCATAATGGGCGCGCTGTCGCAGTCCTTTGCAGAGACAGGCTCAGTGCGATTCCATATCGTCAAGGCCGGGTTCATCGTCGGCGTTGGCGGCGGCTCGGGCACCCTGAATTTTAGGGGCAGAAGCTATCGGCTAAGCGTTGGGGGCATCAATGTGGGTACCATCGGAGCATCAGCGGTGGACTTGGTTGGTACCGCATCCAATTTGAGAACCGCTGGTGATATCGTCGGTACGTATACGCAGGGTTCTGCGGCGCTTGCAGTCGTGGGCGGCGGAAGAGTGGCAACACTGCAAAACGCCAACGGTGTCATCATCCGAGTGCGTGGACCGGCGATCGGCCTTGAGGCTTCGCTCAGCCTGAGTGGGATGCAAATATCGATGCAATGAGCGGTACACAAAAAGGAGGTGCCCGGTATGGCTGAAACGACCAAACTCTCCGTCGGCCAAGCACTCGACAAATTGAGGGGCACCGATCCCCTAAAATCAAAAATGGCACAGCTTGATGAAAAAAATGACGCCCTCGACAAGGAAGCGCGACGATTGAGAGCCACAAGATTGCGAATCGAGGGAGACCAGAAAGCTGGCTTGAACAAAAAGGATTGAATCCGCAGAATGACCACTTTGGATCATTAGCAGCATTTGGCGTGCGCTACGCAAAGATCGGTCTGCTTCGATCGTTCTCGCAGCGCATCCTTGAGTAATGTGGAGTGGTAAATGCCAGTTCTCGCCTTTTTTGCGGTAGCAGGTTTGGCGCTGCTCGCGCTGCTGTTTGTAGCGGATGCAACACTGGAGAAGCGATCGTCTCCAATAGTCACGAGCAGCCGCATTGGTCTGCCAGAACAAAGGCGCCCTGACACCATACAAGTTCTGACCACAACGCGGGCGCCAGCGCCTGACATGACATCGCAGCCCGTGCTTGCGGCGCAGCCTAAGTCGGATATTGAGCCCTTGGCGAAGATCACACCGGCAACGCGAGACGAAATGCTACAAAGGCTGGTCGGCTACGGACAGCACCGCCCGGGCGACAACCTTTCCATAAAGGGTCAGTAGCAACGATCCGCGATGTCGGCGCCGCGCCGCGCAGGGCTCTAGCGATTGAGATTGTCTACGGTTTCATCGTTTGCTGTTGCGCAATGAGGTTGTGGGGTGTCACACGGATCACACCGCCACGCGGGCTGTCGATGTCGGCTATCAAAAAGAACGAAATTGATATGATCGCCGGCAAGACCAGCAAGAATATATTGGTACGATGCTCGCCGTATCCCAAAAGCAGATTACAGGAAATCGCGATTAAACCCATTAATGCCCATGCCGCGGCCGGAATCCGATTCCACCAGGCCGCCTGAGTAAATCCCTGAGAGTTCAAAACATCATTGATGCTTGAGATTGCCAAGGCAATTATCGGTGTCTGCTGCGTCGCTGCCACATTTCTCACGGTGCTCCAAAGATCCGCTTGAAGCCTTTGAGTGTCTGCGTTGATTGAGCCCGTCTGACGGTCGTTACCGGCCTCATAGAATGAAATTCGCGCTGAGATGTACTTCTTAAGTAAATCTCGCACGCGCACCGCGTCATTCGCAGGTAACAGCTCGGCTCGCACGTATGCAGTGCCGATCGCATTCGCCTCCACTTCCTCGGAATTTTTTCGTTGGTCGTATCGGTTGACTGCCATTGCGAAACTGAAACCAATTATAAGGCCAAGCAACGTTAGCCCAGCGTTTCGGAGAATATCGAAATCGTCGCGTTCGCCTTGTTTGAAGGGTCGGACTTTTTTTCGAATCACATCGCCCGCATATGCCGCCGCCCATTGGGCAACGAGGGCGACTGCGAACACGACAAACGGATTATCAAAAGTGCCCATGTGAGGGTCTTCCGCGCTTGAGCACCAAGGACGCTGCTCGATGGTCAAAACCCTGAGGTTGAGCGTTCGCAGATGAGACTAAATGGCGCGCCCGAAGAGATTCGAACTCCTGACCCCCAGATTCGTAGTCTGGTGCTCTATCCAGCTGAGCTACGGGCGCTGATTCCGCTGCCGGAAACCGGGCCGCGGCACCGCGGGCATAGCTATCGCCTTGATCCGGCATTGGCAAGGGTTGGTGCCGCTGGTGCTTACGCGAGCTGTGCAGCTCAGGCCAGCGCCTCGTTTTCGATACGAATGCGATAGGCAAGCAGCGCGGCATTGGCGACCGAAAAGACCAGCGCAAACATCGGCAGTCCGAGTGCCAACGGAACCACGGCGATTTCCAGTGCGACGATCAGATAATTTGGATGCTTGAGCCAGCGATACGGCCCGCGCGCCACGGGAGCAGCGCCCGGCAGCACGATGACACGGGTGGTCCATCGCCGGCCGAGACTCGATATCACCCACAGGCGGCCGAACTGGAGAACGACAAAGAGCGCCAGCCAACCCAGGTTGATGGGCTGATTGTGACCGAATACCCACAAGCCGAGCAGCCACAACCCATGCAGCACGATCATGAGCGGATAGTGGGTAGCCCCGAATTCAACGGCGCCCTTTGCACGCAGACGGACGGTATTGAACTGCGCGAATGCGAGCTCGGAGAGCCTTTGCAGGACAAGGAATGCGACCAGCCAAGCGCCCTCACCCATGTGCCGCCTCAAGCGCGAGAAAGTTCGCGGTGAACCCGGGACCGAGGGCCGAAAGCATGGCGTGGCCACGCAAACCACGCCGAAGCACGCGCTCGAGAACGAACAGCACGGTCGGTGCCGACATGTTGCCGTAGCCGCGCAGCACCTCGCGTTCGTCGCGCAGCGTGCCTTTCTGCAACCCGAGCGCAACCTCTATCGCGTCCAGCACTTTTGCGCCGCCCGGATGACAGATCAGTTGCGGCGCCTGCAGCTGCGCCGTCCTTATGAAGCGGCGCACCGGAGCGGCCATTTTCTGCTCGACAAAACGCGGCAGCGAACGCGAAAGCACCACGCGAAAGCCGACGGGATCAATCATCCAACCCATGATATCGAGCGTACGCGGCCAGGTGTGCTCGGCAGCGGTACCGATGCGCAACTCGCCTGCTGCCGGTCCGGCGCGCAATACCGCCGCGGCGGCGCCGTCTCCGAAAAGCGCCGAAGAAATCACGTCGGCCTTGGATCCACGATCAATGCGACAGGCGAGCGTGCACAGTTCGACCACGACAACGAGGACAACTTCGCCCGGCTCGGCGCGCGCCAGGCGGGCGCCAAGCGCCAGGCCCGAGACGCCACCGGCACAGCCACGGCCGAACACCGGAACGCGCATCACGGACGGCCGGAATCCCATTTCCGGACCGACGCGCGCTTCGATGCTCGGTGTGGCAATACCGGTCGAAGATACTGTCACCACCACGTCGACGTCGCGTGCAGATATGCGCGCACGCTCGAGCGCCGCGCGCGCTGTTCGTACGAACAATTCGCTCGCGCTCTCAAGATAGACCTGAGTGCGCTCTGCCAAATCGTGCGGCGCGCTCAACCATTCCAGCGGCCGCACAGAATAGCGACGCTCGATGCCGGCATTGACGAACACATCGGCCAGCTTGGGAAAGCGCGCGAATGTTCGCGCGTAGACGTGGCGCGCGGCATTCGTGACGGTCTGCTGCTCAAGAGCATGTGGCGGCACCGCGGTCGCGACCGCGAGTACGTTAACCTGCGGCACCATGCCTGTATCCTTTGTGTAAAAGCGAACGAGAGGCCCTTATCCGAAGAACACCGCAGGTTGCGGCCTCTTCCCGCCATCAGGCGTGGGCGCGTTCACCTCGTCGTGTACTCAGATCAACCGCGCGATCCGGGATCGTAATGCTGAAAGTCGCGCCGATGGTTCCCGGCACGAGGCGGATTTCACCGCCATGCGCACGGACCAGCTCCGCGGCGATGGCCAGGCCGAGCCCCGTCCCACCCGCGCGCGCGGAGCCCTGAAAGGCCTGGAACAGGTGGGCACGGGCCTTCTCGGCTACGCCCGGCCCGGTATCGGATACTTCGATGATCGCCACGCTGCCTTCACGCCGTCCGGTAATGCGAATCTGATCGCGGGCCGGATCGCGCGTTCCGCGCGCCTCCAGGGCCTGCGCCGCATTCCGCGTGAGATTGACGAGGACACGAAATAATTGATCGTGATCTGCCTCGACGGTAAGACCGCGTTCCACCGCCACGATCCATCGGATCGGCACGTCAAGGCCAAGACCAAGCGCCTCGTGCACTTCCTCGACTAGCGGCTCGACCTCGATCGGCTTGCGTTCGGGCGGCGGCTCCTGCGCGCCGCCGTAAGAAAGCGTCGACTGACAGAACGCAATCGCGCGTTCGAGCGCGCGCATGAGTTTGGGCGCGAAGCGCTGCACCTTTGGATCCGGTGACGTCGAAAGCTGATCGGAAAAGAGCTGCGCCGAGGCCAACAGGTTGCGCAGGTCGTGATTGATTTTCGACACGGCGAGACCGAGAGCCGCCAACCGGCTTTGCTGGTGCAGCATCGAGGCGAGTTCACGCTGCATGGCCCCGAGTTCTTCTTCGGCTGTGCCGATTTCGTCCTGCCTGCCGCTTTCCGAGATGATACGTGACGGATTCTCGGGATCGGCGCGGAACGCCACCATGTTGGTGGTGATACGCCACATCGGGAGCACAAGCAGGTAATGCAGGGCAAAGAACACCAACATTGCGGTGATGCACGAGATCGCCAGCGACAACATCAGGATGTTCACGGAGAACGTCCACATTGCCTTGCAAAGCGGCGCCTCGTCGAGAATGACTTCGAGGAAGTCGCCGCCCATCGGCGCCGCTCCCACCACGCGGATAACGTCTCCCGGCTTGCACGTCAGCAGAGTCTCGAATGCGTCGAAAATGGATTGCCACCAGGAGAACTGCCGCATGTCGATGTCTTGCGTGAGCCCCGTTGGCATATCGGAGGCCGCGAGCAGGCGGCGCTGATTGCCCATCTTCATTGCGACTGCGCGCGCACCGATGCTTTTCAGAATCTGGTTCGCAAGGCTCTCCGGCACCATTCCGCTCGGTGCTGCGTCAAGCACCAGGGCCGCCGTGTGCGCCGCAGCCAGCCGATCGTTCAGCCAATTCAAGCGGAAGTTTGCGACCGAAGGCACATAAATCAAAATTTCCGCGACCATCACGAACAGGATGGTGAGCAACAGCAATTTGCCGGAAAGACCGACATGCCACGTTCGCGCCGGCCGCGGCTCCACCGCAGTATCGCTTCTTGCTTCGTCCGCGTTTTGCAAAATCACCTCAACCGAACATTCGCATCCAGCCAATGATGCGCCGCACCCGGGTGCTGGTCAAACCCGGCGTGAAAAAATCGATCGCTGCACGTTTTCCGAGCTCCGACAACGTCGGATATGGCAACACGAGCCCGGCGAGAGCTCGGATGTTCAGGCCTTGCGCGATTGCGAGCGTCCACATTGCTATTAACTCACCTGCCTGCGCGCCGACGATTGTCACACCTACTATCCTACCTTTGCTCGTGGTGATGACTTTAATATGACCGCGCGTTTCGCGCTCCGCCTGCGCACGATCATTGTCATTGTAGGGCCAACGCGTGACGCGAATGTTAATGCGGCGAGCGTGCGCCTGCGCTTCGGTCAGGCCGGTGTGCGCCAGTTCCGGTTCGGTAAAGGTTGCCCACGGAATGGCGCTATTGTCGACCCGCACCGGATGACGAAACAGCGCGTTCCGAATGACCAGACTGGCGTGATAGCTGGCCGCGTGCGCGAGCGGCGAGTGCCCGGCCGCGCAATCCCCGATCGCGTAAACTCGCCGGTTACTGGTCTTTAGCTTTCCGTTCACGATAATTCCGGTGCGGTCGCGACGAATTCCTGCGGCATCGAGATCGAGACTATCGATCATCGGTCGCCGACCGGTAGCGATCAGCAGGTGGCTGCCGGTAATGGTCTGCTCGGCATCGGCTGTTTCGATTGTCGCCGTTACCGTGCCGCGGGCGTGCGCGATGCCGATGACTTTCACGCCGCTACGGATGATCACGCCCTCGCGTTCGAGGCGATCGAGTACAATAGCGGCGCATTCCGGATCGTCGTGGGCGAGCGGCGTCGCGCCATCAAGCACGGTCACCGAACTTCCCAGACGGCGAAAGGCTTGCGCCATTTCCAGGCCGGTGGATCCTGCACCGATAATAATGAGATGCTCCGGCCTCTCCTTGAGATCGAAAACACTCTCGCTAGTCAGGTAGGGGCCGCTGTCGAGACCGGGAATTGCCGGTATCGTCGGCGCCGATCCGGTGGCGATGACAAAGCGTCTTGCGCGAACTTCAATATCGCCTGCTGTAACACTCTGGCGGCCACTGAATTTCGCGTCCGCATGGATGATGCGAACCCCGAGACCCGTGAAGCGCTCCGCTGAATCCGCCGGCGCTATGGCCGCGACGACCCCGTGCACGTGATCGCGCACCTTGACGAAATTCACCGCCACATTCTGTGCGTCGAGACCGAATGCGTCGGCACTGCGTATAGCCTCGGCGCGCCTGGCCGCTGCCAGCAAGGCTTTCGAAGGGACCGAACCACTGGTCAGACTGTCGCCCCCCATCCTGTGGCGTTCAATCAATACCGTCGGGACGCCAAAGCCTGCCGCCGCTGCGGCCACCGACAGTCCGCCAGGACCGCCGCCGATTACGCAGATGTCGGGTGTCAGTGTTTGGGGCGAAGTTGCAGACATTGGCACTTTATACACGAGCCTTTGTCCAGAACGGGCAATACTCAACGGCTTGTGAGGTTATTTGGCGCCGGACACCCGCCGGCAGGCGGTCGCATTGACGGGTCAAAGCCCCTCCCTTATAAGCCGCGCAAAATCAAGTGCCGGCCCGAAAGCATTCGGGATTCGATGGCTTTTCGAGGACGGCGTCCTCTTTTTTCCTCACGGCGCGACCAGCGGAGAACCTGAAACGTGAAGCGGACCTATCAACCGAGCAAACTTGTACGCAAGCGCCGTCACGGTTTCCGCGCGCGCATGGCAACAAAAGGCGGGCGCAAAGTCCTGTCGGCGCGCCGGGGGCGCGGGCGCAAGCGGCTGTCCGCCTGACGGCGCAAAAACGCCGCGCGCATTGCTTCCATGGAACGATTGAGGCAACGGGCGGATTTTCTGGCCGCGGCATCCGGGGTCAAGGTACCGGCCGCGGCATTCGTGCTACAGGCACGCAAGCGTCGCGATGGGGGGCCGGCACGGTTTGGTTTTACCGTGTCAAAGAAGGTCGGAAATGCGGTCGAGCGCAATCGGGTCCGCCGCCGCTTGCGGGAAATTGTCCGGCTCTCGGCCGCAAACCGGCTTCGCGCCGGACACGATTACGTGCTTGTCGGACGGCGCGCGGCGCTCAATCTGCCGTTTGCCCGGATGACGCAGGACTTCGAAGGTGCGTTGCGACGCGCGCATGCGCGGCGCAATGAGAATATGGAATCGCAATGACTGACAATAAGAACACCATCCTCGCCATTGTGCTGTCGGCGCTGGTGCTGCTCGGTTGGCAATATTTCTTCGCCGTTCCGCAGGAAAAGGCGCGGCAGGAGCAATTGCAGGCCCAGCAACAAAAGCAGAATGTGCCCGCGCCAGCCCAGCCGGGGCAGCCTGCACAGCCGCCGGGGCAAGCCGCGGCGCCACAGGTGCCGGGCCAGGCAAACGCTCCTGCAGCGGCTACCACGGTCGATCGCGCCGCGGCACTAGCAGGATCGCCACGCGTGCCGATCGCGACCGGCAGCGTGCAAGGTTCGATCGCGCTCAAGGGTGGCCGACTCGACGACCTGGCGCTGGTGAAGTTTCGTGAAACAGTCGATCCGAAATCTCCGCCGATCATCCTCCTCTCGCCGTCGGGAACTGCCGATCCGTTCTACGCCGAATTCGGTTGGACCGGCAGCGCAGGCGACAACGTGAAGCTGCCGACAGCGGAAACCATCTGGAGGCAGGCCGGGTCCGGCGCGCTCAGCGTCACTCATCCGGTGGTGCTGACCTACGACAACGGCGAAGGGCTGGAATTCCGCCGCACCATCAGCGTCGATGACAAATACCTGTTCACGATCAAGGACGAGGTCACGAACAAAGGCGCGAGCCCGATCTCTCTTTATCCCTATGCGCTGATTTCACGTCACGGCACGCCGCAGACCGCCGGATATTACATCCTGCATGAAGGCCTGATCGGGGTGCTCGGCGATTCCGGCCTGCAGGAATACACATACAAGGCCATCGCCGAAAAAAAGGTGGTCAATTTCGACGTAACCAACGGCTGGCTTGGCATCACCGACAAATACTGGGCCGCAACATTGTTGCCGGACACGACCGCGCGCCTGAAAGCACGTTTCTCGACTGGCATGCTTGGCACCCTGCCGACGTACCAGACTGATTATTTGCTCGATGCGCAGACGGTTGCGCCCGGCGCAACCACATCGGTCAACGCGCGGCTGTTTGCCGGCGCCAAGGAGGTCGCGGTCGTCAACGACTACGACAAGCAGCTCAAGCTCAACCGTTTCGACCTGCTGATCGACTGGGGCTGGTTCTACTTCATTACCAAGCCGCTGTTCATCGCGATCGACTACCTCTACCGCCTAGTCGGAAACTTCGGCCTCGCGATCCTGATCGTGACTGTGCTGATCAAAATCGCGTTCTTCCCGCTGGCCAACAAATCCTACGCATCGATGGCGAAGATGAAGGCGGTGCAGCCGCAAATGACCGCGCTGCGTGAGCGTTACGCCGATGACAAGGCTAAACAGCAACAGGAGCTGATGGAGCTCTACAAGAGAGAAAAGATCAATCCGCTCGCCGGCTGCCTGCCGATCGCGATCCAGATCCCGGTCTTCTTCTCGCTCTACAAGGTGCTGTTCGTTACCATCGAGATGCGGCATGCGCCGTTCTTCGGATGGATCCACGATTTGTCCGCGCAGGATCCGACGAACATCTTCAATCTGTTCGGTCTCATTCCGGTTGACCCGACGGTGCTGCCGGTGATCGGTTCGTTCCTGCATCTCGGCGCCTGGCCGCTGATCATGGGCGTGACGATGTGGTTTCAGATGAAGCTCAATCCGGCGCCGCCCGATCCGACGCAGCAGATGATTTTCAACTGGATGCCGATCATCTTCACCTTCATGCTGGCAAACTTCCCGGCCGGGCTGGTGATTTACTGGGCATGGAATAACTCGCTTTCGGTGCTGCAGCAGAGCGTGATCATGCGCAAGCACGGCGCCAAGATTGAATTGTTCGACAACATCAAGGCGTTGTTCGTCAGGAAGAAAACCGAGTCCTGAGAGCAATCGCCGGCTGCAAGCCGCACATATGGGCACCGGCGACTTCACCCGCGCTGAAATCGAAGCAGGTCGGCATCTCTTCGCCGGAGACTGGCAATTCATCGCCGCGGCCGGTGCGCCCGCGTCATTGCCGCCGATGCGCGGGGTCGAGATTGCCTTTGCCGGCCGTTCCAATGTCGGCAAATCGAGCCTGATCAACGCACTCACCGGCCGCAGGAACCTCGCGCGCATCTCGCGCACGCCTGGCCGCACGCAGCAGCTCGTCTTCTTTAGGGGCGGCGAGAGCCTCAACCTCGTGGACATGCCGGGCTACGGTTATGCGGCCGCGGCGAAATCCAAGATCGCCGCCTGGACGGCCCTGATCGATGCCTTCCTGCGCGGACGCAGCAACCTCGCCCGCATATACGTTCTGGTGGACGCGCGCCACGGGCTCAAATCAGCCGACGATCCGGCGCTTGATGCGCTTGGCCAGGCGGCCGTCAGTCACCAGGTCGTCTTGACCAAATGCGACGAACTGAAGCCGTCGGAGCTGGAAAGGCGCATCATCGAGGTGGAAGCGGCACTCGCCAAGCGGCCGGCGGCGTTTCCCACGGTGCTCGCGACCTCGTCCCGCGACGGAAGCGGTATCCCTGAATTGCGTGCGGCGATGGCAAGGTTATTGGCGGAAAGAGGCCGCTGACGCATTGTCGGACCGCCGCCACATCGGCTAGAAACCCCGCAATGAGCAAAGCCCCCAAGATCGACCCGCAAGAGCAGGCCCGCATCCTGTCCGAGGCGCTGCCGCACATGCAGCGCTACGACGAGGAAATCGTCGTGGTGAAATACGGCGGGCACGCCATGGGTCAGGAGCAGATGGCGCGCGACTTCGCCCGCGACATCGTCCTGCTCGAGCAGACCGCGATCAATCCGGTGGTCGTGCACGGCGGCGGACCGCAGATCGAAGCCATGCTTAAAAGGCTAGGCATCAAGTCTGAATTCGCCGCGGGCTTGCGCATCACCGATGCCAAGACCGTTGAGATCGTTGAGATGGTACTGGCCGGTTCGATCAACAAGCAGATTGTCGGTTACATCAATGCCGCCGGCGGCAAGGCCATAGGCCTCTGCGGCAAGGACGGCAACATGGTGCAGGCGCGCAAGGTCAGCCGCACTGTGGTCGATCCCGATTCCAACATTGAAAAAGTCATCGACCTTGGTTTTGTCGGCGAGCCGGAAAAAGTCGACCTCACCATGCTCAACCAGGTGATCGGCCGCGAGATGATCCCGGTGCTGGCGCCGGTCGCAACCTCGGCCAATGGCGGCACATTTAACGTCAACGCCGACACTTTTGCGGGAGCGATCGCCGGCGCGCTCAAGGCCAAGCGCTTACTGCTGCTGACCGACGTAACCGGCGTGCTCGACAAGTCGAAGAGTCTGATCGCGGAATTGTCCGTGGCTGACGCGCGCAAGCTGATTGCCGATGGCACTATTTCCGGCGGCATGATCCCGAAGGTGGAAACCTGCATCTACGCGCTCGATCAGGGTGTTGAAGGAGTCGTCATCATGGACGGCAAGGTTCCCCACGCCGTGTTGCTGGAATTGCTGACCGACCATGGTGTCGGCACGCTGATGCACCGGTAAAACACCCCGGCGGATAGCGTCGCAATTCCCTGCCATTCGGATGCCGACTAGCATGGCCGGATGATTCGCGGTTTCATGCCCATAACCGCCGCGCTAATCGCCGTGCTGACTGTGCCGGCGCGCGCCGAACTCTCGCTGTGCAACCGCACCAGCTACCGCATGGAAGCGGCGATCGGCCTTGAAAAGCGCGCCAACGTTGCGACACGTGGCTGGTTCAGCCTCGATCCCGGCCAATGCCGGCAGGTCGTGGATGGCCCACTCGATGTCGACATGGTCTATTTGCATGCGCGCACGCCGGCGGTTTACGGCTCGGCGCCGCTGCCACAGAACGGCCAGGCCGACTTTTGCATTCGCGACGGCGATTTCGATATTCCCGACGCGCGAGGTTGCCCCGTGAGCCAGCAGGCGCATTTCAGTGCGGCGAGACCGTCTGATTCCCCGAAGGGACCTGTAGTCAATCTCGCGGAGGAATCCGACTACGACGATGTGCAGGCGCGGCTAGCCGGCATCCAGCGGCTCCTGGTCATTGCGGGTTACGACGCCTATCCCATCGATGGCGTACAGGGCGCCAAAACACAGGCCGCGGTCACGAAGTTCCTGAACGACCGCAAGCTTGCCGCGGATGCTGTCGCCGCGCCGAATTTTTTCGACACCCTGATCGCCGCTGCCCTCAAGCCAGAGGGTGTCGGCTTTTCCTGGTGCAACGACACTAAATACGCGGTGATGGCTTCGCTCGGTATTGTCGAAATGGGTGCGATCGTGACGCGCGGCTGGTATCGCGTGGAGGCCGGCCAATGCCTGCGGCCGGACCTGCGCAACGATCCCCGCCGGCTTTACAGCTACGCCGAAGCCGTCGATAGCAATGGCCGCACCATCAGGCGCGGTGAGGTACCGCTCGCCTGGGGTGGCACCGTTACGCTATGCACGCGCGATGGCCGTTTCGAGCTGTCCGACCACAAGGATTGCGCAGCGCGCGGTCTGAATACGGCGGGCTTTGCGGTCATCGATCTGGGCAACCAGCCGGCGATGACAATCCGCTTCAAGGAACCATAATCTCGTGCCAACAATGTCCGGTTCAGCGCCGCGTGGCTTCGGTCACGTCGAAACCTGGGTTTTCGATCTCGACAACACGCTCTACCCGCATCACCTCAATCTCTGGCAGCAGGTCGATGAGCGCATACGGGCTTATGTCTCCGACTTCCTGAACGTCTCGAGGGACGAAGCTCTCCGCGTGCAGAAGGACTATTACAAGCGCTATGGCACCACCATGCGCGGGATGATGACCGAGCACGGCATGAAGCCGGATGACTATCTCGAATTCGTCCACCAGATCGATCATTCGCCGCTCACGCCTGACCCGGCGCTCGGCGCGGCACTGGAAAAACTTCCCGGCCGCAAGCTCATCCTCACCAACGGGACCCGCAAGCACGCCGACGCGGTCATGCAGAAGCTTGAGATCCATCGGCATTTCGAGGACGTATTCGATATCGCCGCCGCAGACCTCGACCCCAAGCCGTTACCGCAAGTGTATCAGCGCTTCCTCTCCCGCCATGGTGTCGATGCCGCGAAGGCAGCGATGTTCGAGGATCTCGCACGCAACCTCGAGACGCCGCACGCGCTCGGCATGACCACCGTGCTGGTCGTGCCGGAAGGACAGCGCGAAGTGTTCCGCGAAGCCTGGGAGCTGGACGGACGCGACGCGCCTTATGTCGATCATCTGACCGACGATCTTGCCGGGTTTCTCGAAAAAATTGTGTGGCGTTGACTACGCGGCCGGAACAACCTGCTGCATCAGAACGGCAAGCCCGATGCCGGCAATTCCGGCGCCGATAAGGCGCACCGGCGAGCGATCGGATGACCGCTGCAAGAGACCGCCTGCGATTTTCGCGGCGGCAAGCGCAACTACGCTTTGAACGACCGCAAGACCGAGCAGATATGCATAGAGCGGCGTCGGCTCGGCACCGTATATCGATTCGCCGAGCGCGTAGCCGTGGATGATGCCGACTATCGCAAACAGAACGAGTGCGCTGCCCGCCGGCATTTGCCTGTGGGAAAGCATCAGCGCGCCGAGCGCGATCACCGAAAGCGCGACCAGGATTTCCGCGCTGGGCACCGTCGCACCGTGCAAATGCAGCGCCACGCCGCCGATCATTGCCAGCACGAACGCAACGGCAAGCGCATACGCTGCCCGATGCGCGGCGGCGAGGCAGCCGACGGCCACAACAGCGGCGAGATGGTCGAGACCAATGACCGGATGGCCGAGCCCCGAGACAATGCCTTCGCCGAAGGTCGAGGGTGTGCGGCCACCCATCAGATGATGCGCGAGGGCCGGCGCGCAGCTGAACGCAAGCACGATCAGGCTCAGACCCAAGCGCCGAAATTGTCGATTCATGCATGTTTCTCCCGCCAGAAGATTAGCCGCTCAAGCGCGGCTTGACATCCCCCGCCCCGCCCCCGACAAACCGCAGCCGAACGAGCCGGAGAAACCATGGCCAACGACAAGCTTGCCAGCATCATCGACAAGGCCTTCGACGAACGCGACAAGATCGGACCGAAGACCAAAGGTGCGGTGCGCAAGGCGGTGAACGCCGCGCTTGACCTGCTCGACGCCGGCAAGGCGCGCGTCGCCGAGCGAGGAGCTGACGGCCAGTGGCACGTGCATCAGTGGTTAAAGAAAGCCGTGCTGCTGTCGTTCCGCCTCAACGACATGAGTGTGATCCCGGGCGGGCCCGGAAAAGCGATGTGGTGGGACAAAGTCGATTCCAAATTCAAAGGCTGGAATGCCGCGCGTTTCCGCAAGGCCGGATTTCGTGCGGTGCCGGGGTGCGTCGTCCGCCGTTCGGCTTTCATCGCGCCCGGTGTGGTGTTGATGCCGTCCTTCGTCAATCTCGGCGCTTACGTCGACAGCGGCACCATGATCGATACATGGGCGACGGTCGGCTCGTGCGCGCAGATCGGGAAGAACTGCCATATTTCGGGGGGAGCCGGTATTGGCGGGGTGCTGGAGCCTTTGCAGGCGGGCCCGGTGATTATCGAGGACAATTGCTTCGTGGGGGCGCGCTCTGAAGTGGCGGAAGGCGTCGTCGTGCGCACCGGCGCGGTGCTCTCGATGGGTGTATACCTTGGCGCGTCGACCCGTATCGTCGATCGTGAAACCGGACAGATCACACAAGGTGAAGTGCCGCCTTATTCAGTCGTCGTGCCCGGTACGTTGCCAGGAAAGAGCGGCGGCCCAGGTTTATATTGTGCGGTTATCGTCAAGCGTGTCGACGAACGCACCCGTTCCAAGACCAGCATCAACGAATTGCTGAGGGACTAGAGGCCTCATCGCTGTGCCGGCTGACCCCGTTGCTATCGCCCGCGACTTGCTCCGCTGCCCGTCGGTGACGCCTGCGGAGGGCGGTGCGCTCGTCTTTCTCGAAAAAACCTTGAAGGCCTCCGGCTTTGCCGTACATCGCGTGACATTCAGCGAGGCCGGTACTGACGCCGTCGAAAATCTCTACGCCCGGATCGGCACCGCGAAGCCTAACCTCGTGTTCGCCGGCCACACCGACGTGGTGCCGCCAGGCGACGAAAAGGCCTGGAAGCACCCGCCGTTTTCCGGTGAGGTCGCTGGCGGCGAGCTTTACGGCCGGGGCGCTGTCGATATGAAGGGCGGCATTGCCTGTGCGGTTGCCGCGGTGCTTGATCATCTCGGCCAAAGCGGCGGGAAACCCAAGGGATCGATTTCGTTCCTGATCACGGGCGACGAAGAAGGCATCGCAGTCAACGGCACGCCCAAGCTGCTGAAATGGGCCGCCGAACGCGGCGAGAAATTCGACCACTGCATTCTGGGCGAGCCGAGCAACCAGCAAGAGCTCGGGGACACAATCAAGATTGGCCGGCGCGGTTCGCTCAATGGCCATCTGATTGTAACGGGCAGGCAAGGCCATGTTGCCTATCCGCAACGCGCGGACAATCCGATCCGCGGGCTGGTGGCGCTGGTTGCCGCCCTGCAAACCGAGCCCCTCGATCAGGGCAGCGCGCAGTTTGCGCCTTCGCACCTCGAATTCACCTCCGTCGATGTCGGCAACAAGACAGTCAATCTGATTCCGGGCGAAGCGCGAGCGCGTTTCAACATCCGCTTCAACGACAAGCATACGCTCGACTCGCTGAAAACACTGATCGAGCAACGCGCAGCAAAGGCGGCCGGCGGAAAGATAAAATTCGCGTTCCACTGGGAGCCGTCGAACGCCGGCGTTTTCGTGACAAAACCTGGTCCGCTTACCGAGCTGGTTTCAAAAGCCGTCGCCGAAGTGACGGGACGCAAACCGGAATTATCGACGACGGGCGGCACGTCCGATGCGCGCTTTATCACCGTCTATTGCCCGGTCGTCGAATTTGGCCTGGTCGGTCAGACCATGCACGCGGTCGATGAGCGCGTGCCCATCGCCGATCTGCGCGCGCTGACGACGATCTACCGGAAAATCATCGACCGTTATTTCGCCTCGTAATCTACGCGCATGAGATAGAGACCGTCCGGCGGCGCTACCGGACCGCAAGCCGCTCGGTCGCGCGCATCGAGAGCCCTGCCGAGCTCGTCGGCGCCCCATTTGCCCTCGCCCACGGCAACAAGCGAACCCACCATCGAGCGCACCTGATTGTGCAGGAACGAGCGTGCGACGGCACTTACCATCACTTTCTCGCCGTTACGCTCGACGTTGAGTACGTCGAGCGTTTTCACCGGCGACTTGGCCTGGCATTCGGTCGAACGGAATGTCGTAAAATCGTGTTTGCCAACCAGGCGTTGGGCGGCTTTGTGCATGATGTCGGTGTCGAGCGGACGCGGCACGCGCCAGGCACGGCCGGCCTCGAGCGTGAGATCGGCGCGGCGGTTGACGATGCGATACAGATAGTGCCGTTTGACCGCCGATGTGCGAGCGTTGAAATCATCGGCCGCACGTTCTGCCGCGAGTATAGCGATGGGGTGCGGGCGCAAATGAGCATTGAGCGCGTCGCGCACGGTGTCGATGTCCCATTCTTTCGTCAGGTCGACATGGGCCACTTGCGCGCACGCGTGCACACCCGCATCTGTACGCCCCGCGCCCTGTACAAGGATTTTCTCTCCCGTTAAGGCTTCGACAGCCGCGGTCAGCAGACCCTGCACGGTGAGCTGGTCGGCCTGAATTTGCCAGCCGGCAAACGGCGCGCCTTCATATTCAATGGTGAGCTTGTAACGCGGCATCGTCAGGCGACCCGTGTGCCGGCCTTTACCGGCGTGCCGCGCAGAAATTCATCGGCATTCATTGGGTGTTTTCCCGCGCGCTGCACCTGCACGAGCCGCACCGCGCCGCGGCCGCAGGCGACCGTCAACTTGTTATCGAGCAATATGCCTGGCGGGCCTGAGCTTTCGCCTCTGGTAGAGCGCAACACTTTCACGCGCACACCGTCGAGTTCGAACCAGGCACCGGGAAATGGCGAGAGGCCACGGATATGGTCGTGCACATGTTTCCAGGGCTTCTCCCAGTCGATCCGCGTTTCATTTTTTGAAATCTTCTCGGCATAGGTGACGCCTGCTTGCGGTTGCGGCGTGAGGTGGAGCGAACCGCGGTCCGCGGCCGCCAGCACGCGCTGCATCAGGTCGGCGCCCAGCCGCGAAAGAGCATCGTGTAGTTCGCCCGCTGTCATATCTGCGCCGATTGGTTGACGCTCGGCCATGGCCATCGCCCCGGTATCGAGTCCTTCGTCCATCTTCATGATGGTGACACCGCTATCGGGATCTCCCGCCATGATGGCGCGGTTGATCGGCGCCGCGCCGCGCCAGCGCGGCAACAGCGAGGCATGCACGTTGAAGCAGCCGAGCCGCGGCGCTTCGAGGACCGGCCCGGGCAGGATCAGGCCATAAGCCACCACCACCGCCACATCTGCGTTGTAGGCACGAAAGATGTCCTGCACCTCACCGTCTTTCAATGTCGTCGGCGTATAGACTGTGAGCGCCAGCTGCCGCGCCTCACGTTCGACCGGCGTGATCTGCATGTCCATGCCGCGGCCGGCTGGCTTGGGCGGGCGGGTATAGACCGCCGCGATATCGTGCCCGCGCGCCGCCAGTTCGATCAGCGTCGGTACCGCGAAATCGGGCGTGCCCATGAAGATCAGGCGCATTCAGGCAAACCTTTGCGCGCGGGCGCGTACGATGTCAGCCGATATGATGCGAAGGCTCTTGATCGTCGGCCAGCGATTTTCCGCCATCCGTCTTCTTTGCCGCCTTCTTGAATTTCTTGATCACCATATTGCGCTTGAGTTTCGAGATATGATCAATGAATAACACACCATTGATGTGATCGATCTCGTGCTGGAGGCAGGTGGCAAGCAACCCCTCCGCCTCAATCTCCTGCGCCTTGAGGTCGGCATCGAAAAATTTCACTTTCACGGCCTTCGGTCGCGCGACTTCCTCGTAATATTCGGGAATCGACAGGCAGCCTTCTTCGTAAACTGCTTTCTCTTCGGATTGCCAAACCACTTCGGGATTGATGAAGACCTGCGGCTGTTTCGGCTCATCTTTCTTCGCCAGATCCATCGTGACGACGCGCTTGGGCACGCCAATCTGGATAGCGGCAAGACCGATGCCGGGCGCCGCATACATGGTTTCAAACATGTCGCCGATGAGCGCGCGCAACGGCTTGTCGACGGTCTTTACCGCCTCGGACTTCAGCCGCAACCGTTTGTCGGGAATGATGAGGATGTCTCGCACCGCCATGGCCGCGATGTAAGCGGTAGGGCCTGCGCGGTCAATGCGCCTTTACCCTTGAGCCATCGACACAATCGCCCTACCGTTCGCCGTTCGTTCGCTCGGCGTGCGAATCACTGTAGAAGCGGTTCATGACCGATTTCCAGACCATGGCCGGCGCGCTCATGGCGCATGCGCCGGCCCTCACCCTCGCCGTCGGCACGGTTGTCGCAATCGGCGTCATCGTCGTTATTGTGATGCTGTTGTGGCCACGCAGGCCGCCGCCGGACCCTGTCGCGGAGCAGCGGATGGCCGATCTCAATGCACGGGTCCAGGCCATGGGCCAGCTCCTCGCCCAGGCGCAATCGCAATTGCAGCAGACGGTCCACGAGCGGCTCGATGCGGTGACGGCCCGTCTCGGCGATTCGATGCGCACGTCGACCAAGGACACCACCGATCATCTGCAACAATTGCACGCGCGCCTGGCGGTGATCGACAGCGCGCAGAAAAACATCACCGATCTCGCTTCGCAGGTGACCAGCCTGCAAAATGTCCTCGCCAACAAGCAAACGCGTGGCGCCTTTGGGCAGGCGCGAATGGAAATGATCATCCAGGACGGCTTGCCGAAGGACTGCTACGAGTTCCAGGCGACCCTTACAAACAACGCCCGGCCGGATTGCGTCGTGCATCTTCCCGATGGCCCTTCTTTGGTCATCGACGCCAAGTTTCCGCTCGAGGCAGTGACCGCATTTCGCGAGGCGAAGAGCGACGACGACCGCAAACTCGCGATGGCCCGGGTGCGCGCCGATATCGCCAGGCACGTCGGCGACATCGCCGGCAAATACCTTATCCCGGGCGAGACCCAGGACATGGCTCTGATGTTCGTGCCGTCGGAATCGATCTATGCCGAGCTCTATGACGGCTTTGACGATATTTTCCAGAAAGCCTATCGCGCCAAAGTGATCATCGTTTCGCCGTCGCTGTTGATGCTGGCGATCCAGGTGATCCAGCAAATCCGCAGGGATGCCCGCATGCGCGAGGCCGCCGGGAAGATCTTGACCGAGGTCAACCTGCTGATGGGAGACGTCAATCGTCTGAGCGACCGGGTCGAGAGTCTGGACAGGCATTTCGGGCAGGTCAACGGTGACGTCAAACAGATCCTGACCTCAGCCGAAAAGATTGTGAGCCGTGGCGAAAGGATTCGTGATGTCGAGTTCGGAGAAGAACCGCCGAGCGCCGACATCCTGCCAGGGCCCGGTCAGCGCAAGCTGGAAGCCGGCGAATAGCGTGATGGCTGTTTCCCCAGACGCGCAAGCGAGGCCATCCTGGTCGGACGCGCTGGCGGTTTACTTCAAGCCGCGCGTTCTGATCGTGATGTTCCTCGGTTTCTCATCGGGGCTGCCGCTTGCGCTATCGGGCACGACGCTCCTCGTGTGGATGCGTGAATCCGGTGTCGATCTCGGCACGATCGGCCTCTTCGCGCTGGTCGGCACGCCATACACGGTAAAATTCCTTTGGGCACCACTCACCGACGCGCTTGACGTGCCGGTGCTGTCGCGCGCGCTGGGCCGCCGCCGCGGCTGGCTGGTATTCACCCAGATCCTGCTGATGGCAGCGATCGTATTTCTGGGCTTTTGCAATCCCGCCGCTGCGCCGGGACTGGTCGCTTTCGGCGCACTGCTGGTGGCCACAGCGTCCGCGACGCAAGACATCGTGGTCGACGCTTTCCGCGTCGAGAGCCTGCCGGAGAATGAACAAGCCGCCGGCATGGCGTCCTACGTTGCCGCCTATCGCATTGGAATGCTGATTTCCACGGCCGGCGCGCTGTTTCTGGTGAGCGCCATCGAGGCCTATGGCTTCGATAAACAGGCGGCCTGGCGCTGGGGCTATGTGGCGATGGCCTGCCTGGTATTGATCGGCACGGCGACCGCGTTGTTCGCGACCGAACCGGAGCGGTCGGCGCAGGCCGAAGCCAGCCACGCCCGGCACAAACCGCTCGCGCGGGTGGCCGAGGCCGCGGTCGGCGCATTCCGGGATTTTCTCGGCCACGAACTCGCTTTCGTCATGCTCGCCTTCGTCGTTCTGTTCAAGTTCACCGATGCGCTTTCGGGCGCCATGACCGCACCATTCGTGATCGACCTTGGATTTACGCGCAACGAATACGCCGCGATCGTGAAAGGCGTCGGGCTCGCGGCGCTGCTGCTCGGTGGTTTCGCCGGCGGCTTTATTGCGCGCGCCGTCCCGCTCGCTACCAGTCTGTGGATCGGCGGCGTTTTGCAGGCCGTCGCAAACCTTGCGTTCAGTGCCTTGGCGGTCGCGGGCACAAATACGATGATGCTTGCAGCCGCCATCATTGCGGAGAATTTCACCAGCGCCATCGGCACGGTGATGTTCGTCGCTTATCTCTCCGCGCTGTGCCAGAACCCGCTGCATACGGCCACACAGTACGCACTGTTGACTGCACTGGCCGCTGTGGGACGCACCTATCTCTCGTCCGGCGCGGGATTCATCGCCGAATCAACCGGCTGGGTCTGGTTCTTCGTGATCTGCGCGCTCGCGGGCATACCGAGTCTATTTTTGCTCGCCTGGCTGCAGCGGCGAGGACATTTCAAACGGCTGGAACCGCGGAAATCCTAGAACAGCGTCCGCTGTTTGATCGCGGCGGTGAGCGTGCCTTCGTCGAGATAGTCGAGCTCGCCGCCGACTGGCACCCCGTGCGCGAGCCGCGTCACCTTTACGTTGGCGCCCTGCAACAGCTCGGTGATGTAATGCGCGGTCGTCTGGCCGTCGACCGTGGCATTGAGTGCCAGGATCACCTCTTTCACTGGCGTCTCATGTGCGCGCGAGATCAATGTCTCGATGGAAAGGTCCTGCGGGCCGACGCCGTCAAGCGGCGACAACGTTCCGCCGAGGACGTGGTAGCGGCCGTTGATCGCATGCGCGCGCTCCAGCGCCCAAAGATCGGCGACATCGGCGACGACAACAATAATGGAAGCATCGCGCCTGTTATCGGTGCACACGGTGCACGGATTCTGCGTGTCGATATTGCCGCATACCTTGCAGATTTCGATTTTCTCCATCGCGGTCTCAAGCGCCGTGGCGAGTGGGGCCATCAGCAATTCCCGCTTCTTGATGAGATGCAGCGCTGCGCGCCGCGCCGAGCGCGGGCCCAGCCCCGGTAGCCGCGCGAGCAGCTGTATCAGGCGTTCAATTTCAGGCCCGGCAACCGCGGTTGGCATCAGGTCAGATTCATTCCGGGCGGCAGCGGCAGGCCGCCCGTAACCGCTTTCATCTTTTCCTGCAGCACGGTTTCCGCCTTCCGCCGCGCCTCGGCATGCGCGGCTATCAAAAGGTCCTCAAGGATTTCCTTTTCTGCGGGTTTCATAAGCGAATCGTCAATCTTGACACCCTTGAGGTCACCCTTGGCCGTGATCGTCACCGTGACCATGCCGCCGCCGGCCGTGCCCTCGACCTCGATCTGGTCGAGCTCGGCCTGCATGGCCTGCATCTTGGATTGCAATTGCGCGGCCTGTTTCATCAGGCCCAGAAAGTCTGTCATCGGTCATGTCCTTTTGCGCCTGATCTTATTCGAAAACCGGTTTCCGCTTTTCGGGATCATCGCTAATCCTCATGTTCGCTTTCAGGAGCGTGTTCCGATGTGCCCTCCGCGCCTTCGGGTGCATTTTGTGTCACACCGACGATCTTGGCGCCTGGAAAGCGATTGAGCACCGCCTGGACGAGCGGATCGCTCTGGACGCCGCGCTCGATTTCGGCTTGCTGAGCTTCGGCCTGCGCGCGCATCGTCGGTGCGCCCTGTTCCTTGGAGACAACGACGATCCAGCGCTTGCCGGTCCAGCCGGTTAATTTCCGCTGGAGATCGTGCACCAGCGTCTTCGGCGCGGTCGATTCCAGTGCAATTTCGAGCTGGCCATCTTCACAGCGCACCAGTCGCACATCGCGCTCGAGCGCCATTTTGGCGGCAATGTCGCGTTTGTCCGCAGCAAGCGCAATCAGCTCCTCGAACGAGCCGATGGAAAGGGTCGGCGCGGCTGCGGGCTCGTCGAGCCGCGCAACCGGATCGTCGGCCGGTCGTGGCGACACCGCGGCGGACGAACGCGGCGACCCGCGGGGTGCCTCAAACCGTGGGGCGTAGCTTTGCGTCTGTGCGGCGCCACCATTGCCCTGAGGACGCGCAGGCGCTGCCTCAGTATCGCCGAGCGAGCGTACGACTTCGTCGGGCGTCGGCAGATCGGCGGCGTAGGCGATGCGCACAAGCACCATCTCGGCGGCGGCGACCGGGCGGCCGGACGCCTGCACCTCGGAAATTCCCTTCAATAACATCTGCCACGCGCGCGAGAGCACGCGCATCGACAGCTGGGCCGCGAATGCGCGTCCGCGTGCGCGCTCGGCTTCCGACAGCGACACGTCATCGGCGACGGCGGGAACGACCTTGACCCGCGTAACAAAATGAGTGAATTCAGCAAGATCGCTCAGGATAACCGCAGGATCGGCGCCGATATCATATTGCTCGCGAAGCTCCTTGAGAGCGGTGGCGACGTCTCCCTTCATAAGCGCCTCGAACAAATCGACCACGCGCACACGATCGGCCAATCCCAACATCAGTCGCACATCTTCGGCGCGCACCGGTCCGGCGGCGTGCGCAATGGCCTGATCGAGAAGCGAGAGCGAATCGCGCACCGAGCCCTCCGCCGCGCGCGCAATCAATGCCAGTGCTGCCGGTTGGACCTCAATCTTCTCTTTCGCCGCGATACTTTCGAGATGCTCGACCAATAAGGCCGCATCGACACGCCGCAGATCGAAACGCTGGCAGCGGGACAATACCGTCACCGGCACCTTGCGAATTTCCGTGGTGGCGAAGATGAATTTGGCGTGCGGCGGCGGCTCTTCAAGCGTTTTCAGCAGCGCGTTGAAGGCCGCGCCTGAAAGCATATGCACCTCGTCGAGAATATAAACCTTGTAGCGCGCGCTCATCGGCGCGTAGCGGATGGCGTCGTTGATCTGTCTGACATCCTCGACGCTGTTGTGGGAGGCAGCGTCCATCTCCAGCACGTCCGGGTGCCGGCTTTCGATGATAGCCTGACAGTGCACGCCCATAACCGGCATTCTGATGGTCGGCTCCTTCACCGACCCATCCGGCAATTCGTAATTGAGCGCGCGTGCTAGGATGCGGGCGGTCGTCGTCTTTCCGACGCCACGTACGCCGGTGAGGATCCAGGCCTGGGGGATGCGTCCGCTCTCGAAAGCGTTCGAGATCGTCCGCACCATGGCGTCCTGACCGATAAGATCCTCGAACCTTGCCGGGCGGTATTTGCGTGCGAGCACGCGATAGCCGCCCGCGGGGACATCGGCCGGGACGTAACCGGAAGCAGCGGATTTTTCAGGCTCGCTCATTTTGCCATCCGCTTCGCTGCCACGCGGAACGCGGGCTCATCGCGAACGAGTCGAGGAATTGGTGGGAGGCTGACGAGCGACCCGAACCGCGCTCGTTAGGGCTGCTTCCTTCCGGATCTGACCCGGTTGGCGAGTGGCTCGTCCACCGCCAACCTCCCACGATCTATATCGGGCCAATAAAGCTGGAAAGCAAGCAGCCGGGCGACGTCTCTGATAGCTTTCCTCCGAAAGAATCGTGTGGATTTATTCAATGGATTCAGGGGTTACGAAGGGCTGGTCGTTGCACCCACAGCTCACGCGGGAGACGGTTCCGATTGGCGACATGCCCCTCGTCCGCGTGCTTTTGGCGAACGACGCCAATTATCCGTGGCTAATTCTTGTGCCGCGGCTGCCCGCTCTCGTCGAACTCATCGACCTTGAGGAGAACGCGCAGGTGCAGCTGATTGGCGAGGTCGCGGCGGCCGCGCGCGCACTCAAAGCCGTCACCGAATGCGACAAGCTCAACATTGCCGCGCTTGGCAACCAGGTGCCGCAATTGCATGTGCACGTTATTGCACGCCGACGAACCGACGCGGCCTGGCCCAAGCCGGTGTGGGGCGTAAAGCCGCCACTGGCCTACGATGATGGCACGCGGGCGACCTTGCTCGGCTTGCTACACCGGCTGCTCAAATCTGACGGGCTCGCCGGGATAGACCGTTAGCTTCGAAAAATCATCATGGCCCCAGTCCCCTCCCGCATCCTCGTCATCTCGCTGCGCCGCATCGGCGATCTGTTGCTGTCGACGCCGTTGATCCGCAGCTTGCGTCGCGCTTTCCCGGATTCAGACATAGACGTGCTCGTGTTTGCCAATACCGCGGGGATTCTTGCCGGCAATCCGGACATCAGCAATGTGATCCCCATGCCGCAGCGACCGACAATGGCGGAGAGCGCTCGCCTTTTTGCACGGTTGTGGCGGCGCTATGACATCGCGGTTTCGACGCAGAGCGGCGATCGGCCGACCGCCTTTGCTTTTGCCGCCGCGCGGTTGCGGGCCGGTGTGGTGACCGACGACGATCCCTGGCTCGCGCGCGTGCTCAAACGCTTCGTGTTGCACCGAGCCGTTCCGGCAGCCGACAAACTCCATCGCGTCGAGCAGATGCTCCGGCTTGCAGACGCTCTTGCAATCCCGCGTGTCGCGGAACTCGTATGTCCCGCTTCCGCGCCTTCTTCGAACATAGCCGCTGGTGGTCAATTTGCGCTGATCCACGCGGCACCAATGTTTAGCTACAAGGAATGGACAAGAGATGGATGGCGCAGAGTCGCCGCCAGCCTCGGAGAGCGCGGTCTTTCGGTGGTGGCGATTGGTGGTCCGGGCGAAGCCGAACGCCGATATCTCGAGGATGTCTGGCGCGGCATCGCGACGATTCATCAAGTGGAATGGCCTGAGATGATGAACCTGCTTGCGAGGGCGCGCGTCTATCTTGGGCCGGATACGTCGGTAACTCACCTCGCCGCCGCTGCAGGATGCCGGACGGTTGCCCTTTTCGGACCGACTGATCCGCGTGTCTGGGGGCCCTGGCCGATTGGCGGACTTTCCGCGCCGTGGGCGGTCAGCGGCACGCTGCAAAATCACGGCAATGTCTGGATCGTGCAGAACCCCTTGCCTTGCATGCCCTGCACCTTCGAAGGCTGCGAGCGCAATATCCGCAGCCGCAGCGCTTGCCTCGACGAGCTTATGCCCGAGCAAGTACTGGCGGCGATCGACCAGGCTCTCGCTTGACCGCACCACCTGTCCACTTCAAGCTCGCGATGATGTTTGGATCTGTCTGGAGCAAGGCATGACTTTTCGCATCGCCATCGTGCAGCCGATCGCTAACCCGATCGAGGAAGCGGAGAAAAATATCGCCGATGCCGTAAGTTATATTGCCCGCGCCAAAGCCGAAGGCGCCGAGTTTGTCTGCTTTCCGGAAACCTACCCCGGCCCATGGCGCATGCCCGCAAATTTCGATCCGACACCGCGCATCGCGGAAGCCGCCGCCCGGCATCGCATCAACGCGATCTACGGGACGATCGAGCCGCTGAGCCACAATGAAGGGACTGCGCACAACCTGATCTGCATGGCCTACGGCGACGGCCGCGATCCGGTCAGCTACCGGCGCACCCATCCGAACGGCCCCTGGATCTATACCGGCGGACAGTGGTGGGAATTCCAATACGTGCCGGGCAACGAATTCCCCGTCTTTGACACGCAGCAAGGCAAGGTCGGGCTCGCCATGTGCAGCGAGGCCTACATGCCGGAGGTTACGCGCGCGCTGGCGTTGCGGGGCGCCGAACTGATCTTCATGCCGGCCGGGACCGACAAGCGGCGCCTGTGGGCAACGTGGCGCAATCTGATGTGGTCGCGCGCCATCGAAAACCTTGCCATCGTTGTCACCACGCAGAACCTCTTCAGTCATGCCGAGCGCGGTCTCGCCATGGTGGCGACGCCGGAGGAGATCCTGTTCGAGAGTACCGCCGCCGGCATGTTCGTGGTCGATGTGAGCCTCGACCGCGCCCGGGAAATGCGGGCGACAACCGATACCGTGACCTCGGCGCTCAGTTACGGCGCAAAGCAGGGAGTGCTCGGCTCGCAATGGCAGCGGCCGGAACTGCGCGAGACCATGTACCCGCGCCCACGCAACCAGCCCGCAGAGTAAGCGTTGCACAGACGAAGTTGTCGTGCGAATTTGCGCCGCATATGTCTTCCCGTTTAGACCTTGGCCCCAAACCTCGTCTCGGATATTCCGGCAGCCGCATCGAGCGTGCCGCAGAGCTTCGCGCCGATGCCGCCGCGGTCGCCGCACTGACGCGCGATCCAGCCGCGCGAGCCTACGTGATCGGCGGCGACTGGATCGTGATGCGGAAAGGCTCCCCGCTCAATGAGCCTTTGTTCACGCTAAATGACGCCCGCACGCTTTCGCCCGCGACGGAGACGATCTTCCTCGGGCTGCTCGATGGGGCGCCGCGGTTCGGTCACGGCTTTTCACAGCAGACGGCGGAGGCACTGAAGGGGCGCGATGACCTGCATGTCACCGATCTTCGCTCCATCGCGGTGCAGGGCCTCGTCGCTCCCGACCATCTGCCGCCGATCGCCGAGGCCAAGGCCGTGCTGCATTGGCACGCGCGCCACCGTTTTTGCCCGAACTGCGGCGCCGCAACGAGACTTGTATCCGGCGGATGGCGGCGCGACTGCCCGCAATGCAAGGCCGAACACTTTCCGCGTACCGACCCGGTGGTGATCATGCTGGCGGCCGACCGCGAGCGTTGCCTGCTCGGGCGCTCGCCACGTTTTGTGCCGACCATGTGGTCTTGCCTCGCTGGTTACGTGGAGCCGGGTGAATCCATCGAGGACGCCGTGCGTCGGGAAACACGCGAAGAAGCAGGCATTACCTGCGGGCGCGTTGCCTATTTTGCCTCACAACCCTGGCCATTTCCGACCTCGTTGATGATCGGCTGCCACGTGGAGGCGCTCACGCACGAGATCGTGGTCGATCGCGAGGAACTCGAAGACGCCCGGTGGTTTAGCAGGAGCGAGATCGAGACGATGCTGGCGCGCAAACATTCGCAAGGACTCACCACGCCGCCGCCTGTGGCCATTGCGCATCACATCATCCGTGCCTGGATCGAGGACGAAATCAGCTTTGATTGATCGGGCGCCAAAAATCCTCTGCGCCGGCATTGCCGTGCAGGACATCGTTATGCGGGTGCAGAATTTCCCCGCGCCTGGCACCAAGGTCTCGGCAAGCGAATTTGTCATTACGGGCGGCGGATGTGCGGCCAATGCATCGGTGACCGTCGCGCGCCTTGACGGGCGGGCGGCATTTGCCGGACCGCTCGGCGGCAAGGGAGACGCTATAAGCAACCGTATCCTGTCCGACCTCGAGAAGGAGGGCGTCGATTGCGCCGGGGTCGTGCGCGTCGATGGCGGCACGGCGTCGGTTTCGCTAATTCTGCTCGATGCGACAGGCGAAAAGACAATTGCAACGCGCCGTGGCGTCAATCTCGGTAACGTTCTGCCGAACGACCCTGCCAGTTTGGTTGCGGACGCCGATGCGGTCCTCGTGGACAATCGTTTCCCGGAATTCGTGACCGCGATTTGCCGCGCCGCGCAGGCGCGTGGAATTCCTGTCGTCATCGATCTGGATCAGGCGACCAAGACAGATGATCCCCTGCTCGCGCTCGGCACCCACGTGGTGGCATCGACGGAAGCTTTGTTCGGAATGACCGGTTTGAACGATTACGAGGAGGCCCTTGAGAGGCTCGCCAAGCATCTATCAGGATTTGTTGCCATCACCGATGGTCCAAAAGGAGTCTATTGGCTTGAAGATGGCGCGCTGCGTCATTTGCCCGCGTTCAGGGTCGAGGCGATCGATTCGCTCGGCGCCGGTGACGCGTTCCATGCAGGCTTTGCGCTGGCGCTCGCGGAAGGACGCACGCTTCCCGACATTCTGCGTTTTGCCAGCGCGACCGCGGCCCTTAAATGCACGAAATTTGGCGGCGCCTCCGGCGCGCCCAGGCGAGCCGAAGTCGACGCTTTCCTGGCGAAAAATTAGGTCGCCTTGTTCTCGAATCCATAAAGCCGGGCTGGATTGTCGACCAGGATCTTTTTGCGCGTGTCCGCGTCCGGAACCCATTTTGCCATTTGGTTGAACAGCAAGCCGTCGTCGATCGGGAACGGCGCAGTGATATCGGTGAGCGGTTTGCCGCGTCCCGCATCCGAGTTTGGATGCGGCCAGTCGGTACCCCAAACGATGCGGTCCGGGTTGGCCTTCACCAGCGCCTGCGCCAGCGGCGCAACGTCGGCATAGTCCGGAGCCTTGTTCGAGCAGCGATACGCGCCGGAGATTTTCACGTAGGCGCGGCCCGACTTGACCAGTTCGAGAAGGGCATCGAAGCCCGGCTGGTTCTGGCCATCCAGCGCCGTGGCACGACCGAAATGATCGAATACCAGCGGGAACGGCATTTGTGCGAAATCATCCTTCAGCGCCGCGATAGTCGTCAGACGCGTGTAGAACTGGACATGCCAGCCACGGCCCGCGATCTGCTTTGCAGTCGTATCGAGGAGCGCCTTGGCCGAATCAGGATCGAATTTTCCCGCTGTATTGGTTTCGAGGTTGAGGCGGACACCGCGAATACCGGCGGCGGCCATTTCATCGAGCGCCGCGGACGGCGTTGATGAATCGATAACTGCAACCCCGCGTGCGCGCGCGCCCATGCGGCGAACGGCATCGACGGTACAGGAATTGTCCGCCGCATAGACGCTTGGCTGCACCACGACCACGCGATCGAGATGCAATGAGCTTTGCAATTGCAACAGTTCTTCGATTGACGCGCCAGGCGGCGTATAGATGCGTTTTTCGGCGAATGGAAACTTTGCCGGATCGCCGAACACGTGCACATGGCAATCGCAGGCGCCATTCGGTACCTGAAAATTGGGCGCGCTGCGTTCCGACGGCATGGCGGCGGCAGCGACTCCGGCGCGCAAGGCCGCAGCGGAAACCCCGGCGGCACCGAGGTGATTGAGCACGTCGCGTCTGGTCAGCATGGCGCCCCCCTTTATTGAGAGCGGCATGTTACGCCGATGCAACAGCAATGGCAGCTACTTCTTTTGTACCGATGGACACGGCGCGCCGCAGGGCGCACAGGCGCCCGCAAAATCCTCTGGCGACACCGCGCGACCGCTCGACGGGCTCGAGAGATGGTCGACCAGGATGGCCGCGACGCCAATCAGCACAGCAACAATATAAACCGCGCGCATCGGCTACTCTCGCGACAAGCCGAACAGCGGGCGCAGCCGAATGCCGACCAGGCAACCAGGCAGTGCCGCCAGGAACCAGATCCACCCGTGCAGCGAACCCGAGGCAACGCCGCCGACGAACGCGCCGATATTGCAGCCGAAACCGAGACGCGCACCCCAGCCCATCAGCAAACCGCCGACGCCCGCCGCCAACAGTGACTTTGCGGGCGGCCATGCACCGGCGGCAAAAGGCTTGCTGGCCGCAGCTGCGGCCATCGCACCGAACAGCATTCCAAAATTCGTGAGGCTGGACGTGTCGGACAAGACCGAGTCGACAAGCGCGCGCTTTGGTCCCGGCCATTGCCAAAAAGCCGAATGCGAAAGATCGAAACCAAGTGCGGCCGCGGCTTTGGCGCCCCACACCGTGAAGCCGAAAGTCACGCTCCACGGATGGCCGCCGGCGGCGAACACCGCAAGGCATAACAACCCGATGGTGGCGCCACCAATCATGTAGTTGCGCGACGGCACGAAATTGGCTCGGCGCTTGCGCGCGACCGCGATAATAAGTGCGGCCGCAATGGCAATGCTGATGAGTGTCGCCGCGAGCCCGCCCCATGGGCCGAGATAGTCGGATGCCAGCACCGGATCCACTCCGCCGAGCGCGAGAAACGCCGGCAACGACAGGCTGCCAGCTACGCTGCCGACGACAAAGAACAGCAATGCGATCAGCATTCGTCCCGAGCCGCCGCCGACCGTGTAAAGCGTGCCGGAACCGCAGCCATTGGCCAGCTGCATGCCAATCCCGAAGACAAACGCACCGACAACCAGCGAGGGGCCAAGAGGTGCAATGGCTCCGCCAAATTTTGGACTCAGCGCAGCCGCTGGCACCACCGCGACCGCACAGATCGCGATCACGATCAATCCCCCAAGCAGACCACCCGCCTCCCCGCGTGTGAGAAAGCGCCGCCAGGATGCGGTGTAACTGAATTCGGCCTTGAGAAACGCGACGCCGAGACCAAAACCGCCTAAGACCAGCGCCGCCGAAAGCGGCTGGTGATCGAGCAACACCAACGCAACCAGAATCGCGGTTGAGGCAAGCGCGAGGCCGAGGAAAAGGCGATCCATACGAACGAGTGCGTCCCCGTTGGACGCAGTCAAGCTTGCCGTGGACATAAAAACTCCGGAGCGCGGATCAGGAGCCGAGGCCGAGGGTCTTTTTCAGATCGTCCCACTTCGTGCGCGAGGATTCAATCGGCCGGCCGGCATTGCTGGTCCACTCGACCATCGAGCCGGCATACAAGCGCGCTTCTTTGCGGCCGAGCAACTCATGCAGAACAAACCAGTCGGTGGCCGCCCAGTGACCGGTGTTACAATAGCTCACCACCGGCCCGGCCGGTACAGTCTCGGCGATTGATGCGAGCTCCGCCTTTGGCTTCAACCGGTTGGTTTTCACGTCGTAGAACACCGCACTGTCAACGTTGAGTGCGCCCGGGATGTGGCCGTAGGCCTGCGAGGCCGGCGCCTTCTCTTTGCCATGGAAGAATGTGGCCGGCCGCGCGTCGACTAGCGTAGCGCCGCCCTTGCCCTCGATGGTCTCGACGTCGCCAACCGCGGCCAGAATGCTCTTGTCGAGCGTGGCCGTGAAAATCTTCGGCGACGGCGCCTTGACCCCGTTCTCCAGAGGCAGGCCGGCTTGTTGCCAGGCGGCAATACCGCCATCGAGAATAGAAATATCTTTCACGCCGGCATATTTCAGCGTCCAATACGTTCTCGCGGCCGACCCGAAATCCAGAACGTTCACTCCCGCCGGAACGACAACCACGTGCGACTCTTCATCGATTCCAAGATCGCCGATCAGCTTTTCGAGTTCCGGAGCGGTCGGAACCATGAATGGCACATTGTTCCGGGTGACACGCCAGCCAGCCTTGTCGTAGTCGCTGTGGACACTGCCGGGAATGTGTGCGGCGGCGTAAGCCTGAGCGCCGCCACCGTCGATGGCCGAACGGATGTCAAGCACGACAAGATTCGGATCGACGCGATGGGCATTGAGCCACTGCACCGTTACCAGCGGCTCGGCATGCGCCGCGGCGACCGAAGCGGCCAATGCAGCGCTAAACAGGATCGCCGCGCCGAGACGTCGCACGGCATTGGCAAGACGAAATCGGAATTGGGTTTTCATGGCACGTATTCGCTTTTGGGCGCCGGTTTTCGCCAGCGACAGATTGCTCTTGAAATAGAATATTGTTCTCTATAAAGACAGGTGTGACAAAGAAATAAGAAAATAATTCTATATTATTTATGTTCCTTAGAATTTCTGTTCTGAGGATGGAGATTGTAAGAGCATGGACGCCATCGACCGGAAAATCCTCGCCGTCGTGCAGGAGGACGCCTCGCTTTCGGTGGCGGAGATCGGCCAGCGCGTAGGCCTGTCGTCGACGCCCTGTTGGAAGCGGCTGCAGCGCCTGGAGGCCGACGGTGTCATCACGCGTCGGGTAGCGATTATCGACCCGCAGAAGGTCGGCCTTGGCATCACCGTGTTTGTCTCGATCGAGACCGGCGACCACTCGCAAGACTGGCTCAAACGTTTTGCCGACGTTGTAGGAGCCATGCCGGAAGTGATGGAGTTCTATCGAATGGCGGGCGATGTCGATTATATGCTGCGCGTGGTCGTCGCCGACATCGCTGGTTACGACGCATTCTACAAAAAGCTGATCGCCACGGTACCGCTCAAGAACGTCACGTCGCGCTTCGCGATGGAGCGGATCAAATCGACGACAGCTTTACCGATTACCGAGCCCGCCAAGTGACGGGTCCTCAGGTGCAGGCAGTACCGACGTAGACCGGCGGTGTAATGCGCGGGCTCATGTACATCTGATCCGACAGCGTAATCCCTGTCGTTGAAATGTAGCTGAAGTTGCTGGAGCCCGGGGCAAAGCCTGTGACCGGGATGTACAGGTAGCTCACCTCGCTCCACAACAGGTTCGAGGGAGTGCCGGCTACCTTCAGGTCCGCCGGAACGACGACGACGTCACCCGCCGCACGCGGTGTCGTTCCCGTTGTCGCGAAGCCCCAGGCCACTGTTGCCGTGCCGTTCGCAGCGATCTTGAGACACGATACCTTGGCCGAGATCGTGCCGTCGTAAGGTGACATGATTGCGATTGACGCCTGTAAGATATTGTCTTTGTCGGTCGCGGAAATGGTTGTGACCTGCGACGCAAGGTTGGCAAGAGCACCGGCGGTCAGCGTCACCTTCCGGTCAGCGGCGACACCCTCGGAGATCTCGACGCAGCCGATGTAAAGCGTGAGCATCAACGGCGCCAAAAGGGCAAATTCAATCGCGGATGCACCGCGTCGGTCGCGGCGAAACCGATGCAAGAAGTCAGGCAGACGAGATGTCATTGCTCGCATAGCGCATCGCCTCATTGATACGGTTCGTTACGGAAGACCGCCGTCGCTATCAGCAGACGATTGTTGCCATTGAGCGTGGAGAGATTGTTGCCAAGCAATGAAACGTAGATCGGCCATTGATAATAGAGCGTGACGACTTCGATATCGCCCACGTTGCCCGGACTATAGTTCAGATTCGTGGTGTCGAGTTGGCCGTTCGTTACAGGCGGGGTCTGGCTGATGGCGGCGAAGCTGGTGTAGGTTTTGACGTCGACATAAATGCCGTTGGCGCAATCAAACAATCCATAGATGTGATTGCACACGGCATTCTTGAAATCGTCCTTGCTCCATCCGGCCGTTTGCGCCTGACCGGTCATGATCAGCCGCGCCGAATCAGTCACCGCGGTTTCGAGCGTCTGACCCGCGAAAAAGACCAGCGCCGTTTCCAGAATTGCGAAGGTCAGCCCCAGGAACGGAAGCGCGACCATCCCGAACTCGACCGCCGCAGACCCGCTTTCCTGGCGGACAAAGCGGCGCAACAGCCGAGAGGCCCAGGCCGAAAGTTTTCCGCGCGTGGCTGGCATGACAAGCAACCCGATTGCTGAACGGTGCCGAAACACCGAAATTCATAGCAAGCGCGCGTTTTTTAATTCTTACCAAAATCCTAAGGAACCGGGCCGGTCACGTTAAGGCATCGGTAACCGTAAAGGCGCGTTTGCTATCGCTCAGCGTGGTGCGGCCGCCTGGGCTCCGCCATTGCGCGCAGCGCTCTGGGCCAAGGTCGCATTGAAATAGGCCGTGGAGTCCCCAAGGGTGATGCGCCTCTGGCATTCGGATGCGCAGCTGTAAGTTTCGCGCTCTACGCCCTTGTAAACGACAACGATATCTTCGGTGCCGGGAGCCAGTACCTGGACGGTCTTGGTCATGAGAACGCGGCCGCCGCGATCGAGCGCCACCAGATTGGTCGCCCCGTATCCCTTGCCTGTCACAACGAGCACGCCGCCGCTCTGAAGCGTGGCATCGGCGATCAAGGGGTTGCCGATGACGATCGTGGCAACGCGCTCCGGCAGCTGCATAATCTGCGCCTGGTCGAGATTTATTGTCACGGTCTCTGCCTGCGCTGGCGCGGTCGCGATGACGCCGATGGCCAAGACAGCCAAAAGGCCCGCACTGGAATACAGCCGGCAGCGCTCTAACAGAAACGACATTGTGCTCTCCCGCACGGTACGCACAGCAGGCCCACCGCAGCAGCTGGGGGCGGATTCTCAATTTGTAAGTTGACTGTAAATTGGTGAACGAAGTGCAAAGGGTGGGCGCCGGGTGTCTTAAAAAGCAAAGAAATTCAGCGTTGGAACGGATAGAGCATCTGGGCGCCAAAACTCTCCGGGAAACCCGTGTCATCGATCCCGTAGGCGTCCGGCAACACGTTCGCGGGCATATAGAATGTTCCGAACAGAAGATCCCAAATGGGGAACGTGCCGGCAAAATTCTTGGATCCGCCACGATATGCCGCAGTGTGATGCCAACGGTGAAACACGGGTCCGGCGATGACGTATTTGAATGGCCCCAGGGTCCAGTTCAGATTCGCGTGCACGAAAGCCGATGAAGCCGTGGTGAAAGGACCGACCCAGAGCATCACGTTGGGTGAAATCCCCGCCAGCAGCAGGCCGGCATCTACGAGAACCGTGCCGAAGAAAATATTAACGGGATGAAACCGGGCCGCGGAAATCCAGTCGAGATCTTCCGAGGAATGATGGACAGCGTGATACTTCCACAGACCGTCACCATGGAAGCCGCGATGGATCCAGTAGGTCAGGAAGTCCGACACGACCAGAAAAGTGAGCGCCTGCCCCCATAAAGGCAGCCGCGCCAGTGGGCCAAAGCCATCGTCGTAGAACCTGATCAGCTCCTCGGCGCCGTGAATATTGTAGATATACGCCGCGCCCATCACCATGAAGCCGATGCGCACAAAACGCGCGGCGAGCGGAATCAAGAACCAATAGCAGATGTCGGTGACGATCTCGCGCTTGCGCCACCAGGGACGGCCGGGATTGCACGCCGACCAGTGGCTGAGAACGGCAAACACAATACCGAAAGCAATTGAGATCGGCACCAGCTTGAGCATGGTCTCGCCGGCGACTTTAACGACCGAAAGTGTCTCAGCGAGCATTGACGCGTTACCCGGATGACAAACTGGCACCTCCGGTATCGGATTGCGCGGTTAAAATGCGATAAACAGTTGGTTGTTTGCGGCGGATTAATACGGTCGGCCGCCGTATCAGATGTTCAAACCAGTTTTGCGGTGCGCGACCTAAATTGCATTAACGATTTCTTAACCGATGACACGGTCGATTCATGATTCGTTAACTCAAATAAATATCGGTCCGCGATCCGGAGCAGTCCGCCTGCTTTTTCAAGCAAATTAACCGGCGCGCAAGCGCGATCCTTTACCTATGAAAACTGGAGCGGATACGCTCGATCGGGTCGAGATAATCGAACTTCAGTAGTGAGTTGCGTCAAGGGCGAGTGATGACAGTAACCGATGTAATCCGGCTTGTGTTGTTTCCGGCCCTGATGGCTTTCGCGGCGTCGAGCGATCTCTTCACGATGACGATTTCCAATCGATTGTCGCTGGCGCTCGCCGGCGGATTTTTTGTACTCACGCTCTTTACCGGGATGAGTTTGCACGCTTTCGGCATGCACCTTGCCGCTGCCGGGGTGGTGCTGGTGACTGCATTTGTCTTCTTTTCACGGGGGTGGATCGGTGGCGGCGATGCGAAGCTTGCGGCCGCGACCGCGTTGTGGTTCGGATTCGATTATCTGCTCGACTATCTGATTTACGCTTCGCTCTTCGGTGGCGCCCTGACGTTGGCGATTATCCAGTTCCGCAAGCTGCCTCTTCCGGGCGTGCTTGCGCGGCAAGGCTGGATACTGCGCCTGCATGAGACCGATGGCGGAGTGCCTTACGGTATCGCACTCGCTGCCGCGGCTCTCGCGGTCTATCCCAAAACCGGCTGGATGCCCGCGTACGGCCTCTGAACGTCGACGCCGTTAGCGCGGCAATAAAACATTAACTCGATTTAGATACGGCTCCTTAACCATACCTTGACCTTTAGCTGTTGAAATCCGGTGCAAGCGGCCGCATCGCCGGTCAAACAATTTCGCGCGTAATTTCACGCGGGTCACGGTGAGAGTGAGCGTATGAAAGCTGCACGTATCGTAGTGCTGACTGTCGCCATAGGAGCAGGTGGCGTCGCCGCCTTGCTGGCCGGACGGTCTGAAAAGCCAGCCGAGATCAAGGCTGAGGCGCCCAAGTTCGACACCGTCGATATTCTGGTCGCCAAAGCCGACATTGCCAGGGGCCAGACGCTGTCTCCCGCCGACGTCTATTGGCAGGCATGGCCGGCAACCACCGCCAGCGGCAACTTCATCCGCAAGCCGGACCGGCCGAAAGCCGTCGACAATCTCAACGGCATGATCGTGCGCACGCCTTTCGTCGCCGGCGAGCCGATCCGCGAAGCGAAACTGGTGAATGCGAAGGGCTCGGGCTTCATGGCCGCAATCCTGCCATCGGGCATGCGCGCCATTTCCACGCAGATTTCGCCGGAAACCGGCGCCGGCGGTTTCATCCTGCCGAACGACCGGGTCGACGTCATCCTGACTCCGCGCGCCAATCGCGATTCCGACAAAGGCGGCGGCGCCAGCGAGACCATTCTCCGCAACGTCCGCGTCCTGGCGATCGATCAGACCATCGAAGAGAAAAACGGGCAGAAAGTCGTGGTCGGCAAGACTGCGACGCTCGAGCTTGCACCGGGTCAGGCTGAAACCTTGGCGCTGTCACAGCAGCTGGGCACGTTGTCGTTGGCGTTGCGCAGCATCGCCGACGGAACCGCCGATGATTCGAAATCAGACGAATCGGAATCTCGACGCAACATCAATGTCGTCCGGTTTGGCGTGAGCACCACGACCACACCGCGCTGACCAATTGGGGGATCAAGGGGGATATGGCGAACAGGACATTAACTTGCTCCGCTGCACTGGGCGCACTGATTGCCTTTACCGGACTGACGCCATTGAGCGCGGCGAACGCCGCCGAGGCGACCGCCAATACTCCTGTCGTTCAGGTCGCAGCAAGCGAAGCAACGTCACGCTTTGTCGCGCTCGGGATTGGCAAATCGGTTGCCATCGACTTGCCAGCTGATATCAAGGATGTACTGGTCGCCGATCCCAAGATCGCAAACGCGGTGGTCCGCTCTTCTCGCCGTGTTTACATAATCGGCGTCGCCATCGGGCAAACTAACATCTTCTTCTTCGACGCCGACGGCAAGCAGATTGCCGGCTTCGATATTGCGGTCAAACGCGATCTCAATGGTGTTCGCGCTGCGATCAAACAGGCGATTCCGGATGCCAACATCCAGATTGAAGGTGTTGCCGACGGCGTCATGCTTACGGGAAGTGCTGCCAGTCCCGCCGAATCGCAACAGGCCTACGATCTTGCTGCGCGCCTGGTTGGCGCGGGCGACAAGGTCGTGAACGGCATTGCGGTTCGCGGGCGCGATCAAATCATGCTCAAGGTTACGGTCGCGGAAGTTCGGCGCGATGTGATCAAGCAACTCGGTATCGATCTTTCCGGCACGATCAACTACGGCAGTGCAGTCGTAAATTTCAACACCACCAATCCATTCTCCGCCACGGGCGGACCGCTGAGCGAAAGCTTCCTGACCGGCGCGTTTCCCAACGTTACAGCAACCATACGCGCGATGGAGCGCGCCGGCGTTATTCGCACCTTGGCGGAACCTAACCTGACCGCGATCTCCGGCGAGACCGCTACGTTCATGGCAGGCGGTGAATTCCCGATTCCAAACGGACTGTCGTGCGACACGACCCGGTCACCACCGCTTTGCCAACCTCAGATCACTTTCAAGAAATTCGGCGTCAGCCTGGTGTTCACCCCGGTCGTGCTGTCGGAAGGGCGGATCAGCCTGAAAGTGATGACCGAGGTTTCCGATCTTTCGACCGAGAACGCCATGACCTTGCAGGTCACCGGCTCGACGACATCATTGACCGTACCTTCGATCCAGACCCGCCGCGCCGATACGACCGTGGAAATTCCCTCGGGCGGCTCGCTCGCCTTGGCCGGGATGATTCAGGAGCAGACGAAGCAGGCGATCAACGGAATCCCGGCGCTTATGCAAGTTCCAATTCTGGGTGCGCTCTTCAAGAGTCGCGACTACGTCAATCACCAATCCGAATTGGTGGTGCTGGTCACTCCGTACGTTGTGCGTGCGGTGGCGCAAAAGCAGTTGTCGCGGCCGGATGACGGGTTCGCCGATCCGAACGATCCGCAGAGTGTTCTGCTTGGCCAGCTAAACCGAATCTACGGCGTCGCGGGCAAGAACGACGTTAAGCCCACCGGCGATTATCACGGCAAGTACGGTTTCATCCTCGACTGAGCGGGAGAGGCAAGATGACGAAAATCCAAAAAGCGCTGGGAAAGCGCCGCGGTCGATTGGCACTACGCCTGTTGGCAGCGGGCGGCCTCGCGGCCGTCCTGGCCGGCTGCTACCAGACCGAAGCGCAGATGGAATATCCATTTGACTATCGCCAGCGCCACCCGATCACGGTGCGGGAAGGCGTGCAAAACGTCGAGGTCATGGTGGGGCGCAATCGAGGGGGGCTCACCCCAAGCCAGCGGGCCGACGTCGTTTCATTCGCGCAGGGCTGGCGCCGCGAGTCGGGCAGCGGGGTCATCATCGATGTTCCGAAGGGCGGACCAACGGACCGCGCCGCCGAAGATTCGATGCGCGAGATCCGCTCCATTCTCGCCGCCGTCGAGGTGCCCTCCAACGCCGTCTACGTACGTCACTATCGTCCGACGCGATATTCGCTTGCCAGTATCAAGCTCAACTATTCGAAGCTCGTTGCGGAGGCGGGACCTTGCGGACAGTGGCCGAGCGATCTCGGGCCGTCCCTCAAATCCGGCGACATAGAAAACAGGCCGTATTGGAATCTCGGTTGCGCGACTCAGCGCAACCTCGCCTCCATGGTCGACAATCCGGCCGATCTCCTGCAGCCGCGCGGCGAGATCCCGCCCTATGCACCACGCCGCACGGTCGTACTGAACCGCTACACGAAGGGTGAAAATCCCTCAGGTACTTACGTTGGTTACGACACCGGCAAAATCAGCGATCTAGGACGATGACCAAGCAAGTTCAACAAGTGGCCGTCGAAAACACGCGGATGCCAGGCCCCGCAACCCATGGCGGCGAAGACGCGCACATCGCACCAGCACCGAGAGTATCGGTCCAAGCCTTTTGCGAAACGGTTGAGACCGCCGCCGCCGTGCAGGCGGCCAGTGAGGACCGGCGTCTCGCGAAGGCCCATGTGAAAATCCAGATGGGCGGCATTTCCGCCGCGATGGAGGCCTACCATAACTCGCCAACACCGAACGTCATCGTAATCGAGACCGACAGCCGTACAGACACCATCCTGGCGGGGCTCGACAAGCTGGCAGAAGTTTGCGACGCCGGAACACGGGTGATCGTTGTCGGGCGCGTCAACGACGTCTCGCTCTATCGTGGGCTGACGCGGCGAGGCGTGAGTGAATACCTGATTGGGCCGGTCGGCACCATCGACATCGTGCGCGCAATCTGCGGCCTGTTTTCCTCGCCAGACGCCAAGGCAGTAGGACGCATCATCGCGGTTGTCGGGGCCAAAGGCGGTGTCGGTGCCTCCACTGTAGCGCACAACATCGCTTGGGCTATCGGCCGCGACCTCGGGCTCGACTCGGTCGTTGCAGATCTCGACCTCGCGTTCGGTACGGCAGGCCTCGATTACAACCAGGATCCGCCGCAAGGCATTGCCGATGCGGTTTTTTCACCCGACCGCGTCGATACTGCGTTCGTCGACCGCCTGTTGTCTAAATGCACCGAGCATCTCAGCTTGCTGGCTGCGCCGGCCACGCTCGACCGCGTCTATGATTTCGGCGCAGAGGCCTTCGACACAACGCTCGATTCATTGCGCAGCTCCACTCCCTGCATCGTGCTCGACGTTCCGCATCAATGGGCGGCGTGGACCAAACGGATACTCGTCAGTGCTGACGAGATCCTTGTAGTCGCCAGCCCCGACCTCGCCAACTTGCGGAATGCGAAGAACCTGGTCGATTTGCTGCGCAACTCGCGCCCAAACGACCATCGTCCGCACTATTGTCTGAATCAGGTTGGGGTGCCCAAGCGTCCTGAAATCACGCCGGCAGATTTTGCAAAGGCGCTGGAGACGGACCCGATCGCGGTCATTCCGTTCGAGCCGCAGCTTTTCGGGTCCGCAGCGAATAACGGTCAGATGATTGGCGAGGTGTCGGCGGGCCACAAGACGGCGGAAATGTTCCGCCAGATTGCACAAACGCTGACCGGCCGCGCGGAGACGAAGCGTTCGCGCGGCAGTCTATTCTCGCCATTGCTTTCCAAGCTGATGAAGCGAGCAGGCTGAAACCCGTCGGGAGTGTCTCGTCTTGTTTGGTAAGCGTGGCCCAACTTCGGAATCTCGCGCTCCCGCGCCGCCCCCGGCCTCGCCGGTACCGGCAGCTGCGGCGTCAGCGCCGACCGAGCCTTTCGCGCCGGCCGCCACCGCACCCATGGAAACCGGCCGCACGCCGTTTCCATCCGACGGTCTGGGGGCGCCGCTGGTCCCTGCGCCGGCCGCTAACCGCGGATCGGCACCTGCCAATAATGCGCCGTCCTCGATCGATACGCGCCGGTCAGAATCATATTACGAAACCAAGGGTACCATTTTCGGCGCGCTGATCGAGGCAATCGATCTCGCACAGCTGGCGCGGCTTGATGTCGAATCGGCACGCGAAGAAATTCGCGACATTGTCAACGAAATCATCGCGATCAAGAGCATCGTGATGTCGATCTCCGAGCAGGAGGACCTGCTCGACGATATCTGCAACGACGTTCTCGGGTTTGGTCCGCTTGAACCGCTGCTCGCGCGCGACGACATCGCCGATATCATGGTGAACGGCTCGGGCACCGTTTATATCGAAGTCCTGGGCAAGATTCAGAAAACGGGTATTCGTTTCCGCGACAACCAGCAGCTCTTGAATATCTGCCAGCGGATCGTCAGCCAGATAGGACGCCGGGTCGACGAATCCTCTCCGATTTGCGACGCGCGCTTGCCGGACGGCTCGCGCGTGAACGCCATCGTGCCGCCGCTCGCGATCGACGGACCCGCCCTCACCATCCGCAAATTCAAAAAGGACAAGCTGACCCTCGACCAGCTGGTCCGGTTCGGCACGATCACCCAGCAAGGCGCCGAAATCCTTCGCATCATTGGCCGCAGCCGGGTAAACACGCTCGTATCGGGAGGCACAGGTTCGGGAAAAACCACCCTCCTCAACTGCCTCACGCAATTCATCGATGACGACGAGCGCATTATCACCTGCGAAGACGCCGCCGAATTGCAGCTACAGCAGCCTCACGTCGTACGATTGGAAACGCGGCCGCCCAACCTTGAGGGCGAAGGGCAGGTCACAATGCGCGACCTTGTACGCAACTGCCTGCGTATGCGGCCCGAACGCATCATCGTCGGCGAAGTGCGCGGCCCGGAAGCCTTCGACCTGCTACAGGCAATGAATACCGGTCACGACGGCTCGATGGGCACGCTGCACGCCAACAATCCTCGCGAGGCGCTGTCGAGGCTTGAGTCCATGATCACCATGGGCGGGTTTTCACTGCCGTCGCGCACGATTCGCGAAATGATCTGTGCCTCGGTTGATGTCGTGATCCAGGCTGCGCGCCTGCGCGACGGTTCGCGCAAGATCACTCACGTCACAGAAGTGATGGGGATGGAGGGCGACGTCATCGTCACGCAGGACGTTTTCCTTTACGACATGGAAGGCGAAGACGCCAAAGGGAACATCATCGGCCGGCATCGATCGACCGGCATCGGCCACCCGCGTTTCTGGGATCGTGCCCGCTACTACGGCGAGGAAAAGCGCTTGGCCGCCGCTCTCGACGCTTCGGACGTCTCCAACGAATCCATGCGGGCTTAGTCGGAGCAGATCGTGCAAATTGTTGCTGTCTTCTTCCTGGTCGCGGTTGCCATCGGCGGCGTAGCCTACGTATTTGTCTACCCGTTGCTGTCTGGCGAGCGCAAAGCCGCGCAGCGCATGCAAAGCGTCACCAGGACGGAGCCGCTGGCGCGCGTGGCGCGCGGACCCCAGAAATCACGTCGTGACATTGTCGAATCCTCGCTCAAGGATTTCGATGAACGCCGCAAAAAAACCAAAAGTGTCCCTCTCTCAGTCCGAATTACACGCGCCGGGCTGTCCTGGTCGAAACGGCAATTTATTATCATCTCGGCGATCATCGGAATTGCTATGTTCGCGTTCGGCTACATGTCCGGCACAGGCCTGCTGGGTGCGGCGGGCCTTGGCTTTGCTGGCGCGTTTGGCGTTCCGCGCTGGCTTTTGTCCTTTTTGAGAAAGCGCCGCGAGTCGAAATTTATTGAAGCGCTTCCGGATGCGGTTGACATCATCGTGCGTGGCGTCAAAGCCGGTCTCCCGCTCGGCGACTGCATAAGAATGATCACGGTGGAGGCACCCGATCCGCTGAAGACGGAATTCCGGCTGATCATGGAAACGCAGGCCATCGGCATGCCGCTGGGAGAGGCCTGCGGCAAATTGTACGAACGGACGCCGCTGCCGGAGGCGAACTTCTTCGGGATCGTCGTGGCAATCCAGCAGAAGGCTGGCGGCAACCTTTCGGAAGCACTCGGCAACCTTTCGAAGGTGCTGCGCGATCGCAAGAAAATGCGGGCCAAGATCCAGGCGATGTCGCAGGAGGCGAAAGCCTCCGCGGCCATCATTGGCGCGCTGCCGATCGCCGTGATGATCCTGGTCTACATCACTAGCCCTAACTACATCACGTTGCTGTTCACCAACTCGATGGGTCACATCATGCTGGCCGGGTCCGCCGTTTGGATGACGATGGGCGTCCTGGTGATGAAGAAGATGATCAATTTCGATTTCTAGGCACCGCCATGCTCGATTTTCTGATCAGCGCACTGAACGTCCAAACGCTCACGATGCTGCTTGCAGCGGTCGCGGCGGCTGCCACAGTGCTGACCCTGGCAATGCCTTTGGTCTACGTAAATCCACTCGATAAGCGCATGCGAGCGGTGGCGCTCGAACGTGAGAAAATTCGCCAGCGCGAACGCGAGCGCATGTCGCAGGAAAGTCAGAAGGTCAAATTACGGCAAACACCGAAACAATATGTCCAGACCATTGTCGATCAATTCAATCTCGGCAAATGGGTTGGCCAGGAAGAGGCACGGCTCAAACTCATACAGGCTGGCTACCGCGGCCAGGCGCCCTATGTCACGTATCTCTTCGTGCGGATGGTGACGCCCGTAGCGTGTTTCCTGTTCGCCGTGCTTTATCTGTTCGTCATACTCAAATTTGATCAACCAGCCACGATCAAGCTTGGGATTTGTATTGCTTCAGCCTATGTCGGCATGCAACTGCCGCTCGTTTTGCTAAAGAACAAGATTCAGCGCCGGCAACTGTCAATCAAGCGCGCTTTCCCCGATACGCTCGATCTCCTGCTGATTTGCGTGGAATCGGGCATGTCGATTGAGGCTGCCTTCAGAAAAGTCAGTGACGAAGTGGGCACGCAATCGGTTGCGCTTGCGGAAGAGCTCACCTTGACGACGGCTGAGTTGTCCTACCTGCCGGACCGGCGCCAGGCTTATGAAAACCTTGCCAAGCGGACGGATCTCGACGGCGTAAAGTCAGTTTGCATGGCGCTGCAGCAAGCCGAACGTTACGGAACGCCACTCGCAACCATGCTGCGGGTGATGGCGCAGGAAAACCGCGATATGCGCATGTCGGAAGCTGAGAAAAAAGCGGCCGGGCTGCCGCCGAAGCTGACTGTCCCGATGATTCTATTTTTTCTGCCGGTACTGTTCGTCGTGATTCTTGGGCCGGCCGCGATCAAAGTGATGGCTTTGCAGTAGCGAGCGCTTTCATTATTTGCGGTCAGGATCCAGCGTCGGGCGCGGGCCCATAGGCGCGGCCCATTTTCTTCCAGTCGCGCTGCTGCGCAAGCATCTGCCGCAGATAATTGACATTGGCGGTAGCTTCATTCTCAGGCAGGTCGGCGCGGGCAATTTTCTCCGCTTCCTCGAAACGGCCACGAAGGCCAACCACCAAGGCAAGATTCTGGCGTACCTTGGGGCTCGCGTTAGGTTGCGCCACCGCCCGCTGTAGTGTGACTTCGGCGTTTTTCAGATCTTTCGTAAGCAAGTAGGACAGTCCGAGATTGGAGAGCACTGTCGGTTCGTCGGGCACAATTTTGAGCGCGGAGGAATAATGCCGTTGGGCCTCGGTATGGCGCCCCAATTGATCGAGCACCGCACCTTGCACGTTCAGAATATGCCAATCCGGATTATCGGGCGTGTGTGCCCGCTCGAGCGTTTCCAGCGCCTGCTGATATCTGCCGACATCAGCCAAGGCGCGCCCGTAGGCACCCAATAAAGGCATGCTGTTCGGGTTACGGATTGAGGCCTGCTCTAGCACAGCCGCGGCTTGTGCCCGTTGATCGGTCGCGCGTAGCGCGCGTGCGTAGGCGATGGCCGTACTAGCATCGTTCGGATTGTCGCGATACCGGGCTCCCAAACTGTCCAAGGAGCGCCGCCATTCCTCCTGGCTAACCGGGGCAGCACGGCTGTCAGCTATCGAACCAGTAGTCTCTCGGGAGCCTATGTTTGAGCAGCCGCCCACCGATAGGGTCAGGGCGGCCGCCACGGTGCCCGAGGCGAACAGATAAGTGGCGCGGTTTCTCAGCGGCATACCCGAGCAATAAAACGTTAACCCTAACGACTGGTTAACTTGTAAACTGGGGTTGATTGCGCATGATGCGCGACGCTGCGGAGTCATCATTGCATCCCGTCTTTGTAAGCGCCGGCAAAAAGCAGGCGATACCAATCTGGTTCGTTCACCCCGGGAATTTCGATTCAGTCTGCAAGGACATCGGTGAACGAGCGCGTACATTTGTCGCTGCCGCGGGCTTTGAAGCCAAAGCCGGCCGCCTGGTCCTTCTCCCTGCCCGGGACGGTACGCTCGATGGCGCATTATTCGGGATTGAATCCCCCGGTGCGGCTGAAATTGACCGCTTTCGTCCCGGCCAGCTGTCCGGTTTACTGCCGCCGGGCATCTATCGTTTCGCCAATGCGCCGCACGATGCACGGCTCGCCGCACTCGCCTTCGCACTCGGCACTTACCAGTTTGGACGTTATCGCAAAGCGGAAGTGCGCGACGCGCGCCTTGTGATTCCGAACGACGTCGATGGCGAAGATCTCGGCCGCATTGTCGAGGGCGTGACACTCTGCCGTGATCTCATCAACACGCCATCCAACGACATGGGGCCGTCCGAATTGGAGGCCGCCACCCGCTCTCTTGCCAAACAGCATGGCGCCAAAGTGCAAGTCACGGACGGCGTTGCACTCGCAAAAGAATTCCCGTTGGTACATGCGGTCGGTGCCGGTTCAACGCGAGCGCCACGACTGATCGATATGACCTGGGGCAAGACTCGCGACCCGAAAATTACACTGGTCGGCAAGGGAGTCTGTTTCGACACCGGCGGGCTGGACATCAAGCCCGATACCGGAATGCTCAATATGAAGAAGGATATGGGCGGAGCAGCAACCGTGCTGGCCCTCGCTCACATGATTATGGCGCGCGGGTTGAAAGTCAGGCTGCGCGTCGTTATTCCGGCAGTCGAGAATTCGATCTCAGGCACCAGCTTCCGTCCACGTGATGTCTACCTCTCACGTAAGGGCATTTCGGTCGAAATCGGCAATACCGATGCGGAGGGCCGTCTGATCCTTGCGGACGCGCTCACGCTTGCCGACGAAGAACGGCCGGCGTTGATGATCGATTTTGCTACGCTGACGGGCGCCGCGCGCGTTGCGCTCGGACCAGAGGTGTCGCCGTTCTTCACCGATGACGACTCACTCGCCGATGAACTCGTGCGCGCCGCTGTCGCGGAAAATGATCCGCTCTGGCGCCTGCCGCTATGGCGGCCATATGAAGCGATGCTTGATTCCAAAATCGCTGATCTCAACAATGTTGGGACCGGCGGTCACGGTGGCGCGATCACGGCCGCTCTGTTTTTGCGCCGCTTCGTCAGCACAAAATCCTGGCTCCACTTCGATATCTTCGCCTGGACGCAGGCAGCCAAGCCGGGGCGTCCGGAAGGCGCCGAATGCCAGGTTGCGCGCGCGCTCTACGCCCTGTTTTGTGATCGTTATCCCTGATGGTCGCGCTCGATCCCCGCGTAAATCCGTTCAGGCCCGAGATCGCGGCAAAGCATTTGGAAGGCCAGGTCGAGGCCAAACGATTTGTTGAAGGTATCCGTCACCAGGTGATCGAACCGACGACCGCACTTCGCCGTACGCCGTCGCACGGCGCAAGGCTCGACAACGAAGCGTTGCTCGGCGAACGCGTGATGATTTACGAAACGACAGAGGAGGGCTGGGCGTGGGGCCAGTTGGAGGCCGACGCCTATGTTGGCTGGCTGTCGGCCAACGCCCTCGGGCCAAGCGGTCCGGCGCCGACCCACAAGGTTGCAGCCCTGCGCGCCTTCGCGTTTCCGGGGCCTGACATCAAGCTGCCGCCGATTGCGGCCCTGCCGATGGGCGCGCGGCTGACGATCGCGCGGCTGGACGAGCGCTTTGCAGTCACTGCATCCGGATGGCACGTGCCGGAAGTTTATCTCGTACCGCTAAAGTCTCGGCGGTCAGATTTCGTCGCGGTTGCCGAACAATTTGTGGGCACACCTTATCTTTGGGGCGGCAAAACCTCGCTCGGTTTGGACTGCTCGGGGCTTGTGCAGGTCTCGCTTCAGGCGGCCGGCATTACCTGCCCGCGCGACAGCGACATGCAGGAATTGGCCGTCGGAAAATTGTCGTCACTCGCTAGCCTGCAGCGCGGTGATTTGCTGTTCTGGAAGGATCATGTCGCGATCGCCCGCGATCCTGAGACTCTGATCCATGCAAATGCGTATCACATGATGGTCGCGTTCGAGCCGTGCATGGAGGCGATTGCACGTATCAAGGTGGCAGGAAACGAAATCACCGCGATAAAGCGGGTGATCTAGCGGAGCAGCCCGGCAATGCGCTCCCGGTTGAGCGCCAGCCACTGCAATCCGATAATCATGGGACTGCCGCGCATTGTGTGCTGTTCGAGCGCACCGATCGTCGAATCGAGTGAAGCGCGGTGAACATAAAGCTGCTCGCCGTCTGGCGTTATCAAGGGACCCTCTTGCACTTTCGTGGCGTCGACAGCAGCAAGAAATATCGTGATCTCCTCGTCGGTGACTCCTGGCGTGCTAAGAAAAGTAAAAAGCTCAACGACCTTTTCTGGAGCAATACCGATCTCCTCCTTGCACTCGCGCTGGGCCGCTTCAATCAGGGATTCGTTCGCCTCGACCCGCCCCGCCACGAACTCGACGAGGTCCCCGCGGCCATTGGCGAGATGCGCAGGCAGGCGGAATTGACGGATCAACACAAGTTCCTGGCGCGCAACGTCGACCGGCATCACCAGTATGACCTTGCCAGCGATCAGCACATCGCGCTCCTGCACGACCGGCCCATCCTCGGCCCGCAAGGTGACGTGATAGCGATGATAGTCGCGATAGGCTTTGGCGAGCACCTGCGGACGAGACACAACAATGTCCGCAGCTAAATCTGCAAGCTCTCGCCGTTTGGACATCGGCTGTTACTGCGACACTATGCCCTCGGGGGCAGTTTCCAATTTAAAGGCAGCTGCGAATAGAGCGCGAGTGTAGTTGGTCTTCGGTGCCTTGAACAATTCTGCCGCTGCACCTTCTTCAACCGCCTTGCCGTTACGCATCACCAGCAGACGACTCGCCAGCGCAGCCACCACACGCAAATCATGTGAGATAAACATATACGTCAGATCATGCCGCTTCTGCAGATCGCGCAGCAGATCGACCATCTGTGACTGTATGAGCATATCCAGTGCGCTGGTGGGCTCATCGAGCACGATAAAAGTCGGGCCCAAGACGAGCGCGCGGGCGAGTGCGATGCGTTGGCGTTGGCCGCCGGAGAATTCATGCGGATAACGGTAGCGGGTTTGCGGATCGAGCCCAACATCGTTCAGCGCGGCGATCACCCGTTGCTCTCGCTCCGCACGGGACAGCTGAGGATGGTGTACCCAAAGACCCTCTTCGATGATGTCAGACACCGACATGCGTGGAGACAACGAGCCATACGGATCCTGGAAGACGATCTGCATGTCGTGGCGGAAGGGTCGCATTTGTTTGAACTTCAGGCCTTCGATGGCACGCCCCATGAACACGATCGGGCCCGTAGAAGAGATCAATCGGAGGATCGCCAGGCCGAGAGTGGTCTTGCCGGAACCGGATTCACCGACGACACCTAGCGTCTCGCCCTTTCGCAATTCGATGTTGACACCGTCAACTGCCTTGATGTGCCCCACGACCTTACGCAGCACACCGCGCTTGACCGGAAACCACACCTTTAGGTCTTTTGTCTCAATGACAACCGGCGCTTCCGGCCGGGGCGGCGCCGGATCGGGCTTCGGCTCGGCGGCCAATAGCGCGCGTGTATAGGGGTGTTCCGGTGCTGTGAACACGCGCTCAACCTCGCCCTGCTCTACAATCTTTCCACGCTGCATCACGCAGACCCTGTCAGCAAGCTTGCGTACGATGCCAAGGTCGTGGGTGATGAACAGCATCGACATCCCAAGTTGGGTTTGCGTGTCCTTGAGCAACTTCAGGATTTGGGCCTGGACTGTCACGTCGAGAGCCGTCGTTGGCTCGTCGGCAATCAGAAGTTCGGGCTCATTGGCGAGCGCCATCGCAATCATCACGCGTTGGCGCTGCCCTCCCGAGAGCTGATGCGGATAGCTCCCGAGCCGCCCTGCCGGATCGGGGATGCCCACCTGCCCCAGCAGTTCGATAATACGCGTGCGGGCGATCTCTCCCGTAAGCCCTTGATGCAACGATAACATTTCTCTTATTTGTTTTTCGATTGTATGCAACGGATTGAGCGAGGTCATCGGCTCCTGAAAAATAATGGCGATGTCGTTTCCCCGCACTTCCCGAATTTCCTGCTCCCGCATGGTCAGCAATTCCCGACCCTGAAACTTGATGCTGCCGGAAGGATGATGCGCGGCCGGGTACGGCAGCAATTTCATGACGGACAACGCGGTGATCGACTTGCCGGAGCCGGACTCGCCGACAAGCGCCATCGTCTCACCCTTACGGATATCGAACGACACGCGATCGACCGCGACCACCTCTCGGCTTCCGTGTCCGAAGGCGATCGACAGATCGCGAATGGAAAGAATCGATTCCGGTGCGCTCATCGGAATGTCTTTCTGGGATCGAAGGCATCTCGCACTGCCTCGCCGATGAAGATCAGAAGCGACAGCATGAACGCGATACTGAAAAAGCCGGTGAGACCGAGCCACGGCGCTTGCACGTTTGCTTTGCCTTGCGATAGCAGTTCGCCAAGTGAAGGCGAGCCAGGTGGCAGCCCGAAACCGAGGAAATCAAGCGCTGTCAACGTCATCACCGACGACGACAGGATGAACGGAAGGAAGGTCATGGTTGCCACCATTGCGTTCGGCAAAAGATGGCGGAAGATGATCACCATGTTGGACACGCCGAGTGCGCGTGCCGCCTGAATGTATTCGAAGTTGCGGCCGCGCAAGAACTCCGCACGCACCAGGCCGACGAGGGAGACCCAGGAGAACAAAAGCAAAATACCGAGCAATACAAAGAAACCCGGCACCAGCACGGAAGAGATGATCAACAGCAGATAGAGAGATGGGATCGAAGTCCAGATTTCGATGAAACGCTGAAACAGTAGATCGGTCCACCCGCCGAAATAACCCTGTACAGCGCCGGCGGCGATACCAATGATCGAAGAAACTATCGTAAGGGCGAGGCCGAACAATACCGAGATACGGAATCCGTAGATCAGGCGCGCCACAACGTCACGTCCGCCATCGTCGGTCCCTAACCAATTGGTTTCTACTTCATCGCACTTGGCGAAGCCGTGGGTCGCGGCGAACTCGCAGTCCTTTTTTGTCAGCAACCAGGTTGGTTTGGACGGAAACGGCGACGGCGGCTTGCTCACCTGCGTGTTGTAATAGAAACGTATCGGCGGCCAGACAATTATGCCTCCCTCCTTGTGGATCAGGCCCATCAGGTAATCGTCGCGATAGTCGGCCGCGGTGCCGAACAAGTTCGGGTCCTGCTCCTTGGCAAAGGCCGTATCGGGATAAGTGATGACAGCAGGAAAGAATGCTCGCCCATTTACAAATATAAAGATAGGCTTGTCGTTGCTGATAAACTCGGCAAACAGTGAGATGACGAACATCGTCAGAAAAATCCACAGAGCCCAATACCCACGCCGGTTGACCTTGAAATTTTCCCACCGACGTTTGTTGAGCGGCGAAAGTGCAATCGCTTTTGTCGTCGGCGGCGCCGCCAACCCCATCGGCGAAACAGCTTCTTCTGGTGGCTTGATCCCGGCGCGAACGTCCACTCAGACCTCCCGCGTCTCAAAGTCGATGCGCGGATCAATCCACGTATACGTCAGGTCGGAGATTAGGTTCACAACGACGCCGATGAGCGAGAAAATGTAAAGCGTAGCGAACACCACCGGATAGTCGCGATTGAGAACGCTTTCAAACCCAAGCAGGCCGAGACCATCGAGCGAAAAAATTGTCTCAATAAGCAGCGATCCGGTGAAGAAGGCATGTACGAAGGCAGAAGGAAATCCCGCAATGACTATCAACATCGCATTCCGGAATACGTGGCCGTAGAGCACCTGGTTCCTGGTACAGCCTTTGGCTCGCGCGGTGAGTACATATTGTTTGCGGATTTCTTCAAGAAACGAATTCTTGGTCAAGAGAGTCATCGTGGCGAAGGCCGACAACGCCATTGCGATAATCGGTAGTGTCAAATGCCAGAAATAATCGAGAATTTTCTGCCACCACGGTAATTGCCACCAATTTTCTGAAACGAGGCCACGCAGGGGAAACCAATCAAAAAAAGATCCACCCGCGAACAGGATGATCAGCAGGATCGCAAACAGAAAGCCGGGAATAGCGTAGCCGATTACAATTACGGTGGAGGTCCACACATCGAAGCGCGAACCATCGTCCATCGCCTTGCGTATGCCCAACGGGATCGAAATCAGATAGGTGAGCAACGTCATCCAGATGCCGAGCGACATCGATACCGGCAACTTTTCCTTGATTAATTGCAACACGCTAACATCGCGAAAATAGCTCTTTCCGAAATCGAACCGCGCATAGTTCCACAACATCAGCGCAAAGCGCTCTGGCGCAGGCTTGTCGAAGCCAAATTGCTTTTCAAGTTTCTTTATGAATTCCGGATCGAGCCCTTGAGCACCGCGATACTTGGAGGTCGTGGAATCAACCTGCGAGGCGCCCTGCGCCATACCGCGACTGCCAAAGTCTCCGCCGGCCGAACCCGAAATACGCGAAGTCGCACCCGTGTCCGCGCCAGTAAGCTTGGCGATCACCTGTTCCACCGGGCCGCCGGGCGCAAATTGCACGACAACAAAAGCCACCAGCATGATTCCGAACATCGTCGGCACCATGAACAGAATGCGGCGGATGATATAGGCGGTCATGCGTCCCTCAGTATGTCATTCCTCAGCCGGCGCAACAGCCGCAGCGTTGTTCTTATCCCTAGTCCTCTGTTCCGATTTTTGCCGCGGTGCAGCGGTCATTATCCCTTTTGTTCCGTTTTTCCCGCCTTGTCGCGATCATACCACCAGGTTTCGGGAATACCGCGAAAATACCGGGGCTTGCCGACCGGATGGCCGAAGACGTCCCAATAGGCGATCCAGTGTGATGCTTTGTACCAATGCGGGATCCAATAGCGCCCAGCACGGATGACGCGGTCAAGCGCCTGACAGGCCGCCGTCAGCTCCGCCCGCGTCTTGGCTGCAATAATGGTGTCGATAAGCGCATCAACGGCCGGATCGGAAATACCGGCGAGATTCTGTGAACCTTTTGTCGCCGCGGCCTGCGATGAAAAGAATGTACGTAACGAATCGCCCGGGGTTGCCGAAAAGCTGAAGCGTTCAACTGTGATATCGAAATCAAAACCATCCACGCGCGCGCGATATTGCACCGGATCGACCACGCGCAATGTGGCGTCGATACCAAGTACGCCCAGATTTTTGATGTAAGGTAGGTGATGCGGCTGAAATGTCGGCTCATCGAGCAAAAACTCAATGGTAATGGGCTTCCCGTTCGGCAAGAATCGCTTGCCATTTTTGAGCGTGCATCCGGCGTCACTGAGCAGCTGCGCGCCGCGTCTGAGCCACTGGCGGTCCTGCCCCGACCCGTCGGTGACAGGGGGCACGTATGGTTCAGCGAACACCTCATCGGGGAGCTTGCCGCGAAATGGCTCGAGTAATGCCAGTTCGGGACCATCCGGCTTTCCTTTCGCCATCATCGGCGAATTCTGAAAAACAGAATGCGTACGGTCGTAGGAGCCATACATGATGTTCTTGTTGGTCCATTCGAAATCGAATGCATCGATCAAGGCTTCGCGTATGCGCCGATCCTTGAATTTGTCTCGTCGCGTGTTGATGAACCAGCCCTGCGCACCCGAGGGCGTGTCGTCCGGTAGCACGTCGCGCTTGACGCGCCCATCCTTGAAGGCCGGAAAGTCGTAACGCGTCGCCCAGGTGCGCGACGTGAATTCCTCGCGAAACAAATAGTTTTTTGCCGTGAACCCTTCGAAACCGACCTCGCGATCGCGATAGTATTCGAAACGCACCACGTCAAAGTTGCTCTGCCCGCGCGAAACAGGGAGATCAGCGCCCCACCAATCCTTTACACGCTCATACTCGATAAAATGTCCGACCTGAAAGCGGCCAACTTTGTAAGCACCACAGCCCAGCGGAATATCCAGCGTCGATTCATCGAAAGGTTTCTTTGAATAATAGGCGCGCGAAAAGATCGGTAATGCGGCAACAAACAAAGGAACGTCGCGGCCGCGCTTCTCGGCAAAGTGCACGATAAGGGTTCGATCGTCCGGCGCCTCCACTCCCGCGAAATCGCGCAGTTGCACCGTAATAATAGGATGGCCTTTTTCTTTCAGCGTCGTTAGCGACCAGGCGACATCGTGCGCAGTGAGAGGCGTGCCGTCGTGAAATTTTGCCTGGGGGCGCAGCATGAAACGATAGGTCAATCCGTCGTCGGAAATGCTCACGCTGCTCGCGGCCAGCCCGTACATCGCATCCGGCTCGTCGCCCGAGCGGGTCATAAGCGTCGCAAAAGTAAGCTCCATGCCCTGCGCCGCATCGCCTTTCAGAATAAAACTGTTGAGCGAATTGAAGGTCTGGAACGACTGATTGAACTGGCGGTTTGGGCCAATCTGCGAGAACACGCCGCCTTTAGGCGCATTCGGGTTGACGTAGTTGAAGTGCGGAAAGTCTGCCGGATATTTGAGGTCGCCGAAGGCTGACATGCCGTGCCGGTCGACGCTTTGCACTAAGGCCGGAACCATGCGGCTGTCGGCAATGGTTGCTGCCGCGCCGGCGAAAAGACTCAAGGCAGAGCGGCGGCTTAAACTCATTGATTCAGGACCGTTGCGGCACTTTGGCCGCTTTCGCCGCATCCCACCACCAGATTGACGGGAATGCCGACGCCCCGTATTTCGGCATCACCTCGGGACGGCCAAAGCGATCCCAACGCGCGGTGCGCTGTTTGCCATATGTCCATTGCGGCACCACGAAAAAATTCCACAGCAAAACTCGATCTAGTGCCCTGGTGGCAGCGACCAGATCTTCGCGATCTCTGGCGAAAATCACTCGTTCGATCAGAGCATCGATCGCAGGATTCCTGATACCGATCAGGTTCCGTGAACCGGGCTGGTCAGCGGCCTGTGAACTCCAGAAGCCGCGCTGTTCGTTTCCCGGCGAAAGCGACTGCGCCCAGGAGGCGACGATGATGTCAAAATCCCACTGCCGCAACCGGTTCTCATACTGCGCCGCGTCGACCACCCGCACGCTCACCGTCATTCCCAGCCGTTCCAAGGAAGGCTTGTAGAACAACACAAAACGCTCCGTGGCGGGTTCGTCGACCAAGAATTCGACTGCGTAAGGTTTGCCAGTCTTGGCATCGACCAGTTTGGTATCCTTGACCTCGTAGCCGGCCTCACGAAACAGCGCGAGCGCCTCACGGAAATTGCTGCGCACCGCGTCGGGATTGCCGCCAACTGGATTTGTGTAGGGCTTGGTAAAGACCTCATCCGGTACCTTGCCACGAACGGTTTCGAGAATTTCCAGCTCTTTCCCGGATGGCACGCCGGTAGCCGCGAGTTCAGTTCCTTCGAAATAACTGGCAATGCGTTTGTACTGGCCGAAAAAAAGCTGCCGATTCATCTCTTCGAAATCGAAGGCGAAATTGAAGGCGCGGCGAACGCGCGGGTCCATGAATTTGTCGCGACGAATGTTGAAGACGAACCCTTGCATCACCCCGATATTTCGCGTCGGAAATTCTTCCTTCACCACACGCTTGTCTCGTACGGCAGGGAAATCATAGGAATTAGCCCATTCCTTGGCACTGTTCTCGAAACGCCAGTCAATTTGGTCGCCTTTGAACGCTTCCAGCGCAACCGTGGAGTCACGGAAATATTCATAACGGATCGTCTGGAAATTTCGGGTGCCAACGATAACGTTGAGATCCTTGCCCCAATAATCATCCACTTTCTCGTAAACCAGTGTCCGGCCTGGCACAAAATCCTTGAGCCGATACGGTCCCGAACCAAGGGGTAGCTCAAGCGTGGTCTGCGTGACATCACGCTTGCGGCCTGATTTGTCGGTGCCTTCCCACCAATGTTTTGGCAGCACTGGCAGCTGGCCAACAATCTGCGGCAGCTCTCGGTTGCCGGGGCCGTCGAATGCGAAGGTGATTTCGCGTTCTCCCGTTTGCTCCACTTTCACCACATGCCTGTAGTAAGCGCCATAAAAGGGGCTGTTCTTCTTCAACACGTCGAATGAATAGAGGACATCATCGGGTGTAATCGGTTTGCCATCGTGCCAGCGTGCTTTGGCGCGGAGGCGATAAGTCACTAGTGAGTAATCGTCCGCATATCTCATAGCTTCCGCCAGCAATCCATACTCGGTCGATACCTCGTCGAGCGACGACGTCGTTAGTGTCTCAATGAAAAGTTCGGTGCCGCTGGCGATACTCCCTTTCACGCCCGCGACCACCGTATTGAAATTGTCGAAGGTGCCCAGCGCGCTCTGGCGCACAGTGCCACCCTGTGGCGCATCTGGATTGACGTAATCAAAATGCTTGAAGCCTTCAGGATATTTAATGTCGCCGAACAGCGACAGCGCATGCCGCCAGTTTTGCCCCTGAGCCGCCGCGCCGCTGATCGGCCAAGGGCCCAACATGCCCAGAGCGGGTGTGGCAAACGCGGCCGCGGTGGCACGCAAGATGGACCGACGGCTCAGTCTCATGCAGCTATCTCCGGCGATAGGCCGCCCCACAATGCAGTCGCGGGTGATTATGTCGGTTTTTCGATACCTCGCCAGCCGGGTGGGCGGGCGAGGGGCGGCTGAACCGTCACTTTTCCGTGGCCAAACGCCGCAACGACCACCTCAATGAAAACGGCCGGGGACTCGCCCGGCCGTTTGGATGAGGCACCGACGATCGACTATTTCTTGGCTGGCTCGCCGCTCGCCGGCGCCGCCGCGCCTTCCGCTGCCTTTGGCAGCGGAACCGGGCTGTCGGCCAACGTGTGCAGGAAATCGATCACGTCAGCGCGTTGCTCCGGCCGCGACAATCCGGCGAAAGTCATAGCGGTCCCCGGGACATAGCCACGCGGATTGGCCAAAAACTTGTTGAGCTCGTCAAAACTCCAATTGCCACCCTTGCTTTTCATGCCTGCCGAATAATTGAAGCCAGCTTCGGATGCGCGCGGGCGGTTTACGATGTTCCACAGATTGGGCCCCACCCGGTTCGGCCCGCCCTTCTCGAAGGTGTGGCAGGCCTGACATTGTTTGGCGGTCGCCTGGCCTTTTTCCACCGATGCCTTGGCCAGCAAAGTTTCGATCGGCTGCTCCGGTTCTTTGGCTGCTGTCTTTTCACCCTCGGCCTGCTCTTTAACGGCGATGTTGAAGCCGGGCTTGCTCGGCCTTTCAGGTGCGAAAATAGCTCCCGCGCCGATATTAAGGGCGAGCATGATCAGGCAGGTGCCGAGAATGGCACCGAGGACCTTGTTGAGTTCGAAGGAATTCATCGAAAGATGGCTCCCGGAGCGGGAATTAGACGATGCGGAGCTATGACCGCCGGAGCCCCGGCAGCGGCGATGAGATACCGGTTTGCCTGGCCCATGGCAACCCGTATAAGCGCCTGCGGCATTATCGACATTGCTCACGCGTGACCGGACTTTCCGGCAATCCCGATGCCAGACACGATCATCCTCATCCCGGCGCGGCTCGCTTCCACACGTTTGCCGGGCAAGCCGTTGGCGGATTTGAATGGCGCGCCAATGATCGTGCACGTGCTCCGGCGCGCCGAATCCGCCAAAATTGGCGAGGTCGTTGTGGCGACCGACTCGGAGGCGGTCGCCGCAGCTGTGGAAAAGGCTCGAGGTCGAGCTGTTATGACGCGCGGCGATCATGTGTCCGGATCGGATCGCATTTATGAAGCCCTGCAGGCGATTGACCCGGAGCAACGCGTCGCCAGCATTGTCAATGTCCAGGGCGATTTACCGACCATCGACCCTACGGATATCCGTGCCTCGCTCGAGCCGCTGAATGACACACAAGTCGATATCGCCACTTTAGCAGCGGTTATTACCGATCCCGCCGAGCGGACGAATCCAAACGTCGTCAAAATTTCCGGGCAGCAGATCGGCCCTGCTCGCATTCATGCCAGGAACTTCACCCGTAAAGGCGCAAGCGGGGTCGGCCCGCATTACCACCACATTGGCCTCTATGCCTACCGTCGTGCGGCACTGGAACGCTTTGTCAAGTTGCCGCCGTCGGCCAACGAGCAGCGCGAGAAGTTGGAGCAACTGCGCGCGCTCGACGCCGGGATGCGAATTGATGCGATGATTGTGCGGAGTGTGCCGCTCGGTGTCGATACGCCCGAGGATCTGGAAAAGGCGCGCAGGCTGCTCGGCGGTTGACTCAAGTGCGAAGGTCCGCGTACGGAACCCCCCGAGCGCATGATCCGAAACCGATTTGCGGGTTTTAGGGCGAGATCATACGCGAAGACGTGGTGGGACATGGCCAAAAAGAAGATCATCTTTCAGGGCGAACCGGGAGCAAACTCACATCTTGCGTGCCGTGAGGCTTATCCCGATCACGAACCCGTGCCCTGCCCCACCTTCGAGGATTGCTTCGCCGCCCTCGTTGCCGGCGACGTCGACCTGGGCATGATCCCTATCGAGAATTCGGTCGCCGGGCGTGTCGCGGACATCCACCATCTGATGCCGACCGCCGGATTACACATCATCGCCGAATGGTTCCTGCCAATCCGCAATCAGCTGATGGCGCCGAAAGGCGCGACCCTCAAGACCATCAAGACGGTGCAAAGCCACGTGATGGCGCTCGGCCAATGCCGCAATGTTATCCGGGAGCTGAAACTCAAGCCGGTTGTTGCCGCCGACACCGCTGGCTCGGCGCGAGAAGTGGCGGAGGCCAAGGATAATACCCGGGCGGCGATCGCTTCACGGCTGGCGGCGGAGATTTACGGCCTCGACATCCTAAAAGAGAATGTCGAGGACGAATCCCACTCCACCACCCGCTTCGTCGTGCTGTCACGCGAGAAAAAATGGGCACAGCCGGGCAAGGGCAAGGTCGTAACGACTTTCGTATTCAGGGTACGCAATGTACCGGCCGCGCTCTACAAGGCGCTGGGCGGCTTCGCTACCAACGGCGTGAACATGACCAAGCTTGAAAGCTACATGGTCGGTGGCAATTTCTTTGCCACACAGTTCTATGCGGACGTCGAGGGCCACCCGGACGACCGCGCTCTCGTATTCGCGCTTGAAGAACTTGCCTTTTTTTCCAAGGAATTGACGGTGCTGGGCGTTTACCCCGCACATCCTTTCCGAGAGACATTCAAGGAAGAAAAGGATTAGCGCCGGCCGTGGTCAGACCGCGACGCGGCTAAGGAAGCCTTCGATAGCTCGTTGAAGGGGCTGCCAGCCGTGTTCGAAAATTCCCCTCAAACCCACCCACCCGCCCGATCGGGGCGCTATACCGCCGTAAGTTTTTCTTAATCGTTAGCCTCCGGAACGCCCGTCAGAAAACCCCGAGCGATGCCGCTCGAGTTTTTCGACGAAACGCGGGGAGAGGTTGCGTAACCGGTCGATATCAACTCGGCCCGATCGGGTGACGTAGCTCATAGCAAAATCAATCGGTGCAAGCTGCATGTGCGCCGCGAAATGCTCATACCACCTCGCACTTCCATTTGCGCCTGCTAACAGTTTTTCCAGCACCGGCCGTCGCGCCGTTTCATACGCCGCGAGTGCCATGCCGATATCTTCGGGGTCGCGGGCCAGCGCCTCGTCGAGCGCGATTGCGTCTTCCATTGCGAGCCGTGTCCCTGAACCGATGGAAAAATGTGCGGTGTGCAATGCATCGCCGATCAACACATTATTGCGAACTGACCATCGCTTGCTGTGCACAATGGGAAACTGTCGCCAGATCGAGTTGTTCGAGATCAGCGGGCGTCCATCCAAGGTTTGCGCGAATATTCGCTCACACAGAGACCGGGTTTCCGTCTCTCCCATCTGCGCGAAGCCAACACGTGCGAAGGTCGCCTGATCGACTTCGACAATGAACGTGCTGAGATCGGGCGTATATCTGTAGTGATGCGCATTAAAAGCTCCGAGCTCGGTCTCGACAAACGTCTGCGTCAAGGTTTCGAACCGCTTGCCGGTGCCGAACCATGCAAATCGATTTGTAAGCAGGTGCGTCGTGGCGCCGAAGTCCTGCTCGTGGGTTCGCCGGACCAGCGAATTCACGCCGTCGGCTCCAACGATGAGATCGGCCCTGCCCAACTCGTCAAGTTTTCTCACCATCCGGCAGTAGACGGGTGCAACGCCGACCGAGAGGGCGCGCAACTGCAACAGGCGCAGGAGTCTCAGGCGGCCGATGGCCGCAAAGCCGACGCCGTCGATCACTACGCGCTCGCCGCGATGGATAATGGCGATATCGCTCCACGATTCCATGTGCGGAACGATCGCCGCGTACGTTTCCTTATCGCTTTCCCGTAAAAATTCCAATGCCCGGTCGGAGAACACCACTCCGAAGCCGAAGGTGGCATCGGCAGGGTTCTGCTCAATGACGGTGACATCGATATCGGCCCGCCGGCGCTTGATCAAATACGCCAGATAAAGACCAGCGGGGCCGGCACCGAGAATTACAATACGCATAGTTTATCGTCTCAAGGCCGCGCCGATAATAGCTGCTGCTTCAGATCGTCTGGTTGTAGGCGCCCACTTCGGCATGCGCACGCAGCACGCCATCGACTGCTTGAAACATGTCGCGCATGCGCTTCTCCGACACCGGGCTCTCGACGACCACGACAAGCTCCGGTTTGTTCGAGGAAGCGCGCACCAAGCCCCAGGTACCATCCTCAACCGTAACGCGCACGCCGTTGACAGTAACCAGCTCGCGGATTGATTGCCCGGCAACTTTCGTGCCGTCCGCCTTTGCTTTCTCGAATTGCTTCACGACGGCCTCTACCACCGCGTATTTTTTCTCGTCATCGCAATGCGGCGACATCGTCGGTGAGCCCCACGTCTTGGGTAGCGCTTTGCGTAAATCGGCCATGCTTTTTTCTGGATTGCGGTCGAGCATATCGCAAACCGCAAGTGCGAAGATCATGCCGTCGTCGTATCCTCGGCCAAACGGCTTGTTGAAAAAAAAGTGGCCGGATTTCTCAAACCCAGCAATGGCGCCGAGTTCGTTCACACGTCGCTTGATGTAGGAATGACCGGTTTTCCAGTAATCGACCTTCACGCCGTTTGCCTTGAGCACCGGATCCGTGAGGAACAGACCTGTTGATTTCACGTCAACCACAAAGGTCGTGTTCCGATGCATCGTGGACATATCCCGCGCGAGCATCACACCCACTTTATCGGCGAAAATCTCCTCGCCTTCATTGTCGACCACTCCACAGCGATCGCCGTCACCATCGAAGCCGAGCGCAACGTCGGCGCGATTAAACAACACCGCATCACGCATGGCATGAAGCATTTTCATGTCTTCGGTGTTGGGGTTGTAGCGCGGGAAGGTATGATCGAGGTTGCAATCGAGCGGCACGACTTCGCAGCCAATGGCCTGCAGAATTCTCGGCGCGAAGGCGCCCGCGGTCCCGTTGCCACAGGCGGCAATCACCTTGAGTTTGCGCTTGAGCTTTGGACGTTTGATGAGGTCTGCAATGTAGCGTTCGGGGAAATTCTCCACGAAAATGTAACTGCCGCCCTCTCTAAATTCAAATTTCGCGCCCAGCACAATTTCCTTGAGGCGCTTCATCTCCACGGGCCCAAAGGTCAGCGGGCGGTTGGCACCCATTTTCACACCGGTCCAACCGTTGTCGTTGTGCGAGGCTGTAACCATGGCAACGCAAGGCACATCGAGCTGATATTGGGCAAAATAGGCCATCGGCGTTATGGCGAGACCGATGTCATGAACCTTGCAGCCCGACGCGATCAAGCCGGAGACCAGCGCCATTTTCACCGCTGACGAATAGCTGCGAAAATCATGCCCGGTGACGATCTCCGGCTTGACATTTAGCTCTCGAATGAGCGTCCCGAGCCCGAGGCCAAGGGCCTGCACGCCCATCAGATTGATTTCTTTCTCCAGCAGCCAGCGGGCGTCGTACTCACGGAATCCTGTCGGCTTTACCAGCGGCGAGGACTCATAAGCGTAAGTGTTTGGCGTGAGCGCAGATTTTGGTGTCGGAAACATCAGGCCCTCAGACGAGGTTCGGGCGACTCCAATACCCTAACACCGGGGGCCGGCAAAGCGCCGTCTACGCGGTCGAAAAAATCAGAGGTGTTCGCCCTACTGTTCGAGCACCAAACGGCCGTTGGCGTACTCGTAGCGTTTGAGCCGGGACAGAAATGAGACGCCAAGCAGGTTTTTTGCCAGCGCCTCATCAGGCAGAACCATGGCTGGCACGTCGTAGACTGAAATACCGCCGATCTCGATACGATCAATCGTGGCACGCGCCGCCTTGATCTTGCCGTTGGCCGTGACTGCCATAGCGGTGTAATCGCGCAGCTGAGGGCGAATCCCCGCCAGCGCGGCGGACGACTCGCGAAGCACGACCAGCGAGGCGCCTGTGTCGACTATGAAGTCGACAAAACGCCCATCAACCCTGGCCTCGACCTGGAAATGACCCTGGCGGTCGCTATCCAGGGTCAAGCTACGACCGGAAGTGCTTGGTTCACGCGGTTCGTAACCGGGCTGCACCACGGACGCCTGGGCATCGGGACGCGCCTCGATGGCGTGGTCGGCCAAGCGTGCGGCATACCCGCCAGCGACAAGCAAAACGGATGCGAAAAGCACAAGCAGGCGCATGACAAGGCCCAGTCACTGCGGGTCATCCTGGCATGTGAGGATCAAGGAGGGCTTAACGAACACGCTACACCGCACACGGATTTGGCCATGGTGTCCCGCCAGTAACCAAACTCAGGACAATTAAAGTTATTGGCCGCGGGGCTTCGCGCGGCGGGTCGCCGGCGCCGTCAGAGGATCATCCGGCCATGGATGTTTCGGATACCGACCACGAAGATCAGTCCGTACATCCTTGTAGCTGCCACGCCAAAACCCGGGCAAATCGCGCGTCACCTGTACCGGCCGGTGCGCCGGCGACAATAACTCGATCAGCAATGGCACCCGCCCGCCGGCAATTGCGGGGTGAATTCCAAGTCCAAATAATTCCTGCACGCGGATAGCGAGTTTCGGTCCTTCCTCCGCCTCGTAATCGATCGGGACCTGTGAGCCGGAGGGAGCGTTGAAGTGTGTCGGCGCTTCGATATCAAGTCGCTTGCGCAAATTCCAAGGCAATAAGGTTTCAAGCGCTGCGGTCAGATCGTCGGCACCAATTTGCGATAGCGCTGTCTTGCCAGAAAGGAATGGTGCGAGCCATTCATCAGACGTCCGCGCCAACGCGCTATCGGTTAGATCGGGCCATTCGCCGCCCTCGGATTTCCGCAAAAAATTCACGCGGTTACGAAACTGCAACTGCGACTTGCTCCACGGCAGTTTGTGCACGCCAAGTCCGACGACGCCTTCCGCTAAAAGTCTGGCGCTGTCGGCACCTGGCGCAACTGGTCTTGTCTGTTCAGCCAAAATCAAGTCATCGAGTCGGCGACTCCGGCGCGCGCGCAGCGAACCGGTTGAAACGTCAAAGGTGACCGTTTCGCTATCTTCAATTTGATCGCTAAAGAGTGATTCGATCTCAGCAAGCGTAATCGGCGCCGCCAGCACAATGCGACTCGCTACGGCCGCACCGGTGAGTTCCGCGACCGCAAGAAACGGTTCGCGTGCAAGCGGCGAAGCAACGTCGACCATCCCGCCGCGACCGTTCGCCAAGAGAAAGGCGCCACTCCCGCCGCCGCGGCTTTTGGCGATGCGGTCAGGGTAGGCCAGCGCGAGAAGCGAGCCGGGAGAGCGTTCGCCGTTGTCCCTCGATTCGCCAGCTGTCTCCGCCCAACGTTTCACCATGGCCCGCGCTTCGTCGGCGCGCCGGGAGCGGTCGTGACGAAAATTGTCCAGCCGATGCTGTAGATCAACGTCGGTGCCGCCGAGGCCGCGCTCCGTGATAATAGCGGCGATGTTGGCGCTAAGTAGACCGGCACCCTCCGCAACCGCATCAACAACCATGCGAGCCAATCGCGGCGGCAAAGGTAACTCGCGCAGCTTGCGGCCTCCTTCGGTGATGAGGCCCAGAGCATCGATGGCGCCGAGCTCGACGAGCAGTGCTCTAGCCTCTCTGAGCGCCGCGCTTGGAGGCGGGTCAAGAAAGGCAAGTTTCGCGGGTTCGGTGGCACCCCATTGCGCCAGATCGAGCACAAAGGAGGACAGATCGGCGGACAGGATTTCGGGCCGCGTAAAGGGCTCCAGAGATCCGGTCTGTGGCTCATCCCACAGCCGGTAGCAAACGCCCGGCTCCGTGCGCCCAGCCCGGCCTCGACGCTGATCCGCAGCCGCGCGCGAAACCCGGACCGTTTCCAGGCGGGTCAGGCCCACATCAGGCTCATAGCGCGGCACGCGTGACAGCCCGCTGTCGATTACGACCCGCACACCCTCGATCGTGAGCGAGGTCTCCGCAATCGAGGTCGCCAGCACGACTTTGCGTCGACCCGGCGAGGGCACTGAAATGGCACGGTCCTGCTCACGTGTGTCGAGTGCTCCATAAAGCGCGACGATATCGACATGCGCATCGGCCACGCGCTCTTTCAGCAGCGTTTCGGTCCGGCGGATTTCGCCTGCTCCTGGCAGGAACACAAGCAGCGAGCCCGTATCGCCGTGCAAGGCGCGTTCGACGGCCTCGGCGACCTGCCGCTCGATCGGGGCGCGAGAATCTCGGCCAAGATAGCGCGTCTCCACCGGGAAGGCCCGACCCTCACTCTTGACGACCGGCACGTCGCCCAGCAGTGAAGCGACGCGCGCCCCGTCAAGCGTTGCCGACATCACCAGCAATTTGAGGTCCTCCCGCAAGCTTTGCTGCGCCTCGCGTGCCAAAGCCAAACCGAGATCGGCGTCCAATGACCGCTCATGAAATTCATCAAATATGACAACTGCGATGCCATTCAGCGATGGATCATCGAGGACGAGCCGCGTAAAGACGCCTTCGGTCACGATCTCGATGCGCGTGCGCTTGCCCACCTTGGAGCCGAAACGCACGCGCAAGCCGACGGTATCGCCAACTCGTTCCCCCAGCGTCGACGCCATACGCGCCGCAGCGGCACGGGCTGCGAGCCGGCGCGGCTCGAGCACCAGAATCTTCTTTTCTTTCGCCCACGGCTCATCGAGCAGGACGAGCGGCACGCGTGTGGTCTTGCCAGCCCCGGGCGGCGCCACCAGAACGGACGCATTGTCGGCGGCAAGCGCGGCGGTGAGCTCTGGCAGAGCTGCGTCGATAGGCAGAGGCGTGTCGAAAGTTCGCATTTTGTGAGGGGCGTCACCTGCGAAGGCAGGTGCCCAGCAAACCGAAAGCGGCGATTTTATCGTAAAGCTGCGTCTAGTAGATGCCCCGCTTGCGCGGGGCATGGAAACTTCTATGAAGACCGTGAAAGATCACGTCCGCGCCCGCCCAACGCTCTCATAAGCGAAGCCATAGCGAACAATATCTTCCGGCCGGTAAACATTGCGCAGATCGACGAGGACCGGCTGAGCCATGACTTTCTTAAGTCGCTCGAAATCAAGCGCGCGGAACTGTTCCCATTCGGTGACGATCACAAGCACTGAAGCGCCCTCGGCGCAGGAATAGGCATCTTTGCAGAGCGTAACGTTGCCAATGAGGCTCTTGGCCTGCTCCATGCCGATCGGGTCATAGGCCCTTACCTTGGCACCCATGTCCTGCAACGCGGTAATGAGGGGGATAGACGGTGCCTCGCGCATATCGTCGGTATTTGGTTTGAATGTAAGGCCGAGCACCGCGACCGTTTTTCCTCGTAGCTCGCCGCCAAGGGCAGCTGAGACTTTACGCGCCATGGCTCGCTTGCGCGCATCGTTGACCGCGGCGACCACCTCTACAATGCGGAGAGGAGCGGCATGGTCCTGCGCTGTCTTGATCAGCGCGAGCGTGTCCTTTGGAAAGCATGAACCGCCATAGCCCGGACCGGCATGCAGGAATTTACTGCCAATTCGATTGTCCAGACCGATGCCCCGGGCGACCTCCTGGACATCGGCGTCCACTTTCTCGGCGAGGTCGGCGATCTCGTTGATGAAAGTGATCTTGGTCGCAAGAAATGCGTTGGCCGCGTATTTAATAAGCTCAGCCGTGCGGCGACTGGTGAATAGGATCGGCGAACGATTGAGATAGAGCGGACGATACAACTCGCTCATTACTTCTCGTGCACGCGCATCCACAGTGCCGATGACGATACGGTCGGGATGCTTGAAATCCTGGATGGCGGCGCCCTCGCGGAGAAACTCCGGGTTCGACACGACGGCACAATCGGCATCGGGCCGTGTCTCCCGGATAATCCGCTCGACCTCGTCACCGGTGCCGACCGGCACGGTCGATTTGGTGATCACAACGGTAAAGCCGTCGAGCGCTAGCGCGATCTCGCGAGAGGCGTCATGAACAAAACTGAGGTCGGCGAACCCATCACCGCGCCGCGAGGGCGTGCCGACCGCAATGAATACCGCATCGGCGGCAGCGACCGCGCCGGTCAGTTCAGTGGCGAATTTCAGGCGGCCCGCTCGGATATTGGCCGTAACCATATCGTTGAGTCCCGGCTCGTAGATCGGCATTTCGCCGCGCTCCAGAGCGGAGATCTTCGTTCTGTCCTTGTCGACACAGACAACCTCATGGCCGAAATCGGCAAAGCAGGCGCCGGAAACAAGGCCGACGTAGCCGGTGCCGATCATAGCAACGCGCATGGATTATCCGCCTTAAAATGACAACCAATTCCGGCCTTTGCCGAACGCGCCTGCATAGCAAACGCTATTCGCAGTGGCGAGAGGCGTGAAACAATACACATTTCCTGTGACCGCACTTTTTTGGCGGATTGATTAACTTGGTATCCGGGGCCACATTCGTAACCATGCCAGCCTCCGCTAAATCCAAAACTGTCGCCAGGCCCGTCAAAGCCGGCCCAACCACGCCCGCAGCTGCTTCACCGAGCGCGCGGCCCTTGAAAAAAGGCGATCACCTGTTTCTGGTGGACGGTTCTGGCTACATCTTCCGTGCCTATCATGCAATCCGGTTCGAGCCGCGCACGGCGGACGGGACACATGTCAACGCCGTTTACGGCTTCTGTAGCATGTTGTGGAAGCTCATTAAGGAGATGAAGCCGGAAGAGCGTCCAACACATCTCGCCGTCATCTTCGACAAGTCGGAGAAGACTTTCCGCACGGAGATGTACAAGGACTACAAGGCGCATCGCCCACCGCCTCCGGACGATCTTGTCCCGCAGTTTCCGTTAATTCGCGATGCAGTGCGCGCGTTCGAGATTCCGTGCCTCGAGCAAGCCGGCTACGAAGCCGATGATCTGATAGCGACCTATGCCCGTATCGCCTGTCAGGTCGGCGCGACCGCTACCATTGTTTCGTCCGACAAAGATCTCATGCAACTCGTGAACGAATGCGTGATCATGTACGACACCATGAAGGACACCCGCATCGGCGTTGCAGAAGTGATCGAGAAATTCGGTGTGCCGCCGGAAAAGGTCGTCGAGGTGCAGGCGCTAATCGGCGATTCAAGCGACAACGTTCCCGGCGTGCCCGGCATAGGCGTGAAAACCGCGGCGCAATTGATCGGTGAATACGGCGATCTTGAAACGCTGCTCAAACGCGCGGGCGAGATCAAGCAGGAGAAGCGCCGCCAGGCTCTTATCGACAACGCTGAGTCCGCACGCCTTTCGAAGAAGCTCGTCACTCTTGACGACCGGGTACCGATCGAGGTGCCGGTGGAAAACCTCGGCGTGCGCGAACCGGACTACAAGGCGCTGATTACCTTTCTCAAGGCGATGGGTTTCAGGACCCTGACCCAGCGTGTTGCCGATAAGGCCGGTATCGATGCAAGCCAGATCGGGGCAGATGGGACGCCTGCCGCCAGCATCGCGGCAGTATCCGATTCGTCAAGGACCTCCACTGTTCCCGCGGGCCGTACCAGCGGACAAGGACAGCTCCCGCTTGTTGCACCGGCTCCCCGTAAAGGTGTGGCCGCTTCGGGCATCGACTTCGCTCGCCTGACGCCGATCTCATTGTCGGAACGCCGGTTCGAGACATTGCGGGCGAGCAAGATCGATCCTACCAAATATGAAACAATAGGGACGCTCGAACGCCTTGCCCATTGGGTCGCGCGCGCTCGTGACACCGGCATACTGGCGCTCAAAGCCGAGACAAGCAGTCTCGACCCGATGCAGACCACGCTGTGCGGCATAGCGCTGGCCGTAGCCGCAAACGAAGCCGCTTACCTGCCGCTCGGGCATCGGGAAGCCGGCGAGGGAGACGCGTCCGGACTGTTTGCGGCAAAGCTTTGCAGCGGGCAGATTGCAGAGCGTGAGGCGCTCGATGCGATCAAACCGCTCTTGGAAGACAGCAGCATCGTAAAGGTTGGTCACGACATAAAACGGGACTGTCTGGTGCTGGCTTGTCGCGGTATCCGCCTTGGAGCGACTGACGACATCATGCTGATGTCGTACGTGCTGGACGCCGGTAAAGCATCGCATGATCTCGAGAGCGTCGCCACGCGCTATCTGGGCAGAAACCTGGCGCGTTTCAATAACGTGAAGAACAAAGACAAAGCTTCGTTCACGCCGGAAGCAACCCCGATCGCTCGGACGGCAGCTTATGCCGCTGAAGATGCGGATGTAACACTTCGCCTCTGGCAGGCATTAATGCCTCGTATGGCCATCGAAAAAGTCGTCACCGTGTATGAGACGTTGGAACGGCCGATGCCGCGCGTCCTTGCCCATATGGAGGAGCGTGGCATATCGGTTGATCCAGGCGTGCTGTCGCAGCTTTCCAATGATTTTGGAAAGAAGCAGGTGGCGCTCGAGCGCGAAATCAACAAGATTGCAGGAACGCAGGTCAATCCCGGCAGCCCGAAGCAGTTGGGCGACATCCTTTTTGGTCAAATGGGATTGCCGGGAGGAACAAAGACCAAGACCGGACAATGGTCGACGGGCGCTCGCGCGCTGGAGGAGCTGGCCGAGCAGGGTCACAAGTTTCCGCAGGTTATTCTGGATTGGCGCCAGGTATCAAAATTGCGTTCGACGTATACTGAGGCGCTACCGACCTACGTCAATCCTAAGACACATCGCGTGCATACGAGTTACGCGCTTGCCGCCACTTCGACCGGACGGCTTTCGTCATCCGAACCGAACCTACAGAACATCCCTATCCGGACCGACGACGGTCGCAAGATTCGGCGTGCCTTTGTCGCTGCACCGAATATGAAGCTGGTGTCGGCTGACTATTCTCAAATCGAATTGCGGCTGTTGTCAGAAATCGCCCATGTGCCCACGCTCCGAAAGGCGTTTCAGGACGGCGTGGACATTCACGCCATGACCGCTTCTGAAATGTTTGGGGTGCCAGTGAAGGACATGCCCGCCGAGGTGCGCCGTCGTGCGAAAGCAATCAATTTTGGCATCATCTATGGCATCTCCGCATTCGGACTCGCGGCGCAGCTAGGAATCGATAGCAAAGAAGCCGGCGCATACATCAAAAAATATTTTGAACGCTTCCCCGGCATTCGCGATTATATGGACGAAACACGCGAATTTTGTCGCGAGCACGGCTACGTGCTCACGTTGTTCGGACGCAAGTGCCACTATCCCGATATCAAGGCGAGCAACCCTTCAATCCGCTCATTCAATGAACGAGCCGCCATCAATGCCCGCTTGCAAGGGTCCGCGGCTGACATTATCCGGCGCGCCATGATTCGTATTGAACCCGAATTTCAGAAAGACAAGCTCGGCGCACGGATGTTGCTGCAAGTGCATGACGAGCTGATCTTCGAGGTGCCGGCGAACGAGGTCGAACGCACGCTTCCAATCATTAAGGGCGTGATGCAGAGCGCACCTGGTCCGGCGGTCTTATTGCACGTGCCGCTTCAAGTCGATGTCCGGGCCGCTGACAATTGGGATGAAGCGCATTGAAGCGAACGAGCCTACTTGCGAAACGCTTTGCTTAACTCAGTTGCGTTTCCGCCGCCGCGACTTGACCTTGCTGCTGCTACGCTTCACGGCCGGTCTTGCAACCTTTGCAGCTTTGGCAGGAAGAACGGCAATGGCCTCGATTTCGAACAGTGCGCCTGGGCGTGCCAGTTGCGAAATTGCCACCGTTGTACTGGCGGGGGGTGCGGCCATATTGAAATGCTGATCGCGCACTTCACGGAAAATCGAGATGTGTGTCATGTCGACCAGATAATTGTTGATCTTTACCACGTCCTTGATGGTTGCACCGGCGTCGGCAAGTGCGAGCTTGAGGTTTTCAATCGCCTTTGTCGCCTGCGCACGGAAATCGCCGGGCATGCCGACTAGTTTGTTTTCCATGTCTAGTCCAAGCTGCCCGGCTATGAATATCAGCCGGTTGGGGCCCGTAGCTTCGACGACGTAACTGTAGCCTGGCGGTTTAGCGAGAGTGTTTGGATTCGAAAAGCGGACATTGGCTACCATTGAGAACCTCCTGCAATTTCTCGCCAGAACTCACTGCTTCCTCGCTCGATTTGCTCGCGGCATTCTAACCTCTTCCAAAAGGCCCAGGTTTTTTGCGAGCCACTTTGTCGTTGGTGCCTGAATCAAGATCGTCATCAGAATGGCAATGAACGTGACAGCGGCTATAACCTCCGCGCCTGGCGCCTTCATGCCAAGCAAAAGGCCGACGAGCGCGGCCGGGATGACCCCGGTTTCGCGCGTCCAGCACATAAACAGAATCTCGTTCAAGGTCCAATTTGCGCGCCGATCGGGCAGCGCACAAAGAAAGACCGTCGCCGGCCTGGCGACGAGCATGAAAACAGCGACAACAATAATTCCGCCAAGCCAATATTGGCCCATGAGATGAAAATCTACTTGAGATCCGAGCAACAAAAAAATGAACAGCCGCATGATGAACGCGGTCGTCATGACAAACTCGTCGAGCTTTTGCGCTTCGGCCGCCGTCATTTTGAATCCGAATGTATCCTTATTCCCGATAACGATACCGAACACGAAGACGGCCATAAAGCCGCTTGCCTGCAAGCCATCGGCCGCAAAATACGCACCGATAACGGCCACCAGCGTGACGACTGGGGCGTATTCCGCAAGGATTGCCCAGCGTTCGTGCGCGATTAAAAATGCCGCCAGATATCCAAGCACGACACCGGCAACAATTCCGATTGTAGCTTGCTTGAACAGGTCAAAAACAGACATCGCGATCGAGAGTTCACCGGCCCCCTGAGCTATCGCCAGCAAGCCGAGTGTCAGGATCGCCCCCGTCGCGTCATTAAAGGCCGACTCGCTCATGACCGTTTGAGCGACGCGATCGCGAATTTTGACTTGCCGGAATATCGGGACCAGAGTTGCCGGATCTGTCGATGCGATTGCCGCGCCGAGCAAAAGCGCCACAATCCACGGAACGCCAAGGGCCGCATGCGCGACAAGGCTGGTGACAGCTGCCGTGATCAAAACCCCAATCGTCGCGAGAACCACGATCGTAATCCACACCCTTTTCAAAACCTCGAAACGCAGCGATGCGCCGCCATCGAAGAGAATGTAGCTGGCGCCGAATAAAAGAGTAATCTGATAGAGTACCGAGTCGGATTTTATATTGATCAACCCAAACAAGGCTGGGCCGATCGCCATCCCAACGAGCAAAAATAGGGCGATGTCCGGAACCTTAATCTTTCGGGCCACAAAACCAGTTAAGGTACCGACCGACAAAATAACTCCGGCGGAAAACAATGTGTGTTTTGCAATTTCGATCGTAGACGGTGCTTCCACTGTTCCCCCGACCCACCGGAAAGAGCGCATTGTTTTCTTCATTGCATTGCGAATTCCCGAATGCTGCACGACACTTGGTGAAATAACAAGTCGTCATGCCATCGCGATTCCTCACACGCGCGCGCCAGATGACAAGGCGTCACGAGTCGAAAATTGGTCCCGTTTCTGCCATAACCACGACCTGTAACACGGCGGAGTGAACTCTCCGCCCCAACAGACGGACTGGATTATGCGAAAAACAGTATTGGTACTGACGGTGATCGTGCTCGGCGCCTTGCTTGCTACTCAAGCTTTTGCCGCCAGTTGCCAAAACTCTACCAATTACGAACGGTGGCTCGAGAACTTCAAGAAGGAAGCTGCCGCACAAGGAATTTCGGCGCGGGTCATCGCCGCTGCAGCATCGAGCATGACGTTCGACCAAGCGATCATACGTCGCGATCACGGCCAAGCGGTGTTCAATCAGACTTTCCTGCAATTCTCTGATCGCATGGTCGGTGGCGGCCGAATCCCGACCGGCCTGGCCAAGATCAAGCAGAATGCCGATTTGTTCGCGCGCGTTGAACAGAAATACGGTGTGCCGGCGCCGGTACTCACGGCCTTTTGGGGTTTGGAAAGCGACTTCGGAGCCAATTTCGGCAATTACAATATCCTCAGTGCTCTGGCGACTCTCGCCTATGATTGCCGTCGGCCGGACTTTTTCCGCCAGCAGTTGCTCGATGCGCTGCGCATCATTGAACGCGGTGACCAACGCGTCGAGGAGATGATCGGCGACTGGGCAGGAGAGTTCGGCGGTATGCAGTTCACCGCCTCCGACTATCTCAAGAACGCCGTCGATTTCGATGGCGATGGCCGCCGCGACCTGATCCACAGTGTCCCGGACACGCTGGCCTCTGCCGCAAACTTTCTGGTCAGCCTTGGCTGGCAGCGCGGCCAACCGTGGTTGCAAGAGGTTCGCTTACCTCCGAACCTGCCGTGGCAGGAAGCTGACGTCAGCATTCAGCACCCACGCTCGAAATGGGTTGGCTGGGGCGTGAAGGCTGCGCAAGGTTCGCTGCCGTCCGACGATCTGCCAGCATCGCTTATCTTGCCGATGGGCCGCCGCGGACCGGCGTTTCTTGCTTATCCCAATTTCAAGGCCTTCCTGGGATGGAATTCGGCGATGGTCTATTCGACCACTGTTGCATATTTCGCGACCCGGCTTGCGGGCGCCCCAAATGTCGACCATTCAGGCGCAACAACCATCGCGCCACTCTCGACACAGCAAGTAATGGAGCTTCAACAGCTGCTTACCAAACAGGGTTACGAGGGCGTCGGTGAAATCGACGGGAAAATCGGTAACGGCACGCGCAGCGCGACGAAGAAGGCGCAGATCAAGCTTGGCCTGCCGGCGGATTCCTATCCGACCGCCGAACTGATCGAACGGCTGCGCGTGGGCGGCACGAGCGGTTCAAACCGATAATTTGACATCCACACAACTATCCGCCGGGTCGATAATCCTCGGACGTCGAAAAGTCTGAATGACGGAAAGAACAAACGGCGGCCTACCGACCGCCGTTTTTATCTATCTGTTCTTAAAAATTACTCGGCCGCGATACGCACTTCCGGCGCCGCCGCCTTGATGTCAGGCGTGACATGTGACTCGAACTTGGCGAAGTTTTTCTGGAACATGTCGACAAGATCGCGCGCCGTCTTGTCAAATTCGGCCTTGTCCTTCCAGGTCTTGAAAGGGTTGAGCAGGTGGGGTTCGACACCCGGAACCGAAGTCGGCACCGAGAAACCGAAATACGGGTCGGTGCGGAAGTCGGCACTCTTGAGCGAACCGTTGAGCGCGGCGGTCACGAGCGCTCGTGTTGCCTTGATCGGCATGCGACGGCCGACACCGTATTTGCCCCCGGTCCAGCCGGAATTGACCAGCCACACATCAACCTTGTGTTTATTGATGTAGTCGCGCAGCAGGTTTGCGTAGACAGACGGATGCCGCGGCAGGAAGGGGGCACCGAAGCAGGTCGAAAATTCCGGTTGCACACCGACCAGACCTTTCTCGGTACCGGCAACTTTCGCCGTATAGCCCGAAAGGAAATGATACATCGCCTGTGTTGGCGTGAGCTTCGCGATCGGTGGCATCACGCCGAAGGCATCTGCGGTGAGCATGATGATGTTTTTTGGGTGGCCCGCGCGGCCCGAACGGGACGCGTTTGGAATGAAATCCAATGGATAGGCCGAACGCGTGTTCTCAGTCCTGGAACCATCGTCGTAATCAGGAATGCGCGTGACGGGATCGAACACCACGTTTTCCAACACCGCGCCAAAGCGGTTGGTGGCGTCCCAGATCATCGGCTCTGCTTCCTGCGAGAGCTTGATGGTCTTGGCGTAGCAGCCGCCTTCGAAATTGAAAATGCCGTCGGGGCCCCAGCCGGTCTCGTCGTCGCCGATGAGAATCCGGTTCGGATCAGCCGAAAGGGTTGTCTTACCCGTACCCGAGAGTCCGAAGAACAGCGCGCTCTCGCCTTCGTGACTGACATTGGCCGAGCAGTGCATAGGGACAATATTTTGTGCGGGCAGATAGAAGTTGAGTGTCGTGAAGACCGACTTCTTCATTTCGCCGGCGTACGACGAGCCGCAGATGAGCACAATCTTGCGCGTAAAATCGATGGCGACCATCGTATCCGAGCCTTCGCGGCCACCGTGACGCTTTACATCAGGTTTGAACGACGGAAAATCAAGAATTGTAAGTTCGGGGACAAAGCCGGCGAGATCGGACTGCTCGGGGCGGATCAATAATTGCCGGATAAATAGGGAGTGCCAAGCGAGTTCAGTAAAAATGCGTGTCCTGATGCGGTATTTTGGATCGGCCCCGCCATAGAGATCCTGCGCGAAGAGTTTTTTACCTTCGGCATGCTTGATGAAGTCAGCGAGTAAATTGTCGAAATTCTCTTTCGACATCTTGCGATTGCCGTCCCACCAGACTGAATCCCGGGTGAGATCATCGACGACCGTATGCTTGTCTTTGGGGCTGCGGCCGGTGTGATGGCCCGTCTCGGCACAAATTGCACCGCCTGTGACCAACGAAGCTTCGCCCGCCGTGATCGCATACTCATAGAGTGACGGCGCCGCCAGATTCCAGCGTACCTCGACCAGGTTTTTAAAGCCGAATTTGTCGGCACCATAGGCGCCGTTCCGTACACCCTGCTCCTGCACGCAATTTCCTCCCAACTCAGCCGCGTTATCGATAAACCCTCATGGGCCTTTGCGGCCCCCGCCGCGGCGTCTAAGACGTTAGTATAGCCTCTCGTTCCGAGGCGCGCGACCATAGTAAGGGCGCTTCCGAAAGCCAAGAAAAAATGGCATGCATGGTTTGCAGAGCGCATTGCACTGCATCAATGTCGGCGGCCAATTCCACTAATTGAATCGAGGGACGCAGGCTTACTCGACCAAGCCCCTGTCTGCGAGCCATTTCTGAATTAGGTCGGCAATCTGGCCGTTGTTCTTGTCCATCATTAGCATGTGGGAATTTCCCTTGATGCCGACCTCGGGCAAATTAACCACGTCCACCATCCCACCCGCGGCGCGCACCGCCTCGCCGTAGTCGAGGCCGATCTGCCGCATTTTCGGCCAGCGGTTGTCGAGCGGAATGTAATCGCCATAAACAATCAATGTCGGGATGTTCTTCAATTTGCCAGCCTGGGCCTTGTCGCCAGCAACCGCAGGCTCGACCGCAACAATCGCCTTGATCTTGTCAGGCCGCGTCTGCGCAACCGTGAAGCCGAAGCCCCCGGCTTGACTATGGAAAAGAAGGATGCACGGGCAGACTTTGTCGACTAGCGCGATATAAGCGGCGACAATCGCTTCGTCGGTATTTGTCCACCGTGGCACGATCTGCTTGGTGAAGTTGTCGTAAGCCTCGACCGGGAACTGGCTGCCGACATTCATTTTCATCTTGGTAGGATCCGCATTCCACGAACCGGCACCCTGCCCGATGCGAAACCGCTCGAATGGGTTGGCTTTGGTCAAAAAATTCGGTTCGCTGTTCCAAACATCCGGCGGTGCGAACCCGGAACGGCCCCGCTCGACGGCGTCGGAATTGTAGACATCCCAGCCCTTGCGAACGAACATGTTGAGCCAGCCTTCGCGGCCATCTGGCGTACTCTCGTAGGTGACGCCGGTCAGACCGCCGCCGTGCCACATCAGTAGTGGATACTTGCCCTTGCGATTCTGCGGGAGGAAGTACTGCACGTACATCTGCTCGACTTGATAAAGGCCGTTGGGATCGATCTTGGCGGGAACGCCGCCAGCGCCGAACACGAGTTCTTTCACCGGCTTGCCGGAGATCTCCACCACGCGGCCACCGACATGGAAGGAACCCATTTCGCGCAGTGCGATCGGTTCGGCAGCGAAAGTTGAATTCATGGCGGGAATTGCACCAGCACCTAGCAATATCGAAAACAGGATTTTGCGCATTGTTTCGCTCCCGGATTTTGTTGCCTTAGTCTGACTCATCCAGAGGCGCTTGGCGACCATGCGGAGCAAAAGATGCGAGCGAGCGCGGGCCGCCGCCCGCGTTCACTTTGCTCGCGCTTGATCGGCGAGTTGCTTGAGCACCGCGCGCAGCGGCCCGGGTCCGGTGACGCGCTGCGGGAAAGGCAACCGTAACGCCGTTCGCCCTTGCTGCAACTCGAGGCCCTCCGGGTCGATGCCGACGCAACGCCAGCCGCCGTCGGGCGCGCCGAGCAACTTGGTGGCATAAAGTCGGCATGCATCGGCGTGATCCGTATTCATATGCGTGATTGCGCCACCCTCAGATTCGACTAGCTCCTGGGCATCGGAGACGTCAGTGAGTATATCTCGCGCCTTGAGGTCCACGATGCGCCCAAAGCCGGCAACGAGATGCGCACGCGTAACCTCCAGGCGATAGAATGCAAAGTCCGTGAAGGTTACGAACGTTTCGGCGTCCGGATGGCGTCGCAAATAAGAGGATGTGGACACTGGATCTGAAATTTTGGCGCACTTACCCATCAGCATGACGCGTGCGCCTTCGAGCGGATCGCCCTCCTTGCGCTCGTCGAGCATCAACGAAGCGCGCTCATCTGCCAGAATGTTCTTTGTATGGAGCGCGAGTTTCGACAGCAGCAGGAGTGGCGCGCCGTCGACTGCTGTCGCAACATTCACCAACGAGCAGTACGGATCACCTGAGCCTGGGATCAAAGTCGCAAGAGCTCCCGAACGCCCTTCCCGCAGCAGCTTTTTGGCCGCCAGGCTGGCATCAAAGGTATTATCGGGCTTCATCGCAAGTTGCTCACTATTAAGGGTTGCCGGTCCAATAGCTTGATGATTTCGGCTCTTGGGGTTGAATTCGCTACCGAATCACATAGTTGTTGCAAAGAGGCCACATTTCGGACCCTGTTTATAGGGTTCAAAAAGCGCGGGACGTCACACAAGAGGGGCTCATGCCGACAATCGCTCTCGTCGACGACGACCGCAATATCTTGACCTCTGTGTCAATGGCGCTCGAGGCCGAGGGCTATCGCATCATGACGTATACCGATGGCGCTTCGGCGCTGGACGGTTTCAAGACGTCGCCACCAGATCTTGCGATCTTGGATATCAAGATGCCGCGCATGGATGGCATGGAGACGTTGCGACGTCTGCGCCAGAAAACCGACATTCCCGTCATTTTTCTCACCTCCAAAGACGAAGAGATCGACGAATTGTTCGGCCTTAAAATGGGAGCCGACGATTTTATCCGCAAACCATTTTCGCAGCGGCTCCTCGTTGAACGCGTGAAGGCCGTGCTGCGGCGTTCCAGCCCGAAAGACGGTACCCCTCAAAAGGAAGTCGATTCCGCCAAGGTGTTGGAGCGCGGCCAACTGCGTATGGACCCCGAGCGACATACCTGCACATGGAAGGGTGAGCCGGTCACACTCACTGTCACCGAGTTTCTTATCCTGCAGGCCCTCGCTACCCGTCCCGGCGTGGTCAAGAGCCGCAACGCGCTGATGGACGCAGCCTATGATGACCAAGTTTATGTTGATGACCGCACGATCGACAGCCACATCAAGCGCCTGCGCAAGAAATTCAAGGTGGCGGACGACGATTTCGAGATGATCGAGACGCTTTATGGCGTCGGATATCGCTTTAAGGAATGATGAATTCTTAATATTGCGGCAGCCAAAGCGGCCTGACGAAAGGCTCGGCTTGCGGTAAAATGTTGGGGTCAAATCGCGTGTGATCCCGGTTTTCGGAAAGATCATGCGCCAGGTAAATGGCCCACGCTCAACCCGGCTGGATTGGACGACGTGCTCGATCGTACCGCGGAAATTGTCGCGCAGAACGCCGAAGCCGACCGGCCAGGCACGGAAAGCGTTCGTCCGGAACCTGGGCAGAGCAGCGCGGCGCGGCGCGTCATGCGCTCGGTTTGGCAATTCTTCGTCGCGCAAAGTTTTTCCAGTCTTACCAGGCGTATCGTCTTTCTCAACCTCGCCGGCCTGGTCGCGTTGGTCACTGGCGTCCTTTACCTTTCCCAATTCCGCGCCGGATTGATCGACGCGCGCGTACAGAGCTTGCTGACACAAAGCGAAATCATCGCGGGTGCGATCGCGGCGTCCGCTACGGTCGAAACGGATTCCATCACGATTGACCCCGATCGGCTTCTGGAATTGCAGGCGGGTGAAAGTTACGGTCCATCGGATGATTCGCTTTCCGGCATTGAATTTCCAATCAATCCGGAACGGGTAGCCCCCGTACTGCGTCGTCTCGTATCGCCAACCAAGACACGCGCTCGTATCTACGACCGTGACGGCGTTCTCATTCTCGACAGTCGCAATCTTTATGGTCGCGGTGATGTCCTGCGTTTCGACCTCCCGCCGCCAAGCGCCGAGAAACCTGGTGTGATGGAGCGCGCATTTATCGCGTTGCGACGGTGGTTTGGTCGCGGCGATCTTCCGCTTTATGACGAACTCGGTCCGGAAAACGGCAAGGGCTATCAAGAGGTCGCACAAGCGCTCAATGGAGCGCATGCCAGCATGGTGCGGGTGAACGATCGCGGCGAGGTGATTGTTTCGGTGGCAGTACCCGTACAGCGCTTCCGCGCCGTGCGCGGCGCGCTGATGTTGTCAACGCAAGGAGCCGACATTGACGACATGGTGGAGGCTGAGCGTCTTGCCATCGTAAAAGTATTCTTCGTAGCTGCCGGCGTCATGGTTGTGCTGTCCATGCTTCTCGCAGGCACTATCGCGGGTCCCGTGCGGCGCCTCGCCGACGGCGCCGAACGCGTCCGTCGCCGCATTCGTACTCGTGTTGAGATTCCCGATTTCACTGGTCGACGCGACGAAATCGGCGAGTTGTCGGGCGCGTTGCGCGACATGACCGATGCCCTTTACACCCGCATCGAGGCGATCGAGAGCTTTGCGGCCGATGTTGCGCACGAGTTGCGCAATCCTCTCACCTCACTACGCTCGGCGGTTGAAACGCTGCCAGTCGCCAAGTCGGAACAGAGCCGCCAGCGTTTGCTTGCAGTTATTGAGCACGATGTTAAACGGCTCGATCGCCTCATCTCTGATATTTCCGATGCCAGCCGACTCGACGCCGAATTGCAGCGCCAGGAAGCTGCTCCGGTTGACCTTGCTAAATTGCTCGACGCCCTGGTTAAGGCTGCCAGCGAGATACGCGCCGACGATGTCAACGTAACGCTGGCCTTCGAGGGCGCCTCCCCCTCAAATTTCAAGGTGCCGGGGCACGACTCTCGGCTCGGCCAGGTCGTCAGCAATTTGGTCGATAATGCGCGCTCGTTCTCGTCCCCGGGCGGAACCGTGCGCATCACGTGCCGCCGGCTCAAAAGCGCGGTAGAGATTCTGGTCGACGATGACGGACCCGGCATCCGGCCGGAAGCGCTCGATAAGATTTTCGAGCGCTTCTACACGGATCGGCCGGAGCAGGGCTTCGGGCAAAATTCCGGTCTTGGCCTGTCAATTTCTAAGCAGATCATCGAAGCCCATGGTGGCACGATTCGGGTTCAGAATCGCATTGCGGTTGGCGGTACGGCGGAGCCGCGCGTGCTCGGTGCCCGCTTCACCGTTCGGCTGCCGGCGATGTGATGGCGGCTGACGTCGCTACTATTCATGCCTCGGCCGTTCTCGTCGGCCCGAAAGCGGTGCTGATCCGCGGGCCATCCGGCTCCGGCAAATCAATGCTCGCATGGAATCTCATACAGGCTGCCGAACAAGGCCTAGTGCCGTTCGCGAAATTGGTTGCGGACGACCGGGCATGCATGGAATGTCACTCTGGCCGCCTGCTGGTGCGGCCAGCACAGACATTGGCCGGAATGATCGAAATTCACGGCCTCGGCATCCGTCGGATCGAATTCGAGCCCGTTGCGGTTGTGGGGCTGATCGTCGATCTCGGAGCGGACGACGCTGCGCGGAGCCCCGATCCGAACTCCAGAATTGACACGATCAAGGGCGTTACTCTGCCGCGACTTCCGGTCGCAGCCGGAGCTGCGCGGCTAGCACAGGTGCTGGCGATCACGCGCCTCCCCCCTGCAGGCAATTGACCGGTGGCCTTTTGTTGGGCTAACCCCGGCGCCCTCGACCTGATCGAGGAAAATTAACTATACCGGGCCTAGGATCGGGGCCGCCGAGAACATAGTCACCGAGTCCCCCTTTGGCCCCATCTTTCCGCAGTGCAGCAGAACGCTTATATAGCGACACAAGCCCTTGCAATGGGGCTTCAGATGGGCGTGAATGTGCGCCCTTTCGTGCGGCGCAGCGTAGCGCCCGCGAGGAGTTAGGGATGATCGGCCTCGTACTTGTGACCCATGGGCGGCTCGCCATTGAGTTCCGCTCAGCGCTGGAGCACGTGGTTGGCCCCCAGCGCCAGATCGAGGCTGTTACCATTGGCCCGGACGATGACGTCGAGCAATGCCGCAAAAATATTCTGGACGCGGTTAAGCGCGTAGATAGTGGCGAAGGCGTCGCCATCCTTACCGACATGTTCGGGGGCACACCGTCCAATCTCGCTATTTCGGTAATGAGCCAGCCAAAAGTCGAGGTTTTGGCCGGTATCAATCTACCGATGCTCATAAAACTTGCCAAGATTCGAGAGATTTGCCCGTTGCAGGATGCGGTCGCCGCGGCTCAGGAAGCGGGCCGAAAATACTGCACAATTGCTAGCCGGGTCCTCAACGGTAAATGAGCGCACGCGCTTCAGCGAACGACACCCCGGTCGTGCGCGAGGTGGAAATCGTCAACAAGAAGGGACTGCACGCCCGCGCGTCGGCGAAATTCGTTCAGACTGCCGAGCAATTTGACGCCGCCATCACTGTTACTCGGGGGCACGAAACTGTCGGTGGCACTTCTATCATGGGGTTGATGATGCTAGCCGCGGGACCCGGCATCACCATTACGATCAAGGCCATCGGCAAGGACGCGTCCGCGGCCGTAGAGACCCTGTGCACGCTGGTTGCGGGCGGGTTCGGTGAAGAGGACTGATTCGTTATCGCCATATCAAGGTGATTATCGCGAAATCGGTAGGATAACGTCGCGCATTGCCCAGCTGAGACTGTCTGCAAGGCAAACGCGACTTCCTTGTCCCGGACAAATGCACTTCTACATAAAGAAATCTTTATATATGCGTTGCGGTGTGCGCGGCGGCCTGTTATAGGCACGCCCAGCCAGCCACCCGTACGAGTCAGGAACCGTTATGACCGCTTCTGCCAAGCCGAAGGCCAAGACCGGCGACTACGTCGTCAAGGACATCTCTCTTGCCGCCTGGGGCCGCAACGAGATCAACATCGCCGAAACCGAAATGCCCGGCCTGATGGCCACGCGCGCGGAGTACGGAGCCAAACAACCCCTCAAGGGCGCCCGCATCGCCGGCTCCTTGCATATGACCATCCAGACCGCCGTCCTGATCGAGACGCTGACTGCGCTCGGCGCCGATGTCCGGTGGGCCTCCTGCAATATCTATTCGACCCAGGACCATGCAGCCGCAGCCGTTGCAGAAGCTGGCGTTCCGGTATTCGCGGTCAAGGGCGAAAGCCTGGTCGACTACTGGAATTATACCCGCCGTATTCTCGAGTGGCATGACGGCGGCGAGCCAAACATGATCCTCGACGACGGCGGCGACGCGACGATGCTGGTGCATCTGGGGCTGCGCGCCGAAAAAGGCGACACGAAATTTCTCGATGGAGCCAGCAACGAGGAAGAGGAAGTCCTCTTCGCGCTGATCAAGCGCGCCCTCAAGGAAAAGCCCGGCTGGTTCGCCAAACTTGCTGCCAGCATCAAGGGCGTGTCGGAAGAGACGACGACCGGTGTCCACCGGCTCTACCAGATGGCGAAGGAAGGCCGCCTGTTGTTTCCCGCGATCAACGTCAATGACAGCGTCACCAAGTCGAAGTTCGACAATCTCTATGGCTGCCGCGAGTCGCTCGTCGACGGCATCCGCCGCGGAACCGACGTCATGATGGCCGGCAAGGTAGCGATGGTCGCCGGTTTTGGCGATGTCGGCAAAGGCTCAGCCGCGTCATTGCGCCAGGCCGGATGCCGCGTGATGGTTTCGGAAGTCGATCCGATTTGCGCGTTGCAGGCGGCAATGGAAGGCTATGAGGTTGTTACGATGGAAGACGCGGCGCCACGCGCCGACATTTTCGTCACGGCCACCGGCAATGTGGACGTGATCACGCTCGAGCACATGCGGAAAATGAAGCACCGTGCCATCGTCTGCAACATCGGCCACTTCGACAGCGAGATCCAGATCGCGTCGCTCCGCAACATGAAATGGCACAACATCAAGCCGCAGGTGGACGAAGTCGAGTTCCCTGACGGCAAGCGCATCATCCTGCTGTCCGAGGGACGACTGGTGAATCTCGGCAATGCCATGGGTCATCCGAGCTTTGTGATGTCATCCTCATTCACAAACCAGACGCTGGCGCAGATCGAATTGTGGACGAACCCGGGCAAGTACAAGAATCAGGTTTACACCCTGCCCAAGCAGCTCGACGAGAAGGTCGCGCGGCTGCATCTCGACAAGATCGGTGTGAAACTCACCAAGCTCAGCGACAAGCAATCCGCATATATTGGCGTGCCGCAGGCTGGTCCGTTCAAAAGCGACCATTACCGGTATTAGTCGCCGAACAACCGACCGGCGCTCCCGCTGATTTCTAAGCGGGAAAGTCGCTGCGTTCGACTCCTTGCCGCCTTTAACTCCCGGTGTTATCCCGCCGCCATGACGGCGTCCCCGATCCAGAATATCCGCAACTTCTCCATCGTTGCGCATATAGACCATGGAAAATCGACTCTTGCCGACCGGTTGATCCAGCTGACCGGCGGGCTGGAGGAGCGCGAGATGAAGGAGCAGGTGCTCGATTCGATGGACATCGAGCGCGAGCGGGGGATCACCATCAAGGCGCAGACCGTGCGGCTTAATTACAAGGCACGCGATGGCAAGGATTATGTGCTCAACCTGATCGACACGCCCGGCCATGTCGACTTCGCCTACGAGGTCAACCGGTCGCTCGCCGCCTGCGAGGGCTCTTTGCTTGTGGTCGATGCCAGCCAGGGCGTTGAAGCGCAGACTTTGGCAAACGTCTATCAAGCAATCGACAACGGCCACGAAATCGTGCCGGTGCTCAACAAGGTGGACCTGCCCGCTGCGGAGCCGGCCAAGGTCAAACAGCAGATCGAGGATGTAATTGGGCTCGACGCGAGCAACGCGATCGAAATTTCCGCCAAGACCGGCCTGAACGTTCCGGAAGTGCTGGAAGGGATCGTGACGCGGCTGCCCCCGCCGAAGGGCGACCGCGACGCCACCCTCAAGGCACTCCTGGTCGACAGCTGGTACGACGTTTACCTGGGCGTTGTCGTCCTGGTGCGTATCGTCGATGGAGTGCTGAAAAAAGGTCAGCGCATCCGCATGATGGGCACCAACGCCAGCTATGAGGTCGATCGCACCGGCGTGTTCACGCCAAAGCTTCAGCCGGTCGATGAGCTGGGCCCTGGCGAGATCGGCATGCTAACCGCCTCGATCAAGGAAGTCGCCGACACCCGCGTCGGCGACACGATAACCGACGATCGGCACCCGGTAGACAAGCCACTGCCCGGTTTTCGGCCGGCTATCCCTGTTGTGTTCTGCGGCCTGTTCCCGGTCGATGCGGCGCAGTTCGAGGATTTGCGCGCGGCAATGGGCAAGCTGCGTCTTAACGACGCCAGTTTCACATACGAAATGGAGACGAGTGCCGCTCTCGGTTTCGGTTTCCGTTGCGGCTTTCTGGGCCTCCTGCATCTGGAAATCATTCAGGAACGTCTGTCCCGCGAATTCAACCTCGACCTGATCGCGACCGCGCCTTCTGTCATCTACAAAATCAAGCTCACCACCGGCAAGGAACTCGAGATCCACAATCCGGTCGATATGCCTGAGCCGAACCACATCGAGGAGATGCAGGAACCGTGGATCGAGGCGACCATTCTGACGCCGGACGAGTATCTCGGATCCGTGCTCAAGCTTTGTCAGGACCGCCGCGGCGAGCAGAAGGAGCTCACTTATGTGGGCAACCGCGCCATGGTCAAATACGACCTGCCGCTCAATGAAGTGGTCTTTGATTTCTACGATCGCCTGAAGTCGGTATCGCGCGGCTATGCCTCATTTGATTACCACCTTACGGATTACAGGCCGGCCGATCTCGTGAAATTGCAGATGCTGGTCAACGGCGATCCGGTCGATGCGCTGGCCATGCTGGTCCATCGCACCCGCGCCGAGTCGCGTGGCCGCGCCATGGCGGAAAAGCTCAAGGAGCTGATTCCGCCGCACATGTTTCAGGTTCCGATCCAGGCCGCAATCGGCGGCAAGATCATTGCCCGCGAAACCGTGCGCGCCTTTCGCAAGGACGTCACGGCAAAATGCTACGGCGGCGACGCCACTCGTAAGCGGAAACTTCTGGAGAAGCAGAAGGAAGGTAAAAAACGCATGCGGCAATTCGGCAAGGTCGATATTCCGCAGGAAGCGTTTATCGCCGCGCTGAAAGTGGACGTGTAGCAAGCCCACGGAACCAAACCACGACCGTCTTTTTGCCCCGGGTGTGCTACTATGAGGGGTAAAGACGAAATCGCCGGATTTGGAAATTCATGTTCGCCCGAATTGTGACTATCGTCCTGGCTTTCATGGTTGCGAGCGGCTCTCTTGCAATCACCGGCCGCGCCTCCGCGCAGACCCCCGCGGTGGCAACGCCCGCGCCTTTGCCGCCAGAAAAGCCGCCAACGAGCCAGCAGGAAAAGGAAAAGACCCTTCCTGCAAAGCAACTCTTCGGCGAGAAGCAATTGCCATCACTGGGGAAAGCCGTGGCGATTGGTTATTATCCGCGTGGCTGTCTTGCTGGTGGTGTTGAATTCCCGGCGAACGGACCGAACTGGCAAGTGATGCGGCTGTCGCGCAACCGCTTTTGGGGGCATCCCAGCCTGATCCGCTTCCTGGAGAAATTTGCGCCGCTCGCAGCCAAAGCCACCGGCTGGAAAGGCATCCTGGTCGGCGACCTGTCACAACCGCGAGGTGGCCCGTCGCCATCCGATCACGCCAGCCATCAGATCGGTCTCGATGTCGATATCTGGTTCATGCCTATGCCCGATCGCACGTTGAGCAAGGAGGAACGTGACAAGATAACAGCCATCAATTTGGTGTCCGACGACTGGAAACACCTCAACCCGCAGACCTGGACGCCGCAGCATGTCGCCTTCATCAAGACCGCCGCCCAGCAGCCGGAAGTCGAGCGCGTACTGGTGAATGCCGCCATCAAGAAGGAACTGTGCCGCGTCGAAAACAAGGCACACGACAGCTGGATGGCGAAGGTGCGGCCCTGGTACGGCCACCACGACCATATCCACGTGCGTCTGCGCTGCCCGGCCGATTCGCCAAGCTGCCGCGCGCAACCGCCGGTCCCGGGCGACGACGGCTGCAGCGCCAAGGAGCTCAACTACTGGTTCTCCGACAAGGTGCTACGTCCACAGATCGCGCCGTCAAAACCCGCGAAACCGCCGAAGCCGGTGATGCTCGCCGACCTGCCACCGGCGTGCAAAACTGTTCTTGAAGCGCCTGACAAGAATACAAGCCTGGCTAACGACAAACATTGATATTCGCGCTGAAACGCCGATGCCCAAAGGCACCCAAAAATCCAGTCCGATTGACACCGAGACGCTGCAAGCCCTCGAACGCAAGGTCCTGTGGCTTGCAAGCTGGATGATTCACAATGCCAATCATCTGCGCGAGAATTCAGATGGCTTGAAAGTCGGCGGTCATCAGGCATCCAGCGCGTCGCTCGCGACGATTATGACGGCACTGTATTTCGACGTTCTGCGCCCGCAGGACCGCGTCGCCGTGAAGCCGCACGCCAGCCCGATCTTTCATGCTATCCAATATTTGCTCGGCAAGCAGACACGCGAGCGTCTGGAAGCGTTTCGCGGTTATAAGGGTGCGCAAAGCTATCCGTCACGCACCAAAGACGCCGACGATGTCGATTTTTCGACAGGATCCGTTGGCCTTGGCGTGGCGCAGACGTTGTTTTCCTCTCTTACACAAGACTATGTGCGCGCGCATGGCTGGGGCCTCGATCGGCCGGAGGGCCGCATGGTGGCGCTGGTTGGCGACGCCGAGCTCGACGAGGGAAATATCTTCGAGGCGCTGCTGGAGGGATGGAAGCAAGGCCTGCGCAATTGCTGGTGGGTTGTCGACTACAACCGCCAGAGCCTCGATGCCGTGGTGCGCGAAGGCCTGTGGGCCCGCTACGAGCAGCTTTTTAAAAACTTCGGCTGGAACGTTGTCATTCTGAAGTACGGTTCGCTTCAACAAGCCGCGTTCAAGGAACCTGGCGGCGAGACGTTGCGACGATGGATCGACAACTGCCCGAACCAACTTTATTCGGCGCTGGTATTCGCGGGCGGTGCAGCCTGGCGCAAGCGGCTCAACGACGAAATCGGCGACCAGGGCAACGCCAGCAAACTGATTGAACGACGAACCGACGAAGAGCTCGCCGCGTTGATGAACAATCTCGGCGGACACGACATGCCGTCAGTGCTCGAAGCCTTCCACGAAGCCGATCCGGAAAAGCCCACCTGTTTCATCTGTTACACGGTAAAGGGCTTTGGACTGCCCTTTGCTGGCCACAAAGACAATCACGCCGGCCTGATGACGCCGCAGCAGATGGAAACCTTCCGCCAGGCTATGCACGTGCGCCCCGGCCACGAATGGGACAAGTTCGAGGGCCTGTCAGTCGCGGCTGAACGATTGCAATCATTTCTTGCGCGCGTCCCGTTCGCAGCCGGCGGGCAGCGGCGCCTTGGCGCGCCAACACTCGATGTACCGAACGGCATTCCCGTCACCATACAGCCGGTGATGTCCACGCAAACGGGTTTCGGCGCGATTCTCAACGAGATCGGCCGAAACGACAGCGAGTTTACCCGTCACATCGTTACCACATCGCCGGATGTGACGGTCTCCACCAACCTCGGTCCTTGGGTGAACCGGCGCGGCCTGTTTGCGCGCCAGGCTATAGCCGACACGTTCAAAAGCGAGCACATCCCGTCAACTTTCAATTGGGAGTTCTCGCCCAAAGGCCAACATATCGAACTTGGCATCGCGGAGATGAATCTTTTCATCTTGCTTTCGGCGCTCGGCTTGTCGCACACCATCAATGGCGAGCGGTTGCTGCCGATCGGCACGTTGTACGATCCCTTCATCGCGCGTGGCCTCGATGCCCTTAACTACGCTTGCTACCAGGACGCGCGATTTATCCTTGTCGCAACGCCGTCCGGCATTACGCTGGCTGGCGAGGGCGGCGCGCATCAATCAATCGCCGAGCCGCTGATCGGATTGGCGCAGGACGGACTGGCCAGTTTCGAACCCGCCTATGTCGACGAACTCGCGACCATTATGAATTGGGCCTTTTCCTACATGCAGAAGGATGGCGACGCGGCGCCATCCGAGCGCAACTGGCTTCGCGACGAAACCGGTGGTTCTGTTTATCTACGACTCTCGACGCGGCCGGTGGAGCAGATTCAGCGGCAAATTACGCCAGAGTTGCGCCAACAGATCGTCGACGGCGCCTATTGGCAGCGCAAACCAGGACCGAATTGCCAGGTGGTCGTTGCCTACACTGGTGCTGTTGCGCCGGAAGCCATCGAAGCCGTCGGGCTCATGGCCGAGGACCGTCGCGATGTCGGTCTCCTGGCAATAACGTCAGCCGACCGGCTCAATGCAGGCTGGGCAGCGGCGCAGCGCGCACGCGAGCGCGGCCTTGTGCACGCCCGTTCACATATCGAGCGGTTGCTGGCTGAAGTGCCGCCGCACTGCGGCATGGTCACTGTACTCGACGGGCATCCGGCGACGCTTGCCTGGCTCGGCGCTGTCGCCGGTCTTCAAGTGCGTCCGCTCGGCGTGGAGCACTTTGGTCAAACCGGCTCCCTGGCCGAGCTCTATCGCCACTATGGCATCGACACAAACGCTATTGTCGCCGCGGCTCAGGCTATCGCGCCCGGCCGTCCGATCCGCCATCTCAAGGCGCTGCCTTGATTTGCGCTACATGCCGAACAGCGCCGCTGTGATGCCAAAAATTATGACCCAGACGATGATCGCGCAGACAATGACAGCGATCGTATAGATCACGGCCTTTTCCGCCGGCGGCTTCATCAGAACCGCAATGCCGGTGTGCAGCAGATAGAGGCTATACAGTCCGAGTATTCCCAGGAAGGCTAGCGCCGGGATGATGTTAAACACGCCCGCGACCCAGGCGGCGGTTGGCGCATAGGCCGATACCCTCATCGCGTTATCGGGACTTTTCCGCGCACCGAAGTTGCCCGCAAGAAAATCGATGATGTAGGCAACGACGAAAACGCCGGCCAGTGAGAGAGCATAGACGACAATGGCGCGTACCAGGCCAAGACCGATCCCGACACGATATGCGCCGATGCCGATGATCGACGTGCCGATAAATGTGCACACCGCTGGAATGGCTGCGACGATCGCCACGTAGTTCGGAAACAGATAGCCAACATCCCCCGGCTCACGCTCGATTGCCGCCCACTCCGATTTCGGTTGCAGCAGGATCCCTTTGATTCGCTCCACGAGATTCATGACACCCCTCCATTGATCCGCGGTTCGATTATAAACGCTTTTGGTCCTCCAAAATCATCGCCGCGCCCTTTTCCGCAATCATCATGGTCGGCGAATTGGTATTTCCGGATGTAATCGATGGCATTACCGAGGCATCCACCACACGCAACCGATCAATGCCGATCACGCGCAGGCGCGCATCGACGACCGCGCGAATATCGTCGTCACGCCCCATCCGCGCTGTGCCGACAGGGTGGAATATCGTGGTACCGATGTCTCCGGCGGCATTGATCAGGCCTGCTTCATCGTCATCGCGTATGGATGCACCGGGCAAGTATTCGATGGGAGAATACTTTTTCAGCGCGGGCTGCGCCACGATCTTGCGCGTGACCCGGATAGAATCGGCGGCCACGCGCCGATCCTCGGGCGTCGACAGATAGTTCGGCCTTATGGCCGGAGCCTGCGTCGGGTCCCTGGATTTGAGCGTAAGCGCACCGCGGCTGGTCGGGCGCACATTGGTGACGCTCGCCGTAAAGGCGGGGAACGGATGCAACGGCTCGCCGAACTTGTCGAGCGATAGCGGCTGCACGTGATACTGAATATTGGCTGTGGCCTGCGACGGATCCGATTTGGTGAAGGCGCCAAGTTGCGACGGCGCCATCGTCATCGGTCCGCGCCGACGCAATGCATAGTTGATCCCCATGCCGAGCCGGTTGAACGGCTTCGCGTAGGTCTCATTCAAGGTCTTCACGCAGCTAACTTTGAAGATCATGCGCAGCTGCAAATGGTCGTGCAGATTGGCGCCGACGCCGGGCCTCTCGAGCGTGATCGGAAGCCCGAATTGCGACAACTGTTCAGCCGGACCTATGCCGGAAAGCATCATGATATGCGGTGAACCGATGGCACCCGCGGCGAGGATCACCTCGCCGCGACAATGTGCGCTGCGCAAGCCGCCGTTCTGCCGCCACCGCACGCCGGTTGCGCGCCTGCCGTTTATTTCCAGGCTCTCAACCAGACAGCCGGTTTCGAGCTGCAGATTGCCGCGATGGAGGACCGGCTTGAGAAATCCGCGTGCGGCCGACCATCGGCGGCCCCGCTTCTGATTAACGTGGAAGTAACAGATGCCTTCGTTGTCGCCCGTGTTGAAATCCTCGACGGTCGGAATTCCGTATTGGTTCGCCGCCGCGCGGAACGCGTCGAGGATTTCCCAGGTCAGGCGTGGATACTCGACCCGCCATTCGCCGCCGGCGGCGTGATGCTCGCTCTTGAGAAAATGATCAACGTGCTTGCGAAAATACGGCCGCACATCATCCCATGACCAACCAGGCAGCCCGAGCTGACGCCAATGATCGTAGTCGCCCGCTTGCCCTAGCATGTAGATCATGCCGTTGATTGCCGAAGAGCCGCCGACCACCTTTCCGCGCGGGTAGTTCAGACTGCGCCCGTTAAGCCCCGGTTCTGCGTCCGTCTTGAGCAGCCAGTCGGCACGCGAATTGCCGATCGCGAACAGATAACCAACCGGAATGTGAAACCAGATCCAATTGTCCTTGCCTCCCGCCTCCAGCAGCAGCACACGGTTTGCCGGATCAGCCGAAAGGCGATTGGCCAGGACGCAGCCCGCCGAGCCGGCACCCACAATGATGTAGTCGAACTCGCCTTCGATAGCCGTCGCCTGCGGCATTTCGATCCCCTCAACTGGAAGTCGCCGGACTTTACCGCGGTCGCCGGTACTTGCTAGGGTCACTGCGTTGCAGCGCGCTGTGCGTGCCCTGCATTAGCCGGAACGGCGGTTCCGTCCAATAGCCCAAGCGAAAAGCGGTGCCTTTTGCGCACCGCAGGAGAACCGCCATGTCTGTCCGGCTTTTCGGTCTGCTCGCCTTTTTGATTGCGCTGAGCGGTGCGCCGCAACCGCTGATCGCACAAGAGCAGATTACCGTGTTTGCAGCGGCCTCCCTGAAGAACGCGCTCGACGATGTCAATGCGGCCTTCACCAAAGCGACAGGAGTCAAGGTGACGGCGAGTTACGCAGCGAGTTCTGCGCTCGCGAAGCAAATCGAATCCGGGGCACCGGCCGACGTCTTCATCTCGGCTGACCTCCAATGGATGGATTATGTGGCCGGCAAGAATTTAATTAAGCCGGACACACGGATTAATCTGTTGGGCAACAAACTCGTGCTCATCGCCGGCAAGGATTCGAAAATCGGCAACGTCAAGATCGAACAGGGTTTCGATATTGCCAAGCTCGCCGGCGATGGCCGCATCGCGGTTGCGGACGTTAAAGCCGTGCCGGCAGGACTTTACGCCAAGGCGGCGCTTGAGAGGCTCGATGTGTGGCAAGCCGCAGAACCGAAATTGGCCCAAGCCGAAAACGTGCGTGCCACGCTCGCCTTCGTGGCGCGCGGCGAAACCCCGATTGGCATCGTCTACGAGACCGATGCCAAGGTTGAGCCAAACGTGAGGATCGTGGGGGTGTTTCCGGACGGCTCATACCCACCGGTGATTTACCCGGCCGCGGCGACCGCCAACACCAAGGCGGACGTCACGAGATACCTGCAGTTCCTTCGTAGCGGCGACGCAAAGGCCGTTTTTGAGAAGTATGGCTTTAGCTATTTGGGAAATGGTCGCGGCGGCGCATAAGCAGGAGATGCTGGAGCTTTCCCCGGAAGAATGGACGGCCGTCGCGCTGTCGCTGAGGGTGGCGCTTGTCGCCACCGCAGTTTCCTTGCCGTTCGGCGTCGCAATCGCATGGGTGCTCGCACGCAAGGAATTTCCTGGAAAGTCCCTGCTCAACGCAATCATTTACCTCCCGCTGGTCCTGCCCCCGGTCGTGACCGGATATCTCCTGCTGCTCGCGTTTGGACGCAGAGGCCTATTTGGCGCTGCGCTGGCAGACATCGGTATCGTTTTTTCGTTTCGCTGGACCGGCGCGGCTCTGGCCTGCGGCGTCATGGCGTTTCCGCTGCTGGTGGGGGCGATTCGACTTTCAATCGAGGCCGTTGACCGCAAATTCGAAGATGCTGCTGCGACGCTCGGCGCTAACCGAATATGGACTTTTGCAACGGTCACGCTTCCGTTGGCGCTGCCCGGGATTATTGCCGGCGCAGTCTTGGGTTTCGCTCGTGCGCTCGGTGAATTCGGCGCTACGATCACCTTTGTCTCCAACATCCCGGGCGAGACGCAAACGATTTCGGCGGCAATCTACACACTGACACAGGTTCCCGGCGGCGACGCGAAAGCGCTCAGACTCGCGCTCATTGCCATTCTGATTTCACTTGTCGCGCTTGTAGCCTCCGAATGGTTTGGCCGGCGCGCCGGCGCGCGCGTGCACGGCGTCTGATATGCTGACCGTCGACATCGACAAAAGACTTGGCGATTTCTCACTCGACGCGAAATTCGAGAGTACGAGCGGCGTGACCGCTCTGTTCGGTCCGTCAGGTTCAGGCAAGACCAGTATCATCGGTACGATCGCCGGGCTCACAAAGCCCGACCGTGGCTGCATTACCATCGACGGTGAGGTTGTGTTTGACAGCAAGGCCGGAATTGACGAACCGGTATACCGGCGCCGCGTCGGCTACGTGTTTCAGGACGGGCGACTGTTTCCGCATCTGTCTGTCGCCCACAACCTCGACTATGGCCGCTGGATGAGCGGCGCAGCACGTGACGACGGACAAGTCAAACGCGTGATGGGGCTGCTCGAGATTGCTCATTTGCTTAAGCGACGCCCCGGTGCGTTGTCGGGCGGCGAATGCCAACGGGTCGCATTGGGCCGCGCCCTCCTGATGAAGCCGCGACTCTTGTTGCTCGACGAGCCGCTTGCCTCGCTCGACGCTGCGCGCAAGCGCGAAATCCTGCCCTATTTCGTCCGGCTTCGAGACGAGATCAAGTTGCCGATGGTATACGTCAGCCACGACGCTAACGAAGTTAAGTCGCTGGCAACACGCGTCATCATGATCGAAGCAGGGCGCGTTGCGGCCATTGGCGGTGTCGATCTGCTATAATCACGCATGTTTCCTCCCGAACGAATCGTCTGCCTGACCGAGGAAACCGTCGAGACACTTTACCGTCTCGGCGAGGATCGCCGGATTGTTGGCGTCTCGGGCTACGCGGTGCGCCCACCGCAGGTACGGCGGGAGAAGCCGCGTGTCTCGGCCTTCATCTCCGCCGACGTACCAAAGATCGTCGCGCTCAAGCCGGATCTGGTGCTGACCTTTTCCGATTTACAGGCCGATATTGTCGCAGAATTGATTCGAGCCAATGTTCCGGTTCACGCATTCAATCAGCGCGACGTTGGTGGAATCCTCGATATGATCCGCACGCTCGGTGCGCTCGTTGGCGCCGCGGGAAAAGCCGATGCGTTGGCTCGCTCTCTGGCGGCGCGCGTCGATAACGTGCACGAACGTGCGCTGCAGTTAACGCGCCGACCACGCGTCTATTTCGAGGAATGGGACGAACCGATGATTTCCGGAATCGCCTGGGTATCGGAACTGATTGAGGCCGCGGGCGGGATCGAAGTCTTTCCACAGCTTGCTGTGCGCAAAAATGCCAAGGACCGCATCGTATCCCTGGAAGATGTCGTAACCGCGCGTCCGGACATCATCGTCGGCTCCTGGTGCGGCAAGAAATTTGTCCCCGCCAAAGTCGCAGCACGCCCTGGTTTTGCCGCGATTCCCGCCGTCGCCAACGGCTGGCTGCGCGAGATCAAATCTACTTTGATTCTCCAGCCGGGTCCGGCCGCGCTCACCGATGGGCTCGACCAGCTGGCCAGGATCGTTTCGGAATGGGCCGAAAAACACGTAGCGTAAGCGCGCTCGCGGAGAGCGTCTTCAAAGACATAGAAAACCCAAACTCAATCGTGCTATGAACCGCTGAAGTAGGCACAGGATGAGAACGATGCAGTCGCATAAGAACCGCACTGACCTTTGGATGGATTTGCTGCTGGTCGCCTTTCTGATCGGCTTGAATGTGGCCGCGCGGCTGCTACCGCATGTCCCGGGCGTATGGCCATTCGCCGCCAGCGCGCTATTCGCAGGCCGGATGCTCCGCCTGCCCATCCTGGCCGTGATCGTGCCCCTCGCCGCCGTACTGCTGAGCAACGTTACGCTCGCGGGCGACGACTGGCGGATCACGCTGGTTGTCTGTCTCGCCGTAACCCTCCCCGCATTCGCAGGGATGTTGGCGCGTCGATGGCGGGGTGCGATGCCGGTGGTCGTGGCGATGGTGTCCTGCTCGCTGATTTTCTTCGTGGCTACGAATTTCGCGGTCTGGGCATTCAGTGGAATTTATCCGCTCACGCTCGAGGGGCTGGTACAGTGCTACATCGCTGCCTTGCCATTCCTCGACAAGACGGTCCTCGGCGATCTGTTCTGGACGGCCATCTTGTTTGGCGGCGCCTGGCTGGCTCAGCGCTTTCCGGCTCTTTCAGGGCGCACACTTTAGTCGAAGTAATTTTGGATTCGTTTCAACACGGTCAGGGCACGGCCGAACAAATCGGCCGAGTCTTCAGGTTCGGCCAGCCTTAAGCCCACTGTTGTTACGCGGCCGCCAGCGACCTTGTGTGCCAGCAGGGCAATAGGGCCCAACTCAACGATGTCACCTGTTTTCACCCGGCGTCGAAGCTGCTCGTTAAAATAGTCGGCGAGCGAGACTTCTGTGTGATCGGCGGCAACCTGCAGGCCATAGATCTCCGCCAGCGCACCCAGCGTCGCAGTCCCAGGCACGAAGAAGTCGCCGAGCAGCCGCGGGTCGGGCGTCCGTGGCGCCGGCATCCTGACGAAGAAGCGATCAAGCGCCTGCGCTTTTTCCGGCGGCGCTAGCAGATAAACGTAGTCGCCTTCCCGTACGGGGTGAGCTTCGGCAGGGGTGAGAATTTCCTCGTTGCGAACGACCAACGTCGGACGTGCCCAGGTCGGAATGAGCCCGCGTCGCAGGTATGGGCTATTTGCCGGCACCGGATAGCCGACAATTTCGCGCGCGAGTTGACCGGGCAGATCAAGTTCGACGCGGCGCGGAAGCGGATCAGCGCGTGCATATGAGATGTCGAGCTTGCGGGCCGCCAACGCCACCGTCCACCCCTGCACCAGCAACGACGACAGCACCACAACAAAGGCGACGTCGAAATAAAGATAGGCTCCAGGTAGGCCGACGAGCAGCGGAATCGATGCGAGGAAAATGCCGACGGCACCTCGCAGGCCGACCCAGGAGATGAATATTTTCTCGTTCATTTGAAATTTAAACGGCGCGAGACAGAGAAACACCGCGACCGGTCGCGCAACCAGCATCAGGACGAGCGCGACTGCTATAGCACCGAGCAAGGTGTAGGCCAGGCGATGCGGCCAGGCCAACAGGCCGAGCAACATAAACATCACGATTTGCGCCAGCCAAGTGGCTGCGTCGAGGAAGGCAACAACGGAATTGTGAGCGCGTGTCTGCTTGTTGCCAACAACAAGACCGGCCAGATAGACAGCGAGAAATCCCGACGCATGCACGGCATTGGCGAATGCAAAGACCACCAAAGCGCTGACAGCGACGAAGGGCGCATGGAGACCCTGAGCCAGCACGAGCCGATTGAGCACCAGGGCGATGATCTGCCCGCCTGCAAAACCGATGACACAGCCGAAGATCGCGTCACGCAGGAAGGTCACCATTGCATGCGACCAGCTTCGGTCACCCACCAGCAGAATTTCCACCAGCAGCAAGGCAAGAAACACAGCAAACGGATCGTTCGTGCCGGATTCGACCTCCAGTACAGCCCGCACGCGCGAGCGTAACCGCAGGCCTCGCGCATTGATGAGGAAAAACACGGCAGCCGCGTCAGTCGATGCCACAACCGCTCCAAGAAGGAGAGCCGGAATCCAGCCGATGCCGAGCACGAATTTTGCGACCGGCGCAGTGAGAAGCGCCGTGATCAACACCCCCACGGTTGCCAACGCCACCGCTGGGCCCAGCACATTGCGGAAACTGGCGAAGCGGGTGCGTAAACCGCCATCGAACAGGATCAATGCCAGGGCGATCGAACCGACCGTGTAGGCGGTGCCGACGTCATCGAACTTGATGCCGCCGGGTCCGCCCTCGCCAGCCATCATGCCGACCAGGAGGAACACGAGCAGCAGTGGCGCGCCGAAACGCAGCGCGATCAGGCTGGACAGAATGCCGGCAAGGACGAGCAGGCTGCCGAGCAATATGGCGAGGCTGACGGTGTCGAGCGAGGCCATGTCCGCGAATCTCCTTCCGCTATAGGAAGGTCTCAGCGGCCCGAGAGCAATGGAAAATCAGTCGCAGAGCCTGGATTCCCGCTTTCCCGGGAACGGACGGCTGGCGCAAGGTCGGACCTCTAGATGGCGGCTATTAAAATCCCACTTTGTCGCCGCCCTTGAGAGAAAGAATCTCTCGCGCCTCGTCAGGATTGGCGATTTCTAGCCCAAGACCCTCGAGGATCTTCCGCACATTGCTGACCTGCTGGGCATTCGACTCGGCCAGCTTGCCGGCGCCGATCCATAGCGAGTCTTCCATTCCGACCCGCACATTTCCGCCCATTGCTGCCGCAATAGCGGCAACACGCATCTGGTTGGCGCCTGCGCCCAACACCGACCAGTGATAGTTGTCGCCGAGCAGGCGATCCGCCGTGCGCTTCATCATCATGACATCTTCGGGATGCGGCCCGATACCGCCGAGAATGCCGAACACCGACTGCACGAACAGCGGCGGCTTCACCAGACCACGATCGAGGAAGTGCCGTAGCGTATAGAGATGCCCGATATCGTAGCACTCGATTTCGAAGCGAGTCCCATTTCCGGCGCACGTCGTCAGTATGTATTCAATGTCCGCGAACGTATTCTTGAACATGCCGCCGCGCGACCGCTCCAGATATGGTTCCTCCCAATCGTATTTGAATTTGCCCTTGTAACGCGGGATCATCGGGTAAAGCCCGAAGTTCATCGTGCCCATGTTGAGGGATGCAACTTCAGGCTTGAAGGTCGCGGCCGGCCGGACACGCTCTTCGGCCGTCATCGTCGGCGCACCGCCCGTGGTGATATTCACCACCACGTTGGAGCGCTGCTTAATCACCTTGAGGAATGGAGCAAACGCCTCCGGCGTCTGATCCGGACGGCCATCCTGCGGGTTGCGCGCATGCAGGTGCACGATGGCTGCCCCGGCTTCGGCGGCCCCGATGGCGGCATCAGCGATCTCCTGCGCCGTGATCGGCAAATGCGGAGACATGGAAGGCGTGTGAATCGAGCCGGTAACAGCACAGGTAATTATGACTTTCCGCGACTTCGCCATGAGCTTTCCATCCCAGTGAAGTGAGTGTTGTTGATTGGCAAATGGACTTCACTGCCGATCCTAGAGTATCAGCCGTACCGAAGTCACCCTTCTGTCCTTTAGTCTTTGGAGCCCATGGCCGCAGCCGACAAAGTGCATAGACCGACGATGATCATCGGCGTCGTTTGCGGCACGCTTGCAGCCTTCGCGTGGGCGGCGGGCTTTGTCGTCGCGAAGCACGGCATCCAGATTGGCTTTTCGCCGGCCGATCTGGCGTTCCACCGCTTCTTCTGGTCCGGGCTGCTCATTTTACCGCTGATCGTTCGCGATGGATTACGCGACCTCGGTGGAGTCGGCTGGGGACGTGGATTTGCGATGACGATCCTTTCCGGACCGCCGCAATCTCTCCTTGCCTATAGCGGCTTTATTCTGGTGCCGCTCGGCCACGGCACCACAATCCAGCCGGCTTGTGCCGCCCTGTCTGGTCTCATTCTTGCCGGCGTCGTGCTGCACGAGAACATCTCGCCACTACGGATGTTCGGTGCCGCCGCAATCATCATTGGACTGCTGGTCTTCGGGGCTGAATCGCTTGCGACCAGCGGCGGCGGTGGCGTTGTCGGCGATCTGCTGTTCGTCTCGGCCGGCGTGTTCTGGGCATCGTTCGGGACGTTGCTCCGGCTCTGGAATGTGCCGGGCACGCGAGCGGTGATGGCCGTCGGCGCGGTCTCTGTGGTCGTTTTTGCGCCGCTTTATCTTTTCATTTATGGGCTAAGCGCGCTCGCGCGTCACAGCCTATTCGAAAATCTTCTACAGGCCGTCGTGCAGGGCGGCCTCGCCGGATCGTTGCCAATCTATCTGTTCGCTCACGCGGTCATAGCGCTTGGCGGCGGTCGCGCGGCAACATTCCCGGCTTTGGTCCCGGTATTCGGAGTCATTATAGGATTTCTGGCCCTCGGCGTGGTGCCGAGCCTGGCGCAACTTGCCGGCATGCTGATCGTGCTTATCGGGTTTCAACTTACGCTGCAGCGTTGAGCAGTCATTCGGGGCCGGCGTATTTTCCGGCTGTTTCCGGAAACATGTTTTTGATGATCTTGAACTTGGATATGTCCACCGTGGCATCCATGTGCATGAAGATCACCGCATCACGCAGTACTTTCTCTATACCGAAATCGAGCATGATGCCGTTGCCGCCATGCAACTCGACCGCATGCTGCGCTACTTTCATGATTTCCTCGGATGCAAACAACTTGGCCATGTTGACGAGGACCTCGGCGTCGGGCGCGTTGTCGTCAACCGCTTGCGAGGCGCGATCCAGCAGCGCACGCACGGCCTCTATGCGCGTCGCCATGTCAGCCAGCCGTAACGCCACCGCCTGATGCTTGATCAGGATACGACCACCCTGCACGTAATTCTGCACATAATCCGCCGTCGCCTCAAACGCGCGCACACCGACACCGAGATTTTTAGCAGCCTGAATTATCTTGCCGGGCCGGAAATAGACGCCGGCCGAGCCTAGCGCGCTGTTCTCCACAAGCAGATGGTCGTCCGGCACGAACATGTCCTCGAACACCATCTCGCCGTTGTTCATGAAGCGGCAGCCGAGCGTCTCATTACAACGTGCGACCGTGAAGCCTTTGGTTTCGCGGGGCACCAAAAATGATGAGGTCCCCTGCATCATGCCAACTTTCTGATTGGTGTTGGCATAAACAACGTAAAGGGTGGCGTCGTATCCGTTGGAGATAAACTGCTTGCGGCCGTTGATGATCCAGCCGCCGCTGGTCTTGACAGCCTTCGTCTGCATCGCCGCTTCCGGCACGTTGTAGGGAAGCCAGCGATCGGAGGCGCCGCGCGGCTCGGTAAGGCAGTGCGCCATCAGAAATTGCGGTTCCGCAACCAGCCGTTTGAACCATTTTTCCTGCAGATGCTTCGGCGCGAGCTGGCGCAGCAGCACCGATACCTTCCAGTTTTGCACCAGCTTGTCGGCAAGACCGGAGTCGCCACGGGCGATTTCCTCGGCGATCATAGCAAAGGTGCGAACCTCAGTGCCCTTTTCCAGTTCGACGCCACCATATTCCTCCGGAACGCCCAGCGTGCGTATGCCGATTTTCTCGGCTTCTTCCAGAATGCGCAGCGGCAAGCGGCCTTCTGGCACCATCGACCATTCGAGCTGCCAGTTCTGCTTGATGAAGGGAAGGACCACCTCATCGACGAAATCGCGGCAACTTTGCCGCATCATCCGCTGTTCTTCGGATAGACCGCGGTCCGCGGATGTACGGTCGAGCATTCTGGCTTCCTTCCCTGCGTTTTGGCTACGCGGCTTTCCTGTTCGACAAGAACTCGCGCATGCGATCGAGCGCCTTCAGGATATTTTCCGTCGAATTGGCGTAGGACAGCCGCACGTAGCCCTCGCCGAGGATTCCAAAGTCCGGCCCGCCAATGATGGCAACACCGGCGTCTTCAAGCAACGCAGATGCTAACGCTTTCGCCTTCCATCCCGTACGTTTGACATTGGGGAAGGCATAGAATGCACCTTTCGGCGTTGCGCAGGAGACGCCGGGCAGCTTGTTGAGGCCTTCAACCACGACTTTCCGTCGCTTGTCGAATTCTGCGACCATCTTGCGCACTTCGTCCTGTGGACCCTTCAGCGCGGCGAGGCCGGCATACTGCGCTGACGCGTTGACGCAGGAATGCAGGTTCACGGCAAGCTTGCGCGCATAGTCGTATAGTTTTCCCGGCCACACCGCATAACCCAGCCGCCAACCGGTCATGGCGTAAGTTTTCGACCAGCCATTGAGCAGAATCAATCGGTCTCGAATTGATGCATACGACAGCAGGCAGACATGGGTCTCGCCGTCATAGACCATGTGGTCGTAGATTTCATCGGACATGACGGCCACGTCCGACCACTTCTCAAGCCCGGCAATGAGCTTGTCGACTTCACTTTTCGGCGTAACGCCGCCGGTCGGATTGGCGGGAGAGTTGAGGATCAGGAGCCGTGTCCGCGGCGTGATCAACCTCAGGGTTTCTTCCGCCGAAAATGCAAAGCCATTCTCTTCACGGATCGGCACGGGGACAGGCTTGGCACCGGTGAACTCGATCATCGACCGATAGATCGGAAATCCGGGATCGGGATACAGGATTTCGACTCCCGGTTCGCCGAACATCAAGATCGACATAAACATCGTCGGCTTGCCGCCCGGCATGATCATGACGCTGTCCGGCGACACCTCGACCTTGAAGCGTTTGGCAAGATCTGCGGCGACCGCCTCTCGCAGCGGTGGAATCCCGTTGGCCGGGGTGTAACCGTGATGGCCATCGCGCAGCGCCTTTACCGCCGCCTCGACGATAAAATCGGGTGTGCGGAAATCAGGTTGGCCAATTCCCAGATTAATGATGTCGCGGCCCTGCGCGATGAGCACATTGGCGCGGGCAAGCACGGCAAAGGCGTTTTCCTCGCCGATACGATCAAAAGCCGCGATTGTACGAAGCATGACTGCAAACCTCCCGCCCGAGCGCCATTCGCGGGATAACCACGGCGGCGCCTCCTCTATAAGATTTGCAGTTCAGCCGATCAGGCGGAAAAAATCAAACGCTTGCAGGATCTCCGTGAAAGCTCATTGCTCGCCGCCAAATCGGCCGCTGATGTCACGCAAGATCTGAAAACGGATATTCGGATCGGGATCGTCGCCGGGATAGGTGCTGCTGAAATAAAGCGGGCCGGCCGGCACCAGGTTGGTACCCCAGTGTTGCGAATCGTTGGGAGTTGTCGTGGATGAGACTACTTTCTTGTGCTTGCTTTTCTTGGCCGCCTCGACGGGCGATATGGACACTAAAGCTATCGCCAGGGCGGCAACAAAGGCTTTGAGCGGGAGCGATGACATCGCGTGTCCTCCATGACACTCATGACCGCGCTTCGCTCGCTTACCGAATTGTCGGGTCGGGTCAAAGTAAAAGCCCGGCCAAATCAATCAAATCTCAGTGTCGGAATATCCGTTCGCCTCGGGTGTTTCACGCGATCAAATTGTTCATGCCGCTCTGCCACCCGCCGGGAGTCGCATTTGCAATCACGGCATTATTAGATGCATTGTCTCCGCGACCAGCCGCGCAGGCCAAAAACTTAACAGGATGAACGCAACTACCGTGTCACCGGCTGGACTTATGCAGCAACGGCCCTTTGTGCTGTTCTGGCTGGCGAGACTTGCTTCGACGACGGGCTATCAGATGATGGCCCTGACAATTGGCTGGCAGATTTACGAAATCACCAATAGCGCTTTCGACCTTGGCCTTGTCGGTCTGATCCAGTTTGTTCCCGCTGTTGTACTCACATTGTTGATCGGACATGCCGCGGACCGTTACGACCGCCGATTGATCGTGCGCCTGGCGCAAGGCGTTTATGTGCTGGCCGCCGTGATGATCAGCGTCGCTCTACTGAAAGGGGTGCTCGGCCGCGACCTGCTGTTTGCGGCGGTCTTCATGATCGGTAGCGCCCGGGCTTTCGAACTTCCGACAGCACACGCATTGGCGCCATCACTGGTGCCCGCGCCGATGATTTCGCGCGCGGTGGCCGCATGGACCTCTGCCAACCAGACAGCCATTATATGTGGCCCGGCATTGGGCGGGCTTATCTATGCGTTTAGTCCCGTACTCGTTGGCGTGATCTGCCTGACGCTGTTCGTCTGCTCGATCACATTGATCAGCTTCGTCCGCACCAAGGGTGCTCCGGAAAAGCGCGAGCCGCCGACTTTCGCATCCGTGCTCGCCGGCTTCGACTACATTCGCAGCAGGCGGCGGCTGCTTGGCGTGATTACTCTCGATCTGTTCGTCGTTATCCTGGGCGGCGCCACGGCGCTACTACCAATATACGCGAGGGATATTCTTGGCGTTGGCCCGATCGGCCTCGGCTTGTTGCGCTCGGCGCCCGCCGTAGGCGCGCTAATCACCGCAGTCGTTCTTTCGCGGAGGCCGGTTGAGCGGCACATCGGGCGCAAGATGTTCGCCGTGGTCGGCATCTTTGGCGTGGCAACGATCGCTTTTGGATTATCGACCTGGTTTCCGCTATCGCTCCTGTCGCTCGCCGTGCTCGGCGCCTCCGATGCAGTCAGCATCGTCATCCGGTTCTCATTGGTGCAGATCGCGACCCCTGACGAGAAGCGCGGACGCGTCAGTGCAATCAACTATTTATTTGTCGGCTCGTCGAACACGCTGGGTGAATTTGAATCCGGCCTGGTTGCTGCCTGGCTCGGCGCGGTGCCGTCGGTGGTAATCGGCGGATTGGGATCGCTGGTGGTTGCAGCGGTGTGGATGATGTTATTCCCTGACCTGCGGCGCATCGACCGCTTCAAACCGGCCGATCGCGAACAACCGAGGGTGTGATGCATATTCTGATTACGGGCGCCGCCGGCATGATCGGGCGCAAGCTTGTTGAAAGGCTAGTCAAGGATGGTCAGCTCAACGGGCAAAAGATTGACCGATTAACGCTGATCGACGTTGTCACGCCGGAAAGGCCTGCGGGGTTTTCGGGCGTAGTCGACGTTTCGACCAGCGATCTCTCGAGCTCGGGCGCGGCGACCAAGGCGGTCGCCGGCAAGCCGGAAGTGGTTTTTCACCTCGCCGGGGTTGTCTCCGGCGAAGCGGAGACCGATTTTGAAAAGGGATACCGAGTCAATCTCGACGGCACTCGCGCTCTGTTGGAAGCAATTCGTGCCGCCGGTTACAAGCCCAAATTGGTGTTCACATCGTCGATCGCAGTGTACGGCGCGCCGTTTCCTCGTTCTATCCCCGATGAATTTCATCTTACACCCCTTACCTCATACGGCACTCAGAAGGCGATCTGCGAGTTGCTACTTGCTGACTACAATCGACGCGACATCCTCGATGGCGTCAGCATCAGATTGCCGACCATCTGTGTACGGCCGGGCAAACCCAACAAGGCGGCGTCCGGATTCTTTTCCGGAATTATCAGGGAGCCGCTCGCCGGTCATGAAGCTCTGCTGCCAGTTTCCGACGATGTGCGGCACACGCATGCAAGTCCGCGCGCCGCCGTTGGCTTTCTCATTCACGCCGCGGGGCTGACACGCGAACAGCTTGGACCGCGCATTAACCTGGCCATGCCCGGTGTGTCGTGTACGGTCGGCGAGCAGATCGGCGCCCTGCGTCGCGTGGCGGGCGACAAGGTGGCTGAACGTATTCGGCGGGTGCCGGACGAACTCGTGCAACGAATCGTCGCGGGTTGGGCCGAGCGCCTCGATGCGAAGCGCGCGCGCGATCTCGGGTTCAAGGCCGAAGCATCGTTCGATGACATTATACGCGCGCATATTGAGGATGAATTGGGCGGGAAGATCGCCGATTGACGCCTTTGACAGCAAGATTGCGGCGAGTTCATCGTTAACTGGAAAGCGCGCTTGCACGCCGCGCAGCAAACCTTACATTGGTCGTCATGACCTACGTCGACGCCGCGGTTGCCCCTTTAAGAAAAACCGGCCAGATCAAGATTCACGGGCCTGCCGCCTTCGAGGCGATGCGCAAGGCCGGTCAGCTTGTTGCGCGCTGCCTGGACATGCTGACGCAGCATGTCGGTCCGGGCGTACCAACCGAAAAAATCGATAGGTTGGTGCTCGACTACGCGCTGGATCACGGCGCTCTACCCGCAACGCTGATGTATCGCGGTTACAGAAAATCGACCTGCACGTCTCTTAATCACGTGGTCTGCCACGGCATTCCCGGCGACAAGCCGCTGAAGGATGGTGATATTGTCAATATTGATGTCACGCTCATCCTCAACGGCTGGCACGGTGATTCCAGCCGTATGTTCACGATTGGCGAGATTCCGCGTCGCGCCGAACGTCTTATCGACGTAACGCACGAGGCGATGATGCGCGGCATTGCCGCCATCCGTCCCGGGGCAACAAGCGGAGACGTCGGCCACGCTATCCAGACTTACGTCGAAGCACAGCATATGAGCGTGGTGCGCGATTTCTGCGGCCATGGCCTTGGCCGTTTGTTCCATGACGAGCCAAACATCGTGCACGTCGGACGGCCCGGCGAGGGCATCGTGCTCAAACCAGGCATGTTCTTCACGGTGGAGCCGATGATCAATCTCGGCCGTCCGCACGTGAAGGTGCTGTCCGATGGATGGACCGCTGTGACGCGCGATCGCTCGTTGTCCGCCCAGTTCGAGCACACAGTGGGCGTCACCAACGACGGCGTTGAGGTATTCACCTTCTCGCCGGCCGGGCTGCACAAACCTCCATACAAGCCGTAAAGGCGCGCACGTCCCTATCAGTCGAAGACCGCTTCTTCGCCTGGATTGTATTTTTCTGTAATACAATTATTACGTGTATAGGTGCGGACACACCTTCATGACGGGCAAACGTGACAAAATCGGTCGGCCGGCGCCGCCCCATTACCACGGCCATCGCCAGCGCCTGCGCGAACGCTTCCGGCAGGCAGGTGCCGACGCTGTCACCGATTACGAGTTGCTCGAGCTCGTGCTGTTCCGCGCTATCCCGCAACGCGATGTCAAACCGCTGGCCAAGGACCTCATCAGCAAATTTGGCTCCTTTCCTGAAGTGATCTCGGCTTCGCCCGCTCGGCTCGCTGAAGTGAAAGGCGTCGGTGACGCCGCCATCACCGAGATCAAGGTCGTTCACGCCGCCGCAGGCCGGCTTGCGCGCGGCCAGGTGCAGAAGCGCCTGGTGCTTTCATCATGGTCGAGCGTGATCGACTATTGCCGCACTGCCATGGCCTTCGCCGAAAAGGAACAGTTCCGCGTTTTGTTCCTCGACAAGCGTAACCAGTTGATCGTCGATGAATTGCAACAGGTCGGCACCGTCGATCAAACCCCGGTCTATCCCCGTGAAGTGGTCAAGCGCGCGCTTGAACTTTCTGCCACCGCATTGATCCTGGTGCATAATCACCCGTCAGGGGATCCAACACCGTCACATGCCGACATCCAGATGACGCAGACGATCATCGACGTGGCTCGCCCGCTCGGCATCGCCGTCCACGATCACATCGTCGTCGGGAAGGAAGGGCACGCCAGCTTCAAGAGCCTGCGGTTGATCTGATGTTATTGTCGCACCAGCGTGATCTGGTCGGCACTCTCCGGTACGCGACGCCATATCGTGTTGTCGACTTCCTCAAAGCGCCAGGGATTGCCGCGCGCGGGCACCAACATCAGCTGGTCGCTGTCGATGCGCCATTGCGTGAAATTAAGCCGCGCGATAGCTGCATCGCAGCCGGGCTTTACCGCGACAGCAAATCCGTCGTTGGCCTTGCTCATCGCCAGCGTCAGTATGCATACAGGCGAGCCCGATTTACGCACGATCGCCCAGTCGCCGGTAATTTGTTCCGGCGGCCTCGGTGGCGCACCGGCAGCGGCATTTTGCAGAAACAGGACGCCAACTCCCGGCGTTGGAGCCTCGAAGATGCCGTCTTCCACCTCGCTGAATTCCACGACCGATTTTCCCTTTGCGTCGAGCAAATAAAGTAAGTCGTTATCCGGGAATTTCCACGCGGCGATATCGCGGACGAGCGGAAACAGATTGACGCAATTGGCATCAAACTCGACCTTCAGCCCAGGCGGAGCGCGGTCACCTTTGAAAGTGGCGGTGCACGTTCGGTCGCGATCGGCATTCGAGAACTCCCAACTGCCGATCATGCGTTGGGCAGATTCGCCGAGCGGCGACGGCGCCTGCGCGAGGGCAGCGCCCGCGATGCACGCGACAGCGATAAAAACGGCAGCAAAACGCGTCATTTTTGCACAGTAGCACTTTCGCGCGACGGAAATGCGGCTAACGTTTTGGCGGCCATGGAGTTTCCGCGACCGGCGTAAGCGGCGGTTTGCCGGCCGCCCAGGCGAGAATGTTGTCAACCACCAGTTGATCCATTGCTGCCCGGGTTGCCTCGGTCGAGGAGCCGAGATGCGGAAAGAGCACAATGTGATCCATTCCGATCAGTTCCTTCGGCACGTCGGGCTCGTTGGCGAACACATCGAGGCCGGCGGAGTAAATCGTACGCTTTTGCAGCGCCTCTATGAGAGCCGGCTCGTCGACCACCGAGCCGCGCGCCATGTTAATCAGCACACCACGCGGACCGAGTGCCTTGAGGACCTCGGCATTGATCATGTTCCTGGTGCCGGCACCGCCTGGCACAATCACCATAAGCGTATCGACGTCGCGCGCCATATCGAGAAGCTTTGGATAATACTTGTATTTGACCTCCGCCTGCGGGTTCCGGCTGTGGTAGACGACCGGCACGCCGAAGGCCTCCAGCCTCCGGGCGATCGCTTTTCCGATGCGGCCCATGCCAACCATTCCGACGGTGCGATCGCGCAGCGTCGCCTTGGTGAGCGGATAGTGAGCATCTTTCCATTTGCCGGCACGCAGATAACGCTCCGACTGCGGCAGTTCGCGCACCGTGCAAAGCAGGAGACCGAGCGCGGTGTCTGCCACCTCCTCGTTGAGCACTTCCGGAGTGTTCGTCACCACAATGCCATGCTCGCCCGCCCATTTGGCGTCGATATGATCGTAACCGACGCCAAAGCTCGATACTTGCTCGAGCTGCGGAAACTGCTGGAGAAAGTTTCCGTCGACCTTATTGGCGGTGTAGGCAATCGCGATCGCCTTGATTTTGTTGCCAAACTCCTTGACGAACGCCGTCTTGTCCTTGGCGTCTAGCCAATGGTGAAGTGTCACCTTGCCTTCGAAACCCTTCATCATTACCGGCTTCTTTGCGCCGACCATCAATACGTCCGGCTTTTCGCCAGCCATTTCGTGTACTCCTATTACACCAATGCAGTGACAGGCTTTTCGATGAAATCCTTGAACGCCGCGAGCAGTTCGGCTCCAAGCGCACCATCAACCACCCGATGATCGCACGATAGAGTGACTGTCATCTGGCTGATGAACCTGACGCTGCCGTCTTCTGCCTCGACGGGCGCCCGTCGCGTCGCTCCGATCGCCAGAATTGTGGCGTGTGGTGGATTGATGATGGCCGAAAACTCGCGCACGCCGTACATGCCGAGGTTGGAAATGGCGCTGGAACCGCCCTGATATTCGTTCGGTCTGAGCTTCCTGTGCCGCGCGCGATCGGCAAGATCACGCATTTCCGCGGAGATCGTGGTGAGCGATTTTGCTTCGGCGTTGTGCACGACCGGCGTAATCAGTCCGCCTTCTAGCGCAACCGCTATGCCAAGATCGGAATGCCGGAAGCGGAGAATTCGATCACCTGCCCACACCGCGTTGGCGGCAGGAATGCGTTGCAACGCCGCCGCCCAGGCCTTGATAATGAAGTCGTTGAGCGAGAGCTTGAACGCCGGCTGGCCGTCCTTGTCCCTGGGCGCAGCGGCATTCGCCTCCTCGCGCATGGCAATCAGACGACCGGCATCGAGGTCGGCGGTCAGATAGAAATGTGGAATGGTCTGTTTCGCCTCGACGAGCCGCGTGGCGATTGTGCGGCGCATGCCGTCAAGTGGCACTTCTTCATAGTCAATACCGTCATAGAGCGCTTTCACTTGCGCGGCGCTGGCACCGCCCGGCATTGCAGCAGGCCCGGCACCCGGCGCCGCCTGCTCGACATCGCGGGCGACAATGCGGCCATGGGGACCTGAACCAGCGACGCGCGACAAGTCTATTCCGCGTTCGCCGGCAAGCCGCCGTGCAAGCGGGGTCACAACCGCACCGCTGGCGAGCTTTGCAGGGCCAAAATTCCGCTCGGGCGTGCGAACTTCGCGGAACGGATCCATCGGGAGCGCCGGGCGAGGCGCTGGCGTGGAGTGGACGGCCGGCGCAGACCCGAATATCCGCTCGTCCCCGCGCAAGCGCGCACCCAAGGCGTCTGGGCTCCGGACTTCCGCTTTCGAGGGAGTGGGCGGCGGAGAAGTTTTTGCGCTCGCCGGCGTCCCTGACCCCGATATGACCGCGACCACGGCGCCGACCTTGGCCACCTCGCCAACCTGAAACCGTATTTCGCTGAGCGTGCCGGCCGTCGTTGACGGTACTTCCATTGACGTCTTGTCGGTCTCAATTTCGAACAGGTTGTCGCCCGGCTTCACTGTATCGCCGGCAGCCTTGAACCATTTCGTGATCTTCCCCTCGGCTACCGTTTCGCCGAGCTGCGGCATCAGAACGTCCACGCGCGTTTCCCTCGACTGCTGACCGCCGCCTACCAACTCACCGACACATATTGGGTCTCGAGGAACTCCATCATCCCCTCGTGCGCGCCTTCGCGGCCAAGGCCGGACTGCTTGGTGCCGCCGAACGGCGCCGCCGGGTCGGACACCAGGCCACGATTGAGGCCGACCATTCCGAAATCAAGCTTTTCGGACACCCGCATGCCGCGGCTCAAATCCTTCGTGTACAGATACGCGACCAGCCCGTATTCCGTGTCGTTGGCACGCTTGATCGCTTCGTCCTCGGTCTTGAAGGTCTGGATTGACGCGACCGGTCCGAAAATTTCCTCGTTCAGCATCTTGGCCGAATCCGGAACATTGGTCAGCACCGTCGCCGGATAGAAGAATCCGGGACCGGCAGGCAATTTGCCGCCGACCAGAACCTTGGCGCCTTTCTTGACCGCATCGTCGACCAGCTCGATCACCTTGTCGCGGCCGTCCTTGTTGACCAGCGGCCCCAGATTGACTCCGTCGTCGAGTCCGTTGCCCATCTTGAGAGAACCCATCTTTGCGGTGAGCTTTTTGGCAAACTCCTCGTGTACTTTCTCGTGCACATAGAAGCGGTTAGCTGCCGTACAGGCCTCGCCCATATTACGCATTTTGGCGATCATCGCGCCGTCGATTGCGGCGTCGATATCGGCATCTTCGAACACAATGAATGGTGCATTGCCGCCAAGCTCCATCGCCGGCTTGACGATGTTATCGGCAGCTTCATGCAGCAGTTTGCGCCCGACCTCGGTCGAGCCGGTGAAAGAGACAACGCGTACGCGTGGATCGTGCAGCATGGCACCGACTACCTTGCCGGACGAGCGCGACGGAATGACATTGACCACGCCGGCAGGTACACCGGCTTCTTCCAGCGCCGGCATCAGCGCAAGCATTGTGAGCGGCGTATCCGAGGCAGGTTTGAGAACCACCGGACAGCCGGCCGCCAGCGCGGGTCCGATCTTGCGCGTCGCCATTGCCGCCGGGAAATTCCAGGGCGTTACCAGAACGGCAATACCAGCGGGTTTGTGATGCACGAAAATGCGCGCACCTGAAGCTGGCGCGCGTGAAACTTCGCCGATATTGCGCACGGCCTCTTCCGCATACCAGCGGAAAAATTCAGCGGCGTAGGCGACTTCACCGCGCGAGTCGGGCAATGCCTTGCCATTCTCTAGCGTGATCAGTTTTGCGAAACGTTCGGCGTCGCGCATGATCAACTCATAGGCCTTACGCAAAATCTCAGCTCGTTCACGCGGCTTTCGCCCTGCCCAGCCCTCGAATGCGCTCTCGGCCGCGTCAAGCGCGGCTTTGGCGTCATCGACCGTCGCACTGGCAACAGAAGCAATCTTGCGCTCGGTGGCCGGATCGATCACATCGAAACGGCCGCCGTCGGAGGCCTTGCGCCACTTGCCCCCGATCCAAAGATCGGTTGGGACGTTGGCGAGAAGATTTTCGTACATCGGTCTTATCCTGAGAGTGAACGTCGCACAGTCTCTGCGATGCGATCTGGCGTCGGCAAAACGATGTCTTCCAGAATGTCCGCGGCCGGCAGCGGAATATGCGGTGTCGTGATGCGGACCGGCGGACCGTCGAGGTCATAGAAGGCCTCATCCGCCGCGATCGACACAATTTCAGCGCCCCAACCACAGAGCCGCGGATTTTCCTCGACTGTGAACAGCCGGTGTGTCTTGGCAACCGAGCCGAGAATAGTTTGCGTATCAAGCGGCACCAGCGAGCGTACATCGACAACTTCGCAGTCTATGCCGTGTTGCGTCTTGAGCTTCTCGGCGGCCTCCAGTGCGCGCGGGACCATCAATGCCAGCGCGCAAATGGTTGCGTCCTTGCCGGGCCGCAGCACTTTTGCCGTGCCGAGCGAGTCGACGATCTCACCATCCGGAACTTCACCCTTTGTGGCGTACAGCGACTTGTGTTCGAGAAAGATCACCGGATCGGGATCACGCACCGAAGCCGCCAAAAGGCCGATCACATCGCGTGGGCTCGATGGCGCAACGACCTTGAGACCCGGGATCATCATGCACCAATTTTCGACGCTCTGACTGTGCTGCGCGCCAAAGCGGGAACCCGCGCCGTTGCCGGTGCGAACCACCAGCGGGCATTTAGTCTGCCCGTTAGACATGTAGCGGCTTTTGGGAAATTCGTTGGCGATATAATCGAAGCAGACCGCGAAGAAATCCGAGAACATGATTTCGGCAATCGGCTTCAGCCCGGTCATCGCCGCGCCCATGGCGGCGCCGAGAATGGCCTGTTCGGAGATCGGCGTGTCGCGTACACGCAACGGCCCGAACTGCTCGTAAAGGCCGACGGTTGCCTTGAACACGCCGCCCGCCTTGGCCACGTCCTCCCCGAGGAACACAACATCAGGGTCGCGACTCATTTCCTGCGCTATGCCGCGGATAACGGCATCTCTATAGCTCAGTTCCGCCATGCCCAGCCTCCATCGGCGTAGACATCGGTCGTTAGAATTTCGAGCGGTGGGCTGGCGGCCGCTTTGCAGATCTCGGTCGCGTCATCGACCTCTTTGCGCACACTGGCGTCGATAGTTTCGATGTCGGCATCGCTGACGCCGAACTGCTTCAGACGTTCGCGGTAAATCTTGATTGGATCGCGCAATTTCCATTTCTCCAGTTCGCCTTCGGGGCGATACTTGGCGGGATCGGCACGCGAATGGCCGCTGTGCCGGTACGTCATGCATTCGATCAGGGAAGGTCCCTCACCGGCGCGTGCCTTTGCGTATGCCTTCTGCGCTGTGCGATAGCATTCGTCCGCATCGTTGCCGTCGATCACGATGCGTTCGAGGCCGTACGATCCGGCGCGGTCGGCGGCCGGATGCGTTACCGCCGTGACATCGGCGATCGGCGTGTATTCCATATAGAGATTGTTCTCACAAACGAAGATCACCGGCAGCTTCCACACCGCCGCGAAATTTAACGCCTCATGAAACGCGCCGATATTCGTCGTGCCGTCGCCGAAGAAGCAAACCGAGACATCCTTGTCGCCCTTATATTGCGCGCGCCATGCGGCGCCGCAGGCGATAGGCAGATGCGCGCCGATGATGGCGTAGGAACCCATAACACCGTGCTCTTCCGAGGTGAGATGCATGGAGCCGCCCTTGCCGCGCATCAGCCCGTTGTCGCGCTGCATCAGCTCGCCCAGCACCTTCTCAACCGGCACGCCGCGCGCCAGCGTGTGGGCATGGCCGCGATAAGTGCAGAACGAGAGATCGCCCTTCTGCATGGCCTCGGCAAAGCCGGCGGCGATCGCTTCCTGCCCGAGCGACAAATGGCTGGTGCCCTTGACCAGGTTCTGCAGGAACAGGTCGTAGGCGCGTTGCTCCGCTTCGCGCAGGCGCACCTGCGAGCGGTACAGGGCCAGCCGTTTCTGCTCGCCGATGTCATCGTTCAGCCCGGAACCGGGCTTTACCTGCGCGCGGTCCTTTGCAGTGGCCATAGATAATCCTTCGCGGTGGAAAAGCCTGTGTGGTGGCCGGAACTTAGCGCCCCCTGCGATGATTAGGCAACCGGTGCGGAAGGTTCCGCTTTGCCCACCTTGCGCTCACGATTGAGCAAATAGAGGCCGGACGACACCACAATCAATCCCCCGATGACAGTCCAGCGGTGCGGCACATCGCCGAACACCAGGAAACCCAAAGTCGTCGTCCATACCATCTGCGTATAGATGAAAGGCGCCAAGGTCGAAGCCGGCGCCAACCGGTGGCCGCAGATGAGGAGATAATGCCCGCCGCTGCCGAGCGCGCCGATAAGCACTATCAGTGCAACAACAAAAGCGCTGTTTGGCGGGGTCCACACGAATGGAATGATCGGCAGCATGGCCACCGCACCGACGAGGTTCGAATAAAACAGTGTCGTCTCGCTGGAATCGCTGTGCGACAGCACCCGCGTCGAGATCACGTAAAGCGCGTAGCAGACGGCGCTGCCGAGTGATAACAGTGCCGCGGGGTGAAGTCCGCCCAAGCCCGGGCGCGCCACCAGCAGCACGCCGAAGAAACCAACGCTGATTGCGGTCCAGCGCCGCCAGCCAACCCATTCACCAAGCAGCGGCCCGCAGAGCAAGGCAACCAGAAATGGTGTCGAAAACAGGATCGCCAGCGCCTCGTCGAGCTGCAGGTAACGCAGCGCAAAAAAATTCAGCGCGGTCGATCCAAGTAGCAAAGCTGACCGGCCGATTTGCATGAAGGGCCGCCTCGTTGTCATCATTTTTGGTCTTGTGATTGGATTTAGAAAAATAAGTGCCAGCACGAACGCAACAAAGTAACGAGCCCACACCACCTGCAACGGATCCATGTAACGGAGCAAATATTTTCCAGTGGCATCGAGACAAGAAAAGGTCGCCACCGCGCCGCACATCAAGGCGATACCGGTCAACCGTTGCCGGCGTTGGTGGGAAGCGTCGCTCAATAGGTCGCCCGACCGCCGGAAATATCGAAGACCGCGCCGGTCGTGAACGAGCACTCGCTCGAGGCACAGAAGGCCGCGAGGCTTGCGATTTCTTCAACTTTCACAAAACGTCCACGAGGAATCTTCGACAGCATGAAATCGATGTGTTCTTGCGTCATTTGATCGAAGATCGCGGTTTTTGCAGCCGCCGGCGTAATGCAGTTGACCGATATGTCGTAGGACGCGAGTTCCTTGCCGAGCGATTTGGTCAAGGCAATAAGTCCCGCTTTCGATGCGGAATACGCCGGCGCGTTCGGGTTGCCCTCCTTGCCGGCGATCGAGGCTATGTTGACGATTCGACCGTAGTTTTGCGCGATCATTACCGGCGCCAGGGCACGACAACAATGAAACGGGCCGTCAAGATTGATCGAAAGTACATTGCGCCAGGCGTCAAGCGGATAGTCCCAGGTTTTTACGTTCGGCCCGGCAACGCCTGCATTGTTGACCAGGATGTCGATGTGCCCGAGAGCTCTGAGCGATTCATCACGCGCCCCCTCGACGTCGGAATAGTCAGTGACGTCGACCCTGACGGGCGAAATCCGGCCGCGCTTCTGCAGTTCGGCCGCTGTTTTTTTTGCCAAATCGATGTCGCGATCCCAGATCGCAACCGCCGCGCCAGATTCAAGGAACCGTTCGACGATCGCGCGTCCAATGCCTTGCGCCCCGCCGGTGACGACTGCGTTGCGCCCGCCGAGATCGATTTTGTTGACCATGGCCGTCTCCCCGCGCGAAAGCTAGCGAAGGCGCGGCTCCGTGGCGAGTGACGAAAACGCGGGTGTGTCGTGCGTGCACCTTGTGCGGGCAAGGGAAGCGCTGTAAAACAATGATGCGGGGCTACGACGGTCGCCCCACACTTCCAAGGCCTGTGAGCCCAAGCACCGTCTCCTTCGTTTGCGGAGGGGACTATGCTGCCATTGGGCTAGAATTCCACTGAACTCGATTTGCGATGATTGGGGGCCTCCGGCTCGTGGTCATCACTATGGTGCTTCGGGGATCACCCGCCTCCCCGTCAGATGAGTCTTCCATCCAAGGCGCTGTTCCACTTCGTGTTAGGAGCGACACATGGATGGCTTGGTTCTGACGATTTTCCTCCTGGCGTCATTTTTGGGCGGGCTGACGTCCGGTCTTGCCGGTTTCGCCATGGGCCTCGTGGTGTCCGGCATCTATCTGCACATCCTGACGCCGATCCAGACCGCAACCCTCATCGTGGGCTACGGTTTTGTAACGCAGGGTTATGGTGTTTGGGCGTTGCGGCACGCGGTGCGATGGCGCAGTGCAGCACCGTTTATCGTCGGCGGCCTGTTCGGTGTGCCGGCGGGCACAATGCTGCTTACCTATATCGACCCGGCCTACATGCGCATCGGGGTCGGCGTGCTGCTGGTTGTCTATAGCATCTACAGTCTGGCGCGGCCGGCGATCAAGTTGGCGCATGAAGGCGTTGCCGTCGAGGTCGGCGTCGGATTTCTCAACGGCCTGCTCGCCGGATTGACCGGCCTGGTCGGGATCGTTGTGGTCGTGTGGTGCCAACTGCGCAATTGGCCCAAAGACGTCCAGCGCGCAATCTTTCAGCCGGTGCTGCTCGCGACCATCCTGACAAGCACGATTTCGTTGAGCGTCGCCGGCGCCGTTACAGCCGAAACAATGAAATTGTACCTGCTCGGCCTGCCTTGCATGCTGGCCGGCACATGGGCCGGGCTCAAACTGTATGGAAAGCTTGACGATGCCGCATTCCGCAAGATCATCCTGCTGCTGCTGCTGGTGTCTGGATTGTCGCTCATCGTGCCCTTGTCAATCTTCCGGTGACAGGGCGCACACGTTGCGTTAGAGTTTATCTGTGGGGCCTGCGACGGTCGCCCCGCACTTGCAAGGCTTGAGAGCCCAAGCACCGTCTCCTTCGTGAACGGAGGGGACCCATGCTGTCTCCGAGCTATTCAATCTCACCGAAAGATTTCTGGAATGCGATGGCGACACGCGATGCGCCGCAACTTGTCGACGTGCGGCGGCGCGACGCCTATGAGCAATCCACGCATCTGTTGCCGGGCGCAGTCTGGCGCGATGCCGCCAAGACCACGCAATGGATTGCTGAATTCGATCTGACGCGCCCGATCGTCACCGCCTGCAAGGCCGGTCATGAGATGAGCCAGAGCACGGTCGCGCAATTGCGTGCTGACGGTGTCGATGCCCGCGTCCTGGAAGGCGGCTACGAAGGCTGGACAAAAGCCGGTCTGCCCTTGGTCGCGAAAGCAGAACTCGACAGGATCGCGCCAAAGCGGCCAAGTATATGGGTCACGCGACGACGGCCAAAAATTGATCGCATCGCTTGCCCATGGCTGGTCCGACGTTTCCTCGACCCGCTTGCGCGCATCCTGTTCGTGGATCCCGATCAGGTCGTGAACGTCGCGCGGGAAAGTGGGGGCGTGCCGTTCGACATCAAGGATGTCGAGCTTAGCCATGTGGGCGAACGCTGTTCGTTCGACACCATGCTCAAACTGTTTGGTCTGGAAAGCGAACCGTCTTTGGCAAAGCTTGCCTTGATCGTGCGTGGCGCCGATACCGCGCGGCCCGATATCGCGGCGGAAGCGGCGGGACTGCACGCGATATCACTCGGCTTGTCGGCGCTCGCCGGGGATGATGATCATGGCCTGCTCGAGCGGGGATTCGTGGTCTATGACGCTTTGTTCGCCTGGCTGCGCTTTGCCGCCGAGGAGCGCCATAACTGGCCAGCCAAAGCCGCGTGATGAGCATGCAAAACCCACAAGCGGCTGTCCGGCCGGGCTTTCCCGAAGCTTTCGTGGTCTGGCTGAAAATCGGTTGTATCAATTTCGGCGGGCCGGCTGGACAGATCGCCCTCATGCACCGTGTCGTGGTCGATGAAAAGAAATGGATCGACGAGCCGCGCTTCCTGCATGCGCTCAACTTCTGCATGTTGCTGCCGGGGCCCGAAGCGCAAAAGCTGGCCACCTATCTCGGTTGGCTGCTGCACGGGGTACGCGGCGGACTGAGTGCGGGAATCCTGTTCGTCTTGCCCGGCGCATTCGTGATGCTGGGTTTGAGCTTGCTCTACGCGCTTGGGCGCGGCATTTCGGTCGTCGACGGCGCGCTGTTCGGCATCAAGGCTGCCGTGCTGGTGATCGTCATCGAAGCGCTCATCCGGATCGGCAAACGCGCATTGAAAACACCGTTGTTGCTTTCACTTGCAGGCGCAGCATTTGTCGGCATTTTTTTTCTGGGTCTGCCGTTCCCGCTGATCGTCGCGGCGGCGGCGTTGGTTGGTTACGTCGTCGCGCGACGAGCGCCCGATCAACTCGGACTAACCGGAAAAATTGAAAACGTCGCGCCACCAGCACCGGACCGATGGCGCCAGTTCGTCACGGCTTCGATAGTAGGCGTCCTTGTGTGGTGGGCGCCAATCGCGCTCGCCGTTCTCGCCTTCGGACCAAAGCACGTACTGGTCAGCATCGGCACTTTTTTCTCAAAACTTGCTGTGGTGAGTTTTGGGGGCGCCTATGCACTGCTCGCCTACATGGCACAGGAAGCCGTCCAGACTTATGGCTGGATGACAGCGCCGGAAATGGTCGATGGATTGGGGCTTGCTGAAACGACGCCAGGACCGCTCATCCTCGTTACCCAATTCGTCGGCTTTCTTGCGGCATTTCGCGATGCCGCGCCTTTCTCACCCGTCACCGCGGGTATGTTGGGAGCGGCGATGACAACCTGGGTCACTTTCGCTCCCTCCATGCTCTGGATTTTTGCCGGCGCGCCATTCGTCGAGCCGCTGCGCGCGAATACGCAGCTGTCCGGCGCACTTGCCGCTATTACCGCGGCCGTGGTTGGCGTCATTTTGAATCTGTCAGTGTGGTTCGCACTGCACGTACTATTCGGGAAGGTAACCGAAATGCATGCCGGCCCGTTGCGCTGGTATGCCTTCGACCCGTCCGCCCTTGATTTGCGCGCGACTGCGCTGGCGGCAATCGCCGCTGTGCTGGCTTTCGGATTGCACCGCAGCCTCATTGAGGTGGTAATTGCGATGGCCGCTCTCGGCGTTCTCGTGCAGTGGTCTCTTGGGACCTAACGTTCGCGTGCCATCGCGCTCTCATGCCAACGGCGAAGCCATAGATGCGAGATCGCCGACAGCGTGAAAAAGATTGCGACACCGGCCAGCGACAACAGCAGCAACGCCGCAAACATGCGCGGGATATTGAGACGGTACCCGGATTCGGCAATACGATAGGCCAAACCGGAGCCCGCGCCGGCCGACCCGGCGGCAATCTCGGCGACCACTGCGCCGATCAGCGATAACCCGCCGGCAATGCGCAGGCCGGCAAGTATTTGTGGCAGCGCTGACGGCAATTTCAGATTCCATAGCACTTGCCAGCGTGACGCCTTGTATAGCTCGAACAGCGACAGAAGATTGTGGTCGACCGAATTCAGCCCAAGCGTCGTGTTGGCGAGAACCGGAAAGAAAGCAACGATCCAGGCGCATGCCAAAACGGCCAGATGTTGCGGGAGATAAATCAGCAAAAGTGGCGCGACAGCCACGATCGGCGTCACCTGTAGGATAACCGCGTACGGATAGAGCGAATATTCGATCAACCGCACCTGGTTGAATAGAATCGCAAGGCCAATGCCGCCGACCGCCGCAAGCAAAAAACCCTCGAAAGTGATGCCCAGCGTGACCAGCAGGGAATTCCAGAGGAGGTCGCCATCCGCAACCAGTGTCGCCAACACGGTTCCCGGGCTCGGCAGCACGAACGGCGGAATTGCGAAGATTTGAACGACCAGATGCCAGATGAGCAGGCCGATCGCGAGCACGACGATTGGCAAGCCGATGCGCAGGACGCGGTCACTCATGGTGCGTCTCCGACCGCCATCGCCTTGCCGAGTATTTCGGCAACTTGCCGGCAGAAACCGGCATATTCGGCCGAGGTTCGGAACTGCTCATCGCGTGGATATGGCGCATCGATGGCGAGCTCCTTGAAGACTCGGCCCGGCCGAGGCGTCATCACCACGATACGCTGCGATAGATAGACCGACTCGAAGACCGAATGGGTCACGAAGACCACCGTGCGGCGCAGCTCCTGCCACATTGCCAGCAGATCGTTGTTGAGCTTGAAGCGAGTGATTTCGTCGAGGGCGGCGAAGGGTTCATCCATCAGCAGCAATTGCGGTGCTGTCACGAGCGCACGTGCAATTGACGCGCGCATTTTCATGCCGCCTGAAAGTTCGCGGGGAAACGCGCCGACGAAATTCGCCAACCCGACCCGTTCCAGCGACTGCGCAACTGTCATACGCGATGATGTTGTATCCGCGCCAGCGAGTGTCAGCGGAAGCTGCACGTTGGCCGCAACATTGGCCCAGGGCATCAGCGTCGGTTCCTGGAATACAAAGCCGATCCGGCCCATGCCGCTGGGCCACTCGACCGCGCCTGCGGATGGCTCACTCAGGCCTGCGATAATACGCAGCACGGTCGACTTGCCGCAGCCTGAAGGGCCCAGCAGCGAAACGAACTCGTCTTTGCGCACGTCGAAGTCCAATGCATTGAGCGCAACGGTACCACGCTCGAATGTCTTGCCGACGTGGCGGAGTGAAACGATGGTCTGGCTCGGCGTGCTCATCTCGGTCGCAGATCGACACCGACACCCTTGTTGACGAATTGCAAAGTATAGGCACGCTTGTAGTCGACGGCAGGATTGACCACGCCGGCGCGAACCATCCTGTCGAAGAAGCTTTTCCAGTGTGCATCGGTCATCGCGCCAATTCCGAGCTTAACAGAGTCGCCAGAATCGACGATGCCGTATTGCTTCATTTTCTCGATTGAATACGACAATAGTGCATCGGTCATTTCCGGATTCTGCTTCTTGATGAGCGCATTTCCTGCCCGGCTATCGCCATAAATATAGTGATACCAGCCGATCGCCGACGCATCGACAAACCGTTGTACAAGATCGGGCCGCTTCGCGACCAGGTCGCGCCGCGTTTCGATCAACGTCGAATAAGCATCGAAGCCATGGTCAGCAAGCAGGAACACCGCCGGCTTGAATTTTCCCTGCCGTTCGACAGCAAACGGCTCCGACGTGGCATAGCCCTGCATTGCCGAGTTCTTGTCGGCAAGAAACGGCTGCGCATTGAAAGTGTAAGGCTTCACTTTCGATTCGTTGAAACCGAAATCGGCTTTCAGCCACTGGAAATAGCTCGTCATGCCTTCCTTGGATACGAACAGCGTACGCGTCTTCAGATCCTCGAACGTCGTCACATCCGGATGCGCGACGAATACCTGCGGATCTTTCTGGAAGCTCGCGGCGACCGCGACGGTTGGAATATTCTGCGCGACCGCGTCGAACGATTGCAGTGAGTTGGCGCTCATAAAGAAGTCGAGCTTGCCGACGGGCAGCAGGATGCGATTGTTCACATTTGGGCCGCCCGGCACGATGGTCACGTCGAGCCCGTACTTCCTATAGGTGCCGTCGGCGAGCGCCTGGTAGAAGCCGCCGTGTTCAGCTTCCGCTACCCAATTGGTGCCAAACCGCACTTTATCCAGTTGCTGGGCCTGGGCCGACGCGCCAATGGCGAAAACCACTAAAAATACTGGGATTCTGAGCATTCTCTCACTTTGTCATGGTGCCGCGGGACCGCACAACCGCCCGCCGCGGCCTGTTTGAACCATTTCCCGAGCCCGCGCGACCCATGCATATCGCGGCCAATACAGGTCGCCCGAAATTTAACCGGATGGAGATCGCCATGACCAAGTCCAGGATCACCGGAGTCACTCTTACCGCGCTCACTTTGGCAGGCACCCTCGCCGCCACCAGCGGCAGCGCCCAGGCTCATTCGCACTGGGGCACAGGCGTCGGCATCGGTATTGCCGCCGGCGCGCTGATCGGCGCAGCGGCCGTGTCCAACGGCTACGCAAGCCCAGTCTACGTCACTCCCGGATACTGCCGCCTGGTCGAGCGCTACGACCGCTGGGGCAATGTCCGCGTCATTCGGGTCTGCGACTACTGATTTTTTGCGCTTGGATCGGCGCCTGCCCCGTCCATCCTCGCGCCGATCGAGACGACCCGCCCGGTCACGTCCCCGTCCGGGCGGGTCCGCTTTATTCGGAGATGATCAGAATTCTGCGTGCACTCGCCCAGCAATAAACGAAATAGGCCCGCGGTCGGCGTTGTAAGCCGGATTCGTCATGTACTGGTAGTCGAGCGTCAGCGTAAGGGCTTTTGACAGAGCGAAAGCATAGAAGCTTTCGAGGATCTTTTCGTTGCGATAGTTGAGCTGGCCGTCACCGATGAGAATTCCCAACCCTCCTGCCGCGAGATAATCGCGGTGATCTTTCGAGATGCCGTTGATCGCATAGCCGATCCCGATTTTGTCATTGGGTCGTCCCCACGAGTTTCCTTTTATTGAAGTCCCGAATGAGAGGCTGGAATCGATATCGGTGAACGCCGTAATCTCCGTCTTGCCATTGTTCCAGCTCCAGCGCGCGAACATTCCGATCTCATTATTGATCGCCTGCTCAAGGTTGAACACGTAGCCGTATTTCGTTTGACCCTGCCTCAACAGGGTGATTGCCGTTGTCGGGTCGATGCCTGTGGCGGCGGAATAATTGATCGCATCACGATAATTGCCGGCAAAGTATTCGTTCATCCATCCGATGATGCGAAGTTTTCCCGGCTGCGAAAACAGCGAATACCTGGTCTCAAGTTCGGTGACATAGCCTCCGCGCCTGAATACCTGACTGTCGAAATCGTTCGAGTTGGGTTTGTCACCTACCAAAAAATATCCCGCGCGCAGCGCCCAGTTTTTCTGGTTAAAGTCGGCCACGACGCCATAGGTTAAACCGACTTTGTCGGCTGCGTAGTCGAACGCGCCGGCGGCCCAGAGCGACCAGTTGAAAAAGTCCGCGCGCGAATCCTGCGCGTAAGCATTGTTATCGAATACGTCATGCACCGCGAACTTGCCGACCTGGATTGTTAGCCGGGAAATGTCTTTTTTTCCGGCCATCTGGCCGTACGAACTTTCAATTGTTTCTTGCTCGCCGCCAAAACCAAAGGTTTGGCGCAGAAATAGTCGCGAGGTGTTATAATGCGGATAAATAAAATCTGATTTCTGCGCTTCGCCGTTGGGAAAGCCCGCCGCGCCTACCGTGCTGCTCAGACCGAAACCTTGAAGCAGTTCGGGATTGTAATAAAGCTCGGCCCCCTGCCAGAGCCTCAAGCCGAGAAACGCACTTGCAGTGAAGGTCTCCTTGCTTTGCGGCCACGGCGGCAAACTGTTCTCACCGGTATAGAGTGCACGAAAGCGTGGATAGCCTTGCTGGATGTAAGTCGTCTGGCCGTGGATTTCCCACTGATCGCTTTCGCTCAGATTGTCGTCATCGCCCGCCTTTTGTTTGCCTGACTCGGCGAGCCTTCGGTTTAAGCCGAGGCGAACCATGTGAGTATCGAAGCGGGAGGCGTATTGGGCGCCAGTCATGAACATCACATCGGTCGATCCGAAGTGGCTGTAGAGATATTCAAGGCGAGCGGTCCAATTTTTCTGAAATGCGAATTCAGCTCCGCCACCCACCGCCCAACCGTAGCGCGTGCCCGGGTGCACCTCATCGTTGCCCGAAGTCGGATCGGTGCGGACGAAGTGGCCGCTTGAGGCGGCAAATCCCCCTGTCGCGTAAAGAAGCGTCCTGTCGAATGCATAACCGAAACGTGCGCGGAGCGTGGCAATGTAGTCCAGTTGCTCCGCGAAGATGCTGCGTGATGTCGTCCCCCGCCATATCAGGGCATCCGACGGATAGGCATTGGGGAATGAAATGTCGGCTTCCGCGCCGATCATGAAACGCGACGGGAATACGTAGTTATACCCAAACTGAAGCCCGCCAAAGAGACCGCCCAAGGTCGGATTTGCATTTTGCAAGCCGGGATCGCGGACGGATATATCGCCGTTCGCGCGGCCATAACCGACATGGCCCCCAAAATAAAAGCCGCGCCAATCAAAGGCGCCCGTCTGGGCTCGCGCGGACGTTGTCCCAAGTGTCGCGAACCCGACAACCAAGATACCAACGAGCGGGAACAGGTACTTCTTCATCGGTCGAAGCCACGAGCACTCGAGTTTTCTCTGCTGCGGCGACCAGCTTATGCCCCGGCAAGCTGGTCACGTGTATGACGGCCCCCTAATCACCAACCATATCCACGGAAATTCCAGTTGCAAATGATTCTTAACAGAGATGGTAGGATTAGATACCTGGCACTGGCGTGGGTCGGGGGGCGGGTCGTTTCCGGACGCACCACCGTAAACCACGTTTCCAAAGGACTTTCAGCGGCCTGAAATGTTTATGCCGTGGTAACACCGCTGTCAGTTGCCTGCGGTATAAGGCACACTAATTGGGGGGATTATTATCGAAAGGCGAAGCCTTGGATCGGATTGTCGGGGCGATCGTGGGGCAACTCAAGCTCCAGCCGGCGATCAATGCCCGCAATGGCGTGATCGCGGCGGCCGCATTGATCGTTGGCACATGGCTCGCTGTAGCTGCGACCACGCACGCGCCCGACGTGAAAAAGGCCGCCGAAGAAACGTCCGCGCAGGGCCGCCATGAAGGCGCCCTGTATTTCCCGACCCCGAAACAGTGGGCCTCGCTGACCATCGTGCCGGTCACCGAGGTCGTTTTTCGTACCGAGCATCTGACCGAGGGAAAGATCGCCGTCGACGAAGACCGCTCGACGCTTGTCTTCTCGCCGTATTCGGGTCGGGTGATAAAATTGCTTGCCAAGCCGGGCGACACAGTGAAGGCCGGCCAACCGCTTTTCACGGTTGAGGCACCGGACATGGTGCAGACGCAGAATGATTTTATCACTGCGATCGCCAACTTGAACAAGGCCAAGTCAGCGCTTGAGCTCGCCAAGATCGTCGAACAACAAAACAAGACACTTTATGACTCGCGAGCCGGTCCTTTGCGCGATCTTCAAACCGCGCAAGCGACTACCCGCGCCGCTGAAAACGACGTGCGCTCGGCGCAAACTTCGCTCGAAGTGACACGCAACCGTTTGCGAATTCTCGGCATGACCGACGAAGAGATCACCAAATTCGGCGACACTGGCGCCGTGAGTCCGCAGATGACGATCTATTCGCCCATCGGCGGCACCGTGATTCAGCGCAAGGTCGGTCCCGGGCAATATGTCAACACCTCGTCCCAGAACACCAATGCAAGCGACCCGACCTTCATCATCGGCGATCTGTCTACTGTATGGTTGGTCGCGTACGTGCGTGAATCTGACGCCCCGAGCGTCCACGTCGGGCAGGCTGTCCATTTTACCGTTCTCGCATATCCAAATCGCGTATTCCCGGCAAACATTTCCTTTGTTGCAACGTCGCTCGACAACGGAACCCGACGCCTTTTGGTCCGGGCAACAATTGACAACTCGCAGCAGTTGCTTCGGCCGGAGATGTTCGCGAGTGTGACAATTCTCACCGGCGAGGGAGATAACTCTCTCGCGGTGCCACAAGACGCGATCATCTATGACGGCAAAACCGCGCATGTTTGGGTCGCGCGTGACGACAAATCGGTCGAGCGGCGTGACATAAGGACCGGACTCTCAAACGGGCAGATGATCCAGGTCCTTGAGGGTCTGCGTCCTGGCGAAACCGTCGTGAGCAAGGGCAGCTTGTTCGTCGATCGCGCGGCGGCGGGAAGCTGAAGCATCCATGTTGCGCAGCCTGATGTCGTTCTGTCTTTCGCGACGCCCGCTCGCGCTTGTCGCCTTTGCGGCATTTATCGCCGTCGGCATTGCTGCCTTTACGGTACTCAATGTCGAGGCCTATCCCGACCCCGCGCCGCCGATTATCGAAATCATCGCGCAGTATCCTGGCCAGTCGCCCGAGGAAGTCGAACGTTATGTTACTATTCCTCTGGAGATCGCGGTCGCCAGCACGCCCGGCCTTACCTACATCCGCTCGAACACGGTATTCGCGCTCGGCTTTATCCGCCTGCAATTTGAATACGGCCGCGACTACAATTTTGTGCGCCAGCAGGTCACCAACCGCCTGAAGGACGCGACGCTGCCGAGCGCGGTAACGCCGGTGATCTCTCCCGCGGGTGGCATCAGCGAAATCCTGCGTTACCAGCTCAAAGGTCCGCCGGGCATGGACCTGATCCAGCTCAAAACCATTCAGGACTGGGTGGTTGAGCGCAAATTGCGCATCGTCCCCGGCGTCGCCGATATTTCGCCGCTCGGCGGCAAAACAAAGGAATACCAGGTCGAAATCGATCTCGATCGAATGCGGGCCTACGGGCTGACATTGCCGCAGATTATCAACGCGATTTCGACCAGCAACGCCAACGTTGGCGGACGGACCATTGCCGTGGGCGAGCAATCCGTTAACGTTCGCGGCGTCGGCGCGCTCGGCTCGATCAGCGATATCAACAATATCGTGGTGAGCCAGCAGGGCGGATTGCCTGTCGTCCTGTCAGATATCGCGCACAATCAGATTGGATTTACGCCGCGTCTCGGGATTGCCGGTCGTGACAACCAGGACGACATCCTGTTCGGCATCGTCCTGATGCAGAAACTCGAGCGCACGATGGACGTGGTAACCCGCGTGCGGGCGGCCCTAGAGCGCATCAATACCGACGGCAGCCTGCCCCCCGGCGTGAAAATCGAACCTTACTACGATCGCGGCGATCTGGTCGCGATTACCGTACGAACAGTTCTGCATAATATGTTATTCGGCATCGCCCTGATCTTTCTCATTCAGTGGGTATTCCTCGGCAATCTGCGTTGCGCGTTGATCGTCTCGGCGACTATCCCAGTGGCGCTGTTCCTCGCGGTAATCATTACGGTTTTACGGGGGGATTCGGCCAATCTCTTGTCGGTTGGTGCGATCGATCTCGGCATCATCGTCGACGGCACCGTCATCATGGTGGAAAACATCTTCCGCCATCTCGCGCATCACACGGCACGTAGCCCGGTTGATGCAAGCCGTAGCGATCGGCTGCATCGAATCCTCGCGGCCGCCGTCGAAGTAGATAAACCGATCTTCTTTTCCGTCGTCATCACCATCGCCGCGTTCATTCCGCTTTTTACGATGCAAGGCGTCGAAGGCCAGATTTTCGGACCGATGTCGCGGACTTACGCCTACGCTTTGCTTGGCGCGGTGATCGCGACCTTCACGGTAACCCCCGTAATGTCGTCGCTGTTGTTGCCCGAGCGAGTTACCGAGGTTGAAACGGTTATCGTTCGTGGTATCCGCAGGATTTACGAGCCGGTCCTCATTCTTGCAGTAAAGAACGCGCGCATCGCCGCGATGATAGCCGCCGCATTCCTTGTGGTCTGCGGCGGTCTTGGCATGCGGCTTGGCACTGAATTTCTGCCGAAGCTGGAAGAGGGCAATCTCTGGATCCGCGCTTTGCTTCCGCCGACGATTACCCTCGACGCAGGCCGCGACACCGTGGACAGGATCCGCAGCGTGATCGCCAGCTATCCTCCCGTCCGCACGGTCGTCTCCGAGCAAGGCCGCGGCGAAGACGCTACCGACCCGGATGGATCGTTCGTCGCCGAATTTTTCGTGCCCCTTAAGCCGTTTGAGGAATGGCCCAACGGCCTCACCAAACCAAAGCTTGTAAGGGAAATGGCGAAGCGGCTGGAAAGCGAGTTTATCGGCATCGACTTCAACTTCTCGCAATACATCCAGGACAACATTGAAGAGGCCGTATCCGGTGTGAAAGGCGAGAATTCGGTCAAGATCTTTGGCCGCGATCTGGCTGAGCTTGAGCGTCTATCGAAGCTGGTCCAGGACGAACTGGCGAAAGTGCCCGGCGTCGCCGACGCGGGCGCATTTAATCTGCTTGGTCAGCCCAACCTGGTTATCCAGGTCGACCGCGCCAAGGCGGCCCGCTACGGCATCACTGTCAGCGATATGAACACCGTCGTTCAGGCGGCTATTGGCGGACAGGAAGTGACCCGCGTTTACGACGGCGAGATGAACTTCCCGCTGACGGTCCGGCTGGCGCCGCAGTATCGCGACAATATCGACGCCATTCGCTCGGTCCCGGTCGCTCTGCCAAATTCCGATCCGAAATCACCGACGGCCTACATTGCGCTTGGAGATGTCGCTGAAGTGCGGCTTGAGACCGGCGCGGCTTATATCTACCGGCAAAACACCGAGCGTTTCGTCCCGATTAAATACAGCGTACGCGGCCGCGATCTCGGATCGACCGTCGCCGATGCGCAGCGGCGCATCGCCAAAAACGTGGAACTGAAGGAAGGCTACCGGATGGAATGGTCGGGCGAATTCGGCGCCCTGGTCGAAGCGAAAAAGCGGCTCGCCGTCATTATTCCGCTCAGCCTTCTGCTGATCATGATGCTGCTTTACAGCCTGTTCAATTCCGTACGCGATAGTTTGCTGGCCCTGTCCGGTATTCCGTTCGCCGCCTGCGGCGGAATTCTCGGGCTGTATTTCTTCGGCCTGAATGCCAGTGTGTCGGCTGCTGTCGGATTTATTTCCCTGTTCGGCGTGTCGGCAATGGACGGAATCCTGCTCGTCTCTTACATCCGGCGCCGGCTGGATGAAGGATTTGGCAAAGACGAATCCATCATTGGTGCCGCGAAAGCGCGGATGCGCCAGATTTTCATGACCGGCTTTTCCGCGTGTATCGGCCTGGTGCCGGCGGCAATCTCCACCGGCATCGGCTCGCAGGTTCAGCAACCGCTTGCCTGCGTGATCGTTGGCGGCATGCTGCTCTCGCCGATTTGCAGCCTTCTTGTCATTCCGACATTGGCGCGGCTGGCGATGCCCACGGTACGGCGAACCGCGCCAGCGCGTCGCAGCCAAGCGCCGGAGCCCGGTCCCGCGGAATAGCAGGCCTGCCAATCAGCTTGCCCGTTTTGCCGGCTGGACCAATCCACCGATCCGGCCGATGAATTTGACGATCGGCGACCAGAACAGCAGCAGAATGGCGAGCGTGGTTATGGAGCCGACCAGGGGATTCGCCCAAAACACCCGTAGGTCGCCGCCGGATCCGATCATCGCAAGGCGGAAGGCGTCTTCCGCGCGGCTGCCCAGCACCAGCGCGAGCGTGAAGGGCGCCAGTGGAATCCCAACCTTCTTGAAAACGTAGCCGATGATGCCAAACAACAACATCAACCAGATGTCGAACATCGCGTTTTGGATCGCGTAAGCACCGATCGCGCAGGAGACCACGATCATCGGCGCAATGGCGGCGAACGGCACGCGCAGGACCGCGGCAAAAACTGGCACGGTGGTGAGCACCATCGCCAGGCCAACGATATTGCCGAGATACATTGAAGCGATAAGGCCCCATACGAAGTCCTTGTGCTCAACAAACAGCAGCGGACCGGGATTAAGGCCCCACACCATCAGCCCGCCGAGCAGGATCGCGGCTGTACCGGAACCCGGAATTCCCAATGCCAGCATCGGGAGCAACGCGGCTGTGCCGGAAGCATGCGCCGCCGTTTCCGGTGCAAACACGCCTTCTATGCGACCCTTGCCAAAGCTATCGGAATCCTTGGCGAAACGCTTGGCGAGGTTGTAGCCCATGAACGATGCGGCAATTGCCCCGCCCGGCGTAATCCCGAGCCAGGCACCGATCACCGACGAGCGGAGCAGGGTCACCCAGTAGCGCGGCAGATCCTTCCACACGCTCCAGAGCACGCGCAGGCTGATTCGCGCCGCATGACCGCGCAGCGCCAGTCTCTCTTCCATGGTGAGGAGGATTTCGCTGATGCCGAACAGGCCGATCACCGCCACCAGGAAGTTGATACCGCGCAAGAGATCACTAAAGCCGAAGGTCATGCGCAATTGTCCGGACACCGTGTCCATGCCGACGCCGGCGAGCAACAAGCCGAGAGCCATCGAGATGATCGTCTTATGCTTCGCTTCTCGGCCGAGCCCCACGAATGAGCAAAAGGTCAACAGGTAGACGGCGAAGAATTCGGGCGGACCAAATCGAAGCGCGAATGATGCGATGCCGGGCGCCAGAAAGGTAATGAGCAGAACGGCGAACAGCGAACCAATGAAGGACGAGGTAAAGGCCGCGGTGAGCGCTTCCGCCGCCTTGCCCTGCTGCGCCATCGGATAACCGTCGAAGGTCGTCGCTACCGACCAGGCCTCGCCCGGAATATTGAAAAGAATCGAGGTAATGGCACCGCCGAAAAGCGCGCCCCAATAGATACAGGACAGCATGACGATAGCCGAAGTCGGGTCCATCGTAAATGTCAGCGGCAGCAAGATCGCGACGCCGTTGGGTCCACCGAGACCCGGCAACACGCCAACGAAAATGCCAAGCACCAGGCCGACCATCATCAATGAAAGCGTCTTCCATGTCAGCAGGACAGCGAAGCCCTGAAGGAGCAGCGTAAAGGCTTCCATCGGACCTAGTATCCAAACAGGGCTTCAAGCGGCCCCTTGGGCATGATGACGTCGAAGGCGATGTCAAAGGTGATGAACATGGCGAGCGAGAAGACGAGGCCCGTGACCAGTGACTTCCACAACGCGATGCGTCCCACGAACCACATGAAGCAAGTGATCAACAGGAAGCTAGCGACATAGAGCCCGAGCCATTGCGTCAGCAGGCAAAACAGAAACGTTGGAACAAACACCTGCATCACTCGGCGAAGCTGATCGCGCGTGACGAATGTCTTGCCTTCGTCCATCCGGCTCAGAAAAATCGAGACCAACCCATAAATGCTTGCGGCGGCCAGGATCACGGACAAATAGAACGGAAAATAACCGGCCTGCGGCCCTTCCGCTTCCCAGCCCATTCCTGTCCGCCAGTTGTCGAACGCCAGCAGCGTCGCAAGTGCCGTCAACAAGACATAAACGAGGGTTTCTACGGTTCGCGTTGAAGCAACCGCCGGCGATTCTTCGGCCGGCGCATCCGGGTCTTCGACGACAATCTCGCTATTCGATTCCGACACTCAGCCCTCGTATGCCACGCTTTCAAGCCCTGGCTCTCACCATCCGCGAAAGCAGGTGAGTACCGCATGCCCCGCTTTCGCGGGGCATGCGCGGATTGGAGAAAGCTCACTTCGCGACGAAGCCGGCCTCTTCCATAAGGCTCGAGTTCAGCTTGTCGTCTTCTTCAAGGAATTTGACCATGTCCTTGCCGGTCAGAAAGATCGGCTTGAGCGCCTGCTTTTCCATATAGTCTTTGTATTCCGGCGTCTCCGATACTTTCTTGAATAGATCGACATAAAACGCGGTCTGCTCGGGCGTGACCTTGCCCGGAAGGAACATGGCCCGCAGCATAAGATATTGCACGTCTAGCCCTTCTTCCTTGCAGGTCGGAATATCACTCCATGCCTGGGTATCTGTCACCTTCGCCTTGTACGAGATGCGTTCCTTGTCGAACACGCAAAGTGCCCGCACCTGGCCGGCGCGCCATACCTCAAGATTCTCTGACGGGTTGTTGACGTTTGACGCGGTGTGGTTGCCGACCAGCTGTGTGGCCGCCTCTCCGCCCGACTTGTAGGGCAAGTAGGCGAATTTCGCACCGGTCTTTTTCTCCATGAACACTGTCAGGATGTGATCTTCGCGTTTTGATCCGGTGCCGCCCATCTTGAACGGCTGCGGCGCGGCCTTCGCCGCGTCGACAAACTCTTTCACGCTTTTGTAGGGAAGCGTGGTGTTGTCCCACAGCACGAACTGATCCATCGCAATCACGGATACTGGTGTCAGCTCGCGCCAGTTGAATGGGATTTTCGCGGATAGTGGCAACATATAAATCAGCGAATAGGCGATCAGCACCTTGTTCGGATCGCCATCGCTTGATTTCATGTACATCAGCGCCTCGGCGCCGGATGCACCGCCCTTGAGCGAAACGACCATCGGTTGCTTCATCAAATTGTGTTTCTGGATCGCGGCCTGGATCATGCGCGCCATCTGATCGGACGCGCCACCGGCGCCCGCAGCCACCACGATTTCGACCGGCTTGGTCGGCTCCCAGGCCATGGCCGGTGCGGTCGCCACTGCAATCGCCGCAAGCGCTGTGCCGGCAACAAAGAAGTGTTTCATGTTGTCCTCCCTTCGTTGGACGCGGCGGTTCTATCCTCGTGGACCGTGCTGTCCTTGTTATTTGGCGCCATTGTGCGGGTATTGGGCAGAAGTTCAAGCCGCAGTCGGCCTAATTGCTGCGGTGCTCCCGGCGCAGGATATCTGCGCCCTGCACCATCGCCTGCATTTTGCCGAATGCCACCTCTTGCGGCAGGTATTTCATGCCGCAATCGGGCGCAATCACAATCCGCTCGGCGGACGCGTACGGCAGCGCTTTGCGGATGCGGCTGGCGACGATCTCCGGCGTCTCCACATTCATGTTGGAAAGATCGATCACGCCGAGGATGATCGTTTTTGACGGCAGCTTTTCGAGAATCTTGAGATCAAGCTTTGGCTGGGCCGCCTCGATTGAAATCTGCGCGGCTTTCGAATTTTCCAGCTCGGCCAGAAACGAATAGCCGGTCGGTTTGTCATGGACGACTGCGGCATAACCGAAGCACAAATGCACCGCGACCGTTCCGCCAACACCGTCGAGTGCACGATCAAGGGCCTTCAAACCGTACTCGCGCGCCTTCTCGGGATGTTGTTGCATCCACGGTTCATCGATTTGCACAATGTCGGCGCCAGCTGCAAACAGGTCCTTGATCTCCTCGTTCACCGCGGCCGCGTAGTCCAACGCCATGGACTCATCGGTTTTGTAGAATTCGTTCTGCGCCTGTTTCGACATTGTAAACGGGCCGGGCAGCGTCATTTTTACGGTCTTTTTTGTATTCGCGCGCAGGAATTGCAAATCGCGCAGCTCGACCGGAAATTTCCGGCGAATCTTGCCGGTGACACGCGGAACTGGGATTGGCTTGCCGCTGCGATTGAGCGTCGAACCGGGGTTTTCCGTATCGACACCTTCGAGCGCGGTGGCAAAACGGTTCGAGTAGCTTTCTCGCCGCTGCTCGCCATCGCTGATGATATCGAGGCCGGCGCGCTCTTGATCCTGAATGGCAAGGAGCGTCGCCTCGTCTTGTTTGGCCTCCAGCGCTTTCGGCTCGACCAGCCAGAGATCGTCCATCCGAACCCGCGGCACCATCTTCGACAGCCGCGCGCGGTCGATCAGCCAATCCGGCTGCGGATACGAGCCGACGAGCGACGTCGGAAACAGTTTTTCTCTCATCGCCCTGCCTGACCCCATTCAGTTCGCGAGCTCAGCCCGGACGATCTTGGCGCCTTCGACCATGGCGCACATCTTTCCGAACGCGACCTCGCGCGGCAAATATTTCAGCCCGCAATCGGGAGCAACGACGATGCGGTCGGCGGACACGTGCGGCAAGGCGCGCCGGATGCGCGCGGCCACTGTCTCGGGTTTTTCGATAGTCATGTCGGAAAGGTCAAGCGTGCCGAGAATGATGATCTTGTCCGCAAGCCTGGCAAGCACGGCGCAATCAAGACCGGATTGCGCGGTTTCGATTGAGACTTGTCGGACCGAGGATCCGGCCAGTTCGGGCAGGAATGAATATCCCTCGGGTCGTACGTGAATGATGGCGGCATAGCCAAAACAAATGTGAACAGCCGTCGGCCCGGTAGTTCCCTCCAGCGCGGCGTTGAGCGCCTTGAGCCCATATTTGCGGGCCTTTTCGGGACGCGCCTGCATATACGGTTCATCGACCTGCACAATGTCGGCACCGGCTGCGAACAGATCCTTGATCTCCTCGTTGACCGCGGCGGCATAATCGAGCGCCATCTCCTCCTCGTCCTCGTAGAAATCATTCTGCGCCTGCTGCGACATCGTGAACGGACCGGGCACCGTCATTTTGATCATGCGGTCGGTATTGGCGCGCAGGAATTTGACATCTTCCACTTCAACCGGATGCCGGCGTCTGACCTTGCCGGTCACGCGCGGTACCGGGTTGGGATGACCGGAACGATCGAGCGCGGTTCCCGGATTATCGATATCAACCCCTTCGAGCGCGGTGGCAAAGCGGTTGGAGTAGCTTTCACGCCGCATCTCGCCATCGGTGATGATGTCAAGCCCGGCGCGCTCCTGATCGCGGATCGCGAGCAGAGTCGCATCATCCTGTGCCTGCTTGAGATAGTCCGGCGCAACGCGCCAA
>Ga0187765_10000015_pt1 | contig 88740 bp, 80 predicted proteins | sample 0216_QUI02_MP05__3_FD_133018 | JGI IMG/M metagenome (GOLD analysis project Ga0187765, IMG submission 133018) | Tropical peat soil microbial communities from peatlands in Department of Meta, Colombia - 0216_QUI02_MP05_10_MG | ecosystem: Environmental > Terrestrial > Soil > Wetlands > Peat ...
ACCGCGTCGGCGGTGGTGTAGAAGCAGTTCACCGGGCACACGGCCGCGCAGGGCGCGTCGGTGCAGTGCATGCAGGCCATGGAGACCGACCGTTCGCCCGGTTTGCCGTCATTGATGGTGACGACACGCCGGCGGTTGATGCCCCACGGCACCTCGTGCTCGTTCTTGCAGGCGGTGACGCAGGCGTTGCACTCGATACAACGATCGGCGTCGCAGAGGAATTTCATCCGTGCCATGGTCGTTGCTCCTTATGCCGCCTTGACCTGACAAAGCGTGGCTTTGGGTTCTTGCATTCCGGTCACCGGGTCGTAGCCGTAGGTCGTGAGCGTGTTGACGCTCTCGCCGAGCACGATCGGATCGGTCCCGCTTGGGTATTTGGGCCGCTGATCGACACCCTGGAACCAGCCGGCGAAGTGGAACGGACACCACGTGACCCCTTTGCCGACACGCTCGGTGACCAGCGCCTTGACCTTGGCCTTGGAGCCGTTCTCGGCGCCGGTGACCCAGACCCAGGCGCCATCCTTGATGCCGCGTTCGGCGGCGTCGGCCGGATTGATCTCGATGAACATGTCTTGTTGCAGCTCGGCGAGCCACCGGTTCGACCGCGTCTCTTCGCCGCCGCCTTCGTATTCGACCAATCGTCCCGAGGACAGGATGAGCGGGAACTCTTTGGCGATGCCCTTGTCCACCGCTGTCTTCTGCACCGTGAAGCCGATGTTCGGCATGCGGAACTGCCGTGCGTCCGGCAGCGTCGGATATTTGGCGACCAGTTCCGGCCTCGGCGTGTAGATCGGCTCGCGGTGCGTCGGGATCGCGTCCGGCAGGCCGAACGCGACGGCCCGCGCCTTGCCGTTGCCGTAGGGGATGCAGCCGTGCGTGATTGCCACGCGCTGGATGCCGCCCGAAAGGTCGAGCGACCAGGACACCGCGTCCGGGTTGGCGGAATTCACCTTCTGGATCACCGCCAGCTCGTCTGGAGTGAGGTCCTTGTCCCAGCCGAGCTTCTTGAGCACGCCGAGCGTGAACTCCGGATAGCCGTCCTTGAGTTCGGAGTCCTTGGAGTAGGAGCCTTCGGCCAACAGATTGTAGCGAATCTGCTTGGTCACTTCCTGGCCGTTCTCCATCACCTTTTGATCGATGACGCGCTCGACGCCGAAGCGCGCGCGGAACGTGCCGCCGCCGTCCTTGATCGCAAGGTTCGTGTTGTAGAGCAGCGGTGTGCCGGGATGCTTGAATTCCGGCTTGCCCCAGCACGGCCAAGGCAGACCGTAATAGTCGCCAGCGCAAGGTCCCGACGTGGCCTTCTGCGTGCGCATGTCGAAGTCTTTCTGGTTCGCCATGTGCAGCTTGAGGCGCTCCGGCGACTGGCCGCAGTAGCCGGTCGACCAGCCGCCGCGATTGATCTCGCGCAGAATGTCTTCCGCCGACGGGAGGTTGTTCTCGACCTTGATGTTCTTGAACATCAGCTCGGCGAACCCGAGCTTCTTCGCCAGGAGATACATGATCTCGTTGTCGTTCTTCGACTCGAAGATCGGCTTGACGATCTGCTCGCCCCACTGGATCGCGCGGTTGGACGCGGTGCGCGAACCGTCCACCTCGTAGCTCGATGCCACCGGCAGCAGATAGGTGCCGTCCTTGCGTTCGGAGAGCACCGCCCAGGTTGTCGGATGCGGATCGGCGACCACGAGGAGCTCGATCTTTTCGAGGCCCTTCACCACCTCCGGCATGCGCGTCACGGTATTGCCGCCGTGACCGAACACCATCATGGCCTTGAGATTGTCCTTTTGGCTGACCTGATCCTTCGGCGCGGTGGCGGCTTCGTACCAACGCGTCGACGGGATGCCGGGCGTTTCCATGATCTGTTTTGAATCGAAGCGCTTCAGGAACCAGTCGTAATCGACTTCCCAGACCCGGCTCCAATGCCGCCAGGCGCCTTCGATCAGACCGTAGTAGAGCGGCAGCGTCACGATATCGAGGCCGAGATCGGTCGCGCCCTGCACGTTGGTGTGGCCGCGGAAAATGTTGGCGCCCTTGCCGGGTCCGCCGACGTTGCCGGTGGCGAGCAAGAGGATGCAGCTCGCGCGCACGTTGGCGGTGCCGACGGTGTGCTGCGTCTGACCCATGGCCCAGATCAGGCACGAGGGCTTGTCCTTGGCGAACATTTCGGCGACGCGCTTGAGCTGTTCGCCCGGCACCCCGGAGATGCGCTCCACTTCCTCGGGCGTGTATTTCTCGACCTCTTTGCGGATGTCATCCATGCCGTAGACGCGCTGGGCGATGAATTCCTTGTCCTCCCAGCCGTTCTTGAAGATGTGCCACAGCATTCCGTACAGCACCGGGATGTCGGTGCCCGGCCTGAGCCGCACATATTCGGTGGCGTGGGCGGCGGTGCGTGTGAGCCGCGGATCGGCGACGATGAAGTTCGCGCGGTTGAGTTCCTTGCCTTCGAGCAGATGCTGCAGCGACACCGGATGGGCTTCCGCCGGATTGCCGCCGAGGAAGAACAAGGTTTTCGAATTGCGGATGTCGGTGTAGCTGTTGGTCATCGCGCCGTAGCCCCAGGTATTGGCGACGCCGGCGACCGTGGTGGAGTGGCAGATGCGCGCCTGGTGGTCGGAGTTGTTGGTGCCCCAGAACGCCGCGAACTTGCGATTGAGATAGGCCGCCTCGTTGGTGAACTTGGCGGAGCCGAGCCAGTAGACGGAGTCGGGCCCGGACTTCTCGCGGATCTGCATCAGCTTGTCGCCGATTTCGTTGATCGCGACGTCCCAGCTGATCTTGGTCCACTGCCCGTTCACGAGTTTCATCGGATATTTCAGGCGGCGGTCGCCGTGCACGACCTCGCGCGTCGCCGCGCCCTTGGCGCAATGCGAGCCGCGGTTGATCGGGCTGTCCCAGCCCGGTTCCTGCCCCCACCACACGCCGTTTTCGACTTCCGCCATGACGGTGCAGCCGACCGAGCAGTGCGTGCAGATGTTCTTGCGGATGGTTGCGCCCGGGCCGGGCGACGATCCGGCGGCTTCGGCCTTGCGCACGCTGGTCAGCGGCAAGGCGCCGACGGCGGCAAGTCCTCCGGCGGCCAAGCCGGAGCGGCGCAGGAATGTACGGCGATCGATACTGCCGCCCGCTTGCGATGCGAGCGCGGCGGCAAGCGTGCCGTGGCGTGCCTGACGTTCGGTTCGTTTGATCAGCACGGTTGCCTCCTTAAGCGGGATATCGGTTGACGCGGTAGTACGCCTTCACGTGGTCGGTTTCCTTGTAGCGCGCCTTGCGCTTCTCATCGTTGCTTTCGCTGTCGGCCTTGGCCGAGCTCGCAAGCGGAGCCGCGCTCGTTGCTGCAACGCCCGCGCCAGCTCCCAGCGCTCGAAGGAACTCACGACGGCCCAAGGCCGGTTTGTTCGATGTTTTCATGGTCGTTCCCTCCAAAGTCGTTTGCGGATATCAACGCGTCGCTCACGTCGGCAGCGCGAAGGCCTCGGTCTCGATTTCGAAGAACACGCGCCCCAGCGTTCCGACCCGCCGGTAGAAATCAGCGGCTGCGGCGCGTTCGAGATCGGCGAAGAAACGTCCGATCCAGGGCGCCAAATGCTTCTCGAACATGTCGCGGTCCGCGCCTTCCTTGGCGCCGAACCGCCGCGACGCCAAGCCGGCCATGATCTCGCACAGGATTGCGGCGTGATCTTCCGGCTCGTGTTCGTCTTCGGCCCGTTCGATCCCGAGCTGCCTCAAGTCTCCGCGCAGGCGCGCGAGCGGCCGCTCATGCAGGAACCCCGTAAGGTAATACGAACCATACGGCAGAAGTTCCCCGCGGCCGAGTCCGATAAACAAATTGAAATATTCCCGCTCGACGCGTTCGGCTGTGGTGGCCTGCGCGGCTTGCGCCAGCGCAACATGCGCGAGACCGAGCGGACTCGCATCGCCGCGCAACTCGCCAACGCGCGTGAGCAGATCGGCGTCCGGCGCGCGTGCCAGCAGCGCGGCGAGCAGGGCATATTCCTGCGCGCGCGCGACATCGACTTCATCGACATCGCCACCGGCTTCAATGCCGAATAAATCCGGACGCAGAATGGCACGGTTGATCCCGGTCACGCTCTCGACGGAGACTACGCGTTCGGCAGGAACACGATCCCAATTCGACACGGAAGGTTGCGAAATTCCGATCCGCCGCGCGAGTTCGCTCACGCCGCCGACTGCATTGATCGCCTCTTGCAATCCTTGATCGCGCATCACGATTCCTGCCGGCCGCACAAAAAATTTGCAGCGCAGCGTCATTGGAACAATTAAAGGCTACTGCCGTTTTCGACTGAGGGTCAATAGTTTAGGGCTATGGCTGATCAATTTACTGGGAACAATCACTTGGGTAATGCGCCACCGTGCATGCGCGGAGTGGGACACGATGTCTTATCGATATCGGCGTCTTGTTTTTGCATCGCAGCATTTTCTCTTTCGCGTTGCACAGATAAATTTGCATCGGCAATTTCAGGACTATTGCCAGCCTGCACGGTTCGTTGCGCGCGCGGAGGTGTCTGTTCGGGTTCGCCATGACGGACCGAATTCGGCGTGAATCCGCTCGGTGGTGGGCCATTCTGAGAGCGATCAATCGAAGCTTCGAACTCCTTGATCTGCGCGATGACCTGTTTGGCTTTACCGGTGAAGTGCGCCATCATGCGGCCGGCGTCATCGGTCGACAGCGGTCCAAAACCGGGCACGCCGCCGGGCACAGTGAAGTCCCACGAATTTTCCGAAAGTCCGATGAAATCGCGAATGGCGGGATCTGCTGCCCACGCGCGACGGAGTGCCGCACGCATCAATTCCGCCGGGACGCCCGCGCGCAGGAACATCGTGATGTCCGATCCGGCCACGATCGATTCGATCGGCGGCAACGTGGCAGGATCGAAAGCTGGCGGCTCAGTCTCGGACGGCGCCACATCCGCGGGCCTGTCTTGATCGGTGGCCGCAGTATCAGCGGCCGTAGTCTTTTCGTCGGCCGTCTGGTCCTTCGGCTCGGCGCGCTCTTCAGTCGCCGCGGCCTTGCGGCGTGACCATCGCGTGAGGAAATCTTCCGGCTCGCTCATTTTTCATCCTCGCGCGTGATGTCACGACGCGCCAGCGACTCCGGATCGGCGCGATTTTGCGGGCGCTTATAGAACGGCCGTTCCACATGGTATTCCGCGACGAAGGCCTCGACCAGCTTGCGGATCAAGTCAGGCATGCCGACCTGTTCCACCAGATCGACGCCGGCTTCGGTCATCGCCTCACCTTCGCGCGGGTCCGCGGTCACCATAAAGACCGAATAGGGCGGTTCTCCGCCAGTCGGGCGCAACACCACCCAAAGACCGGGCGAGGCAGAGGCGAGATTGTCGCGATAGTTCGCGGTTTCGGTTCGATGCAGCGCGATTGTTGCGGTGCCGGCATAGAAAGTGGTCGTCTCGCTGTTGCTGGCAAGCACGGTCCAGGGCGCCGCCGCTGGTTCACCCGCCAGCACGGATACCGGACGCCAGATATAGTCGAGCCACGGCGATTGCGCCTTGTGCCGCTCGACCACGACCCCCACCGATATTGTGGCGAGCGGGTTCACGTGACCGCCTCCAGATGCCTGATCGGCAGGCCAGTGACGAGGTTCTGTGGTTTTAGGCGCAACACATTCTCCGCATTCATCGCCAGGATCAGATAGACCGGCTCGCCTTTGACCTTGTCCACCATCAAATCTGGTTCGCGAAATTTCAGCTGGTAGAGGCCCACGATACGTGCCCGGCTCGCTTCATCGAGTTCCTCGCCGTTCCACAGCGCGTCGCCGATACGGGTCGCTTCCGCATCGAGGCCGACGTACCACGTGAGAGCGACATCGCGCATCTCGGTGAGCGCCGCGACGTCCGCTTCGACCGCCAAAAGGTGCTCGATCCAGCGCGCCAGCACCTTGCCCAGCGCCGAGAGCCCACGCCGGCCGGCGGTGAGATCAAGTGCAAAATCGAAGCGGTCGCTGCGTTCCCAATATTGCGCTTCATTGTCCTCCCCCAGGATGTCGATCGCCGCCGCTGCCGGCAATCCCAGCATCGAAACGAGCGGCGATACCGGCGTGCCGCTCGTGCCCGCGATCGTTTCCTCATCGGCGGCAAGCAGCGAACCTTCATGAACCGTCATCCGTTGCGGTCGGAACAGCAGTTCGGCCGCCCGCAGCATGAACGGATCGTCGCAGCTGTCGAGCGCATTTCGCAGGATCACGTGCACGAGCTGGTTGATGAACAGGGGAGGGAACTTCAATCCGCGCCGCACCACGTCGACATAGGCCCCCTCGACCGTGTGGAGGCGCACGAGATGGTCGCGGAAGCCGATCATCTGCTGCCAGTTCTCGCGCGCGTCGGCATCCTTGATCGCCGCGATCGCGGCCGGCTGAACGGCTGCGCGTGGATTGGAGAGCAACAAAGCGTGCAACGCGCGCTCGGCGTCGCATGCCTCCGGCGGCGGCGAAAGTTCCGGCCGCGCAAGATAGACCTTGAGAAAGTCGTCGGTCACGAGCAGTCCGCCACCCTCCTCGCGGTCGAGCAGATGGTGTCCGCAAGCGAGCCAAAAATCCTTGTTCAGCGGCGAGGCCATGATCTACCATCAACTATATCATAAGGAGCGCAAACGATGGCGCCACGCACCCGCGCAAGTCTGGCCGGCCTCGCGGCCATATCGGCGATCGTGCTTGGTTTATCGGCTGACGCCTCGGCGCAATCCTATCCCGCCAAGCCTATTCACATCGTCGTGCCGTTTGCGCCGGGCGGGATCACCGACATTCTGGCGCGTGCCCTTGGACAGCGGCTGACCGAGACCTGGAACCAGCAGGTCGTGATCGAGAACAAGCCAGGAGCCAACAGCCAGACCGGCGCCGAATATGTCGCCAAAGTCGCGCCCGACGGCTATACGCTGCTGGTGAGCGCGGACACGACTTTCGTGATGAATCCGCATCTCTACAGCAAGCTCGGCTATGATCCGGTCAAAGACTTCGCGCCGGTCAGCGGTCTCGGCATCAGCCCGCAGGCGCTGGTGGTGCATCCTTCGGTACCTGCACAAAACCTGAAGGAATTGATCGAGCTTGCCAAGAAAAAGCCCGGCGAGATCAACTATGGCACCTTCGGCGCCGGCTCCAGCGGCCATCTCAACATCGAACTGCTGCAAACGCTCACCGGAGCGAAATTCACCGCCGTGCATTACAAGGGCGCTTCACCGGCCATCAACGATGTCTTAGGCAATCACATACAGATGGTCATCGTCAGCATCGGCCTGGTCGCGCAGCATTGGCAGGCCGGCAAGCTGAGAGTTCTCGGCTTCGGCAGCACCGCACGCCTTCCGCAATATCCCGATGTGCCCACGCTCGCCGAAAGCGGTCTGCCCGGATACGAGGCCGCTTCCTGGTATGGCCTTGCGGCGCCCAAGGCAACGCCGCGTGAGATCGTCGACAAGCTGAGCGCCGAGACGCAACGCATCTTCGCCGATCCGGCCTTCCGCGATCGGTTTCTCGCGCCCAATTTCATCTATTCGATTGCCGGTCCGCCGGAATCGTTCGCCCGGCGTATCGACGTGGACCTGGTGAAATGGGGCAAAGTCATTCGCGATGCGAACGTGAAGGTGGAATAGCCGCCCGCGCAGGGAGCCAAAATGAACGCTCCGGACAATCCCAATACGCTCGCCAAACGTGATCGGCATCCCCTGCTGATACTGACGCTGATCGTGCTCGCCGTTCTGAGCTGTCCGCTCATCTTCTATGGGTTGATCGTCCTGGCGTCTCTTCTGATCCCGGGCGACTTTGATTGAAGTCACTTGCCGGCCTTGTCGTCCTTCGCCATTGCGGCGAGGTCGACCTTGTCTGCCGGTTCCTCTTCGCCCTCGACTTCAAGGAAGGCGAACGCGCGCAGCGGCTTCGGCCCGCCTTTCGGCCGCAGCGTGCGGAACGCTTCGCGGATTTCGCCGCCCTCGTGCGAGCGGTGCACGGCGATGAGCGTATCGAGCGGGTGATTGCAGAGCGACGCGGCGAAGGCGAATTCCTCTTCGGCTGCCGCGACCGCCTCGGCGATGCTCGGTGCGGCGAATTTCGCCACCAGTTGCTTGGCCAACAGACCGATCGCGGTGCGCCGCTCCTCCTCGTTCGCCTCAACGATCTGCACCAGCGTCGACCAGCCGAGCGAGTTGATGCCGAGAAAGCCGCCGCGGAAGGCCGCGCGCGTCTTGCCGGTGAGTTTTTCCGGATCGTCATCGGCGAAGACGAACGCGCCCGACACCGCCCATTCGCCCGCCTCGGCCGCACGCTCGTAGATGAACGTGTCGGACGGATCGAGCCGGATGGTGCGGATCAGTTTCACCGCGGCCCTCCGGTCTTCGGATCGAGCCATGTCGGCTTCATCAGCGCCGGCACGAGCTTGCGCCGCTCGATCTCAGTCTCGCCCATGTGCCGAACCAGCAGGTCGCCGTTCTCGTCGATGTCGCGCCGCGCGCCGTTTTCCGGCGCGAGCCGCGCGAGATAGCTCCGCGCGACTGCGGAAAATCCTTGTTCCTGCCAGGCGTCGATCAGCACCATGAAATGGCGGGCAAAGCTCTCCACCACGCCCGCGGAGCCGGCATCGTCAAAACCTTCCTCTTCAAGCGCGGTCGCGAGCGGCCGCAAGCCCGGATCGTCGCCCAGCGAGACCGTGCGGATCATGCCGCCGAACACGAGCCAGCCCGGCGGCGCATCCTCGGCGCCTTCCGCCCAGGCAAGCCGGCCGCCGCCGACGAGGCCGAGATCGACGTGGAGCGCGTCGGGCCACCGGACTCTGACTTCCTTTTCCGGCGGCGCATGCGCCGCGAGCGCATCCGCGAGTGCGGCAACGCCGGCATAGAACGCGCGCCGGGCCGTGCGCAGCGGCTCCTCCGGCTCGAGCACCACCGCGAATTCGGCAAGATCAAAGCGCCCGACATACACGAGCGTCCCGGCGCCGAGTTCGGCGGCATTGGCCTTGGCATGGGAAAATGCGTCACCGACCTCGCGCAACGTGATCAGCCGATATGGCGGCGGCAGATCGAGCGCCTGCCTAAACGGCGTATTAATGCGGGTTTCTGGCGGCATCGCGGTCCCGGACTCGTACTTTCCGAAGCGAATAATTATAACGTAAAGCGCGACACGGCGAGACCGGGAAGTTTGCGGCAACAGCCGCGAGGCTCCGTGCCGGAGAATTAATGGCGGAAAAACGCACGATCTTGGTGTGTTCCTGCGAAGACACCATGCCGCTCGACGCGGACGCGCTCAAGCGCGGCTGTCGCGGCGCGGAAGTAAGGAAGGCGCATCAGCTTTGCCGCGCCGAGTTGGAACGCTTCCGTGCCGCTGCCAAGGGCGGCACCGTCACGGTCGGTTGCACGCAAGAGTCGCCGTTGTTTTCCGAAGTCGCGGGCGAGAACGCATCCGTCGTCTTTGCCAACATTCGGGAGACCGCCGGTTGGTCCGCCGATGCCAAGAAGGCCGGACCCAAAATAGCCGCGCTGCTCGCTGCCGCCGCCGAGCCGATGCCGGACGTGCCGTTCGTCAAGCTCGAAAGCGAAGGCGTTGCGTTGATTTATGGCCGCGATGCGCGCGCGATCGAAGCCGCGAACCTGCTCAAAGAGAGCCTCGACATTACGGTGCTGATCTCCAAGCCGGACGCCGTTTCGCCGCCGCGCGTCACCGACTTTCCGGTGGTGAAAGGCACGATCCGTTCGGCCAAAGGGCATCTCGGCGCTTTCGAGTTGCTGGTCGATGACTATGCGTCGCCCATTCCGTCGTCGCGCGGCGCGTTGGAATTCGGCGCCGCGCGCGATGGCGCGGTGTCGCGCTGCGACATCGTGCTCGACCTGTCCAATGGCGCGCCGCTGTTCCCCGCCGCCGATCTGCGTGATGGTTATCTTCGCGCCGACCCGAACGATCCGGCGGCGGTGCTGCGCGCGGTGCTGAAGGCGCGCGATCTCGTCGGGACTTTCGACAAGCCGCGCTATATCACTTTCACCGCCGATCTTTGCGCCCATTCGCGCTCGAAGATCGTCGGCTGCCACCGCTGTCTGGATCTCTGCCCGACCGGCGCCATTGCGCCGGCCGGCAATCACGTGGTGATCGACGCCCAAGTGTGTGCCGGCTGCGGTCAGTGCGCCGCGGTGTGCCCGACCGGCGCCGCCGCCTATGCGCTGCCGCCCGCGGATGCGCTCATGTGCAAGCTTCGTGGGCTGCTGTCGACCTATCGCGAGGCCGGCGGCACCTCGCCGATCCTGCTGCTGCACGATGAGGCTCACGGCGCCGAGCTGATCGATGCGCTGGCGCGGCATGGCGAGGGTCTTCCGGCGCATGTGCTGCCGCTTGCGGTCAACGAGGTAACCCAGGTGGCATTGGAAACCATCGCCGCGGCATTCGCCTATGGCGCAACAGCATTGCGTCTTCTGTTGCGAGCGAAGCCCCGTCACGACGTTGCCGGCCTGCTGCGGACCATCGCTCTGGCCGAGCCGATTCTCGCCGGGCTGGGCTATGGAACCGGGCGGGCGGCGACGATCGAGACCGATGATCCCGATGTGCTCGGGGCGGCGCTTCGTGCGATCGAACCGGGCATGCCGGCGCCGCAGCTGGCCAGTTTCTCGCCGGTCGGCGGCAAACGCGATGTGTTGCGGCTCGCTTTACGCGAACTGCACCGCACCGCGCCCGTGCCCGTCGATGTCGTGGCGCTGCCCGAAGGCGCGCCATTCGGCGTGGTCGACCTCAATGCCGAAGGCTGCACGCTCTGCCTCGCTTGCGTTTCCGCTTGCCCGACCGGCGCGCTCTCCGGCGATCCCGACCGCCCGATGCTCCGTTTCGCCGAAGACGCTTGCGTGCAATGCGGACTTTGCAAGGCCACCTGCCCGGAGAAAGTGATCACGCTCAAGCCGCAACTCGATTTCCGCGCCGCCACCGCGACCGCACGCGTTCTGAAGGAAGAAGAGCCGTTCCTGTGCATCCGCTGCGGCAAACCGTTCGGCGTTAAAAGCACGATCGAGCGCGTCACCGCAAAGCTCGAATCCAAGCAGCATTGGATGTTCAAGGATTCCGCCAAGCGCCTCGATGTCATCAAGATGTGCGAGGATTGCCGCGTGTCGGCCGTGACCGAGGAGGATTTCGACCCCTACGCTGCGCCGCGCCCGGCTCCGCGCACCACCGAGGATTATTTGCGCGAGCGCGAACGGCTCAAAGCCGAGCACGAGGCGCGCGAACGCGACGGCGAAGCCTAAACCTTCATTTCTTTTTTGCTGCGGGTTTTTCCGGGACGGGATGCTTCGGATGTTCCTCCGGCTTTTTCGCGCCGGTCGCCTTTTCCAGGAAACTCACCAGTGCAACGCGGTCGTCGGGACCGAGTTTCTGCTCCGGCATCTTGGTGCCGGGCGTATATTCCATCGGCCCGATTTCGAACAACTTGGCCACCGTTTCCGGCGTCCAGACGATGTCGAGTTTCTTCAACGCCGGGGAAAAATTGTAATCCGGCTGTGTCGCGATCTTTCGTCCAAACAGCCCGGCCAGCGTCGGCCCCGCGCGCACGCCCTCATTGGGGTGCAACGTATGGCAGGCCACACAGGCGCGAAACACGTCGGCGCCATGGTCGCCTTTGTAGGCGGCCAGCGGATCTTTGGAGTCGGCGATCGCGACTGAGCCGATGTGATCGCCAGTCCGCGCATTCCATCGCCGGATCACGCGATCGGTGCCGCCGGTGAGCAGCGTTTTGTTGTCGGGCAGAAACACCACGGACCACACCGGCAGGCCGGGCCCCACCAGCGTGCGCAGGACAGTGCGCGACTTGCGGTCGATGATGGCGACGGAGCCGCGAACCCCCGCCGCCGCAATCAGGCTGCCGTCAGGCGAGATTGCGATCGAAATAATCGGCGCCTCGCCCGCCGCAAGCTCGCCGAGCATTTCACCATCGCGCGAGACGAAGAACACGCGGCCATCGGCGCCGCCGGTGACGATTTCGCCGTCGCGCGGCGCGACCGCCACCGCGTTGAGCGGCGTCGGCAGGGTCACGATCGTTGGTGCGCCGCCGAACAGCGTCCAGATGCGCAACGTCAGATCGTAGCTCACGCTGACAAAGGTCTTGGCATCGATGAACGCAACGCCGTTGACGTTTTGCTGATGGCCTTCGAGCACGAAGGGCTTCCCGCCCGCGAGCGGCCACAGCCGCACGGTGTGGTCCCACGACGCCGATGCGATCAGTTTGTTGTCGGGAGAAACCGCGAGCGCGACGATCGGCGCAGTGTGACCTTCCAGCACCCGCACCGGCGTCTCTCCGCCCGGCGCCCAGAGCGCGATCCGGGCGTCCTCGCCGGCCGTGATGATGCGCCCGAACGGTCCAAACGCTACGGCGTTCACCGAGCTTGAGTGAAATCGCAGAACCTGCTCGGCGATGTTACGGCTGAGCGACCAATAGATCGCGGAGGAATCGAAGCTGCCGGAGATCGCGTTCTTGCCGTCGGGCGAGATCGCCAGCGCCCGTACGGGGCCGCCATGGCCGCGCAGTTGAGCATAAGCGGGACTGATGGCGATGCAGAGCAATCCGATCAAGAGGATTAGCTTACGCATACGCCGCTGTCCTCGTTACACTGTCCTCGTTACAGCCGGGTCACTCGTGCATGCAGGATCGCCGTACGTCCGCCGCGCACTTCCTTGACGCAGCGCGCGAGCGCCGCCGGCACCTCGGCGGGTTCCGTGATTTTTTCGCCGTAGGCGCCGAACGCCTCGGCGATCTTGCTGAAATCGACGTCGGGCAAAAGATGCGACTGGAATTCGTCCGCCGACACGGCTTCCCCGCTCGGGAATACGCGCAGCGTCGAGGCCTTGACCGCGCCCCACCCGGTGTTGTCGGTCACGACGATCAGGATCGGCAGCTTGTACTGCTGCGAGGCGGAGAACACCGAACTCGGATTGCCGAAATAGAAGCTGCCGTCGCCGCAAACCTGCACCATCATGCGGTCGGGCGCCGCGAGTTTGGCGCCGAGCGCAAAACCGCCCGACCAGCCGAGCCCGCCGCCGGCCGAGCGCATCATCGTGTTGGCCTGCGGGCGCTTGATTTGCAGCGACACCGCGCCGGCATTGCGGATCGCTTCGTTGAACACCACGTCGTCCGGTTTCAGCAGCTTGTTGAGCTCCGCCATCAGATAATGCGGATTGATTTCGTTCGATTGCCCCTTGTCGGCGGCCAATTTGGCCGCGCGCTCGCCGAGCGCATCGTGCTCCTTCTTGAGCTCCGCCATGCGCGCCGCCGCCTTCTGCTTGAACGCTGGCGTCGCTTTCTTTCTGACTTCGTCGACAAGCTGTGCGAGAATATGCCCGCTGTCGCCCTGCATGCGCAGGTTGCCCGGGAACGTCCACATCGGCGACGCCGGTTTAAGAATGTCGATATCGATGTGCGCCCAGAACGAGTTGGCCTTGGGCTGCACGTCCGACGGGAACCAGGGCACGTCGATGTCGACCAGAATGCCGAGATCGGCCTTCGGCAGATGCTTATCCGGCAGGTATCCGACGAAGCACGGCAAGGTGTTCGGAATGTTGTTGCTTGAATTCGATTCGAACACCGCGATGCCGGCCAATTCCGAAAGTTCCGCGATCGCCTGCGCGGCGCGCGGATTGCGTCCCGCATAGGCCGTGATCAGCATCGGATGCTCGGCATTGATGATGCGGTCGGCGAGTTCGCCGACGAGCTTGGGATCGGCCTGACCGCCGCGCGTGCTGCCGAACTGCTCGGCCGCATAACGCCGCACCTCGTCGACGCTCCACGGCTGCGTGAGCGTCTCGCGCTGCATCATGAGATAGACCGGCCCGCACGGCTCGCTCTGCATGATCGAGTGCGCGCGCCGCAAGGCCTCCTTCACCACCACCCCGGAGGGCAGCGTCCATTCCCATTTCAGATAGGGCCGCACCAGGCTCGCCTGGTCGAACGGTTCCTGGATGAAATGCACATAGGTGTCGCGCGAACCGACGAGTTCGTCGCCGGCCGTGTAGGGTGCCTTGCCGGCCATGAGCAGCACCGGAATCCGGCTGCGGAAGATGTTGTGCATGGCGTTGGCGGAATTGGCCGTGCCGACGTCGACGTGCACCAGCACGCCCTGGCCGCGCCCGGTCATGAAGGCATAACCGCCGGCCATATGCGCCGCCGTATTCTCGTGCGGGCAACGGATCACCGTCGGAATTTTCTCGCCGAGCTTCTTTTTGTGCGCCATTTCCTCGATGATCGGCGCATGGTCGGTGCCGAAATTGCAGAACAGGTATTCGATCCCGACCTCGTTAAGGCCTTCCAGGAAGAAATACGCGGTCGAGAATTCCGGGGAATTGCTGGTACGCAGGACAGGCTGTTGCATGGGGTGACCGGCTCGGGCTGTTGGGCTGCTGGGCTATCTCGGGCCTACTGTGCGCCGAGGTTGAGGGCGGATTCAAGACTTATACGCCGCGACCCTTCTTGATCTCGGCGGCCGAGTTGATCGTGGCATGCAGGTTGCGCGCGTATTCGATCGCGCCTGCTACCGGCATGTCCGGGGCGCTGCGAACATATTCCTTGGCGGCACGGAGTGAAATGGTCGGGGCTTTCAGCATATTGGCGACGAGCTTTTCGACCGTCGCGTCGAGCTGCCCCGCGGGGACGACGTCGCTGACGATGCCGTAGGAGAGGGCACGCTCGGCGCTGACCTCGAACATCGAATAGACCAGATAGGCCATGGCCTTGCGCGGCACGCGATCGACGAACGACGACATCACCATGGTCGGCATGATCTGGTGCGCCATCTCCGGCACGGAAAACGTGGCCGCATCGCTCGCGATCGTGATGTCGCAAGCGGCCGCCACCGCGCAACCGAAGCCGTGCGCGCCGCCCTGCACCACGGCCACGACCGGTATGACCGAATTGCGCAGCGCGCCGTAGGCGTCGAACACCACGTCGGAAAAATTCCGCCGCGTGTACGCCGTCGGCTCCACTGCGGGCCGCGCGCCCATGCCGGCGCGGCCGACGCAGAAATCCTTGCCCGCGCCGCGCAGGACCACGATGTCGGACGTTTTCGGTGCATCATTTACCAGGCCGGTCAGCCGCGCCACCATGTCGTCGGTCACGGCATTGCCACGCTCGGGATGGTTGAGCGTGATGCGCAGGATCGGGCCGTCCTGCTTGGTCAGGATATCGTCGGACATCGGCATGGCCTTTCGGTGAAGACGCGGGCGGGCGCGCAGCATATAGCGTTGCCCAGGTTGCGCGCGCAATACGCTCGCATTGATGCGCGCCGGGCGCGGCCCTATGCTGTCGCCGCCGATGAAACCCGCCCCGTTTCACTATCACGCGCCAAAGACGGTCGAGGAAGCTCTGACGACATTGGGCCGCGTGGCGCCCGATGACGGGCGCGTTCTGGCGGGCGGGCAAAGCCTCGTTCCCACCATGGCATTTCGGCTGGCGCGGCCGAAACATCTCGTCGACATCAATGGCGTGATGGAATTTGCGCGGCTCGCCGTCGAAGCTGACAAACTTTGCATCGGCGCTTGCGTGCGACACGCCGCATTCGAGCGTCCGGCGGCGCAAGGTCCGCTTGGCGACTTGCTCGCAGAGGTCGTCCGCCACATCGCACACAAGCCCATCCGAGCGCGCGGCACGTTCTGCGGAAGTATCGCGCATGCCGACCCGGCTTCTGAATGGTGCCTGGTAGCGGCGGCGCTCGACGCCGAAATGGTCGTACGCAGCGTGCGCGGCACCCGCATCGTCGCGGCAAAAAATTTTTTCGACGACATCATGACGACGGCGCTGGAGGACGGTGAGCTGTTGGCCGAAGTGTGGTTGCCGGTGCTGCCGCGCGACACGCGTTTTGGATTCTACGAATTCAGCCGCCGCGCCGGCGATTTTGCCATCGCCATGGCGTTGGCGACCTATCGCCTGAAGGATTCGATGATCGTCGAGCCGCGAGTCGCGGTCGGCGGCGTCGAAGCCTTTCCGCGGCGCATCGCCGAAGCCGAAGCGGAGCTCGAAGGCCGCATGCCGAAGTCGGAAATTTTCGCGGCTGCGGCGCGCGCCGCGGCAAAGGCGGTCGCCCCGCTCGATGACGCGATCAATTCCGCGGAATATCGGCGCGGCCTCGTCGGTACGGTCGTCTCCCGCGCTTTGCAGAGAGCCGCCGCATGAACGACAGCGTGCGCGGCACGAAATGGATCGGCCGATCGGTCGAGCGCCTGGAAGACCCGCCGCTTGTGTCGGGGCAGGGACGTTTTGCCGGCGACATCAATTTTCCCGATCAGCTCCATATGCGCGTCGTGCGCTCGAACCACGCCCATGGAAAGATTCTGTCGATCGACGCGGACGCCGCCCGCAAATTGCCCGGCGTCGTCGCGGTATGGACCGCGGCCGAAATTTCGGACGTGCCGCCGATCGACTTCCGCGAGGGTCCGATCGAGAAGCTTGCGCCCTATCGCCAGCCGGTGCTGGCCGCCGACAAGGTGCGCTACGTGGGCGAGCCGGTCGCGGCGGTGTTCGCAGAAGACCCTTACGTCGCCGAAGATGCCGCCGATCTCGTCACGATGGAGATTGAGGAATTGCCCGTGCTGCTTTCGGCGCAAGCGAAGCCTGGCGAATTCTCGGCCGGCCACGACACGGAAGCCGCACTGCTGCGTCAAGGTTACGGCGATGTGGAAGCGGCATTTCGTAACGCGCCCCACATCGTCGAACTCAAGCTCGACGTCGGCCGCCACTCCGGCGTGCCGCTCGAGACCCGCGGCGCGCTCGGCCGCTATGACGCCGCGCGCGACATGCTGGAGCTGCACGGCGCCGCGAAAGTGCCGCACCGCAATCAGGAACTGATCGCGCGCATGCTCAAGCGCAAGCTCGCCGCTGTGAACGTGTTCGAGTCCCACGTCGGCGGCGGCTTCGGTATTCGCGGTGAGCTTTACCCCGAGGACATTCTGGTCTGCGTCGCCGCCATGCGGCTCGGCCGCCCGGTGAAATGGATCGAGGATCGGCGCGAGCATCTGATCGCCGCCAATCATTCGCGCAACCAGCACCACGATATCCGCGCTGCCGTGACCGCGGAGGGTGAAATCCTCGCGATCGACGACGAGATTTTCCACGACAACGGTGCGTATGTCCGCACCCACGCGACGCGTGTCGCCATGATGACCTGCGGCGTGCTGCCGGGCCCTTATCGGGTGCCGCTCGCCTATCGCGCGGTGTGCCATTTCCGCCTGACCAACAAGACGCCGGCCGCGACCTACCGCGCGCCCGGCCGCTTCGAGACGTCGTTCGTGCGCGAGCGGCTGGTCGATGCGATCGTGCATCGATTGAAGCTCGATCCGATCGCCGTGCGCCGCCGCAACGCGGTGACCGCGCAGGAAATGCCGTTCAAGCGGCCGCTGGAAGCGCTCGGCGAGGAAATCCACTTCGACTCCGGCGACTATCACGCGCTGCTCGACAAGCTGCTGAAGCACGTCGAATGGGAAAAACTCAACGCCGATCTCAAACGCCGCCGCGCCAATGGCGAGCTGGTCGGCGTCGGCCTCGCGATGTTTGTCGAGAAGGCCGGTCTCGGGCCGAAGGACGGCGTGCGCATCGAGATCGACGCTTCCGGCGCGGTCGAAGTGATCACCGGCGGCGCGTCGCTCGGGCAGGGCTTCGAGACCGTGATGGCGCAGGTCGCCGCCGAAGTGCTGGGCGTCGATTACAAGCGCCTGCGCGTGATCCATGGCCAGACCGACCGTATCGCGCACGGCATCGGCGCGCATGCCTCGCGCGCGACCGTGATGACGGCCTCGGCGACGCGGGTGGCGGCGCTGGCGTTGCGCGAAAAAATCCTCGCCGCCGCCGCCGAGCTGTTGCAGGCGCCGGCGAATGCGCTCGACATCATCAACGGCGAAGTCGTCCGCACCGATCGAGCGGGGGGGCCCTCGATCAGTCTCGGCCAGGTCGCGGCGAGCCGCGGCAAGCTCGAAGCCGAAGGCTGGCACCACGCCGATCATCAGGTCTATCCCTATGGCGATCATCTCGCGGTGGTGAAGGTCGATCCCGGCACCGGCGGCGTCACCGTCGAGCGCTACGTCATCGCCTATGATATCGGCCGCGCCATCAACCCGATGCTGGTGAAGGGACAGATCGCCGGTGGCTGCGCACAGGGTATTGGCGGCGCGCTGCTGGAAGAATTCACCTACAGCGAGCGCGGCGATCCGCTCAGCGTGACCTTCGCCGACTATCTCCTGCCGACCGTGCGCGAGGTTCCGGACATCGAGATCATCCTCACCGAAGATGCGCCGAGTCCCTTAAATCCGCTCGGCATCAAGGGCTCGGGCGAGAGCGGCATAAACGGCGTCGGCGCCGCGATCGCGTCGGCCATCGATGACGCCATCGGCATTCCGGGCGCGATCACGCAACTGCCTGTGACGCCGCAGCGGCTGAAGGCTATTTTGGATCGTAGGCGATGATCCCTCCAGTGTCATTCCGGCCGAAGGTCGCGAAGCGACCAAGAGCCGGAATCCATAACCCCGGTATGTGGTTATGGATTCCGGGCTCGCGAGCTTCGCTCGCGCCCCGGAATTCCGGGGTCTATACTACGTTAGTCTCTTTGACTGGAATTGCGCCATGAACAAGATCGACCCGCGCGCGAGCGGCCGCGCCTCCAACGCGCCGAAGCAGGACCTGCGCGTCTGGCTCGCCGAGATGGAGGCGGCGGGCGAGGTCAAGCGCATCAGCGGCGCCAACCGCGAGGAGGAAATCGGCGGGATTGTCGATTTCTACCAGCGCCGCACCGGTAATCAGGCGGTGCTGTTCGACGATATCCCGGGCTACCCGCGCGGGCATCGCATCCTCGCCAACATTCTCACGTCCGTGCGCCGCATCAATCTCACCCTCGGCAACCCAGTCGAGGCGAGCGAGATGGACCTCGTGCGCTGGTGGCGGCGCTACATGAAGGAAGCGAAATCAATTCCGCCGGTCGCGCTGCCGACCGGCGCGCTGCTGGAGAACGTCAAGGAAGGCGACGACATTGACCTGTTCAAGATTCCGGTGCCGAAGTGGCATGAGCACGACGGCGGCTACTACATCGGCACCGGCGACATGGTGGTGATGCGCGACCCCGACACCGGCTGGATCAACTACGGCGCCTATCGCGTGCAGGCGCACGACAAGAAACTCGCCACCGTGATGTGCTCGAAGGGCAAGCACGGCGACATGATCCAGCGCAAATACCACGAGCGCGGCAAACCGTGTCCGGTGGCGGTGGTATGCGGCATGCATCCCGCGCTGTTCATGATCGCCGGGCTCGAAATCCCGCACGGCAAGAACGAATACGATGCGGCCGGCGGACTGCTCGGCGAACCGGTGCAAGTGATCCTGGGGCCGAAGACCGGCCTGCCGATCCCCGCGCATGCCGAGATCGCCTTCGAAGGGTTCATCCATCCGAACGACCGCATCAAGGAAGGCCCGCTCGGCGAATGGACCGGCTATTACGCCGGCGGCGTCAAGCAGGAGCCGGCGATCCGCGTCGAGACCATGATGTATCGCGACAATCCGATCCTGCTCGGCGCCATCCCCGGCATCCCGCCCGACGACGATTCGTTCTACCGCGGCACCTATCGCTCGGGCGCGGTGTGGAATCAGCTCGAAGCCGCCGGCGTGCCCGAGGTCAAGGGCGTGTGGTCGCACGCTGCGGGCGGCAGCCGGCTCTGGCTCACCGTCGCGATCAAGCAGATGTATGCCGGGCATTCGAAGCAGGCCGGACTGATCGCGTCGCAATGCCACGCTGGCGCCTACGTGAACCGCTTCGTCGTGGTGGTGGACGACGACATCGATCCCGCCGACATGGACAAGGTGATCTGGGCCATGTGCACGCGCTTCGATCCGCGCGAGGGGCTGGAGACGCTGCGCGGCTGCTGGTCTTCGGCGCTCGATCCCATGGCCTATGCGCCGGACGATCCGCGCAACGCGCGCGTGGTGATCGACGCCTGCCGGCCGTGGGCGCGGCGCGACACGTTCCCGATCGAGGCGCGTCCGAGCCAGGAGCTCGACGCCCGCATCCGCGCCAAATTCGGCAAGGATCTGCCGAAGGGGTCGTGAACACTGCAATGTGCACCGCTTTCGAATTTCAACATTTCACAGTCCGCGATTCTTTCTTTCCCTCCCCCCGCGTAGCGGTGGGGAGGGTCGATGAAAATCGCGTTGGCGATTTTCATCGGGGTGGGGGGCTCTATACGCTTCAGAAAAAATTCCCCCCATCCCCGACCCCTCCCCACCACTCACTTCGTTCGTGGCGGGAGGGATGAGGATGACGGAGAAAATTGCGTTCACTTTGAACGTGAACGGCCGCGACTATCCGGTGCGGGTCGAGCCGCGCCGCACGCTTGCCGACACGCTCCGCGACGAATGCGGGTTGACCGGCACGCATCTCGGCTGCGAGCACGGCGTCTGCGGCGCCTGCACGGTGATCGTCGACGGCGAGGCGGTGCGCTCGTGCCTGATGTTCGCCGTCCAGGCGCAGGGCAGGAAGATCCGCACGGTCGAAAGTCTCGCCAACGGAAACGAACTGCACCCGCTGCAGCGCGCCTTCATCGCGCATCACGGCCTGCAATGCGGTTTCTGCACGCCGGGATTTTTGATGCTCGCGGTCAACACACTGGAGCAGAAACCCGACATCGGCGACGAGGAATTGCTCGACGTGCTGGCGTCGAACCTCTGCCGCTGCACCGGCTATCAGAACATCGTCAAGGCGGTGAAGGCCGCGCGCGCGGAGATGCGGGCGGGGGGCGGACGCTGATTTCTGGATTCGGCCTCATGGTGAGGAGCACGCGCGGCGTGCGTCTCGAACCAATGAGGCCCCGCGCGCGGCGGCAGGCCGCCGCCGCAGGGATGGCCGTCATCGGCGGTGCTGTCTGGTCGGGGCCGTCATGGGTTTTTCGGTCCTGCGATGATCATCCAGCCCACGCCGAACTTGTCGGCCACCATGCCGAAGTTCTTGGCGAAGAACGTCTCGCCCATCGGCATCTGCACCTGGCCGCCCTGAGACAGCGCGCTGAACATGCGGTCTCCCTCCGAGACGTCCTTCGGATTGAGCGAAAGCGAAAAGCCTTCGAACTTCGGCTTGTTCTGCACGCGGCCGTCGGAGCACATCACGCTGGTGTCGCCGATCTTGATGCATGCGTGCATGACTTTGTTCTCGGTGCCGGGCGCGCATTTGTGATCGCCGGGCGCCTCCTTGAAGCGCATCAGCATCTCGACCTGCGCGCCGAGATTCTTCTTGTAGAATTCGATCGCTTCCTCGCAGCGGCCGTCGAAGAACAAATACGGTGTTATCTGCATGGTCTTTCCTCTCGCGTTGCGTTGTTGCCGGCGTTCAGGCCGCCTGAGCTCTTTTGAGGGCCGCAATATCGATCTTGCGCATCTGCAGCATCGATTTCATGACACGCTTCGCCGTTTCGGCATTTCCGCTCTTGAACATTTCAGGCAGCACTGTCGGTACAATCTGCCAGGAGAGGCCAAACTTGTCTTTCAGCCAGCCGCACTGTCCTTCTTTGCCTCCTTCGGCGAGCCTGTCCCAGAAATAATCGACCTCGGCCTGCGTCTCGCACAGGACTTGGAACGACACCGCCTCGTTGAATTTGAAATGCGGACCGCCATTGAGCGCCACGAAGTTCTGACCTTCGATCTCGAACTCCACGGTCATGACCGATCCCGCCTCTTTCCCGTGAATTTCTTGTCCTGCGTTGGGAAATCGGCTGATTTTCCCGACCTTGGAATTTTTGAAGATGGACGCATAGAACTTAGCCGCCGCTTCCGCCTCGGTATCGAACCACAGGCAGGGGAGGATCATTTTTGCTGACATTGGCATGACCGGCACTCCTGATGTTCAAGCGGTTCGTTCCATGATGTTCACACCGTCAATTTGGCCAGATGTTCGGCGAGCCGCGCGAGCGTCTGCACTAGCCCCTTGTCGGCACCGTATTCCTTGATGACCCGATCGCGCTCGGCGGCCGATGGGAACAGCATGTGCATCGTGAGCCTGGTTTTACCGCCGATGTCCTCGAACGTGACCGTCGTCTTGAACTGCACTGGCTCGACGTCCGCGCCGCCGCCGTGACGGTAGACGATGCGTTCAGGCTTCACGACCTCCTCGAATGTGATCCGGTTCTGGTAGTCGCGGCCGTCGGGCCCGTGCATCACGAACCGCCACACGCCGCCCGGCCGTGCGTCGTATGAGCTCGTCGTCGTGGTGAAGCCGTTCGGGCCCCACCATTGCGCGAGATGTTTCGGGTCGGTCCATGCCTGCCACACGAGCTCGCGCGGCGCATCGAATTCGCGCACCGCGACGATCGACCGCGGGTCCCGGTCCAGGTCGAGGCTATTTCTTGCGGCCACGTTTCTTCTCCTTGGCTTGCAGCGTCTTGAGATACGCGTCGAGCCGGTCGAAGCGCTCTTCCCAGAGGCGGCGATAGCGTTCCAGCCAATGGTCAACGCCCTTCAGCGCCTCCGGTTCGAGCCGGCACGGCCGCCATTGCGCCTCGCGGGTACGCGCGATCAGGCCGGCGCGCTCGAGCACTTTCAGATGCTTGGAGATCGCCGGCCCGCTGATGTCGAACGGCTTGGAAAGCTCCGACACCGAGGTCTCGCCCAGCGCAAGCCGCGCCAGAATGGCGCGCCGGGTGGGGTCGGCGAGGGCCGAAAACGTTGCACTGAGGCGATCGAGCGGCATAATTCACCAATTAGCTAAATAACCTATAGGTTAAATAAAAGGAATGCCGTTATGAGTCAAGCGCCCGCATAGCGTATTGATCCTAAGCGATAGTCGAGGCTGCAGCCGGCGGCCGGCTTGCCTGCCTGCCGCCAACGGCGCCGGAGAATTCGATTATTGCGCGGTTACTTCCGCACGATGGCGAACGGGAAATCGGGCACCGTGTCCGGCTTCGACATCACCGGATGTTGCGTGCCATGGGTCAATTCCTTGACCCGTTCCACCACGAAGGCATCGAGCTGCGAGGGGGTGATGTTGCCCTTGTTGAGCAGGTTCGCCTTGCCGTCGCCGATACCCTCGATTAGCGCCTTGGTGAAAGCGCCGTTCTGGACGTCCTTCAGTTCGACCGAAACTTCCTTGCCCTGCGACGACGCGAAAACGATCACGCCATTTTCGGCCTTGATGAAGTCGTTGATCATCGCGGTCTGATCCGTATCAGCGGAGCGCGTGGCCACCTTCATCACTTGACCGGCATGGCACGTGTCGAGGAACAGGATTGCCTTGCCGGCGAGATTGCGCAACGTGCGGCGGATATCGTCCTGCACCACGCCACGCGTCCGCAGGTTCGCCAGGCTTGCATCGTACGGCAGGTACCAGTAGTTCAATTTTTCGTCGTTCACGCCGTGGCCGGCCAGGAATACGATTCCGATATCGCGGCTCGTCACCTGCTGTTCGAGCCATGCCAATCCTTCGACGATCGAATCGCGCGTGACCTTGGTATCGGTCAGCAGCTTGACCGTGACCGTACCGTACATGCCGCCCGCCTGCGCTTGCAGGACTTTGCCGAAGTCGCCCGCATCCTTGGCGGCATAGGCGAGTTTGAGATCGGGTTCGACATAATCGCTGACGCCGACCACAAGGGCGTAGAGTTTCGGCTTGAGCAGATCGGATTCTTGCTGTCCGGTCCATTTGAGCTTAAATCGCGCCGGTTCGCTCGCGATTTCTCCCGACCAGGCGATCAGCGCCACATCGACGTCGTGCTTGGGGAACGTGACGTTGATCTTGTCCGTGCGCACCTGTGCGCTGTCCGCGGATCGCATGCTGAGTCCGACGGCCTGCTGCGGCCGGCCGTCGACCATCACGTCGATCCGATCTACCGCCTTGCCCGAGGGTGAGCGCAGCTCGTAGTCGAGCGACAGGTTCTCGCTTGAGAACGAATATGTTCCGCCATTGTCGTAATCCTTGAGCCGGATCACCGGCGGCAGCTGAGCGAGAATCGTCGTCGTCTGTTCCGCCCGCCGCGACGTGGCGTTGGCCTGGCGGACCGCCGCACCCTCGTCGAGCGTCTGCAGCACCAGCCTGACGATGTCGGGACGGTTGAACTGATTGCGGAAGCGCGCCACCGGGAAGAAGTCGGCCTGCTGCTCCCAGCCGCGATTGACGTGCCAGCCGATCAAATCCTCCGCCCCGGGCGAGGCCATGTAGTAGCCGGTCGGCGTCCATGCCACCCAGCGCTTGTCATCCTTGTGCACGAACAGCGCAAGCAGCGGCTTGCCGTCCGACCAGCGGTACCAGCGGATCGTTCCGTCGCCATAGGCAGCGATCGCGATCTCGCCGTCGCGCGCCATGTTCACGCCGAAGGTCAAGCTTGGCGCCTGCTGCGACCAACGCAGTTTCCCTTCCACCGTATAGGCACGTATGCGGAATTCGGTACCGAGCAGGAAGCCGGTGCGGTCGGGGCGGATCGTCAGGCTGCGCGAGAGTTCGTACTGGTCGATCCCGAGCGGTTTGCCGTCGAGCGTCGGATTGAACTCGCCTTCCCATTTGGCGATGTTGATGCCCGTGATCGTTGGCGCGTGAAGATCGGTTGGCGTTGGTCCCGGGGCCTCGGTGAGGCCGGACGCGAGATCGAACAGAACGGGCCTATCCTCGCCGATCCCGAGTCCGAAACGCAGCCGCGTTCCGTCCGCGGACACGACGAAAGCCGTCCCGCGCTTGGCTCTCATGTCCGGAATGCGGGCGAGGCCGAGCGTCACCGCCGTGCCGTCCGTGCGCAGCATGCCCCACGCCGGATCCTGGGCGCCGAACGCAATGGCATCGGCGCAATTGGCCAGCGTCACGGTATTCTCGGAAACCGGCACATCGGCCCCGACCATTTGCCCGTCGCGGGTCCATTTGCGGATCGGATGCCGCCATGCGCCGTTGAGAAAGGCGCGAAACCGCCCGGCGCCGTAGAGGTATTGGCCGTCCGGCGACCAGGCGAGTGAACCGAGATTGTATTCGGTATTTCGATTATCCGCGGCCGCGATCGGTTTTAGCGTCTTGGCGTCGATGATGTCGACCGCCGTGGTATCGAAATAGCCGATGGCCAGCCGCTTACCTTCCGGGTCGACAGCAACCGAAAGCGGTTGTTGACCGCCCGGCAGCGTCACCTTGTTCTTGAGGACAAAATCCGGTCCATATTGTCGCAGGAACCCGTCATAGCTGACCGAGTACATCATTCCGTCGCGCGCGAAGGCAAAGCCGTAGCTTTGCGCTCCGTACTGCCGATCGGACATGACCTCTCGGCCCGACGCGATATCGACGATGCGTACCCCTTCATTGCCGCCGAGCGTGACCGCGATAAGTTTGTTATCCGGCGAAAATACGATGTGATTGAGGACGTTGCCGAAGCTGCCGATGTGCCTGACCTGCGTCCCGGTCGCGCTGTCGAACAAATAGATTCCATCGCGCTTATTCGGATCGCCGATGGCATAAATCGCGTCCCAGCCTCCAGCCGCGACCCACTTGCCGTCGGACGAGACCGCAACCGTGTAGACCTTGCCGAGATTGCCGTCGCCGATCGGCAACCGTTGTGTCCGCAACAGCCGCCCGTCGGGCAGCGACCACATCCGCACCGTCTTGTCGTGAGAAGCGGTGGCCGCAAGCCGGCACGACGCATCGGTGGCAATGCCGACGATCGGCGCCGTATGCATCCCGGTCTCGATGCTCAGGAAGGGCTGCTGGACCGGGCAGATTTTTATCGCTTGTGAAAGCGCCGGACCGGTATTGCCGTCGAGCGGGCCGTTGAAGCAGCCGGCATCGACCAGTCGTCGCTGCAACGCCAGCACGTCGTCGCGGCTCAACGTCGATAGGTCCTGCGGCTCTTGTGCCGCAGCGCTTATGGCGGTGACGAAAATTCCGAGCAGTGCCGCTAGGCTTGAACCCCGAACGCCCACTGAAACCTCTCCCGCTACGTCAATTCCAGGCTGCAATAAGCTTGCCCCAAAATCGACGGTAAGGAAAGCCGCCCCCTGAACCCCGTTTAGCAGACCGATTTGGGCAAAACTGCGTCGCCCTGTTAGTTTTTCAGCCGATAGCCGGTTTTGAATATCCACCAAACGATCGTCAGGCAAATGATCAGGAACCCCATGGTCATCGCCAGGCTGACGCCGACGTTGACATCGGCGATCTCGAAGAAGCTCCAGCGGAATCCGCTGATGAGGTACACCAAAGGGTTGAACAGCGTGATCGTCCGCCACACCGGTGGCAACACGCTCGTGGAATAGAACGTCCCGCCCAGGAATGTCAGCGGCGTGATGATGAGCAACGGGATGATTTGCAGCTTCTCAAATCCATCCGCCCAGATGCCGATGATGAAGCCGAGCAGGCTGAAAGTCGCGGCCGTCAGCACGAGGAACAGCAGCATCCAGAGCGGATGCTCGACGCGGAGCGGCACGAACAGGAACGACGTCGCGAGAATGATCAGCCCGAGGACGATCGATTTCGTCGCCGCCGCGCCGACATAACCGAGCACGATCTCGAAAAACGACACCGGCGCCGACAGGATTTCGAAGATCGTTCCTGTGAAGCGCGGAAAGTAGATGCCGAAAGAGGCATTCATCACGCTTTGCGTCAACAGCATCAGCATGATCAGGCCTGGCACGATGAACGCGCCATAGGCGACGCCCTCGATTTGGCTGATGCGCGAGCCGATCGCGGCCCCGAACACCACGAAATAGAGCGAGGTCGAGATCACCGGCGATACGATGCTTTGCATCAGCGTGCGCCCGGTACGCGCCATTTCGAATGAATAGATGGCTCCGACTGCGCGAAGATTCATTTTCGCTCGCTCACAAGTCCGACGAAGATATCCTCCAACGAGCTTTGCGTGGTGTGCAGATCGCGGAATCCGATTTCGGCCTTGCGCAGATCGCCAAGCAGCGACGCGATGCCGGTGCGCTCAAGTTGCGTGTCGTAAGTGTAGACCAGTTCTCTGCCGTCGGCCGCGAGCGTCACATTGTAGGCTGCAAGCGCGCTTGGGACGGCGTCGAGCTTCTTGTGCAACTGCAGCGTCAATTGTTTCTGGCCGAGCTTTTGCATGAGCGCGTCCTTGTTCTCGATCAGAATAATCTCGCCCTTGTTGATCACGCCGATGCGGTCGGCCATTTCCTCCGCCTCTTCGATGTAATGCGTGGTCAGAATGATGGTGACCCCCGACTCGCGCAGCGCCCGCACTACCTGCCACATGTCCTTGCGCAGCTCGACATCGACGCCGGCGGTCGGTTCGTCGAGGAAGAGGATTTGCGGCTCGTGCGCGAGCGCCTTGGCGATCAGCACGCGCCGCTTCATGCCGCCGGACAGCGTGCGAATTTGATTGTCCTTTTTGTCCCACAGCGACAATTGCTTGAGGATCTTTTCGATCAGCGCCGGATTTTTCGGCTTGCCGAAAAGACCGCGGCTGAAATTCACCGTCGCCCAGACCGTCTCGAACATTTCGGTGAACAATTCCTGCGGCACGAGGCCGATCAGGGCGCGCGTGGTGCGGTAGTCCTTGAGGATGTTGAAGCCACCGACCGACACCGTGCCGTCGGTTGGTTTGAGAATCCCGCAGATGATGCCGATGAGCGTGGTCTTGCCGGCCCCGTTCGGGCCGAGCAACGCGAAAATCTCGCCGCGCGCGACGTCGAGGTTGATGTTCCTGAGCGCGCAAAAACCCGACGCATAGGTTTTGGAAAGATTCGAGACGGAAATGATCGGCTGCATGGGCTGGCAAAGTTTGGACGGGGCCGCACGGCACATAGTCATCGGCTGGCATGCGCGCTAGGTCCGCTCACTGCCCTCCGATTGCTTTCTTCGTCTCCTCGACCACGTCCTTCGGCGTGGCGTAAAGATCCGCCAGCAGTTTGTCGAGTTCCGCCCCGCTCACCGGATTGACGTCCTGTCCGCGCGCCTTTGCTTCGGCGAGGAAGTCGGAATCCTTCATGGTCGCATCGAAAGCCTGGCGCAAAGCCTGCGCGCGGTCCGCCGGCAGGCCGGGCGGCGCCATGAATGGACGCCCCATGACTTGGCGGCTGAGCACGAGCTTGAGGATTTGCTTTTGCCGGTCGTCCTTGGCGAATTCGGTGATGAGCGGCACGTTCTGCAGCTCCGGCGCCTTGGTCATGTTGAGCTGCACCACGAGATTGACCTTCTTCTGCGCGATCCAGTCGGGCTTGGTCGCATTCAGGCTGCTCCACGACCAACTCGCGCGGCCGTCGACTTCGCCACGCTCGAGCGCGAGGGCGACTTCAGTGGTGCCGGGATAGCCGCTGATCAGTTTCAGCTTCACGCCGAACGCATTTTTCAGCATCAGCGCGTAGATGTCGGGATCGGAACCGGACCCTTCGCCGCCGACCGTGAACGGCTTGCTCAGCATGTCGGCCCAGGTCTTGATCGGCGATGCGTGCCAGGTGACGAACACGCTCACCTCATTGGTGCCGCTGCCGAGCCAGACAAACTTGGCAGCTTCGAATTGCACCGGGCTCGTGCCGATCAGCGGCTCCATCGCGAGTCCGCGGCCGAACATGCCGATGGCGGTGCCGTCCTTGGGCGCAACTGTATAGAGATAGTTGGCCGCTTTGAGCGAGCCCGCGCCCGGCATATTTTGCACCACGATCGTGGGATTTCCCGGGATGTGCCTGCCCATGTAACGGGCGAGGATGCGGGCGTAGGTGTCGTATCCGCCGCCGACGCTGTAGCCGACCGTCAGCGAAACGGTCTTGCCGCGGTAGAAATCATCCAGTCCCTGCGCCAGCGCCGGCTGCGCCATCAGCAATACGAACAGGCTTGAAATCGTCCAGCGGCGCATTGCCGTTGCTCACCTTCGCCGCGGTTTCCTATACTCGGCCCCGCAGGTCCGAGAATGAAGCCGCCGCCTTTCCAATATCACGATCCGCGAACGCTTGCCGAGGCCATTGCGCTGCTGAGCCGCCTGGACAACGCCAAGCTCTTGGCCGGCGGACAGTCGCTCATGCCGATGCTCAACATGCGATTCGTGCTGCCCGATCACGTCATCGATCTCAATCGCGTGGCAGGCCTCTCTTACATCAAGGAGACCGCCGGCGCGCTCGAGATCGGCGCCATGACCCGCCAGCATGAGGTCGAATGTTCCGATCTCGTGCGCGAGCGTTGCCCGCTGCTGCATCAGGCCATTTTGCAGGTCGGCCATCGCCAGACGCGCAACCGCGGCACAGTCGGCGGCTCGCTTTGCCATCTCGATCCCGCTGCCGAGCTGGTCTCGGTCGCTGCCGCGCATGACGCGACGATCGTGGTCACCGGGCCTCAAGAACGCCGCGAAATCAAATTCGCGGATTTCCCCGTCGCCTATATGACACCTGCCATCGAACCGAATGAGATCGTCACTGCGCTACGCCTGCCGCTCTGGACCAAGGGACACGGCGCGGCCTTTGTCGAATTTGCGCGCCGCCACGGCGATTTCGCCATTGTCTCGGCGGCGGCCCTGCTCGAGCGCGACAGCGGCGGAAAAATCACGCGTGCGTCGGTGACGATCGGCGGGATTGGCGCGGCGCCGGTGCGCGCCACGGAGGTCGAGCAGGCCGTCGTCGGCAAACCGGCAAGCGACCAGTTGTTTCGCGCCGCCTGCGAAAGCTGCCGCAAGCTCGACGCCATCGAGGACATCCACGCGCCGGCATCGTACCGCCAGCATCTCGCCGCCGTGCTGTCGCGCCGCGCCTTGGAGAAGGCGTCAGGCCTCGCGGCTGACGCGCCGTGGAATCGCATGCACTGACATGAGCAGCAAGCGCACCATCGCCGTCACCGTCAACGGCACGCGCTACGAGCGCAACGACGTGGAGGTACGGCTGACGCTTGCCGATTTTCTGCGTCACGAGCTGGGGCTCACCGGTACGCACCTCGGATGCGAGCACGGCGTATGCGGCGCCTGCACCATTCTGCTCGACGGCCGTTCGGTGCGCTCGTGCCTGATGCTCGCGGTGCAGGCCGACGGCCACGAGCTTCTCACCATCGAAGGCATCGCGCCGAGCGCCGACAAGCTGCATCCCTTGCAGGAGGCGTTCCGCGACAATCACGGCCTGCAATGCGGCTTCTGCACGCCGGGAATGCTGACGACGCTCATCGAATTCCTGCGCGATAATCCCGATCCGACCGAGCAGGAAGTGCGCATTGCCATCTCCGGCAATCTCTGCCGCTGCACCGGCTATCACGGCATCGTGGCGGCCGCGCTCGACGCGGCCAAGCGCATGCGCGCGACACGGTGATGACGTCGCGGATGCTCCGGCCGGGTAAGCGGGTGTGGGAACTGCATCGGCAACCATGGTGCGTATCCGGCGTTTATTCGCTACAAGTAGCTGTTAGCATGTTCACACACCTGCGAATTCGCCAGGGAGGCGGAAATGAATCTTTTGAAGTATTGCGTTGCGCTGATCGCCGTCGTCGGCCTGCCGCTTCTTGCGCGGGCGCAGCAAGGCGCGCCACCAAGCGGACCGAAGCCGACCTTGGCCGACGTGCAAAAGGTCGTCGCGTTGCTTCGCGCCGACAAAACGAAGCTCCAGCTGTTCTGCGATCTGGCGAAAATCGACGAGCAAATGGCGGTGGCTGAACAGAAGAAAGACACCAAGACGATGGAAGCGCTCGACAAGAAGGCGGAGGACATGGCCAAGAAGATCGGCCCCGAGTACATCAACTTGATGACCGGGCTCGAGCAGGTCGATCCTTCCTCGCCGGAAGGTCAGAAATTGACTGCGCCGTTCGACGAACTCGGGAAACAGTGTCCGAAATAATTGCCCGCAACGCGCGGCGGTAAACACAGCAAGGGCAGGGGAGACGCACGATGAATGAGAACGATCGCGGCATGGCACGCCGCACGATGCTGCTCGGCGCAGGTGTCGGCATCGGGGCCGGATTGGTGTCCGGACTTTCTTCGGCCGAGGCGGCGCGCAGGAACGACGCAAAACAAGCGGTTGCGGCCGGGGAAATCTGGAGCGCCGAATACTGGGCCAACAAAGGCAGCGTGAAGCTCAATCTCTGGCGCAAACGCATCGGCGCGCCCAAGCGCGGCGCCGAGCCGCTGCCGGTCCTCTTCCTCGTCCATGGCTAGTCGAATTCCTCGCGCTCGTCTTACGACCTGAGCGTGCCGGGCAAGGGTGAGTATTCGCTGATGAACGTGATGGCGCGCTACGGCTACGACGTATGGACCATGGACCACGACGGTTATGGCCGCTCGGGCTCCTCCGGCAATAATTCCGACATCGCGAGCGGCGTCGAAGACCTCAAGGCCGCCGTCCCGCTGGTGATGAAGGAGACCGGCCAGCCGAAGATGCATTTCTACGGCACCTCCTCGGGCGGCATCCGCGCCGGCGCCTATGCGCAAGCCGAGCCCGAGCGGGTGGACCGCCTTGTGCTGGTCGCCTTCACCTACAAGGGCAAGGGCGCGGCCGAAATCGGCCGGCGGCAGAAGCGGATCGAGGAATTCCGCGCCAATCCGCGGCGCAAGCGCGACGCCGCCATGATCCGCTCGATCTTCACGCGCGACGGCCTGGCGGCGAGCTACGATCCTGCCGTGCCCGAGGCGATCATCGCGGCCGAAATGAAATTCGGCGACACGGTTCCGACCGGCACCTATCTCGACATGGCCGCAAATCTTCCGCTGGTCGATCCGAAGAAAGTGCTCTCACCGGTGCTCATGGTGCGCGGCACGCAGGACGGCAATTCCACCAACGAGGACTTGCTCGATTTCTATCAGCATCTCCCGAACGGCGACCGCCAGTTCGTCATTTTGCCTTACACCGCGCACAGCGTGGGCTACAGCAAGAACCGGCACCTGCTCTGGTACGCCATGCGCAACTTCCTCGCCGCGCCCGCGCCGGTGGTGGTTTCATAGCGACTTGGCGGCGAAGAACGCCCTGAGCTCGGCGTAGGTTTCCTCCGGCGCCTCTTCCGAAAGGTAATGGCCGCACGGCAGCGCTTTCGCGCCGACGATGTTCGTCGCGTAATCCTTCCAGATTTTCGCCGAGTCGTGATTGCGTCCGACCGCACCGGTCGCGCCCCAAAGAAGCAGCGCCGGGCAGGCGATTTTCTTTCCCGCGGCGAAATCCTTCGTGTCCATGGCAAGGTCGACCGTGGCGCAGGCGCGGTAATCCTCGCACATGGCATGCACCGTGGCCGGATTGCGGAAGCAGCGCTTGTATTCCTCCAGCGCCTCCTTGCCGAAGAAGCTCAACCCCTGTTTGGTCTTCGCGAGCTTCTTGGTGATGAAGAAATCCGGATCGGCGCTCATCAACCGCTCCGGCATGTCGAACGGCTGGATCATGAAGAACCAGTGATACGACGCCGTGGCCCAGGCCTGCGTGATGTTGTTGAACAGATGATGTTGCGGAATGATGTCGAGGATTGCCGCGCGTGAAACCTTCCCGGGATGATCGAGGCACATGCGATGCAGCACGCGCGCGCCACGGTCGTGCCCGGCCGCCATGAATTTGTCGAAGCCGAGCGCGGCCATGACTTCCACCTGATCCTGCGCCATGGCGCGGAACGAATAGCCGGAATGATCCTCTCCGCCCGGCACCTTCTCGGAATCGCCGTAGCCGCGCAGGTCCGTCGCCACCACAGTGAACTCCTGCGCCAGCCGCGGCGCGAACTTGTGCCACGACAGATGCGTGAACGGATTGCCGTGCATCAGCAGAACCGGCGGTCCCTTGCCGCCATGCACCGTGACGATGCGGGCGCCCGAAGTCTTGATTTCGGTGCGCGTGAAGCCTTCCATCAACATGGGTCCCTCGTGATATCCGCCACGAACGCGGCGCTCGCTCTTCCAACAGCGCCCCCGTGTTGTAGACGCAGGCTTTGCGAATTGAAATCGTGTTATGCTCGCCCAGGGGAGAGACCATGAAACAAGCAGCGCACCTGCTGTTGGCAGCCGTTCTTGCGGCGACCGCGTTTGCTGGCGCCGCGCCGGCGCAAACCTATCCGACCAAGCCGATCAAGGTGATCGTGGGCTTTGCGCCGGGCGGACCGGCCGACGTCATGGCGCGGCTGGTTGCGACAAAAATGCCGGCGATACTCGGCCAGAGCTTCATCGTCGAAAATCGTCCGGGCGCCGGCGGCACGATCGGCGCCAAGGCCGCCGCGGATGCCGACCCCGACGGCTACACGCTCCTGCTCGGCAACACCTCGACGCTCGTGATCTCTCCGGTCGTCTATCAGAACATCGGCTACGACCCGGTGAAAGCTTTTGCGCCGGTCGCCGAGCTCGGCGTCACCGCCAATCTGCTTGCCGTCAATACCTCGTTGCCGGCGAAATCGGTGCTGGAGCTGATCGCGCTGGCGAAAGCCAGTCCAGGCAAGCTTAATTACGCCTCACCCGGCGCCGGCACGCCGCCGCATCTGATCGGCGAATTGTTCAAACAACGCACCGGCATCAATATCGTGCACGTGCCGTACAAGGGGGGCGGGCTTGCCATTCAGGCCGTGATGGGCGGCGAAGTGCAGATGACGTTCGAGAACACCGCGGTGTCGCTGCCGCTTGTTCAAGCCGGCAAGCTGCGTGGCCTCGCCTTCACCAGTGAACGGCGCAATTCGCGTGCGCCCGATATTCCGACCATGATCGAGAGCGGCGTGCCCGGTTTCGTCACGGCGTCTTTCACCGGCATAGTGGCCCCCGCCGGCACGCCGGCCGCAATCGTGAGCCGGCTCAATGTCGCGATCAACGAGTGCCTCAAATCGCCCGACGTTCAGGCCACGCTCACCAAGCTCAGCGTCGAGCCGCACATCGGCTCGCCCGACGAATTCGCAGCGTTCCTCGCCAGAGAACGCGGCATCTGGGTGCCGCTCGTGAAGACGGCAAACGTCAAGGCCGAGTGACGCGTTCGAGCGCCTTACGGCGCGGCGTTTACTCATCGATCGCTTCGCCCGGCCGGATCGGCGTCTCCGGCAGCAGACCCTTGCGCTGGCGTGACAGCGTCTCCTTGCCGTTGGCAATCCAGTCGCCGGCCGCCGCTCGGCGCGCGAAATTCTCCCACTCCTCCCTCCATCCGCCGAGCGTATAGCCGTGCCACGGGCCGCGCACGGCGAGCGCCGGCAATCCCAGTTCCTCCCACAGCGCGCGCGCGTGCTCCATGTGTTGGCGCGTCGGCAGTGCGAGCGGCGGCATGGCACGCTTGCGGGTCGCGTCGATCAGCAGCCCGGAATCGGTTTTGCGCGGCCCATATTGCGCGCCTTGCACGCCGCCGCGATTGGGCGCGATCTGCACGTCCTCGGCCGGATTGGTGCGATAGGCGAGCGACCACATCACCGCGTCGAGCCCCTCGGCCGGATCGATATCCTCGCTCACCGCGATGACGATCTTGCCGCAATTTGATTGCAGCGTGGCTGCCCCGTGCAGGCCGCGCCACACCTCCGATCGCGGCGCCTCGGCGGCGAACTGCAGGAAAATAACCGGCCGCAGGTTGGAAAGCGGCTCGTGCATCACCACCTTGCGCACGCTTTTGACGCCGAGGTGTTGGCGCAGATGCGCAAGGAACAACGGTTCGTAGGCCACTTTCTTGATCACGCTCGACTCGCTCGGCGTGACCTGGCTGATGATCGACGCAAACACCGGCGCGCGCTTGTGCGTGATCGCGGTGACCTGCATCGGCATGTTGTAAGCCTCGAGCGCCACATAACCGTTGCTCTCGCCGAACGGCGCTTCCGGTTCCAGCACCTCCGGATCGATCAAGCCTTCGATCACGATCTCCGAATCCGCCGGCACGTCCAGATCGATGCTGCGGCAGCGTGTCATGCGGATCGGCGCGCCGACCGCGCCCCCCGCAACCGCGATTTCGTCCACGTCCACCGCAAGCTTCTGCGGGCCGGTGAAAACCACGATCGGCGCGCAGCCGATCACGATGGCGATCGGCATCTTCTCCCGTCGCTCGCGGTATTTCAGCCAATGCAGAAAACCGCCTGCACCGGTGGCTTCGCGCGCCACCATGCGCACGGCCAGGCGGTCAGGCGCCTTCAAGGCCGCACGATAGGTGCCCATGTTGCGGATGCCGCTCTCCGGGTCCTTTGTGATGCACAGCGTCGCGGTGAGATAAGGCGCGGAGTCAAAACCGGGCGTCGACACCGGCACCGGCAGCCGTGTCAACCCGCCGTCGGCCTTGCGCAGATCATCGCCGGAGATCACCACCTCCTGGCATGGGGCGGCATTCACCAGCGTGGGCGGAATCGGATTGGCGATCGCGTGCATCCAGGCGTCGCCGATTTCGTCCACGGATTTTCCCATACCCATGGCGTAGATCCGCGGCGACGCCGCGAGCGCGCCGAGCACCACCGGCATCTCATAGCGCCGGCCCTTGGAGTCGACCACGTTGGTGAACAGAAAAGCGCGCCGCTCGTCCTCCGGCATGCCGCCGATGAACTGCCAGCGCACCAGCGGATGCAGTTCGGTATCCTTGTTGATCGGCTTATCAATGCGCACCAGCAGGCCGGCTGCCTCGAGATCGGCGATGTGCTCCTGGAAATCGAGCCGTGGTTTTGCCGAAAGCGGCGCTTTGACCGCACGCGGGCCTGTTGTTTGATCGAGCATCGCGCACCTCGAAATCCGTCCGCCGCGATACTAGCAGATGCATCGAGCCATGCGCGATCTGTTGGCGGTCCTGCCTGAAACAGCTTAGTGTAGCGGGCATGAGTTTTATACTGACCCTGCTCACCGACGAGCTGATCAAGAAATACTATTCCGCGGGATTCTGGCGGGACGACACGATCTATTCGCTTGTGCGCGGTCACGCCGAGCGCACGCCGGCAAGCTTTGCGCTTCGCGATCGGTTCCGGCGCATCACCTATCGCGAACTCGCCGCCGCGGCCGATGCGCTGGCTGCCGATCTTGCAAGCCGCGGTATCGCGCCCGGCCAGCGCGTATCGGTCTGGCTGCCAAGCCGCATGGAAGGCGTCATTGCGCTGCTCGCGTGTTCGCGCAACGGCTACGTGTGCTGCCCGTCGCTGCATCGCGACCACACCGTGGCCGAAGTCATCGCGCTCCTGCAACGCACGCGGTCGGCGGCTTTCATCGGCCAGGAGGGCTTCGGCGCCGACGCGCAGCGCCGCGATATTTTCGCCGAGCTTTCGTCGCTCGCCTTTATGCGGCACGTCTATCGGCTTGCACCTCTTATCTCTTCTCCCGAGCGCGAAGCGCGTGGCGGGGAAGGTCGGCGCGCAGCGCCGGGGTGGGCGGCCCTTTTACCCCCCACCCCCGACTCCTCCCCACCGCTCCGCTCCGCGTCGCGGTGGGAGGGGAAGAACGTCGATGTTGCGCCCAAACAAGACCCCAATCAGATCGTCTATCTCGCCTTTACCTCCGGCACCACTGGCAAGCCCAAGGGCGTGATGCATTCCGATAACACGCTGCTCGCCAACGCGTGCCAGCTCGCCCAGGACTGGAGCATCGGCACGGACTCGGTGGTCTATTCGCTCAGTCCTCTCAGCCACAATCTCGGCTTCGGCGCGCAGGTGATGGCGCTCGCGGTCGGCGGCGAACTCGTCGTCAACGATCTGCCGAAAGGTGCGAGCCTGGTCGATCGCATTCTCGAGACCGGAACAAGTTTCTTGGTCGGTGTCCCGGCGCACGCCAGCGATCTGCTTTCCGAGATGCGCACGCGCGGGCTGAACGGCCTCGGCCGGCTCAAAGGCTTCCGCATTTCCGGCGCCGCCGCGCCTCGCGCGGTCGTGGCCGGACTGCTTGAACGCGGCATCATTCCGCAAAGCGGTTACGGCATGACCGAGACCTGCTCGCACCAGTACACGCTGCCCAACGACGATGCGACGCGTATCGTCGAAACATCCGGTCGTGCCTGCCCGGGCTACGAATTGCGCGTCTTCAAGGCCGATGACCGCGACACGCCTGCCCCCGCAGGCGAAATCGGCCAGATCGGCGGCCGCGGCGCGAGCCTCATGCTCGGCTATTTCGACGATCAGGCCGCGACCGAAGATGCCTTCAACAAGGACGGCTGGTTCATGACCGGCGATCTCGGCTCGCTTGATGCCGACGGATATTTGCGCATCACCGGCCGCCTGAAAGACATCATCATCCGCGGCGGCCACAACATCCATCCTGCGCGCATCGAGGCGCTGGCCATGCGGCATGCCGCAGTCGCGCGCGCCGCGGCCGTCCCGATCGCCGACGCGCGGCTCGGCGAAAAAGTCTGCCTCGCGGTGATGTTCCATTCAGGCAAGCAGGTCGCGCCTGCGGAGCTGCTTGCCCACCTCGATGCCGCCGGTCTTTCCAGATATGACATGCCGGAATATTTCGTCAGCCTCGACGAAATCCCGCTCACACCCAATGGCAAGATTCGCAAGCGCGACATCGTGGATTGGATCGCGAAGGGCCGCGTCAGCCCGGAGCCGGTGCGCTGGCAAGCCAAACAGGCCACAGCCTAGAATGAACCGCCTGGAATGATTTGGGGAGCATGATGCGCGCCGTCGTCGTCCGCGAATTCGGTCCGATCGAAAACGCCAAGCTCGATGAAGTGCCCAAGCCCGCGCCCAAGGCGGGCGAAGTGCTGCTGCAGACGCACGCGACCGCGGTGAACTTCGTCGATCTGATCATGATGAGCGGCAAATACCAGTTCAAACCGGAATTGCCGTTCGTGCCCGGCAAGCTCCCGGCCGGCGTCGTCGCGGCGGTCGGAACGGGCGTGATGAATTTCAAACCCGGCGACCACGCCATTGCCATGGCGGAACAGGGCGGCTTTGCCGAATTCGTCGCCATGCCGGAAGGCCAGTGCGTAAAACTTCCCCCCGCGCTGCCGCTCACCGAGGCCGCCGCCATGGCGTTGATCTACGACACCGCCTATTTCGCGCTGCGCGACCGGGCGCGTATCGCAGCGGGTGAAACCGTTCTGGTGCTCGGCGCGACCGGCGGCGTGGGACTTGCCGCGATCCAGCTCGCCAAGGCCTTCGGCGCAAAAGTGCTCGGCGGCATCTCAAGCGCGGACAAGGCCGACATCGTGCGGGCGGCCGGCGCCGACGCCATCGTTGACCTCGCAGCGCCCGATCTGCACGAGAACCTGCGGGCGCAGGTTTATGCGCACACCGGCAATCGCGGCGCCGACATCATCCTCGACATGCTCGGCGGTGATATTTTCGATGCCGCCATCCGTGCGCTCGCCTGGCGCGGGCGGCTCGTGGTGATCGGCTTTGCCTCGGGTCGCATCCCGACGCTCAAGGCGAATTATCTGCTGCTCAAGAACATCGAGGTCAGCGGCCTGCAGGTGAGCGACTATCGCAAGCGCATGCCGACTGAAATGCAAAATGCCTTCAAGGAGATCTTCGCGCTGCACGCCGGTGGAAAGCTCAAGCCGCTGACGATCAAGCTTTATCCGCTCGATCAGTTCGCGTCCGCCATGCACGACATCGCCGACCGCAAACAGCGCGGCCGCGTGGTGCTGACGATCGGAAAAGACTGAGCGCGGCACACGTCTATTGCCGCGCGCGCTCCGGTGCCGATCCTTGTGCATGCGACGGCGTGGTCAAACCGGACGCTTCAACGATTTCCGTCCAGAGAGTTTGAACTCCGTATTGCACCCGGCTCACTTGATACCCGGCGGCCTGCAACACAGCTCTGCGATAGGCGCCGTGTGTGGAGACGGAATCCAGCACCGCCACGGCGATCACGTAGATGACGAAGACGAATACCAAAATACGCAGCATGGCTCGAACTGGCACTCAACGATCCAACCGCATCTGGATGTCGTGCTGACGTTGCGTGGTTCAAGTTTCCGCCAACGTCAGCGATCCAAAATCTATTTCATGATGAATGTCGGCGCATCTATCATTGGTAATAAAGGCAATTATTTTTTGGCGCTAACTAAAGTTCTACCTCGGAGGACGATGTAGTGCGCGAAAAAATCTTAATCGAAATTAACTTGCGATCACCTGCCACGTTACCGTTTCGCCGCCTTTATAAACGAGCGCGCGTTCGTCGGGCCCGGGAATTTTGATTTCCTCCAGCGGCTGCCAGGATTTTTTCTCGAGCGTGATTGTTTCCGTGTTCGGTGCGAGGCCGTAATGCTTTGGCCCGTTCAGCGACGCGAACGCCTCCAGTCTGTCGAGCGCGTTCTCTTCCTCGAAAATCTTTGTGTAAGTGGCCATTGCAACCGGCGCGTTGAAAATGCCCGGGATGCCGTTGACCGAGAGTTTTTTCGCCACCGGATGAGGGGCCGAATCCGTGCCGAGGAAATAGCACGGCTCGCCCGACGTGGCGGCCTTGCGCAGCGCCTGGCGGTCTTTCTCGGTTTTGATCACCGGCATCACGTACATGTAGGGCTTCAATCCCCAACCCAGCCAGTCGGTGCGCGTGAGCTCCATGTGATAAGGCGTGATCGTCCCGCCGACCTGCGGTGCATGCGCGCGCACGAACTCGACGCCCTCCTTCGACGACAGATGTTCGAGAATGAATTTCAGGCCGGGAAATTCGCGCGTCCATGGTCCGAGATATTTTTCGCAAAACCGCGCCTCGCGGTCGAAAATGTCGACGGTGGCATCGACGTCTTCGCCGTGCATGAGAAAACGCATGCCGAGTTTTTCCATGCGCGCCAGCACCGGCTTGATCTTCCTGTAGTCGGTGACGCCCGCCGCCGAATAGGTGGTGGCGTTGGCGGGATAAAGCTTCACGCCGGTGAACACGCCCGCGCGGAAGCCGCGCTCGACATCGTTCGGGTCGGTGTCGTCGGTGAGATAGCACGTCATCAGCGGCTTGAACGTCGAGCTTTTGGGCAGCGCCGCCATGACGCGCTCGCGATACGCGATCGCGTCGGCCGTCGTGCGCACCGGCGGCGTGAGATTCGGCATCAGGATCGCGCGGCCGAAATGCGCCGCGGTGAACGGCAGAACGGCTTTGAGCATTTCGCCGTCGCGCACATGCAGGTGCCAGTCGTCGGGTTTACGGATGGTGATGCGGTTGGTCATGCGAATGGCTTCATTGGCATCCGGTTATTTCACCTCTCCCCGCAAGCGGGGAGAGGGAAAACAACTATGCGTTCCTCGCGCTCGCGGCGCCGGAGCCGGCGATGCGGCCGAACACCGCGCCGGACATCAATCCGGTGCCGCCCGGATAGTTGAAATAGAAGATGCCGCCGACCAGTTCGCCCGCCGCATAGAGGCCGGGTATCGGGTTCATGTCGCTGTCGATCACCTGGCCGGTGTCGGGATCGATGCGCACGCCGCCGAAGGTAAACGAGACGCCGCAGCCCACTTGATAACCCTCGAACGGTGGATCCTCGATCGTGTTCGCCCAGTTCGATTTGTTGATCGGCAGCCCGACCGTGCAACGGCCGTCCTTGACGTTGGGATTGAACGGCACGTCCTTCTTCACCGCCGCGTTGTACGTCTTGATCTCGTCGAGGAATCCCTGCGGGTCGACGCCTTCGAGCTTGTGCGCGAATTCTTCCAGCGTATTGGCGGATACTTTCGACACCCGCTTGATGCGATATTCGTCGCGCAGCATGGGAATGATCTTCTTGTCGAACACCTGGTAGGCGAAATTGTTCGGCTGGCGCAGCACCACCGCGCCGTACTTGGCGTAAGTGTAGTTGCGGAAATCCGCGCCCTCGTCGACGAAGCGCCGCCCCGTGGCATTGATCATGATCCCCCACGGATAGGAATGCTTCTGAAAATTGTCGCCGACCGAGAGATCGCCGAACTCGGGCGCGTTGTAGTCCCATTGCACCGCGTGCGACCCCGACCAGTTGCCGTAGGACGAGGCCCCGATCGCGAGCGCCATGAGGATGCCGTCGCCGGTGTTGTAGGGCGTGCCGCGCACCTTCGCGAGCTCCCAGCCCGGGCCGAGATAACGCGTGCGCATTTCCGCGTTCGACTCAAAGCCGCCGCAGGCGATCACCACCGACTTGCATTGGATTTCGTCTTGCGCGCCGTTGACCTTCACCTTCACGCCGCGCACGACGTTGCCGTCGTACACCAGCGTATGCGCCCTCACGCCGTAGCGGATTTCGATGCCCTGCTTTTCCGCGAGCTTCAGATGCTGGTCGATCAGGCCCGGCCCGCCGCCGGTGGCCTCGACCGTGAGGCCGCCCCAGAATTTGAACTTGCCGTCGATCAGATAGGCCTGCCGGCCCCAGATCGGATTGAACTTCATGCCCTTGGAATGCAGCCAGCGCATGGCGTCGCGCGAGCGGCCGACCAGGCGGTCGCACAGCTCGCCGTCGGTGCGGTATTGCGTCACCCGGAACATGTCGTCGTAGAACTGGCCGGTGGTGTAGGTGCCGAAGTCGGAACGCGCGATCTCGTCCTTGGTCAGATCCGGCATGATCGCCTTGAGATCGTCGACGCCGTCGTAAACGCATCGGAACGCACCGGCGGTGAAGCGCGAATTGCCGCCCATCAGGTCCTTCGGCGCGCGCTCGATCATCAGCACGCTCGCGCCTTTCTCGCGCGCCGCCAACGCCGCGCAGAATGCGGCATTGCCGGCACCTACGACCACAACGTCCCATTGCTTGCCGGCCACGCGTTTTCTCCCGTTCGTTGCGGCTAAGCTTCTAAACCTTCAAATGGCGCTTGTGCTGTCAAGAGGCGTTAGCCGCGCGCCGGCAGTCGGGAAAGCACGGGCTGCGAAAGTTCAGCGCCTGCACACCGGTGGCCGCGCGGAAGGGATGAAGCCACCGGGTTTCGACGGTTCCCATGTGTTGGGCATGCCGGTGATATAACGCCGCGGCAACTCACGGCAAATAGGTTTTGATCACCGTCCCATCGAGCTCGTAATTCACGCGGCCCGCGCGCCCGAACGGCCTCTCCTCGGCTCTGATCTCGATCGTGACGTTGCCCTTCGGCGATGGGTCCATGCTGCCGCGCCCGATGGTGATGCTGGAAATGGATTTCGGCGGCAGCTTCAAGGTGTCGAGGGTCCTGGCTTCCAGATCGCGAATACGGCCGGCGGTCAGAGCGCTCAGTTCGTCGATCCGGAACGGCACGCTTTTCTCGGTCGACAATGCCGACGTGCCGGAACGGTCATAGCCGTTTTCGCTGAGCGTGAATTGCCGCGAGACGTTCGGCTCCATGTGGTCCTGTGCGGTGATCATCACCTTGTCGTTGAGAAACGTGATCTCGGAATATTGCCGGTCCTTGCCGAAATCCACGCCGAGCTTGACGAATGTCTCGGCCATCGTCGCAGGGTCGTAATAGTCGGTCGGTTTGCGCATACTCTGCGGCAGCATCACCCGTTTCACATGGCCGGAGGTGTCCGCGAGCACCAAGCCGGTCTCCTTGTTCTGCGCCGCGATCTCGATTTTCCAGAGCACGACCGAGGGCCCGATCGGATTGGGCGGCTTGGCGACTTCGATGTCGGTGATCGGGCCGTCCGGCAGGCCGAGCTGCTGTCGGGCCGCGGCGATGATCTTCGGCAGCGCAGTCCAATCGACATCCTCGATGCTGAAGGCCTCGCTGTTCACGGTTCCGAACGCCGCATCCATGTTGAACTTGGCAATCGCGCGCTGCAGCCCATTGAGATTCCAGGTGAACACCTGGCGTGCCTTGAGGCCCGCGGAGACCGGAATGGGCGGGCTGGGATCATCGAGATCGGTTTCGAATCCCATCCACAGCGGGCTGACGCCGACGCGAAGGAGCATGCGATCGGGTCCGAGGATGTAGCGGAAGGCCCGCGCGCCATCCGTCACCAAGTCGGGCTTCTGAAGGATGTTGAGCGTCTTGGCGCGCGAGGTGCCGTCGAGGTTGGCGCCGATGATCGTGCCGCCCACGTTCGCGTAGATCTGCGCCGATTCCTGATCGCTATTCACCGCGATGGTCCAGCGCACGTCTCCGCTCGCGGGCCTCGGCAGCACGAACGTCCGCCGCGCGAGCTCCATGCGCGTGACTTGCGCCTTGTCCGCGAGCCCCGCACGTTCGAGCGCCGCTCGCGCGAGCTTGCCCGCTCCCGAGAAATCGACCCCATCGAGGTCGAACAAATTGGCCTCGAGGTCCGGGTTGATCAGATTGGGCGTGTAGGGCTCCGGCCCGGAACCGCGCTCCCAGTTGAGTGAGGCCATGTGGACGCGCGTGAGCCGCCACTCGTCGACGCGGCTGCGATCGGCGGGATTTTGCGCGCGGATCGTCACCGTGTCAGGCGAGATCAACACGTTGAGCGCGAGCACCTTGCCGCCGATGCGCTCATGCAGCGCGGCGATCGAGTGCTTGATGGCGCCGTCCTCGTCGAACAGGCTCGCCGGTGCGCCGAGATTGCATCCGGCGAGCAGAACGAGACAGGTGATGACCGCAAACAAATGCCGCATGGCGCACAAGCACCGAAACTCAAGGGCGGTTCGGGCACTTTGCATGATGCGTCATCCTATCGCAACGCTACTCACGCTGGTATCCGTATTCATCGACAATGTCCCCTCTTTGCGAATAGACTTGCCGCTGCCTCGCCAACGAGCGCCAAGGAGAACGGCATGGCCCTCACCGACGCCGCCACTGAACCGCGCATGCACTATCGCAATGCGCTGCGTGGCTGGCTCGACGCAGTCCAGCGCATGGGTGAACTCCTGCACGTCAACGGCGCCCATTGGGACGTCGAAATGGGTGCCATTACTCACATGCTGACCGAGAAAAGCGGCGGGACTGCGCCGGCAATTCTGTTCGACGAAATCCCCGGTTACCCCAAAGGCTTCCGCACGCTTTACGGCCACTTCTCCTCGATCCGCCGCGTGGCGCTCACGCTCGGTCTGCCGCTCAAATACGACCGCAAGGTCGACATCGTGCAGCGCTATCACGCACGCATGCAAAATCTGAAGACGCTGCCGCCGCGCTACGTCAACGACGGCCCGATTCTGCAGAACGTGCTCGAAGGCGACAAGGTCGACGTGCTGAAATTTCCCGTGCCGCGCCATCACGAGCTCGACAAGGCGCGCTTCATCGGCACCGGCGACTGCGTGATCACCAAGGATCCCGACGACGGCTGGTTCAACCTCGGTGCCTATCGCGCGCAGGTTTACGATCAGCGTACGGTCGGCTGTCAGATCACCGAGGGCAAGCACGGCCGCATCCATCGCGACAAGTATTTCGAGCGTGGTCAGCCGATGAAGGTGGTGATCCTCTGCGGTCAGGACCCGCTGCTGTTCATGCTGGCGTCGAGTCCGTTGCCCGAGGTGAGCGAGCTCGACATTGCGGGAGGGCTGCGCGGCGAACCGATCGATGTGGTGCGCGGGCCGTACACCGGTTTTCCGATTCCAGCCGAGTGCGAGATCGCGCTCGAAGGCGAGACCGTGCCCGGCGAGGTCAAGCCCGAGGGGCCGTTCGGCGAATGGATGGGCTACTACTCCGACGACACCCAGCCGCGGCCCTATGTGAATGTGAAGACCATCCTCTACCGCAACGACCCGATCCTATGCTGCGCGCCGCAGCATAAGCCGGTTGACGAAACCGGGCTGCTCAAAGGCATCGCGGGCGCAGCCCAGATCTGGCGTGCGCTCGAAGCCTGCGGCGTTCCCGAGGTTCTCGGCGTCTGGAACCACGAGGCCGGTCCCTCGACCCGCTTCACCGTGATCCAGATCAGGCAGCGCTATCCCGGCCACGCGCGGCAGGCCCTGCACATTGCCGCTTCCTGTCAGGGCGGCGCCTATGCCGGCAAATGGACCGTGGTGGTCGACGAAGACATCGACGCCGGCGAATTGGATCAGGTGCTCTGGGCCATGTGCACGCGCTTCGATCCGGTCGGCGATATCGACCTCATCCAGAAAGCCTGGGCCTCCAAGCGCGATCCGCTGTATCTGCCGGGCAACTTCAACAACCGCATCCTGATCGACGCCTGCATCCCCTACGACATGAAGCTCAAAGGCAAGTTCCCGACCGTCGTCGACGTCAGCGGCGATCTGCGCGCAAAATTGCGCGCGAAATTCCCGCACATTTTTCCGCCCATGTGATTCCACGCATATGTGAGATGGTGTCATGAATCGAATGACTCGAATGCATCTAGCTGTAGCTGTTCTCGCGCTTGCTGCAATGTCGCCGAGCATTGCTCGCGCGCAGAGCGTCGAGGAATTCTACAAGGGCAAGACCATCAGCTTGATCGTCGGTTTCTCGGTCGGCGGCGGCTACGACCTCTATGCGCGCCATCTCGCCCGCTTCATGGGCGATCATATCCCCGGCAAGCCGACCATCGTGACGCAAAACATGGCGGGCGCCGGCAGCCTGCGCGCGGCGAACTTTCTCTATTCGGCGGCTCCCAAGGACGGCACCGCCATCGGCACGTTCTCCCGCACCACCGGCATCAATCCGCTGCTTGAGAGCGGCCTCACCTATGACGGAACCAAGTTTGCCTGGCTCGGCAGCGTGACCAACGATGTCAGCACCTGCGTCACCTGGAATACTTCGGCGGTGAAGACCTGGAACGATTTCCTGCAGAAGCCGGTGACCCTCGGCGGGCAGGGCGCGAGCTCGGAACCGGATATCTTTGCCAACCTGTACAAGAACGTGTTCGGCGCCAAGATCAAACTGGTTTCCGGTTATCCCGGCACCAACGAGATCACGCTTGCCATGGAGCGCGGCGAAGTCGAGGGCCTCTGCGGCTTGTCCTGGAGCACGCTCAAGACGCGGCATGCGCAATGGCTGAAGGAAAAGAAGATCAACATCCTCGTGCAGGCGGCCCTCAAGAAGGAACCGGAGATGGGTGACGTGCCGCTCGTCGTGGACCTCACCAAGGACACCGAAAAGCTGCAGATCCTGAAACTTTTTCTGACCGCGCAGGAAATGGCGCGCCCGTTCGCGGCGCCGCCCGGCATCCCGGAAGACCGCAAGGCCGCGTTGATCGCGGCGTTTGACGCCACCATGAAGGACCCTCAGTTTCTTGCCGAATCGGCCAAGCTCAACATCGAGGTCAATCCCGTCGGCGGCAAAGCGATCGACAAGCTGCTCGCCGAGCTTTACGCCACGCCCAAGGACGTGATCCAGAAGGCGAGCCAGGCGAGTCAGACCAGCACGAAGTAGAATCCTCGCGCCTCCGATGATCTTTCGCCCACATCCTTCGAGACCAGGCTCCGCCGGGCCCCCCAGGATGACGGCCAATGTCAGCGCCGACACCCTGCGCGGCTCGCGCTGCACGTCCGTCCCTCAGGGCGACGGCGCAAAGGTCCAAGATTCATGGCCTCGCTGATCGGCGCGCGCGTCCCCCGTCTTGAGGACGAGCCGCTGCTGCGCGGGCGCGGACACTTCGTCGACGACATCACGCTGCCGGGTGCGCTGCACGTTGCCTTCGTGCGCAGCCCGCATCCGCATGCGTTGATCCGCGCCGTCGATCGTAAGGCTGCGCTGGCGCTGCCCGGCGTGCACGCGGTGCTCGCGCTCGACGATCTCGCCAAAGTCATGACCAATCGCCGGATGGTGCGTCATTCCAATTCCGGCATGCCGCTCGACAAGGCCTGGCTGTTCGCTCTCGCTGACGGCGAAGTGAGCTACGTCGGCGAGCCGGTCGCGCTGGTCGTCGCCGACAATCGCTACATCGCCGAAGATGCCGCGGCCCTGGTCGCCGTGGGCTACGACGTGCAGCCCTATGTTGCCGATGTGCGCAAGGCCGCGGCCGGGCCGCCTGTCCGCCGCGAGCTTTCCAGCAATGTGATCGCGACCTACAAGATTTCGTTCGGCGACAGTGCTGTTGCTTTCAAGCAGGCCGCGCATGTGTTCAAGGAGGAGCTTTGGCAGCATCGCGGCGGCGCGCATTCGATCGAGACGCGCGGGCTCGTGGCTGAAGTCGGCACTGCCGGCGGCGCAATCACCGTCCATGCTTCCACGCAAAAGGCGCACGATCTCAAACAAACGCTGACATCGCTGCTCGACTTCGACGAAAGCCTTCGCATCGTCTCGCCCGACATCGGCGGCGGCTTCGGCGCCAAGCTTTGCGTCTATTCCGAGGACGTCGCCGTGGTTGCGGCGGCCAAGCTGCTCGGGCGCTCGCTCAAATGGACCGAGGATCGCCGCGAATATTTCACCAACGCGGTGCACGAGCGCGACCAATATTGGACCCTCGAAATCGCCGTCGATGCCGCCGCCAAGGTTCTCGGCATTCGCGGTACGCTGCTGCACGATACCGGCGCCTACACGATTCAGGACCCGAACATCCCGTACAATTCCGCCTCCACCATGAGCGGCCCCTACGCGATTCCCGCCTTCGATGTCGACGTCACCATCGCGATGACCAACAAGACTCCGGTGTCGTCGGTACGCGGCGCCGGCTATCCGCAGGCCGCCTTCGCCATGGAACGGCTGCTCGATTGCGTCGCGCGCGAATTGAAACTCGACCGCGCCGAGGTGCGCCGCCGCAACCTCATCCCGGCTGACAAGATGCCCTACAAGAAGCCGCTCAAGGCGCGCTCGGGCGTGACCATCGAATACGACACCGGCGACTATCCGGCCTGCCAGGCCGATGTGCTCAAAGCCGCGGGCTGGGATGAATTTCCCGGACGGCAAGCGGACGCACGCAGGACAGGCCGTTACCTGGGCATCGGCCTCGCGCATGGCGTGAAGGGCACGGGCCGTGGACCTTTCGAGTCCGGCCTCGTGCGCGTCTCGCGTACCGGGCGGGTGACCGTGTTTACCGGTGCCGCCGCGCTGGGGCAGGGTCTGCAAACGGCGCTCGCTCAGGTTTGCGCGAGCGAACTCGGTTTGAAGGCCGAGGATGTGCAAGTGGTCGCCGGCGACACCGCCGGCGTCTCGCTCGGCCTTGGCGCCTTCGCCAGCCGCCAGACCGTCACCGCCGGATCGTCGGTGCTGCTCGCGACCAAAGCGGTGGCCGGTAAAGCGCGCAAAGTCGCGAGTCATATCTTGGAGGCAGACGAAGGCGATCTCGAATTCGCCGACGGCGAAGTGCGTGTCGCCGGCGCCCCGAAGCTTTCCGTGAAACTGTCCGAGATCGCGCGCGTCCTGCAGGGCGCCCCCGGCTATGGCTTCCCGCCCGGTGTCGATCCCGGCCTGGAAGCGAACGTCAATCATCGAACCGACGCGCTGTCTTACGCCAACGGTTGCCACGTCGCCGAAGTGGAGGTCGACGTGGAAACCGGCAGCGTCAAAATCCTGCGCTACGTCGCGCTGCAGGATTCCGGCGTGCTGATCAACCCCATGATGGTGGACGGCCAGGTCCACGGCGGCGTCACCCATGGCATCGGCAACGCGCTGCTCGAATGGATGGGATATGACGACGCCGGCCAGCCGGTCACCACGACCTACGCGGACTATCTGCTGCCGACGGCGACCGACGTGCCGATGATTCACACCATGTACAAGCAGACGCCGTCGCCGTTGAATCCGCTCGGCGTCAAGGGCGTCGGCGAGTCCGGCACGATTCCGACCGCGGCCGCGATCATCTCCGCCATCGAGAACGCGCTGGAGCCGTTCGGCGTGCACATCCGGCAGACGCCGATCCGGCCGGAACAACTGCTCGCGCTGATCCGCGCCGGCAAATCGGCCTGACCGCACGCTTTAATGCGCCAGCAGCACCGGCAATGAGGCATTGGCCAGGATGTGCCGCGTCGTGCCGCCGAAAATCATTTGCCGCAACCGGCTCTGCGTATAGGCCCCCTTGATGAGGAGATCGCATCCGAGCGACTCCGCCGTGGCCAGCACCGCTTCGCCGGTATTGCGGTTGCCGAGCTCGACGGTCATCGCCTTTGCGTTGACCTTGTTGCGCTGCAGATAACGCAGCATCTGATCGGCCGACGGCCCGGGCACTTCGTTTCCGCCCGCCACCGTCAACACCGTGACGCGCTCGGCGTCCTGCAGCAGCGGCATGGCCAACGCCGTCGCCCGCGCCTGTTCGGTGCTGCGGTTCCAGGCGATCAGCACGTTGGTTGCGATTTTCTGCAGGGCCTTGGGTGGCGCAATCAGGATCGGCCGGCCGCTTTCGAACAAACCGGATTCGATCGATTTGTTGTGCAGGCCGGTCGTGTTCGCGTCCGGCCGGCTCAGCACGATGACATCGAACACGCGGCCATAGCTGCCGACGAAGCTTTCGCCCTCGGGCGCATCCGCAAGCCACCCGAACGAGAACGCGGGCGCGCCGCCGTTTGCGCGCGGCACCCGGTTTTCCTGCATGAACGCTTCGAACAGCTTGCGTGCCTGCGCCGCCTCTTCCTGGCTTTCCTGCTTGAAGGTCTCCAGCGACAGCCCGCCGCCCATGTCGATCGCGGAAAATTCGTTGATGCCGAACTGCAGCGCAAATCCCTCGATGTAGCCGTCGCGCCGCTTTGCCAACAGCAGCGCGGTTTCCAATGCCGATCGCATCGCGGCGTGATTCTCCGTCGGCACCAGGATCGTTTTCATCGCCATGACTGCCTCCCATCGACGAGTTCGTCTCAAACTCGAACCGACATTCGATCACGTACATCAATCTAATGCGCCGGCGTTGGCGCGAACAGCGGGGCAGGGTGCACTATCGTCGCACCGGTCGTGGCTCAGGCCAATCGAGAACCTCGGCCAGCGCCTTGCCCAGGACCCATTCCTTATCAGCCGTCGACAGGAAATCGAGCCCATGCGCGAACATTTCGAGGCATTCGCGGTACGTCCCCCGAAGCCGGCTTAAATCCGCGCCCCAAAGCATCCGACGCGGGCCGTAGGCATCGTAGATGCGGCGCACAAACGGATGAATGTCGCGAAATGGAAACGGCTCGGTGGAAAAACACGGCGCCGACGACACGTTCACCACCACATTGGGATGCCGCGCGAGCGCTACCAGCTCGCCGATATCGCGGAACGCTTCGGCGCCATGTTTGTCGAGCACGCAGCCCATATGGGGGATCAGCACCTTCAGCCCCGGGTGACGCTCGACCACGGGTTTGAGCTTCCGCACCATGCCGGGCAACAGCGCCATGACCGGGATCCTCGCGCTCTCGCATTTCGCCCAGAACCAGGCGAGCGATCCGTCGTCGAGCCAATCCGAGAACGGCTTGACGTGAAACGACATGCGCACGCCGAGCATGTGCGGAGTTTTGAGCCAACCGTCGAGCTGCGCGGCGGCGTCCGCTGCCTTCGGATTGAAACGCCCCACCACGGCAAATTTTTCCGGATATTTCTTCGCGATCGCGAGCGCGTAATCGTTGCTGTCCCCGGTCCAGGTCGGCGGCACGATCACCGCGCGATCGACGCCTGCGGTCTTCATCTCGGTCAGCATTTCGTCGGGATAAAATCCGTTCGGCTTGTGCGGCGCGCGGGCCTGCGTCTTCGGCCACGGTTTTTCCGGGCTGTCAGCCTCCCAGAGATGAACCTGGACGTCGCTGACGATCATGTTTTTCCTCCCCGCATCGGGATATGCGCCGTTCAAGGACATACGGCGCAGACTTGCAAGCGCGACCGATCGCCTCGACCGACCCTTCGAATTTGGAGGTTTCTCGCGGTCAATTCTGGTGTATAGAACCGGGAAACTGCTACGCCAGCAAGGGAGATGACCATGACCGTTCAACCCAGAATGCCGCTGCAGAAAGTGCGGGCGTCGATGATGAATGCCATTCACGATCTGCCGCTCTTGGTCGCACGCGACGAAGGTTTCTTCAGGGACGAAGGGCTGGACGTGGAGATCCTCACCACGCCGGGCACCGGACAGCACGGCTCGGACCATCAGGCTTTGCGCGACAACGTGTTCAAGCGCACCATGGAGTCGCTCTATGAGCAGGGCCAGTGCGACCAGTTCCGCATGTGCGAATGGGGCATCATGAAGCGCGCGGTGGAGTCCAATGTGGAGGATGGCCACCGCAAGGCCAAGATCGTCGCGCTCGGCTCCGCCATGTCGACCTTCGCCATCGTCACCGATCCGAAACACGGCATCTACGAGCCCGAGCAGTTGAAGGATCAGCCGATCGCGGTCAGCCCGTACAACGGCTCGCACTTCACCATGCTCAAGATGATGGAAGGCTTCGTCGGGCGCGAGCACGTCAAATGGACCAACGCCGGCACCCACAAGGAACGCATCGATGCGCTGCGCGAGGGCAAGGTCAAGGCCGTCAGCCTGATGGAGCCCTGGATCAGCGTTGCCGAGCGTGAAGGCGGCCGCGTCCTCATTGAATCCCACTCCACCCGCAGCGAAGCGGCGGGCGATGAACTCGACGGGCCGACGCTTGCCAAGATGTTCCGCGCCGAAGCGCGCGCCGCCGAGGCGATCGACAAGAGTCCGGAAAAATACGCCCACTATCTGATCGACGAGGCCGGCGGCCGCATCAAGCTCAAGGACTTGAAACTTGCGCGCATCCTCAATGCGCCGCCGATGCCCTACACGCGCGAGCGCTTCAACGACAATTACCAATGGACACTCGGCTGGGGCCTGGTGCCGCCCGGCGCCACCTACGAAAACACGGTCGACAACCGCGCCTGGAAATAACCGCGGCGCGGCAAAACATGCCCGCGGAGAGGCCGTTGCGCTCGCCGCCAGTCGGCGCCGTTGTGCTGGCGCTGCTGGCAGCGCTGCTTTACGTCGTCCATTTGGCTGGACTTCACGATGCGAAGGGCAGCGACGCGGCCGGAAACGCATTGACCGATGCGTTCATCGCGATCTTCGGCATTGCGCTCTGGACCGTGCTCGGCTGCCTCATGCTGGTCGCGTTCAAAAACGGCAAGATGCCGACATGGGCGGCCGTCGGCGCGCTCGTGCTGGTGCCGCTTGCGGCTTACGCCTCGTTTGTCTCTTCCGACCTCTATGCCAACCAGCGCGGCTGGGCGTTCATCGTTCCCGCGCTGCTGCCGCCGATGATCGTGATCTATGCGCTTTGGATTCGCTTCCCCGCGCTCGTGGCGACGTTGTCGGAAACGATCGCGAGCGCGATCGCCGGCGGCGCGGTGGTGGCATTGGTAGCGGCCTCGGCCTTGGCGTCGTATCTCGATGCGCTCGCCGCACCGGCGCGGCAGGCGGCGCTGCAGGCCGCCTACGAAAAGATGCACGCCGAGCAGGATCAGGCATACGCCGAGCAACGCGCGCGCGACGAAGCGAAATTTGCCGCGCTCAGTCCCGATTCCTCGCTCCGCGACTATCTCGAATACATGAACGGCAGCGACGCCCGCGCGCGCAAAGCGCTGGCCGACGCGCGCAATGTCAAGAGCCGGCAGGCCGATGCCGTCGCGCTGTTGCAGGAAGAAAAGCGGTTGACCCCATTGAGCGAGCTTTGGCAGCTCGACCTCGAGGTGACGCCCGCGCTATGCGACGCCTATCGTGCCGCATTGCGCAGGACCGCCGCCAAAATCGATCCTTCCTACAGCAATCGTCTCGGCGAAGCGATTGATCTCGAATTCCAGCTGCCGAACCTGAAATGGCTGGTCAGCCAGCATTGCGATCTGCGCGACATCCTGACCGATCTTGCCAGGCGGCTTCGCATCGTCAGGGATTCCTCGCGCATCGATAATCTCGCCGATACGATGGAAGCGCTCGGCACCCAGAACTGAATGACAGTCCGTGCAGGATTGCCGCTGTCATCGCGGCGTCATATTATGTCGATATGTCTAGACGTATGGATATGACATCCGTCGTCGAGGCGCTGACCGCGCTCGCGCAGCCGACGCGCCTCAAGACCTTTCGGCGTCTGCTCAACGCCCACCCGGACCGCATCGCTGCCGGCGCAATCGCGCGCGCTTGCGATGTGCCTCACAACACGATGTCGGCGCATCTCGCTGTGCTCGCCCGCGCCGGACTGATCGTCGCGCGGCGCGAGGGCCGCATGATGTACTACGGCGCAAACCTTGACGGCTTCCGTGCGTTGCTCGGCTTTCTGATGCAGGACTGCTGCGGCGGCCGCAGGGAAATTTGCGCGCCGCTGGTTAGCAAATTGCACAGCACCGCGCCAATGACAAAGCGGGAGAAAGTCCATGTCTAGCAAGCCGACGTCCAGCGAGCCGATGAACGTATTATTTCTTTGCACCGGCAACTCGGCGCGTTCAATCATGGCTGAGGCGATCCTGAACAAGCTCGGAGCCGGAAAATTCTGCGCCTTCAGCGCCGGGAGTGCTCCGAAAGGACGAGTGCTGCCGGAGACGGTGCATCTATTGCAGAGTCTTGGCCATGATACCTCGCGCCTTCGCTCAAAATCGTGGGACGAATTCACCCGGCCGGGTGCGCCGGTGTTCGATTTTGTTTTCACCGTTTGCGACAATGCGGCCCGCGAGACCTGCCCGGTATGGCCGGGCCAGCCGATGACCGCGCACTGGGGAATTCCGGACCCGGCGGAGGCACGCGGAACCCCAGCCGAAATTGCGCTCGCCTTCAAGGAAGCCTATCGCATGTTGCGTCAGCGCATCTCCGTCTTCGCGGCGCTGCCGATTCGCAGCCTCGATCGCCTTAAATTGCAATCCAAGCTCAGGGAAATCGGGCGCATGAGCGATGCAACAGCCAAGACTGCAGAAGCGCATTGATGCCTTCCGTTGCTCGGCGCGCATTTGCCGAATGCCTCGGCACCGCAATGCTGCTCGCGGCCGTCGTCGGCTCCGGCATCATGGCGGAACGGCTTGCTGGCGGGAACGGCGCTATTGCTCTGCTGTGCAACACGTTGCCGACCGGCGCAATTCTCGTCGTGTTGATTCTGGTATTCGGCCCGATCTCAGGCGCGCATTTCAACCCCGCCGTCAGCGTCGCCTTTTCCTTGCGCGGCATGCTGCCATGGCCGACGTCGGCGCTTTACATTGCGGTGCAGATCGCCGGCGCCATCGCCGGAGTATGGGTGGCGCATCTGATGTTTGAGCTGCCGCTCTGGCAGGTGTCGATGACCGCGCGCACCGGCTTTGGCCAATGGCTCGCGGAATTCGTCGCGTGCTTCGGCCTGCTGCTGACGATTTTTGGCTGCGTCTCCCGCTCGCCTGCGGCCGTGCCTTATGCGGTTGGTCTTTATATCACTTCGGCCTATTGGTTCACCGCCTCGACCTCGTTTGCAAATCCGGCCGTGACCATTGCCCGCTCGTTCAGTAATACATTCGCCGGCATCGCGCCGGCGGGCGCGCCAGCATTCATCGTGGCGCAGCTGTTGGGAATGCTCGCGGCCGTCGCGACCGCCCGCTGGCTTTGGCGCACCTGAATTCTGGGGATAGCCGGGACATTGCCCAACTGTCGGCCAAGCGCTCTTTTGCGTATTCTCGGCAGTGATGCGCAAACGGGGCCGCCGTCTTGAACACACTTGATACCGACATTCTCATCCTCGGTGCGGGCGGCGCCGGCCTTTTCGCCGCCTTGCACGCCAAGCGCGCGCGCCCCGAGCTCGATGTCACCATCGCGGTCAAGGGCTTGCTCGGCAAATGCGGCTGCACCCGCATGGTGCAGGGCGGCTACAACGTGGCGCTTGCGCCCGGCGACTCGGTCGAGCGCCATTTCATGGACACCATCGAGGGCGGCGCCTGGCTCAACAACCAGGAGCTCGCCTGGCTCCTGGTTTCGCAGGCGCCTGTGCGCATCCGCGAGCTGGAGAACGACATCGGCTGCTTCTTCGATCGCAACCCCGACGGCACCGTGCATCAGAAGGCTTTTGCCGGGCAGACCTTCGACCGCACCGTGCACAAGGGCGATCTCACCGGCATCGAGATCATCAATCGCCTTGCGGAACAAGTCTGGCGCCGCGAGGTGCGGCGCCTGGAAGATCACCGCGCGCTCGATTTGATTCCGGCGGCGGATGGCTCCGGCCTCGCCGGCGTCTACATGCTCGACATGCGCACCGGCGAGCCGCTGCTCGTTCGCGCGCGCGCGACGCTGCTCGCGACCGGCGGCGGGCCGACCATGTATCTCTATCACACCCCCTCCGGCGACAAATCCTGCGACGGCATGGCCATGGCGCTGCGCGCCGGCCTGCCGTTGCGCGACATCGAAATGGTGCAGTTTCACCCGACCGGCTTGCTCGCCGGCCCCGGCACGCGAATGACCGGCACCGTGCTGGAAGAAGGCCTGCGCGGCTCCGGCGGCCATCTCGTCGACGCGACCGGCGCGCGCTTCATGTTCGAATACGATCAGCGCGGTGAGCGCGCCACCCGCGACATCGTCAGCCGCGCCGTGATGGATCGCATCCGCAAGGGCTACGCATCGCCGAACGGCGGAGTCTGGATCTCCATGGGCCACCTCGGGCCCGACAATGTGCGGCGCGAGTTCAAGGGCATGGTCGAGCGCTGCGCCGATTGCGGCTTCGATCTCGCCGCCGGCCGGGTCGAGGTGATCCCGACCGCGCATTACATGATGGGCGGCGTGATGTTCGGTCCCGACTGCACGACCGTCATGCGCGGGCTCTATGCGGCGGGCGAGGATACCGGCGGCGTGCATGGCGCGAACCGCCTCGGCGGCAACGGCGTCGCCAATTCGACCGTGTTCGGCGGCATCGCCGGCGATGCCATGGCGGCGCCGCTGCGCCAGTCCGGCCGGCTTCCCGATCCTTCGCCCGTCGCGCTGGAAGCTGCCCGCGCCCGCGCTTTCGAGCCGCTCGGCCGGCGCACCGGCGATCTTGAAGCCGTCCGCCGCAAGCTCTATCAGGTGATGTGGGACGACGTCGGCGTGTTGCGCACGGCGCAGACGCTCTCCCGCGCGCGCCAGACGCTCGAAGCGCTCTCCGCCGCGATCGCCTCCATGGGCGCCGGCCACGCCGAGCCGCGTTACAATCTGACCTGGATGGATCGGTTGAACCTGGAAAATCTGATTCTGGTCAGCCGCGCGATCTGCGTTGCGGCGGAAGCGCGCAACGACTCGCGCGGCGCGCATTTCCGCGAGGATCATCCGCAGCCGTCGGACCTCTCGACTTCGCGCTATACGGTGGTGCGCGCCAAGGACAAGGATTTCGTCGTCACCACCGCACCGGTGGATTTCAGCCGCGTGCGGCCGGGCGAGACATTGCTCCCGCGTGCCGCGGAGTAGAGGATTTCAAACCGCATTGATCTCGGCGAGCAGCGCATCCGAAATGCCGAGCCCTTCGCTCGCCGCTTTCTTCCGTGCCGCGAGCCGCCGTGCACCCGGCAAACGCGCGCCCTCCTGCCGCTCGATCGATTGGGCCAGCAATGCAAATCGCGCGACTGCGTTACCGCCGAAGGCGGACGGATCGAACGCCACGATGAGCTGCCCGGTGCCCGGCGGTGGGCCCTTGGCATCGAGGTAGGACGACGCTTCGGCGGCGAAATTCGCGCCCGTTAATCCCGCGGCCAACAGTTCGACCATGAGCGCGAGCGCCGTGCCTTTGGCTTCCCCCGCCGGCACCATCGTGCCGCGCAACGCCGCGTCAGGATCGCTGGTAGGTTGCCCCCCTTCGTCGAGCGCCCAGCCCGGTGGAATTTTTTCGCCGCGCTGCTTGGCCGTGACGATATTGCCGCGCGCGACCTTCGACAGCGAGAGATCGATCACCAGCGGCGCGCGGCCATTGAGCGGGCAGGCGAATGCAATCGGGTTCGTGCCGAATACCGCTTTCGAGCCGCCCCACGGCGCCATGGCGGATGGCGTATTGGAGAGCATCAATGCGACGAGCCCGCTCTCCGCCAGCCGCTCGACGGTGAACCCGGCCGCACCGCAATGATGCGAGCGCCGGATCGCCGCCGCCGCCACGCCCTGGCTCCGTGCGGCCTCCGGCAAGGCCGTGACCGCCAGATCGAGCGCCGGAAAGGCAAAACCATTGGCGGCATCGATGCCGAGCAGGCTCGCACGCGCTCGCGTCAGCACGGGCTTTGCAAACCCGTCGACCTTTCCAACCTTGGTCTGCGCCGCATAGCTCGGGACGCGTGTAAGCCCGTGCCCTTTCAATCCGTCCGCTTCTGCGGCAACCAGCGCCCGCGCCACGCTCGCCGCGTTATCGGCGCCGGTGCGCGCGCGCAACAACGTCCGAGAAACCAATTCTTCCGCGTCGGCGAGTGTCAGCAACGGCATTCGCTCAAATCCCCGATCGCGATGACGTTGAACCCATGATCATTGCGCGCACGTACCTTGCTCGATTACGGCATTTGTATCGCTTGACGGACCGCAGCATTCCACCTTTAGTCTCAACGCCAGATCAAGGGGAGAGAAATCATGCATGCGTCGCGTCGTCTGATCCTCGGCCTCATCGCCGGCGCCTTCCTTTTGCCGGCCGCTCCCGCGCAGACGCAAACCAAGACCGTTCATCTCGCCAAGCAATTTGGCATTTCCTACCTGCCGCTGACCATCATGGAAGCGAAGGGCCTGCTCGAAGCGCACGGCAAGAAGCTCGGGCTCGATCTCAAGACCGAATGGGTTCAGTTCACCGGCGGCCCGCCGATGAACGAAGCCATCATTTCCGGCAATCTCGACTTTGCCTCCGGCGGCGTCGGTCCGCTGCTCACCATCTGGGGCAAGACGCGCACGAGCCTCGGCGTCAAAGGCGTGGCCGCGCTCAATTCCATGCCGCTCTATCTCAACACCATCAATCCCAATGTGAAGACGATCAAGGATTTCACCGACAAGGACCGCATCGCGCTTCCCGCCGTGAAAGTCTCGATCCAGGCCATCACGCTGCAGATGGCGGCGGAAAAGGCATTCGGCCCCGGCCAGCAGAACAAACTCGACGCCATCACCGCCTCGCTCGGCCACCCCGACGGACTTGCCGCCATGATGAGCGGCAAGTCCGAGATCACCGCGCATTTCACCTCGGCGCCTTTCATGTATCAGGAGCTGGAGGACAGCCGCGTTCATAAGGTGCTCGACAGCTACGATGTGCTCGGCGGACCGCACACGTTCAACGTGGTCTGGGCGACCACCAAGTTCCACGACGAAAATCCGAAAATCATCGAAGCCTTCATCGCCGCCCTCGACGATGCGATGAAGCAGATCGCCGCCAATCCGTCCGAAGCCGCCGCGATCTGGGTCAAGGCTGAAAATTCCAAGCTCACCCCCGCCTATATCGAGAAGCTGATCCGCCTGCCCGAGAACGAGTGGACGATGGTGCCGAAAAAGATCATGGTCTACGCGGAATTCATGAGTCGCACCGGGACGCTTTCAGCCAAGCCGGGGTCGTGGCGCGACATGTTCTTCGCCGACACCCACAAACTGCCGGGCAGTTGATGGCGCTATCGCAGGACCTGTTGCATGTCGAGGTATGGCGCGGGGCCGCGGAGGGCAGCTTCCAGTCCTTCGACGTGCCGCGGCGCGAGCACCAGACCGTGCTCGACGTGGTCACCGAAATCCAGCGCGAGCAGGATGCGACGCTGGCCTACCGCTTCGCCTGCCGCGTCGGCATGTGCGGCTCCTGCGCCATGGTGGTCAACGGCCGCCCGCGCTGGACCTGCCGCACGCGCGTGAGCGAGGCGGTCGGCCGCAAGGGGCGCCTCAGGCTCGAGCCGCTGAAAAATTTCACCGTGGTGAAGGATCTCGCGGTCGAGATGACGGGCTTCTTCGACAAGTGGCGCGACGCCAAAGGTCATTTCGAGCCGCGCAAGGCCTGGCAGGACGTGTCCCAGCGCGACTTCGCGGTTGTGCCGCCCGCTAGTCCCGAACGGCAGGCGGCCGATGCCGGCATCGAATGCATCGGCTGCGGCGTGTGCTACTCGGCCTGCGACGTGGTGGCGTGGGACAAGACGTATCTCGGGCCCGCCGCCCTCAATCGCGCCTGGACGCTTGTGAACGACGTGCGCGACAACGCGCGCGCCGCCCGCCTGCATGCCGTCTCCGGCAGCACTGGCTGCCATGCCTGCCACAGCCACATGAACTGCACGGAGTTCTGCCCCAAGGCGATCTCTCCGACGTATTCGATCGCCGGCCTCAAGCGCGCGATGCTGTCGCGCGCGCTGGGACGGCGATCATGACCGCGGTGCTCTTCGCCGCCCAACGCATCTCCGCCCTGGCGCTGGCGTTTGCGGTCTGCGTGCATCTGACGACCATCCTCTACGCCGTGCGCGCCGGGCTCACGGCAGGCGCCATCCTCGAGCGCACGCGCGAGAACGTCTGGTTCCTCGCCTTCTACGCGGTCTTCGTGCTGGCGATCGCGATTCATGCCCCCATCGGTCTGCGCAACATCGTTCGCGAATGGACCATGTGGCGCGGGCGCAGCCTTGACGTAGCGCTTGCCTTGTTTGCGATCGTGCTCTTGCTGCTTGGGATGCGCGCGGCGCTTGCGGTCTATCTTCCGATTTTCCGCGAGCCGTCATGATCCAAAGAACTCACATCAAGCCTGGATATCTCGCCGCGCTGTTGCACCGGCTCGCCGGAATTGCGCTTGCGGTGTTTCTGCCGATCCATTTTCTCGCGCTCGCAAGCGCGCTCAACGGCGCCGACGCGCTCGACGAGTTTCTCAATGTCGTGAACACGCCGATTTTGAAAATCGCCGAGTGCGGAATCGTGGTCGCGCTTGCACTGCATTTATCGCTCGGTCTGCGCGTGCTTGCGATCGAGTTCATCCCCGCCCGCGAGCCGACTCGGATCGCGGTCACGCTCTGCCTCGCCGTGGCGATCGCGGTCGGGCTGATGTTCATGCTCAATGTCGGCTGACTTCATCGCCGCGTTCCCCTCCCTCCAGACGCTGGCCGCGCTCTGGCTCGGCGCATTTCTGGGTGGCTTGGCGGCCGGCGGCGCCGGCTTTGCCTTCGGCATCGTCGGCTCGGCGATCTGGCTGCATGCCATTACTCCGCTGCATACCACCATCCTGATCGTGTCCGGCGGCACGTTGATTCAGATCGGCACGATTTGGCCGCTGCGCTATGACATCAAGCTGCGCCGCCTGGCGCCCTTCGCGCTCGCCGGCCTGCTCGGCGTTCCGGTCGGCGTCGCCCTGCTCGTGCACGTCGACGCCCACGCTCTCAAATTCGCGCTCGGAATTTTCATTGCGTTCTACGGTGTCTATGCCCTCGCAACTCCGCGCCTGCCGCACATCGGCGGCGGCATTGTTGCGGACTCGCTGATCGGCTTCGGCGGCGGCGTGCTGGGCGGCATCGGCGGCTACTCCGGCGTGCTGCCCGCGATCTGGTGCCAGCTCCGCGGCTGGTCGAAGCAAGTCTCCCGCGGCATCTATCAGCCCTTCATCCTCATGGCGCATGTTACCACCATGGCGCTGATCGGCGTGGTGGCGCTCGACCGCGCCGGCGTTGTATTGTTTCTGCTGGCGGTGCCGATGCTGGTGTTGGGCGCCTTCATTGGCTGGCGGATTTATGGACGGCTCGACGAGCATCGCTTCCGCCAGGCCTTCGCCGTACTGCTGGTCGTATCCGGCGTGATTCTTGTTCTGTAGGAATTTCTAATGCAGCTCGATCCCAAGGAAGTCGAGGAAGTCGCCAAGACGCTTTATATCCGGGCGCTGAAGCTCCTGCCGCGCGACATCAAGCAGGGCTTCGAGCGGCTGATGAAGAGCGAAACCGATGCCACCGGCCGCACCATCCTGGGCACCATGGTGGAGAATATCGCGGTCGCCGAACGCACCAACAACATTCTCTGCCAGGATACCGGCATCCCGATCTACAACGTCACCATCGGCCGCAATGTCGATCTCGACGGCGCTGCCATGAAGGAGGCGATCCGCCGCGGCTGCGCGCGCGCCACCACCGAGCATCCGCTCCGTTCCTCCGTCGTGCATCCGATCACGCGCAAGAACGAACAAACCTCGTGCGGCGCCGGCGTGCCGATCATCAACATCGATTTCGACGGCCGCGACGAAACGGTCGAGATCGAGATGATCCCGAAGGGCTCGGGCTCCGAGAACGGCTCGTTTCTCAAGATGCTGATCCCGGCCGACGGCGCGAAGGCGATCAAGCGCTTCGTCATCGACCGCGTGATCGAATGCGGCGGCCGCGTCTGCCCGCCGACCATCGTGGGCGTCGGCATCGGCGGCACGTCCGATTTGTGCATGCATCTGGCCAAAGTCGCGGCCACCCGCCCGCTCGGCACCACCTGCGCCGATCCCGAAGGCGCCAAGATCGAGGGCGAGCTGTCGCAAGCCGTCAACGAACTCGGCATCGGGCCGCAAGGCTTAGGCGGACGCTCGACCGCATTCCGCGTGCACGTCGAGGTCGCCGCCACCCACATCACCATGAATCCGGTGGCGGTGAACATCCAGTGCCACTCCGCCCGCCGCGCCAACGCGGTGATCACCCCCGGCGGCATCGATTTTAAGTAAGCCATGGCGCAGCACACACTCGAAATGCCGGTGACCGAGGAGCAGGTGCGCAAGCTGCGCGTCGGCGACACCGTGATGCTTGAGCGCACGCTGTTCGGCATCCGCGATGCCACCCTGATGGCCATGTTCGACCGCGGCCGCAAGACCAAGTTTGATCTGCGCGGCCACGCCGTCATCCATACCGCGCCCAACGTCAAGAAGGTTCCGGTGTCGAACGAAAACCCTTGCGGCTACGCTCCACTCTGCATCGGCACCACCACCTCGCAGCGCATGGAGCGCTTCACCCGCCCGCTGATGGAGCGGAACGGCGTGCGCATCATCATCGGCAAGGGCGGCATGGGCGAGGACACGCTCAAAGCCTTCCGCGACATCGGCGGCGCCTACCTTGCGGTCGTCGGCGGCGCCGCCGCGCTGCAGACCACCTGGATTACCGCCGTCGAGGATGTCGACATGGACGACCTGAACCCCGAAAGCCTCTGGCGTTTCGCCATCAGGAATTTCGGCCCGCTCATGGTGGCGATGGATTCCCATGGCGGCTCGCTCTATTCGCGCATCCAGGATGATGCAGCCGCGCGCCGGGCCGCAATTCTCGCCTCGATCGGGGCGGCGGATTGAACGCGCCCGGTCACGTGCTTGTCGCACGCGGGAATTATTTATCGCTGTACGCAATTTGGAGGTTGGTCATGCCGGCGACCCGCGAGATCCGTCACGTCGTGCACTTCAAGGCCAAGCCGCGCGAAATTTACGGCGCGTTGATGAACTCCAGGAAACACGCCGCCTTCACCGGCGCGCCGGCCAAAATCGACGCCAAAGTCGGGGGCAAATTTGCCGCTTGGGGTCCGCATCTGCGCGGCATCAATGTGGAGCTGCAGAAGAACAGACGCATCGTGCAGGCGTGGCGCGCGCAGAACTGGCCGCAGGGACATTACTCGATCGCTGCGTTTGAGCTCAGACCGGCAAAAGGCGGAACCAAACTCGTATTCACGCAAACCGGCATCCCGGCCAAGAACGCGCGCAGCATCAACGGCGGCTGGAAAACCCACTACTGGGATCTGCTCAAAAAAGCCCACGCCAAGAGGGCACGGTAATTGGATAAACGACCGCTTTGCATTATTGTGCACGGGTGAGGCGCGCCGACCACACATCGGCCAGTCCCGAAAAATTCTCCGCAATTCGCTGTTCTTATTGGTTAATCCAGCGGCTCGCAGGCCGCAGCGCGGAGCTTTTGGCAAGCTGGCCCCACAACTCGCACCCAGATCACGGTTAATGCGGTCACAGGCTTGTGAGGTGCGGCGGTCGAGCGCTGGACTTCCGCGGAGTTCATTGTCTTAATGATTACAGTGAGTTTGAGCGACCGGCCAAGGGAGTATGGCGTATGGGAGGGGTCGTTCGGCGCTCACTTGCGCCCGGGCTTGCTGTTGCGAGTGCAGGTGGATGCCTTCGGACGATAGTCAGTGCGTTAGTGCTTGGTTGCGTTGTTGCAGGTCCCGCCTGGGCGGCAAGTCAACGCGACAAGGATGATTGCACCTCCAACGACCCCGACCGCGTGATTGCCGGCTGCACGCGGATCATTCAGGACCGCGGCGAGAACACTAAGAACTACGCCGTCGCCTACAATAACCGCGGCTTTGCCTACAACATCAAGGGCGACTACACCCGCGCCATCGCCGATCTGACCGAAGCGATCCGGCTCGATCCGAAAGACATCGCCGCCTACAACCGCCGCGGCCGTGCCTACGACAACAAAGGCAATACCGAGCGCGCCATCGCCGACTACAGCGAAGCGATCCGGCTCGACGCCAAGGTTGCGGTGACTTTTTATAATCGCGGTCGCGCCTACGAGAGCAAGGACGATACCGAGCACGCCATCTCAGACTACAGCGACGCGATCCGCCTCGATGCGCAATATGCCTCGGCCTACGCCAGTCGCGCGCGCGTCTATGACACCAGAGGCGAGCTCGACAGCGCGATCGCCGATTACAACGAGGCGATCAAGCTCGATCCCAAGGATCTCGAATCGTACACCAATCGCGCCCGCGACTTCGAGGCCAAGGGAAATCTGGTGCGCGCGCTCGCCGACTATAGCGAAGCCATCAAGCTTGGCTCGCGCAGTGCCGCCACCTACAGCCATCGCGGGCATATCTATGAAGGGCGCGGTGAGGTCGATCTTGCCATCAGCGACTACAGCGAAGCCCTCAAGCTCGATCCCATGGACATCGAGACCTATACCAACCGCGCCTTCCTTTATATCGGCAAGAACGAATTCGAGCGCGCCATTGCCGATCTCAATCAGGCGATAAGGCTCGGCCCGCGTCTCGCCGTCGCTTACAACAACCGCGGCTTTGCCTACAACGCCAAGGGTGACTATGACCTCGCCATCCCGGATTTCGACGAAGCGATCCGGCTCAGTCCACGCTCCGCTCCCGCCTACAACAATCGCGGCTTCTCCTACGCCGCCAAGGGCGATTACGATCACGCGCTCAACGACCTGACTCAGGCGATCCAGCTCAATCCGCGTTACACCGCCGCCTATCTGCGCCGCGGCCTCGCCTATTCGGCCAAGGACGACTACGACCGCGCCATCGCCGATTACAGCGAGGCGATCCGGCTCGAGCCCAGGCTGGCTGCCGCTTACTTCAACCGCGGCAACGCCTACCAGACCAAGAAGGACTATGACCGCGCCATCGCCGACCTCGATGCTGCGATCGCGCTCGATCCCAAGGACGTCGTCGCCTACAACAATCGCGGCTTTGCCTACAACGCCAAGGGCGACTACACCCGCGCCATCGCCGACTACACCCAGGCGATCAAGCTCGATTCAACACAGCCGGCATTTTTCGGCAACCGCGCGCGCGCCTATCGCGACAAGGGCGATCTCGAGCGTGCCGTCGCCGACTACACCGAGGTGCTCCGCCTCGACCCCAAGGACGCCAATACCTTTGCCAGCCGCAGCTATCTCTATTTGGTCAAATCCGATTACGACAGCGCCATTGCCGACCTCGACGAGGCGATGCGGCTTGGCCTGAAGACCGCGCCGATCTTTACCAGCCGTGGTTTTGCATATTTGAACCTCAATCAATATGACCTCGCGATCGCCGACTACAGCGAAGTGATCCGGCTCGATCCCAATGCGGCCACCGCCTACAATTATCGCGGCTTCGCCTACGACAACAAACGCGACTACGACCGCGCCATCGCCGATTACAGCGAGGCGATCCGGCTCGATCCCGCCTATGCGGTTGCCTTCAACAATCGGGGATACGCCTACGACAACAAGGGTGACGACGAGCACGCCATCGCCGACTACGACCTGGCGATAACGCTCAATCCGAAATTCACCGCCGCTTATTTCAACCGCGGCAACCTCTATTTCGCCAAGAAAAACTACAGCCGCGCCATCGCCAACTTTGACGAGGCGATCCGGCTCGAGCCCAGGGATGTGCTCGCCTTCAACAAACGCGGCCGCGTCTATGACAGCATGGGCGATTACGACCACGCCATCGCCGATTACAGCGAAGCGATCTGGCTCGATGCCAAGGATGCATCGACCTACTTCAATCGCGCCATGGCCTACGACAACAAGGGCGACGTGGATCGCGCGATTGCCGACTACACCGCGGCGATCCGGCTCAACCCGCAGTCGGCAATCGCCTTCCACCGGCGCGCAAACCTCTATTACGCCAAGCAGGACTACGACGCCGCCATCGCCGACTATGGCGCCGCGATCCGTCTCAATCCCAAGATAGCCGCCGCCTATTTCAACCGCGGCAACGCCTATTTCGCCAAGAAGGAGTACGATCTCGCCATCGCCGACCTCAACGAGGCGATCGCGCTCGATCCCAGCGACGCGGTGGCCTATCACGCGCGCGGCTTTGCCTACCTCAACAAGAACGAGCCCGACCGCGCGCTCGTCGATCTCAAGATGGTGATCAAGCTCAATCCCAAGGACGCCGTCGCCTTCAACAATCGCGGGCTGGTGTATCGCAAGAAGGGCAATTTCGACCGCGTCATCGCCGACCTCGATCAGGCGATCCGCACCGATCCCAAGGACAGCAGCGCCTATAACAAACGCGGCCGTGCCTATGACTACAAGGGCGACTACGACCGCGCGATCGCCAACTACAGCGAGGCCATCCGCATCAATGCCGATTACGCCGTCGCCTTCAACAACCGCGGCTTTTCCTACAACAACAAGGGCGACTACGACCGCGCCATTGCCGACTACAGCGAGGCGATCCGGATCGATCCCAATTACGCCATCGCCTACAACAATCGCGGCTTTAGCTACGACAACAAGGGCGACTACGACCGCGCGATTGCCGATTACAGCGAGGCGATCCAGCGCGATCCCAAATTTGCCGCGGCCTATGTCAATCGCGGCAACACTTACGCCACCAAGAAGAACTACGAGCGCGCCATCGCCGATTATCGCCAGGCGCTCGCCCTCAACCCGAGCATGCTGGACGCGCAGGACAATCTGGCGGCGCTCGGCGTGCGCCCCTGGTCTGATTGACCCGCTCTCAAGTCACGTAGCGGGTGAAATCCGCCGTCGTTGCCCGTGCCCGCCAGTCGGTGACCACGTTGACGAGCGCGGGCTGACCTTTTGACACCGCCGCCATCGCGCGTTCGAGCGCCGGCCGGATGCCGTCGGGTTTCTCGACCAGTTCGCCGTAGCCGCCCAGCGCCGCCGCCATTTGATCGAAGCGCGTGTAGCCGAGATCGCGTCCCGGCCGCTCCTTTTGCGGATCGCCGGTCCAGCCGCCGTTGAGACTGATCACGGTGAGGATCGCGAGCTTGTGCCGCACCGCGGTGTCGAACTCCATGGCGTTCATGCCGAACGAGCCGTCGCCGTGCAGCACGATCACCTGCTTGTCCGGGCAGGCCACCTTGGCTCCGATCCCGAACGGCATGCCGACGCCCATGGTGCCGAAGGCGCCGGAGTTCAGCCGGTGCCGTGCGACGTAGGTGGGGATCGCCTGCCGGCCGTAGTTGAGGATTTCCTGCCCGTCGACGCAGAGGATCGCATCGCGGTCCATGAAGTCGCGGATTTCCTTGCACAGCCGCAGCGGATGGATCGGCGTCGCGCTCGTTGACAGGATTTCCTCCTGCTCCTGCGTCTTGCTGGAGTTGCGGCCGCGCAAGCGGTCGCGCCAGGAGCGAAACGTGTCGGGCGTGATCTTCCCCCTCAGCGCCTGCGTGAGCTGCGCGAGCGCGAGCTTCGCATCCGCGACTACACCCACGTCGAGCCGCCGGCTGCTGGTTGCGATCTCCTCCGGATCGACGTCGATACGGATGATCTTGGCATTGGCGTTGAACCGCGGCGGCGCCGCATGGCCGATGACGTAATTCATGCGCGTGCCGATGATCAGGATCAGATCGGACTCGCGAAACGCGGTCGAACGCGCGGTGAGATAGCAGAATTCGTGATCCTCCGGCACGACGCCGCGTCCCTGCGGCGTGGTGTAGAAGGGAATTCCGCTCGCCTCCACGAAGGCTTGCAGCTCGTTTTCAGCCTCCGACCACAGAATGCCGCTGCCCGAAATGATCACCGGTTGGTCGCAGGCGGACAGCAGATCGACGATCGCCTTGACGTCGGCCGTGCTCGCCATCGGCCGATGGCGCTTGGCCGGATCCCAGGAGTCGGGCCATTCGATCTTCGCCTCGTCGACCTCGCCATAGAGAATATCGCCGGGCAGATCGAGATAGACCGGCCCCGGCCGGCCGCTCATGGCTTGCCGGATGGCGATGTTGATGAGCTCAGGAATCCGGTGCGGGTCATAGACGCGCTCCGACCATTTGGTGCAGGGCGCCATCATCTTCAGCTGATCGATGTCCTGGAACGTGCCGCGGTGGGAGGCCGAAACAGGTGCCGAGCCGCCGAGCGCCATGATCGGCGTGCAGTCCGCCCACGCATGCGCGATGCCGGTGATCAAGTTGGTCGTGCCCGGCCCCGACGCCGCCATGCACACGCCCGGCCGGTTGCGCAGACGCGCATAGGCGTGCGCCGCCATGGCGGCGGCCTGCTCGTGCCGCACGTCGATGCCGCGCAGGCCAAGCTGCATGGCGGTGGATTCCACCGCCATCATCGGTGCGCCCATGATGTAGAAGAACGTCTCGAGGCCCTGCCGCTTCAAGGCCTGGGCGACGACTTCCGAGCCGATCATGTGGCGCTCCGGGCGATTGGGGAGATGTGGCGGCAGCCGCGAATGGTAACTTAAGGACAGCGCCGGGCAAGCGTGTTATTTTGCCGAAATTCCGAACCGGAACATCAAAGCCGCCGCATCGCATGCAGACAATGGCCGAGATTTTGCGCCGCCATGCGGCCGAACGTCCCGAACAGATCGCCGTGCAGGATTTCTCACGCGCGATGACTTTCGCGCAATGGAACGAACGTGCCTGCCGTCTGGCAAACGCTCTGCTCGGCATGGGGCTGAAGAAGGGTGATCGCTTTGCGGCTCTCGCCTTCAACTGCATCGAATGGATGGAGCTCTATGCCGCCGCCGCCAAAGCCGGCCTGATCGCGGTGCCGATCAATTTCCGGCTGCTCGGCGGCGAAATCCGCTATCTGATCGAGGACAGCGGCACGAAGGTTTTGGTCGTGCAAGCGGACTTGATCGATCGCATCGAGGAGATCCGCACCAGCCTGCCCATTGCCGAAAGAAACTTTGTCGCCTTCGGCGGCGGGGAATCCGTCGGCTACCAATCCTACGAACAACTGATCGCGCACGCCGCGGCGCGCGAGCCGGATGTCGCGATCACGCCGCAGGATATCTGGACCTTCATGTATACCTCCGGCACCACCGGCAGCCCGAAGGGCGCCATGCGCAGCCAGGGCCGCGATTGTCTCCTGCATGCGATGACCGCGAAGACGATGGGCTTCGGCGGCGACGACATCGGGCTCCTGGTCATGCCCATGTGCCACGCCAATTCGCTGTGGTTTTCGTTTCTGTTCGCCTGTTGCGGCGCCACCGCCTTCATCTACAGCCGCAAGAGCTTCGATCCCGAGCACATGCTGCGCACGCTTTCGGAACAGCGGATCAGTTTCACCTCGCTGGTGCCGACCCATTACACGATGATGCTTGGGCTGCCCGAGGCCGTGAAGCGCAAATACGACGTCGACCGCACGGATAAATTGCTCATTTCTTCGGCACCGGCGCGCCGTGACACCAAACTCGCCATCATGGAGCATTTTCGTAATTCCAAACTATTCGAAGGCTACGGCTCGACCGAGGCCGGCTGGGTCACCATGCTTTCGCCACAAGAACAGTTGCATAAGCTCGGCTCGATCGGACGCGAAATGCCCGGGACCGGCCGGATCAGGTTGCTCGACTCAAACGGTTCCGAGGTGCCCGAGGGCGAAGTCGGCGAGCTCTATTTTCACACGCCCTATACGTTCCACGGATATTGGAATATGCCCGATAAGACCGCGCAGGCCTTCCGCGGCGACTATTGTTCGGTCGGCGACATGGCCCGCCGCGACGGCGATGGCTACTACTATCTGGTCGATCGCAAGAGCAACATGATCATCAGCGGCGGTGAAAACGTCTACCCATCCGAAGTGGAAAACATGCTGGGCGGCTTTCCCAAATTGCGCGAGGTTGCCGTTATCGGCGTGCCGCATCAAAAATGGGGCGAGTCGGTCCATGCAGTCATTGTCTTGCGCGATGGCGAGGCAGCGAGCGAGGCCGAGGTGCTGGACTGGTGCAAGGATAAAATCGCGGGCTATAAGCGGCCGCGGTCGGTATCCTTTGTGAAGGAGGAGGAAATCCCACGGACCGCCACGGGCAAGATCCAGCACCGGCTTCTGCGGCAGAGGTATGCCGAGCTTTCCGGCCTGCCGGTCGCCTGAATTGCGGCTTACGTGAATTGCCGAGATGTCACGCGTGTTTCTGTTGCCGGAACATGCGTTCTAGCGATCAGTCGCGCATTGTTCGAGCGAGAGCGGGCGGGCTGATCCGGGGGGACGAATGCGCAGTGTGTTGAGTGCGATAGCGCGTTTTTTTACCGAGAAGATCGGCTGGCACCGGTTTGGGGTGTTCTTCAGCCTGACCATCATCACGGTCGCGGCCTTCGTACTTTACCGCAAGTTGCAGGGCATCCATGTCGACAAGGTGCTCGACGCAATGGCGACCGTGGAATACCGCGATGTGGCGATCGCGGCGCTGTTCGTCGCCGTGGGCTACGGCACGCTCACCTTCTACGACCTGTTCGCGCTGCGCACGATCGGCCGCAAGGACGTGCCTTATCGCGTCGCCGCCCTTGCCGGCTTCACCAGCTATGCGGTCGGCCACAACGTGGGGGCGAGCGTGTTTACCGGCGGCGCGGTGCGTTACCACATTTATTCGTCGTGGGGCTTGAGCGCGGTAGAGGTCGCAAAAATATGTTTCATTGCCGGCCTCACGTTCTGGCTCGGCAATATCACTATACTCGGTCTTGGCATCGCCTATGAGCCGTCGGCCGCCACCGATATCGATCAACTGCCGATGTGGCTCAATCGCGGCATCGGCATCTTCGCGCTGATCGTTCTCGTTTCTTACGTTACGTGGGTCTGGCTCGCGCCGCGCATGATCGGGCGGCTGAATTGGGAAGTGCGCCTGCCGGGCGGACCGCTCACTCTGCTGCAAGTGGTCCTTGGCATCTGCGATATGGGGTCCTGCGCAGCGGCCATGTACATGCTGATGCCGAACGAGCCGTACATGGATTTTGCCGGAATTGGCGTGATCTTCGTGTGCGCCACCTTGCTCGGCTTTCTCAGTCACTCGCCGGGCGGGCTTGGCGTGTTCGACGCCGCGATGCTGGTCGCGCTGTGGGAATTCGACCGCGAGGAATTGCTGGCCGGCCTCCTGCTGTTTCGCCTGCTCTACTACATTACGCCGTTCGTGTTTGCGCTTACGATCCTGGGAAGCCGCGAGCTGGTGCTGGGCGTGACGCGATCGCGGAAGATCGCCGGTAAATAGTCAGGCGCGTTCGCGCCACTCCAATTCGGACGGTCAAACGGACACCCAGCCAGACGAAATAATTTAGGTCCGGAACGGCCGCCGGTCCCTCCGCCGCTCCGCCGCCGGCTGGTAGGCGACGCGCGCGTGATAGTGGCAATATGGCAATCCCATCAAAGGCTTGCCGCCGCAGAAGAAAAACTCCGGCGTGGCCGGGTCGCCGATCGGCCAGCGGCAGGTATTTTCGTTGAGTTCGAGCAAGGTGCGCCGTTGTCCGATCGGGATGATGTTTTCGATCAGCTCCGGCTCGGGTTCCAGATCCGTGTCGTAGGAGAGCGCGAGCGCATTCGCGCCGCGCGAGACCGGACGCGACACGCGCAGCATGTGCGAACGCGGCTTGCGCGGCCGCGGCACGCCCGACGATGGCGACTTTGCCCGTCCCGACAGACCGAGCCGATGCACCTTGCCGATGACCGCGTTGCGGGTGACGCCGCCGAGCTCGGCGGCTATTTGACTCGCCGAGAGTCCGTCAGCCCACAGCTTCTTGAGCATCTCGACGCGCTCGTCAGTCCACGTCATCTATTTTTCCTCTCGCAACATCGGCGCTGCGGCGGCGATTTTGCAGAATCCCTCTCCGACATCGAACAGCTCAACAAGCCATCCGATCTGACACGCTCAACCGATGGGACTTAGACAGTGCGCCCGACGAGATGTCGTAGGCGATGACGCTGAAACTACAATACGGCGAACGAGAGGTGCAAGTCTGCGTAACCTCGCGTCCACATATTCATTCTTGCTCGGCGACACAAATCGTTTCCACAGTCACATCGCTGCAACACCTCCGATAGCGACGTATTCAATCGTAATGCGCAGAAAAAATTCTGTGACTCGTCGAGACGAATGCAAATACGGATAAGAATCTTGAATTCGTCGAAGTTCCACTCGCCAAAAGTAGGGGGCGGAACGCGGTCGAAATCGTGCCGCAACCTGTGTTGACAACAGTTGGCGCGCTAATAAAATGTCAATGGTGCCGCCCAGCGAGGCGGCACATTTCGTTTCCGCAGAGCGCCCGCATTGGGGCGAGCGGCGCCGTGACACCGCATTTGATGCCGACGTATCCGCGTGTAGACCTTGCCTTTGAGCGAGGCGAGGGCGCTTGGCTGATTGCCACCAATGGCGACCGTTATCTCGATTTCACCTCCGGCGTCGCGGTCAACGCGCTCGGCCATGCTCATCCAAAGGTTGTCGAGGCGATCGCCGCCCAAGCCGCGAAGCTGATCCACGTTTCCAACCTTTATCGCATTCCCGAGGGTGAACGGCTGGCCGACCGTCTGTGCGCGGCAAGCTTCGCCGACACCGTCTTTTTCGCCAATTCCGGTGCTGAGGCGATGGAATGCGCCATCAAAATGGCGCGTAAATACCAGTCCGCGAGCGGCCATCCCGAGCGCTACCGGATCGTTACCTTCGAGGGGGCCTTCCATGGCCGCACGCTGGCGACGCTGGCCGCCGGCGGCCAGAAGAAGCACCTCGATGGTTTCGGCCCCGTCGTCGACGGCTTCGATCAGGTGCCATCCACCGATCTGGAAGCCACCAAGCGCGCCATCGGCCCCGCAACCGCGGCAATCCTGATCGAGCCGGTGCAGGGCGAGGGCGGCGTACGGGTCGTGCCGCTGTCGTTCCTGAAGGCGCTGCGGGCCCTGTGCGATCAACATGGCCTGCTGCTCATCTTCGACGAGGTGCAAACCGGTATCGGCCGCACCGGCGATCTTTTTGCCTACGAGCGAACCGGCATCACGCCCGACATCATGGCGCTGGCGAAAGCGCTCGGGGGCGGCTTTCCGTTGGGCGCGTGTCTCGCCACCAGTGAGGCCGCCAAGGGCATGACCGCCGGCACGCACGGCTCGACATTCGGCGGCAATCCGCTTGCCATGGCCGCCGGCAATGCTGTGCTCGACGTCGTGCTCGAGCCCGCCTTCCTCGATCACGTTCGCAAGGTCGCGCTGTTGTTCAAGCAGCGGCTGGCGGAGCTGAAGGACCGGCATGCTTCGGTCATTGCCGAGGTGCGCGGCGAGGGCCTCCTGATCGGGCTCCGTACCACCGTTCCGAACGGCGAAGTGGTCGATGCGCTGCGCGCCGAAAGACTCTTGACCGTTGCCGCCGGCGACAACGTGGTCCGGCTGCTGCCGCCATTGATCGTGAGCGACGCTGAAATCGCCGATGCAATCAAGCGGATTGACCGCGCATGCACGGCGCTGGCGCAGGCGAAATCGGTAAAAAAGGGGCCCGCCGGATGAGCAAATCCAAGCCCCGGCACTTCCTCGATCTGATCGACATTCCGACGACCGAGTTGCGGAAAATCCTCGCCGCCAGTGTGGCGATGAAGAAGCAGCCGCGCGGGGCGGCCGGTTCCGGACCGCTCGCGGGTGCCACCCTTGCCATGATCTTCGACCGGCCCTCCACCCGCACGCGGGTGTCCTTCGACGTCGCCATGCGCCAGCTCGGCGGGGAAAGCATCATGCTGACCGGCCAGGAGATGCAGCTCGGCCGCGGTGAGACCATCGCCGATACGGCGCGCGTGCTGTCGCGTTATGTCGACGCCATCATGATCCGCACCTTGGAGCATCAGCACCTGATCGAGCTTGCAACCTATGCCAGCGTGCCGGTCATCAACGGGCTGACCAAGCGTTCGCACCCCTGCCAGGTGCTGGCCGATGTGCTGACCTTTGAAGAGCATCGCGGCGACATTCGCGGCCGCACGATCGCCTGGACCGGCGATGCCAACAACGTGCTGACCTCCTGGATGCACGCCGCCGAACGCTTCAAGTTCGAACTGCGCGTCGCCACCCCGCGCGCGCTTAAACCCGAGACATGGCTGCTCGATTGGGTGAAGAAATCCGGGGCGAAAATCTCGATCGGCAGCGATCCGAGCGCAGCGGTCTCGGGCGTCGATTGCGTCGTGACCGACACCTGGGTGTCGATGGGCGACAAGGGCGACCGCCGCCGTCACAAGCTGCTTAAGAGCTATCAGGTCAACGCCAAGCTGCTCGCCAAGGCCAAGCCCGACGCGCTGTTCATGCACTGCCTGCCCGCCCATCGCGGCGAAGAGGTGACCGACGAAGTCATGGACGGCCCGCAATCGGTCGTGTTCGACGAGGCCGAAAACCGCCTGCATGCGCAGAAGGGCATCCTGGCGTGGTGCCTTAGGGCTGATGTCGCAAGGAATTAGGCCGGCCTCGCTTTCCGCGCCGGTTGTCTTACATTAGGCTGGCATGAACAAACCCGACATCGCCATCCCCGTACGCGAACCGGCCGCAACGTCCGCCGACGACACCATTTTGCCCTTTCAGGTCGCAACCTTGGAATTGCGCGGCCAGGTGGTCCGGCTGGGACCGCTCGTGGACGAAATCCTGAGCCGCCACGATTATCCGCTGCCGGTGGCAAAACTCGTGGGCGAAGCCATCGTGCTCACGGTGCTGCTCGGTTCGACCCTCAAATTCGAGGGTCGCTTCATTTTGCAGACGCAGACCGACGGACCGGTGCGCATGCTGGTCATCGATTTCCGCAGCCCCGGCAAGGTGCGCGCCTGCGCACGCTTTGACCGGACGCAAGTTGCAGCCGCCATTGCGGCCGGCAAGGCCGATCCCGGCTCGCTGCTCGGTAAGGGCCACCTCGCCATGACCATCGATCAGGGGCCGGACACCAGCCGCTATCAGGGCGTGGTTGCGCTCGACGGCGGCGATCTCGAAGCCGCGGCGCACGAATATTTCCGCCGCTCGGAACAGATCCCGACGCGGGTGCGCTTGGCGGTGGCGGAGGAACTGTCCGCCGGCGCCCAACATCGCTGGCGGGCGGGTGGCATGCTGCTGCAATTTCTTCCGCTTGCACCCGAACGCGCGCGCCAGGCCGATCTCGACCCCGGCGATGCGCCTCCCGGCACCGCGCCGCATGTGGTGCCCGAGGATGAGGCCTGGGCGGAAGGCCGCGCGCTGATGAATACGGTCGAGGATCTCGAACTGATCGATCCCACGCTGTCGAGCGAGCGGCTGGTCTACCGGCTGTTTCATGAACATGGCGTGCGCGTATTCCGCTACCGCGATTTGCGGGCCGAATGCTCGTGCTCGCGCGCGGGCGTTGAAACCATGCTGCGGAATTTCTCGCAGGACGACCGTGACCACATGGTCGAGAACGGTGTAATCTCTGTGACTTGCGAGTTCTGCAGCGCGAACTACACCTTCGCGCCCGAGGAAGTGGCCGGCGAACAGGCCAATTAACGCTCGTGTGGTAGGATTTGGACCCACCATGACTCGTCGCGTGATCGGTCTGACACTGATAGCGCTGTTGTCCTGCGGCGTATCCGCCGCGTCCGCCCAAATCTGTCCGGCGCCTTTGGGCGAGGCCAGGCGCCTCGTCCTGGTGACGACCGAAACCATGGATTCCACCCCCGCGATGATGCAGTGGTTTGAACGCGCCTCCGCCCGCGACAAGTGGCGACCCTCTGGCGGCGCAGAGCCTGCATTGGTCGGCCGCGCCGGCATCGCCTGGGCGCCGGCATTCCGCCAATTCGCCCGGCCTGGTGAACCGATCAAGTTCGAAGGCGACAAGCGCACGCCGGCGGGCGTCTATCCGATCGGCGGAACCTTCGGCACCGAACCCTCGACGCGTCCAAGCCACATCAGTGTCACCAACGACACCGTCTGCGTCGATGATCCGGATTCACCCGAGTACAACAAGATCGTTTCGCGCGCGCATGTCGGCCCCAGGGTGCACGCCGAGAACATGAGCAAAGCCCTGCCTATGTATCGCCACGGTTTGCTGATCGACTATCCGACCGATGCCGCCGCCAAGGCCGGCTCGTGCATCTTCATTCATGTCTGGCGGTCACCGACCAAGGGCACCGGCGGGTGTGTTTCCATGCCGGAAGCAAGATTGCTGGCGTTGCAGGATTTCGTCGACGGCGGCAGAGCCGTGGTTGCTATCGTGCCGCGCCATGCGCTCGGCCGGCTCGGCAGCTGTCTGCCGCAGACCATGGCGATGAAGCGCTGAAACCGATGTCAATTGATCGTGGGCTTGGCATGCGCGGAATCGAGCGAGAACGCCGGGATCTCGATGTCGAAACTTTCGCCCGTCTGGGTCACCATGCCGTATGTCCCCAGCATGAAACCGGACGGCGTCGGCAACGGCACGCCGCTGGTGTACTCGAAAGATTCGCCGGGCTTGAGCACCGGCTCTTCGCCGACGACCCCTTCGCCTCGAACTTCCTGCAGCCGGCCATGCGCGTCGGTGATTTTCCAATGCCGGGTTTTGAGTTGCACCGTCTGCGTTCCGCGATTGGTGATCGCGATCGTGTAGGCCCAGAAGAAATAGCCGTTGTCCGGCGAGGAGCGCTCCGCAAGAAATCGCGGCGTGACCGTGACCTCGATATCGCGCGTGACGGCCTGATACATTCAATCCCCTGGCTGCCGGTGCGTCGGCGAGCGGCGCTATCAATAACCTTTGTCCTGGGGCGAGCACAATGAGCGAAAGCTCCGCGCTTGCACTGCCGGACAACGAACGAACCGGCAAGACTGCGGACGTGAGCATGTCCTCGGCCGACGCAAGTCTGGACGTCGCCGGCCTCGATCGCTCGCGCGCCAAGAGGTCGGCGCCGGAACGGTCGATTGCGGCGGCACCGGTAATGTCCGGCAAGCGCGATCTCAGGCTCGATCTGTTCCGCGGCCTCGCGCTCTGGCTGATTTTCCTCGATCACATTCCCAGCAACATCGTGAATTGGGTCACCATACGCAACTACGGCTTCAGCGACGCCACCGAGATATTCATTTTCATCTCCGGCTATACGGCGGCGTTCGTCTACGGCAAATCGATGCGCGAACGCGGGATTGTCATTGCCGGCTCGCGAATTCTGCGCCGCGCGTGGCAGCTCTACGTGGCGCATATCTTTCTATTCGCCATATTCATGGCCGAGATCGCCTACTTCCAGTCGAGCTCCGTCAATCCGGTCTATGCCGAGGAAGTCAACGCGCTCGATTTCATGCAGCGCCCGGACGAGACGATCATCCAGGCGCTGTTGCTCAAGTTCAAACCCTCCTACATGGATATTCTGCCGCTCTATATCGTGCTGATGCTGCTTTTCCCGCCGATTCTCTGGCTGCTGCAGCGCAGCGCGACCGCGGCGTTGGGACTGTCGGTCATTCTCTACGCGTTTAACTGGCATTTCGGGTGGAACCTGAAGTCTTATCCGGCCGGCGAATGGTTCTTTAATCCGCTCGCCTGGCAACTGCTGTTCGTGTTCGGCGCCTGGTGCGCGCTCGGCGGCGCGGAACGGCTGTCCAAAGTCCTGCGATCGCGGGTGACGATGTCGATCGCCATCGCTTACCTGCTGTTCGCTTTTTCCATCGCCATGACGTGGCATTTTCCGCGCCTGCGCATCTTCATTCCGCTTTGGCTCGCCGACTGGATGTATCCGATCGACAAGACCAATCTTGACGTTCTGCGCTTTGCGCATTTTCTTGCGCTCGCGGCGCTGACGGTCAGGTTTCTGCCCAAGACATGGCCCGGATTGGAATCGCGGTTCCTGCGCCCGGCGATTCTGTGCGGTCAGAATTCGCTCGAGGTCTTCTGTCTCGGAATCTTTCTGTCCTTTGCCGGACATTTCGTCATGGTCGAGTTCTTCCACGGCTATGTGATGCAAGTTGTTGTCAGTATCACCGGGGTCCTGATTATGATCGCAGTTGCGGCGCTCATTTCATGGTATAAGTCATCGGAACGTGGATCCGGTCCGCCCAAGCGCGCACCGGATGCCGACCTCGCCGGGGGGCAGGTATGAGGACGGTCGTCGCAGCCATTCTAATGGTGATCGCGGGCGTTTGCGGTGCCGAGGCGCAGCAGATCGACGCCGACACCTGCGCCGTTCCCGGCTACATGTTATTCGGTGATAATTTGCTGCAGCGCGTTTGGGCGGCGGCAAAGGCCAACCACCTCAAGATCGTTGTGTTCGGCACCACCTCGTCGACGCTGGCCGGTTCGGAGACAAGTCCTGATGCCTATCCGGCGCGGCTTGAGGCGACGTTGCGGCGCCTGCTTCCGGGTTTGACGATCGATGTTGTCTCATACGCCAAGCCGCGGCAGACCGCGGAGAGGATGGTGAAGGGATTCGATAAGGTGCTGAAAGAAGAGAAGCCGATATTGGCCATCTGGCAGACCGGCACTTATGATGCGATGCAAGGGGTTGATCCCAAAGAATTTCTTCTGAGCGTCACCGCCGGGGTTGAGAAGTTGAGGGCTGCGGGGGTAGACGTTATTCTCGTAAACATGCAATATAATCCCCGCACAGAGAATATTTTGGCGATCGAAGCCTATTCTGAAAATTTACGGTGGGTCGCCAGGGAACGCCAAGTGCCTTTGTTTGACCGGTTTGCGATAATGCGGAATTGGAATGACTCGGGGGCGATCGATCTCTTCGCTGCCACCAAGGACATTGCCATCGCCAAGCGCGTGCATGAATGCATTGGCCGCGCCCTGGCCTCGCTCATCATCGATGCAGGGCGTCTCGGTGCGGTAGAGGGCAAGACACCGCAATGATGGCATTGATCGAGGACTATCGCTTCTTGACTGTGCTATCGATCGCCGCAATCGCGGGAACGGCGACATTCGTGCCCGCGCACTCGCAGCTACCCGTCAAGACGCTATCGTGCGCCGCGCCCGCCGGCCTTTCGCATTTTGCGCTGCCGCTTAACCGCGTGGCCGGCAGGCTTGCAGCCGGCGAACCCCTTACGATTGTCGCGATCGGTTCATCCTCGACCGCCGGCGCCGGTGCAAGCTCGGTCGCCGCCAATTACCCGAGCCGCCTTGCAGTCGAACTCAAGCAGCGGTTTCCGCTCCGCACGATCAAAGTCATCAATCACGGCGTCGGCGGCACCGAAATGGGCGACATGCTCGCAAAATTCGATCAGGACGTGACGGCGGAAAAGCCCGACCTCGTGCTCTGGCAGCTGGGAACAAATTCGGTACTGCGCGATCGAAACCTGAATGGCGCCGCCGGCAAGATCGACAATGGCTTGAGCAGGATCAAGAAGCTCGGGGCGGACGTGATCCTGGTCAATCCGCAATACGCGCCGAAGGTGCTCGCCAAGAGCGAGACCGAAAATATGGTGCAGATCATTTCGGCTGCGGCGAACCAGGCCAATGTCAATTTGTTCGATCGCTTCGCCGTCATGCGTCACTGGCGCATGGCCGAGAACATACCGTTCAGCGCCTTCCTCTCGCCTGACGGGCTCCACATGAACGACTGGAGCTACGCCTGCGTCGCCAAGCTGTTAGGCGGTGCAATTTTCGATGCGGCGACGCGCCCGGCCATGACCGCGACCGCGCCGACTATGCCCGCCCACTGAGCCGTCAGACCGCCTTCAGCGCCGTCAGAAGGTCTTCCACCACATCATCGGGATGCTCGAGTCCGACCGAGAGCCGTACCAGGCCCTCGGTGACCCCGATCTCCGCCCGCTGCGCCGCGTTGAGTCGCTGGTGCGTCGTGGTCGCCGGATGGGTGATCAGACTTTTCGCATCCCCGAGATTGTTGGAGATGCGCACGAGCTTGAGCGCATCCTGAAAGCGGAATGCCGCGCGCTTCCCGCCCTTGACGTCGAACGCCACCAGGGTCGAGCCGCCGCGCATCTGTTTTGCCGCGATCGCGGCCTGCGGGTGGTCCGGTCGGCCCGGATACATCAGCCGCGTGATCTTGGGATGCTCGGCGAGCGCGACCGCGACGGTGGCGGCGGTGTCGGTTTGCCGTCGCACGCGGACAGGCAATGTCTCCAATCCTTTCAGCATCACCCACGCATTGAAGGGTGACATCGACGGCCCGGTTTGCCGGATCAGCGTATGGATATTGTCGTTGATGAATTTCTCCGAGCCGAGCACCACCCCGCCGAGGCAGCGGCCCTGTCCATCGATGTGCTTGGTGGCGGAATAGACCACGCAGTCGGCGCCGTGCTCTAGCGGGCTTTGCCAGAGCGGCGTCGAGAAAACGTTATCGACCACGACCGTCGCGCCGGCGGCGTGCGCGATCTTGGCCACTGCCGCGATATCGATGATTTCCAGCACGGGGTTGGTCGGCGTCTCGAAAAAGAACGTCTTGGTGTTCGGCCGCACGGCACTCTTCCACTCGTCGAGATTGGTGCCGTTGACCAACGTCGACGAGATGCCGTAGCGCGGCAGGAATTCCTCCACCACATAGCGGCAGGAGCCGAACATCGCCTTCGACGCCACCACATGGTCGCCGGCCTTGAGCTGGCCCAGGAGCGACGCCGTGACCGCGGCCATGCCGGTGGCGAGCGCGCGCGCCGCCTCCGCGCCTTCGAACGCGGCGATCCGCTGTTCGAACATGGTCACGGTCGGATTGGCGAAACGGGAATATTGATAGCCGGGATCCTCGCCCTTGAAGCGTGCCTCGGCCTGGGCGGAATTGTCGTAGACGTAGCCCTGGGTGAGGAACAGCCCCTCCGAGGTCTCACCGAACGGTGAGCGCAGGATTCCGGACTGCACCAGGCGGGTTTCGGGTCGGTATTTGCGGTTCGCGGGCGCGGACATGACGGCTTTCCTTTCGCCAACAAAAAACCCGGCCGAGGGATCAATCCCAAGCCGGGGGTCACGCGTCCCCGGCCTTTTAGCGATTTGTTTTACGTGGCTGCAAGCCGGCCGGCTCAAATGACCACGGGATAATTATATTGATAAGATGGAATGCAAATGGCGTCAATTGCAGGAAGGGCCGATAATGGCCGAGGCAAAAGCACCCCGAGCCGCATGATGAGTGCACGTACACCGCTACGGACATTGAAACCTCCCGCCCACACCGGAGCGTTTCTCGAGGCGACCGGCCCGCTTGCCGACCTCGGCACCAAATCCGGCCTGCTGCCGCGCCAGCACATCAAGGCGCTGATCGCTCACCGCAAGCTGATGCAGGCCGCACCCGATATTGAAGAGTCGCAAATCCAGCCCGCCAGCGTCGATTTAAGGCTGGGCGCGAAGGCCTATCGCGTGCGCGCGAGCTTTCTGCCGGGCCGCTCCAAGACGGTGCAGGACCAGCTCGACGCGCTGAGCTACGACGTGATCGATCTGGAGCACGGCGCAGTCCTGGAAAAGGGCTGCGTCTATGTCGTGGAACTGCTGGAGCATCTCAACCTGCCTGAAAGCATTTCCGCTCTCGCCAACCCCAAGAGCTCGACCGGCCGGCTTGATATCTTCACCCGCCTGATCGCCGACCGCAGCGACGTGTTCGACAGCGTGCACGGCAAATATGAGGGGCCGATCCATGCCGAGATTTCGCCCTGCAGCTTTTCGATCCGGGTGCGCAAGGGCTCGCGGCTCAACCAGATGCGCTTTCGCCGCCGGCACCCATCGCAAAGCGAGAACAAGAAATTCAGCCTCGCCGACCAGGATCTGCTCAAGCTGCACCAGAAACAGCCGTTGGTCGATGACGACATCCAATTGCGCAACGGATTGATTCTCAGCGTCGACCTGCAAGGTTCATCGGGCGGCGACCTTATTGGTTACCGCGCGCAACGCTATAGCGGCGTGGTCGATGTGGACGAAGTCGCGACCTACGATTGGCACGATTTCTGGGAGCCGGTGCGCGTTCGTGCCGACAGGAAATTAGTGCTCGATCCGCATCAATTCTATATCCTTGCTTCGCGCGAGCGCGTGCACATTCCTCCCGATCTGGCGGCCGAGATGGTGCCGATCGATCCCATGATGGGCGAGTTCCGCGTGCACTACGCCGGCTTTTTCGATCCCGGCTTCGGCTATACCAAACAGGGTCATCCCGGCGCGCGCGCCGTGCTCGAAGTGCGCAGCCACGAGGTCCCCTTCGTGCTTGAGCACGGTCAGGCGGTCGGCCGGCTCGACTACGAAAGGCTGACCGAGGTGCCGGATATTCTCTACGGCCAGACCACGACCTCGAACTACCAGGGCCAGGGGCTCAAACTGTCGAAACATTTTCGCGGTTGAACCGGAGTTCCGCCCGCGAACCGACCGAAAATGACGGGTCAGCAGCCACCAGTCGGCGCGTCAAACGAAAAAAACAGACCCGGACTTGCCGCGCGCTTCGCGGCGTGGCCACCGGCGCTCCCTCTTGAACTCTGCTGTGCGGCCGGTTTGCTGTCGATCAGCCTTGGCCCCGATAACAATTGGGACCTGCGGTTTTATCACCTCTACGCGCCGTGGGCCTATCTGCACGGCCGCTATCTCTACGACATCGGCCCCGCACAATATCAGGGCTTCTTCAATCCGACCGCGGATTTACTGTTCTACGCATTGATCTCCTCGCCGCTGAACGGATTTCCGCGCCTCATCGCGTTCATCATGGGCGCCGTCCACGGCATCAATGTCGCGCTCGTCCTTGCCATTGCGCTTCACGTCTTTCGACCGCTGCAGTCCTGGGAACGTTGGACGCTCGGCACCGTCGCCATGGCGATCGGTGCCGCGGGCGCGGGCTTCGTTTCGCTTCTGGGCACGACGACGAACGACCTCATCGATTCGATTTTCGTGCTTGCTGCGTTGCTGGCCATTCTGAAGGCTGCCGCGCCGGCAAACGGCCGCGCTGTCTGGCGGGGCTTTGCATGGGCGGGCTTGCTGGCTGGCCTTGGTGTCGGATTGAAATACACCGCGGTGATCTTTGTTCCCGGCTTGCTGGTCATTACGACGATGGCCGCGCGGCGGCACCGGTCATCGGCGGGCTTCCTTGCATTCGGCATTGCGGGCGTGGTCGGCGTTCTTGGATCGGCCGGCCACCATATGGTCGTGCTCTGGCGGGATTTCCGAAATCCGGTGTTTCCGCTGTTCAACCAATTCTTTCAGTCTCCGTATTACGAGCCCGCGACGCTTTCGCACACGCCGTTCATGCTGCGCAATCTCTGGCAGTTGGCGGCAAATCCATTCTTATGGGCGCAGACCAACGAGAATCTGGTGACCGAATTGCCGTTCCGCGACTGGCGCGGCGCCATGGCCTATCTGGCGATCGCCGCGCTTTGGCTGAAATTTGCCGTCGAACGGATTGCCGGCCAGCGCACGAGCCGCGCCGCCGCGCCGACCCATGACCTCGGTTTCGTTCTCATCTTCGCGGTCGTGTCCTATGTCTGCTGGGCGATCGGCTTCAACATCTACCGCTACGCCGTCACCATCGACATGCTGACCGGAATCATCATCGTCGGCGCCGTGATCTGGCTGTTTGCAGATCCGCGCCTGCGGGCGGGCGCGGCGGTCGCCGTGCTGGCGATAGCGCTCACCACCACCATTCCGATCGAGTGGGGCCGCGGCCCGCATCCGACGGCCGGCGAGGGACCGGTGCCGTTCGGCGATCGCTACATCGATGTCCGCGTTCCGCCCTTGCCCGAGCGCAGCGTCGTGCTGCTCGCCACCTGGGCCCCGGTGTCCTATTTCATCCCCTATGCCGAGCCGACCGCGCAATATCTCGGGATCGAGAACAATTATCTGGAACTGTCGCAGACCAACAAATTCGCCGCCGAGATCAAACGCCTCATGCAGACGCCCGGCCGGCCGAGGTTCATCCTCGCCGTCGGCGATAACGATGCCGATAGGCTCGACGAAATTTTGCAGCGGCTCGGATTGCGCTTAAGCCCGTCGCCCTGCCTGCCCATTCGCTCCAATCTGGAGGAGGCGCCGCTCAGTCTTTGTCCCGTCGCGGACGGCTGATCGCGCGCGGAGGTCGTGCGAGCGCACGGCCGTCCTCCGCGACTCTTGCCGCCGGCATTGCCGCACCGCTATTCTTCCTCGCGTAACGCGGGCGTAGTTCAATGGTAGAACGGCAGCTTCCCAAGCTGCATACGAGGGTTCGATTCCCTTCGCCCGCTCCAGCCTTCTCTGCCCGGCAGCTTCGGCCGGCACGTTGAGCGGCGGCGAAGGGTCAAGTGGAAATTTGAATGCGCCTGCGTGACAAAATCGCCGTCGTGATCGGCGCCGGCCAGAGCCCGGGCGAGGGCATGGGCAACGGCCGCGCCACCTGCCTGCGCTTCGCGCAGGAAGGCGCGAAGGTGCTCGCGGTCGACAATCGCCTCGCCTCCGCCGCGGAAACCGCCGCCATGGTGCGGCAGTCGAAGGGCGAATGCGAACCTTTCGAGGCCGACGTCACCAGGGAGAAGACGCTCGCCGCGGCCATGGCGGAAGCCAAGCGCCGCTGGGGCCGCATCGACGTGCTGCATTACAACGTCGGCGTCAGCATCGTGGGTGGCGATGCGCCGCCGACCGAGATCACCGAGGAGGCCTTCGATCGCATCTGCACCATCAACCTGCGCGGCGCCGTGATGTCGGTCAAGCACGTGCTGCCGATCATGCGCGCGCAGAAATCCGGCGTGATCCTCACCATTTCTTCGCTCGCCGCCTGGGAGCAGTATCCGTACGTCACCTACAAGGCCACCAAGGCCGCGATGATCGCCTTCACCCAGCAGATCGCGATCCAGAACGCCGAATACGGCATCCGCGCCAACGTCATCCTGCCCGGCCTCATGGACACCCCCATGGCGCTCGAGCCGCGCGCGAAGATAAGCGGCAAGCCGCGCGCCGAAGTGGCCGCCATGCGCGACGCCAAGGTGCCGCTGCGCAAGAAGATGGGCACCGCCTGGGATATCGCGAATGCCGCATTGTTCCTGGCCTCGGACGAGGCGAATTTCATCACCGGCGTGGCCTTGCCGGTCGATGGCGGCTCGTTGGTGAAGATCGGCTGAAATTGAATTTGCAGGCAACTATAGTCACATTGCCGTGCCGCCTGATCGGCACTATTTGAGTGACGGATTGCCGCAATGACCATGCCCGACGCCAATACCGTGCAACGCCGCCGTGCGCTGCCACTCGTGCTGGGTACGATCGCGGCGCTCATGATCGCGGCGACGCTGCTGTTGTGGGCGCATTACGGCACCGCGGTCTTTTTCGAGATGATCGAATCCGGCGTTGCAGCCTGTTTCGGATGAGTGGCACATGAACGCACGCACGACCCGTCTGCTGTTGATCCTCGGCGCCTTTACCGCCGGGCTCGTGCTTTTTTCCTCGGTCATTTTGATCGTCGGCGGGCGCAATCCGGTCGCGATGGTGATGCCTTCGGCGGCGATCGGCGGGCCGTTCCATCTTGTCGATCAGGATGCGCATGCGGTGACCGATCAGGACTTTCGCGGCAAGCCGTTGTTGGTGTTCTTCGGTTTCACCCATTGCCCCGATATCTGCCCGACCGCGTTGGCCGAAATGTCGGATATCCTGCGCAAGCTCGGCCCGGATGCCGACAGCATGCGCGCGCTCTTCATCACCGTCGATCCCGAGCGCGATACCCCGGCGGTGCTCAAGGACTATCTGTCGAGCTTCGAGCCGCAAATTCGCGGGCTGACCGGCGAGCCCCGCGATATCGCGTCGGTCGAGAAGGGCTATCGCGTGATCGCCAAGAAGATTCCGCTGAAAGACGGCGAGTACACCATGGATCACACGGCTTACGTCTATCTGATGGATAAGAACGGCAAGTTCGTCTCGACCTTCAATCTCGCCCGCCGCCCCGAGGTCTCCGCGGCCGAGCTGCGGCGATACTTCTGACCCGCACGGACGGCGCGGCGGTTTCCTTCATCAGGCGCGAATTGCGCGCGAGCCCGTGCTCGGTTTTCTCCCACCGGTACGGATCGCGCAGGAGTTGATCCAGCGCGCGCCAGGCCGCAAGCGAGAGCAGCAGCCAGTAGATCGGCATCAGCAGCAAGGTCCAGCCGCAGCCGAGCAGCCGTCGCCTGGCCAGTCCGATCAGCGCCAGCACGGCCGACGCAAGATATCCGCTGAGCAGCGTCGCGCCATGCAGCCAAGTCGATAGCGTGACCGTGCCATGACTGTGGCCGCTCTCGCGCGCGATCTCCCAGAGCAGCGCGGATAAAAACAACGGATGCACCAGCGCCGCAAGCACGCTGCCGCCGACCAAGAGCTGAAACACAATAAAACCCGCCGGCCCCAGCTCACGCATCAGCCTGCGCGGCGCGCGCATGTGCACGAGCCAGGTTTGCAGCCAGCCCTTCATCCAGCTCGTGCGCTGTCTGAGCCAGGGTCGCAACCGCGCCGGCGATTCTTCGTAAGTCGTGGAGTTGATGATTGTCGCGTGATAACCGTGCCGCGCCAGTCGCATGCCGAGATCGGCATCCTCGGTGACGTTGTAGGGGTCCCAGGCGCCGATCCGGCGCAGCAAGTCGGTGCGGAAATGGTTCGACGAGCCGCCAAGCGGCAGCGGCAATTGCCACGCCGCAAGACTCGGCAGGAACACGTCGAACAGCCCTGCATATTCGGCGGTGAACAGGCGGGCGAGCCAGCTGTCGGCGGTGTTGTCGATGGTGAGGCGCGCCTGCACGCAGGCGAGACGGTCGTCGCTGTCTGCGAAGGCGTCGAGGGCGCGGCGCAACTGATCAGGTTCTGGCCGGTCTTCGGCGTCATAGACCACCACGAATGTTCCGCGCGCGGAGGCAAGCGCGGCATTGAGCGCCTTCGGCTTGGTGCGTGGCGCGACCGCCGGCGCGATGATGATCTCGAACGGCGCGGCAAGGCGCATTGTTTCGAGCCGAGCCCGCGTCGCGCGGTCGTCGGGCTCGAGCACAAATTTGATGTCGAGCTTCTCTTTTGGGTAGTCGAGCCGCCGCAGCGCCGCGACCAGGTCCTTGACCGCCGCGGCCTCGCGGTAGAGCGCGACGATGATGGCAGCCGGTCATCGGGGAGGTTTTTCGGTGCGTGCAGCAACCGCCGCGAAATCAACGGGCTCACAAGACGCAACCCCGCCCAGGCGAGGAAGACCGCGCCAAGCGTGAATTCGACGGCAATCCAAAAATTATTTGGCGCCACCAGCAGGACCGGCGCCAGCATCGCGAGCAACAGCGCGGCCGCAAATGTTCGCGGCTTGCGCGTCCCCGCCGACAGGTCCGGCCGTACGGTCCGCAGCGATTGCGACGAGCGTTGTGCCAGCGCCCGCGCGCTATGCCGTGCAACGAATTGTTGCATGCGCTCGGAGGACGTAATGCGGATGCGATCGGCGAGTTCGTGACCGGTTTTCCGCAGTGCGATCAGCGAGCGCGCGGCAAGCAACCGCGGCGCCACGACGAATTCGAGCTTGCCGGCACTATTGAACGGCAAAATCCCGACGGCGGCGGCTTCGATCAGCCGTTCATCCGGCAGCGGACAGGCGTCGCGCGCGATAGCTTCGAGCGGCTCGAACCGCATATCGAGCGAGGCACCGAGCGCCGCGAGATAGGCTTCCTCGCTGATGATGTCGGCCGCAATCAATGCACGGTCGGCGCCGACCCCGACCTCCGCGGCCCGCAACTCGGCCGCCGCGATGATGCCGGGCGGCAGCAGATTGCGGATACAATCGAGTTCGGCGCAGACCGGGAGCATCCGCGCAGGCGCCGCTGGCGGACTGCTCCGATGGGGAGAAAGCCCGCTGTCGATGAGCGCCGAAGCCCACGCACCCTCGCCAGCGGCCCCCGCCGCGTCGATAAATCCGTACGCCACCGCCACTGCCCGGGGTATAGTGATCTCCTTGAAAGTAGGCCACCCCTACGGTTCGTGACCGGCAACCGCTTATGATCTGATCAATGGAAGGTAAGTCCGCTCCTCACCCAATTTCGGACATCGATGAGCAAGTCACTCACGACGTGATGTGCCATTCGCGACATGAAATAGCTCTGTCGAAGCACAGCACCCAATCATTACCCAGTCGTGCGGATGCTGCCGCCGTCGCCTTGAAACTCCAGCCCTTGCTTTCAGCCGTGGACGTGTTCCACAAGTTGCATTAGGCTTTGCGCCGATTGTGAGATTATCGATTGCAAGGATCTGGGGGTCGGCGATGCGTATCGCCTGTCTGGCGTTCGTTCTGCTGGCACTTTGCTGCTCCACGCTGGCGCACGGCCAAGATAAGCCAATCGACAAGCCGATCCTGATGCTCGACACCGGCGGTCACCAAGCGTCTATCAGGAGCATCACCTTCACGCCGGATGGCAACCATCTGATCTCGGCTGGAGATGACAAAGTAGTGCGGGTGTGGGACTGGCGTGCAGGCAAGACGGTGCGCACCATCCGCGGCCAAGTCGGGCCTGGGTCTGAGGGAAGAATCTTAGCCATGGCACTTTCGCCCGATGGCCGTTGGCTGGCGGTGGGCGGGTTTATGCTGGTGCCACAAGAATCCGGCACCGTTATCCGTCTCTACGATTTTGCCAGCGGGACGCTGAAGGCGTTGCTGAGGGGACACCGCAATGTCGTTTTTCAACTGGCCTTCTCTCCCGACAGCAAGCTCCTGATCTCTGGGTCAGGGTTAGGTGATTTCACCGCAATCATCTGGGACGTGGCTACGGCTACAAAGCGACAGCAACTTGTGGGCCACCAAGCTCAAGTTTACGACGTGAGTTTCACGCCCGATGGCGCCCGGGCAGTCACGGCGAGTTTCGATAAGACCTTGCGGTTGTGGGATGTGGCAGACGGCACCCTGATCAAGGAGATGCCGGGCCATAGCGACAAGGTCTCTTCGATGGCCGTGTCACCTAAGGACGGCACCATCGCGAGCGGAGATGTAAGCGGCGAAATCCGCTTTTGGGACAGCGCGACAGGTAAGTCCCGAGGCATCTTTGCCAAACTAGGCGGCTGGGTCGGATCGCTGCGTTTTTCGCCGAACGGAGATCTGTTGTTGGCAACCTGCGGCTACATCGGCTGCGATGATAAGCAACGTATCTTCGATGTTGCCTCCGGCAACGAGCTTATGGTTTATGCCAGGCACGACAATATTGTGATTGCCTCGGCGTTCCCGCCCGACGGGCGAGTGGTGGCGACCGGCGGTGGCGCCAACAACGAAATCCACATCTGGGACCCGCGCACGAGCGAGACCAAGGCCATCCTCAAGGGCGCCGGCCAGGCCGTCTGGGCAGCGGCCTTTTCCAGCGACAGCCGCCAAATCACCTGGGGGCAAACATTAAGGGGGACGCCGGATATCAATAACCGCGGCCCCCTTGAGATGATCCTGCGACTGCCGGATGCGGGCGAGGCAATAGGGGAGCCATCGCGGGTATCAAACGCGCAAGACTTTGTTCGCGCGCAAGCAAGCTTCGGTGCCTTTACGCTTCGGCACCGAGCGGGCGGCGCGTTTGGCCGTGATGACGGAGTCCTGGAAATCCTTAACAATGGCCAAGTACAAGCTCGCATCGCGCGCGATACCACGAATGGTGTTCGGCACCGCTCCTATACGTTCACGCCGGACGGCCAGACGATTATCTCCGGCGGGGCCAACGGCGTGCTCACTGCCTATCAACTTGATGGTAGCAAGATCGGCGACTTCACCGGCCATGTCAGCGAGGTCTGGGCCGTAGCGGTCTCGCCCGACGGCAAATATCTCGTCTCCGGTGCACAAGATCAGACCGTGCGACTGTGGGATGTGAAGACATGCACACTGCTGGTGAGCCTGTTCTACGGCACCGACGGCGAATGGGTGATGTGGACGCCGGAGGGGTTTTATACCAGCTCGAAGAAAGGTGCCGAACGGGTGGGCTGGCAGATCAATCGCGGCGCGGATAAGGCCGCCGACCATTTGACCGGCGATCAGGTGCGCGATGCGTTCTTCCGGCCGGATCTGGTGGCGGCAAAGATCGCCGGTGACCCGGAAGGCAAGGTCAAGGAGGCAGCCACCGAACTCAACATCGCGGATGTGGTCAGCAGCGGCATCGCGCCAGAGGTGACCATTACCAAGACCGCGGTACGGGAAGACACTGTGACCGAGGTCGGCGTTACGCGCGCCGTGGTGATGGTCGATGTGACCGCCCGCATTGTAGATAAGGGCGGCGGTATCGGCCTTATTA
>Ga0187765_10000016_pt1 | contig 79512 bp, 81 predicted proteins | sample 0216_QUI02_MP05__3_FD_133018 | JGI IMG/M metagenome (GOLD analysis project Ga0187765, IMG submission 133018) | Tropical peat soil microbial communities from peatlands in Department of Meta, Colombia - 0216_QUI02_MP05_10_MG | ecosystem: Environmental > Terrestrial > Soil > Wetlands > Peat ...
AACCATTGCTCACGGCGCGCTTGATAATGGCGGCCGCTCGCTTCATGCGCTCTTCATCGCTTACGCCGGAAGGCTTGGCCAGCCGATCAAGCAACTCCTTTTTCTCGGCCTCGACGATCTTGAGCTTGCGCATGTACTCGCTGGCTTTTTCGGCCTCCATCTCCGCGCTCTTCTTGCGGCAGTCCAATGCGGTTGGCAAAACATCGTCAGTTTCGGTCGCCATACGCACATCTCCTTATGAACGCTACTCGCCATGAGGCCGTGCATCGTACCGCTCGAATGCTGCCTTGTGGAGGGGTGGGGGAGACATGCCAAAGTGCACCTGTTGTCCGGGGAAGGGCAAAAGGTTACCTGCGGCGGGTTTCTTCGCAAAAAGCCAACATTTCCGATCTCGGCTCCAGGCCGAAACGAGGCTACCCGGCGGACGGTGATGTAGATCAAAGCATCCGTCGTCGTCCTGCGGTTACAACTTTGTGAAAATAGTCGAGAAGGCGTCTATGCTTGTATCCCTTTAATGTCTCAATCGCCGTTCATTGAAATGACAGCGGGTGATCGGCCTGCAATCGAACAGATTTCGGACGCCACGTGGAGATTCACATGAATAAGACCGCTGCGCCGACGATCCCCGCTGTGAAGGCCAAGCTCCTGGAGGGAAAAAAGGGCCTTATCGTTGGCATCGCCAACGACAAGTCGATTGCCTGGGGTTGCGCGAAGGCTTTCCGAGCCTTCGGCGCAGAGGTGGCCGTCACTTATCTCAACGACAAAGCCAAAAAGTTCGTCGAGCCTCTCGCCCGCGCACTGGAAACTCCAATCTTCATGCCGCTCGACGTGAGCGTGGCAGGCCAGATGGAAGCTGTCTTTGAACGGATTGCCAAGGAATGGGGCAAGCTCGATTTTCTGGTTCACTCCATCGCTTTTTCGCCGAAGGAAGCGCTGCAGGGGCGCGTGGTCGATGTATCGCGGGAGGGCTTCGCGACAACCATGGATGTGTCATGCTGGACCTTTATCCGCATGGCGCACTTCGCCGAACCACTGATGCGCAAGGGCGGCACCTTGTTCACGATGTCGTACTACGGCAGCCAGATGGTGGTGAAGAACTACAATATTATGGGCGTCGCCAAAGCGGCGCTCGAATGCGCGGTGCGGTATCTTGCCGCAGAGCTCGGCCCAAAGGGCATTCGCGTGCATGCGATCTCTCCGGGCCCGCTCGCGACTCGAGCGGCATCCGGCATCCCCGAATTTGACGCCTTGCTCGACAAAGCCAAAGCGAAAGCGCCCACGCGCAGCCTCGTCAGCATTGAAGACGTGGGAGCCGCGACCGCTTTTCTGGCGCACGACGCAGCGCGGCTCATTACCGGTGAAACGCTCTATGTCGATGGGGGCTATCACATCACTGACTGAAGCTTGTGCCCTGGCGGGGCGACGCCACGGCATGCAGGAAGGAGTTCAGCAATGACATCAGTTCAAAAAAGCACGCCTTCACCCAAGCTGAGTTGGACCCCGTTCGGCCCGTTCGCGCCGACGATGGAATACGCAATCGACGCCTTCCAGCGCGGTGTCTTGTTCTGGGATGTGATGCGTCAGCGCGGAAACCAGTATTGCGAACATATGGCGGAAGCTGCACCACATGTTCTCGATTATAAAGCCGAACTTTTGATTGACGGACGCACCCTGGAACGGCCGGTCAACTACGCGCTTGTACGCATCGTCCCGCCCGCCGGAATCGAAATCGATGCCAAGCTGAGGCCTTTTATCGTCGTTGATCCACGTGCTGGGCATGGGCCGGGAATTGGCGGCTTCAAGGCTGACAGCGAAATCGGCGTGGCGTTCAAGGCCGGCCATCCGTGCTATTTCGTCGGCTTCCTTCCGGATCCCGTTCCGGGACAGACGATTGCGGACGTCGCTCGCGCTGAAGCGATCTTCATCGAAAAGGTTGCGGCCGCCCATCCCGGGGCCGGTGGCAAGCCTTGCGTTATCGGAAATTGTCAGGCGGGCTGGGCCATCATGATGGTCGCAGCCCTTCGCCCGGAATTATTTGGACCGATCATTATTGCCGGATCGCCACTCTCGTACTGGGCTGGCGTGCACGGGAAGTATCCCATGCGCTATTCGGGCGGGTTACTGGGCGGCAGCTGGCTGACCGCGCTTGCGAGCGATCTTGGCCACGGCAAGTTTGACGGCGCCTGGCTGGTGCAGAATTTCGAGAACCAGAACCCGGCAAATACGCTGTGGACCAAACAATACAATCTTTATTCGAAGATCGACACAGAGGCTCCTCGCTATCTGGGGTTCGAAAAATGGTGGGGTGGCCACGTCAATTTAAACGCGGAAGAAATTCAATTCATTGTCGATGAGCTGTTTATCGGCAACAATTTGGCTGCCGGACGCATCAAGACGCCGGATGGAACCACGATCGACCTTCGTAACATCCGTTCTCCAATCGTCGTGTTCTGCTCTAAAGGCGACAATGTCACGCCGCCGCAACAGGCTCTCGGATGGATTCTTGATCTCTATGACAGTGTCGACGACATTCGCGCGAACGGACAGACCATCGTCTATACGATCCATGAAACCATAGGCCATCTTGGCATCTTCGTTTCCAGCGGCGTTGCCAAGAAGCAACATGGAGAGTTTTCAAGCAATATCGACCTGATCGACACTCTCCCGCCTGGGCTCTATGAGGCGATTTTCGAAGACAAGACAGTTGACACCGCCAATCCGGACCTGGCGTTCGGAAATTGGGTCATGCGGTGCGAAGCAAGGACGCTGGAGGACATCCGCGCGCTTGGAGGGAATGACATCGCCGACGAGCGTCGTTTCGCGACAGCGGCGCGCGTTTCTGAAATAAACCTCGCGCTTTATCGCACGTTTGTGCAGCCCATGGTGCGGGCAGCGGTCAGCGCGCCGGTCGCAGACGGGATGCGGCAAATGCATCCCCTGCGCCTGCAATATGAAATATTTTCCGATCAAAATCCGGCAATGGCCCCGATCGCTTCGCTCGCGGAGCAAATTCGCAAGAATCGACGGCCAGTTTCAGCGGACAACCCGTTTGTGGCAATGCAGGAAAATTTTTCAAACCAGATTGTCTCCGCGCTCGATTCCTGGCGCGAAGCAAGCGAAAAAATGGCCGAGCAGGCGTTCCTCGCGATCTATGGTTCATCGGCGTTGCAAGCTGCGGTCGGAATCGACCCCGCCGAAACACAGCGTCTGCGGAAAGCGCCGAAGAATCTCTTGCACGAAGAACTGCTGCAAAAACGAATCGAAGAGCTGAGATCCCGCATACCGGTCGGCGGTCTCCGCACGGCCATCGTCCGTGCTCTCATTTATGTCGGTATGAATCGAGCGGCCGTCGACGAACGCGGTTTTGAAATGGCCCGCCGCATTCGCGAGGCGCACGGGGATATGTCAGTCGCGGATTTCAAAGCGCTCGTGCGCGAGCAGTTCAACATCTTGTTGATCGACCAGGAAGCGGCTCTCGCGGCAATTCCATCGATGCTACCCCCCGATGCCGAGGCCCGCGAAAAGGCGTATGGACTGATCAACCAGCTGATGAGCGCGCGGGGTGAAATGACTGCCGAGGACAAGAAACGAATGGGTGAAGTTGCACGATTGTTTGGACTTGGCAGCCTTCGCGAAGTCACAAAGAAACCACAGGCCAAAGCGTCCTGACACGTTCATGACCGGAATCGCCGCCGATAGGCGTCGCGTTCTGCGTTTTTGCGCTAGCTCGCAATGTGGTGGTAGGATTTCCATATGGCTGAGCAACTAAATCCCGCCGCTACTCACCATTTGCCGGCATTCATCACCGCGCCCGGCGAGACCGACGTGCTCATGGTCATTACGGCTCTAATCCTTGGCGCGTCCGTCGTGGGTTTCGGTGTCCTGTACTTACGCCTGCATTCGCTGCCCGAGCAGGTCGCGCACAAGGGCCAAAAAGTGCAGTTCGAAATTGTTGCGATCCTCGGCCTGATTGCTCTCTTCACGCACATGCATATTTTCTGGATCGCAGCGCTGCTGCTGGCGTTCGTCGATCTCCCAAACTTCAGCGGCTTCCTTGGCCGTATCGCGGGCTCGGTCGAGCGGATCGCCGGCGTGAAACCCGGCGCGGGCGCCGAAGGCGTGCCGGACCCCCGCGAGTCGACGCATGCGGCAGACGCCGGCCACTTCGACGATGCGGTCGCTGCGTCACGAAAACCCGCGCGCGCCGTAGGCGGCAGAAAGGAGCTTGACCATGCTTGAGATGCTTCTCTGCTCGCTGGTCACACTCCTTCCAGACTATCTCTATCGCCGCTATGTCCAGGGCAAGCGGCTGGGAAAGGAGATAACTTTCTATTCGGTGTGGTACGAGCTGCGGTGGGGCATCACCGGTTGTCTCATTCTGACCGTGCTCTTGATTACCACCGTGTTCTACAATCACCCGTCCACGACAAACGTGACGCTTTTCTTCCGGACGATTCCGATCCTTCCAGAAACGAACGGCCGCGTCGCCGAAGTTAACCTCGGGGTGAGCGGTCCCGTCACGAAGGGTGCTCAGATTTTCAGGCTGGACAGCTCGAAGCAGGAGGCCGCGGTCGAATCGGCGCGGCGCAAGATCGCGGAGATCGACGCCCAAATGTTGGTAGCGCGGGCGGACGTGGCGAAAGCCGAAGGCCAGCTGCAGGAGGCCAAGAGCGCGCACCAGCAGACGGTCGATGAACTCGAGACGAAACAGGAGCTGTATCGACGCAATCCGGGAAACGTTCCTTTCCGCGAGATCGAGCGCCTGCAGGAACGCGAGCGGGGTCAGCTCGGTGCGATCGCCGCCGCAACCGCGGCGAAGCAGGGCACCGAGGAGCGGATATCTACGCTTCTGCCTGCGGAGAAAGCGAGCGCCCAGGCCGAGCTGGCCCAGGCCCAGGTCGAGCTCGATAAGACGGTGATCCGGGCGGGAGTGAACGGGCGAGTCGAGCAGTTCCTTTTGCGCGTCGGCGACGTCGTCAATCCACTGATGCGCCCGGCCGGCGTTCTAATCCCCGAGGGAGCCGGTGAGCGAACTTTGCAGGCCGGGTTCGGGCAGATCGAGGCGCAGGTCATGAAGGTGGGCATGGCCGCAGAGGTCACCTGCGTGTCCAAGCCATTTACGATCATCCCAATGGTGGTGACCGGCGTGCAGGACTACATCGCCGCCGGCCAGTTTCGCGGCGGTGAGCAATTGTTGGAAGCGCAACAGGTGACGCGGCCGGGCACGCTTCTTGTATTTCTCGAGCCTCTTTTCAAGGGCGGGCTCGAGGGAGTGACGCCGGGCAGCAGCTGCATCGCCAATGCCTATTCCAACAACCACGACATAATCGCGGCAAAAGACACCGGCACCTTACGGGCTCTCGCTTTGCATGCTGTGGATGCGCTTGCTCTTGTACACGCTATAATTTTACGGCTGCAGGCGCTAATACTTCCGTTCCAGACGCTGGTGTTCAGTGGACATTGACATGCGCGGATGTCCGCAGGCCAAAATACCCACTGTCTTTCATGCAACGAAATCATACGCGGCTATTGTGCTGGCGGCGGTCCTGCTGGCGGGCGTGCCCTCGCGCTCCAACGCTGACACCGGTGCTGTAGAGATTAAACTCGCCAAGGTTGGACTCGTCGTAGGTGCCGCAGGCGGCTCCGGCACCTTGATCTTTCATCACCACCGATACCGGCTGCGCATCCGTGGCGTTAGCGCCGGCACCATTGGCGCGTCAGGCATGCGCTTGGTTGGCACCGCCTCCAATCTGCGGTATGCGGCGGACATCGCCGGCACTTATTCGGCTGTCTCTACCGGGATCGCAGTCGCGGGCGGCGCAAAAACAGCTGTACTGCGGAATTCGAGGGGCGTCGTTCTGCAATTGGAAGGAAAACAGGTTGGCCTGGAGGCGTCCGTCAGTGTGGCCGGGTTGACCATATCTTTGAAGTAGGTATCGCGTTCTTGATTGAGCACGGTTAAGCAGGATGAGTTGAGTGCCCCAAACAACGAATCTGGGGGTCAGGAGTTCGAATCTCTTCGGGCACCGCCCTTACCCTCCAAGCGCCGGTAGCTCAGCTGGATAGAGCACCAGACTTCGAATCTGGGGGTCAGGGGTTCGAATCCCTTCCGGCGCGCCACATTCTCCTGATGAAGATATCACGATGAAACGACTGCCGATCATCTTCTCGCTGCCGGTCGCGCTGTTCGCGGCCGGCTCAGGCGCGCAGGCCCAGGATCCGGTCAGTCACGGTCAGGCGTTGGCGGCGGAATTCTGCGCGCGCTGCCACGCGATTGGTACGAAAGGAAAGGGCCGGCATCCTGATGCCCCGCCGTTTCGTACGCTCGGCCGCAAAATCGATCTTGACGAGTTTCCGCGTACGCTTGAGCGCGGAATCTCGACGGGCCATCCCGACATGCCGGATTTCAAGTTCAGTGCCGACGATGCGCGTGCGGTGCGCGCCTATTTGCGCGTGATCCAGGAATAAAGCAGTCGCTCAACGATCGATGGTGATCTCATCGCCCCGCGCACGCGAGACACAAATCATGACAGTGTCCTTGCGTTCGTGCTCGGCAAGCACGAGGTCGCGGTGATCGACTTCACCCACCAGCAATCTGGTCCGGCAGGTGCCGCAGGTGCCGGTTTCGCAGGAGCTTGGGACGTCGAGGCCATGGTCGCGCAAAGCCTCGAGGATCGTCTTGCTGGTCGGAACGTCGAGCACCGCATTTGAACGCGCCAGCCGCACTTTGAACGGCTTGTCGTCCGCCTTATGTGTTTCTGCCTCGCTGAATGCCTCGAAATGCACGGCGGTCGGCGACCAGTGATCCGTCATGGCACGCACCGCCTCCATCAGCGGGCGTGGTCCGCAACAATAGAGATGCTCTCGATTTTTTCGCTCGGCCAGAATCGGTCGTAAATCGAGCGACCGCGATGCGTCGCCCTGATCGTAGTGAATGGTGACCGCGTCCTTGAATTGCGCCGCGCTCAACTCGTCGCGGAACGCTGTCGTTTCCGGCGAACGTGAGCAGTAGAACAGGCGAAAGCGTTTTCCCTCCGCGACAACCTGCCGAATCATCGCCATGATCGGAGTTACACCGATGCCGCCGGCAATAAACAAAAAATCCTGCGCGCGCTGCGGCAGGCCGAAGTCGTTCACCGGCGCAGTTACTGGCAGCTCGTCGCCGGCTTTCACATTATCGATCAGGTTGCACGATCCGCCGCGGCCGTTGATCTCGCGCTTGACAGCAATCTGATAACGATCGCGTTCGACCGGATCGTTGCACAATGAGTATTTGCGCAACAACCCGTTCGGTACCCGGACAGCGATATGGGCGCCCGCGGAAAATTCCGGCAGCTGTTGCCCGTCCGGATCGCGAAATTCGAGGAGATGGATTCCGTCGGCAATCTCATCGTTGCGCGTCACGCGCAGCGATATCGTTATTGGCGGCTCAGTGGCGGTCATCATGGCTCCGAGGCTGTTCTTCGCCACAACTGGCAGCATTGCATCGCGATCGCAAGTGTTTACCCGTCATTGCCGGGCTTGACCCGGCAATCCATAAGGTATTTTACCGACAAGAGCCGCAAGGATTTCGTTGTTGCAGCCGCCCGGCATCTCACTCGGTCGCGGCGATGAAGCCGACAACCTTGTCTTCCTGCAATTTCTTCACGATGCGGGCGAGTTCACCCTTTGGGATGCCGCTCACCGAGACGCGAACTTTGTAGAGTCCGCCTGCCATCGGTCCCGCCGCAATCGACAGTTTGTTGGCTTCAAGGAATTTGGTGATGTCGTCAGATGACGCCTGCGGCGCGAACCGGATCAAGGTGAATGCACCGACCCCTGGATCGGTGGTCGGCGCGGATGCGGTCTCATAGCCGCCAGTTTTGCTCTCCTTGAGCATGATATCGGCGAGCAATCCGGCCTGTAGCAGGATCGCGATCGCTGCCACGCCCGTCGACCACGCCAACGTGCGTGGCGACAGATTTGAAAAGAATTCGCCGATACGGCTGCCGAGATTTAGCGACGCAGCCTGCCGGCGCTGCGGTTCGGCATCGATCGCCACGAACAGTTTTTCCAGCGCGAGCGCGGAAGGCGCACCTAGCGTTTCGTTGAGGTGAACGGCCTCGCCGAATTCCGCGCGCACGAGCGCGTAGCGGCGAGCGAGCTCGGGATCCCGCGCAAGCGCCTCCTCGACGCGCCGGGCATCGCGACGGCTTAGCGTTCCCGCCGCATGCCACGGCAGGAGTTCTTCGATTTCCTGGCGCTCGGGCGCTTCTTGTTTCATTGTATTCATGGCCAACCTCGATCTATTCCTTGCTCCTTGAGAAGCTCCGAGAGCTTCTTGCGCGCGTAAAACATTCGCGTCTTCACGGTTGCCGCCGGGACGCCGACGATCTCGGACACTTCTTCCACCGACTTCTCATGGTAGTACACGAGGTCGATGATTTCCCGGTGGTCCGCAGACAGCCTGGTCAGGCATTGCCGCAAGGCCGAGCCCTTGTCTTTCTTCGCCAGAGCCGTTTCGGGATCGTCAGCGTGGTCCTCGATCTGTCCGGCAGTCTCGTCATCTAACTCCTGCTCCGGCCGGCGCCGCATTGCCGACAAGGCCTTGAACCGCGCAATGCCCAGCATCCATGTCGACGCGGCGGAACGGCCCTCGAACTTTCCGGCTTGTCGCCAGACGTCGAGGAACACCTCGCTGATCAAATCTTCCGCCGTCGCCTCGTTGCGTACCAGCCTGAGAACGAACCGGTACACGCGAACGTGATGCCGCGCGTACAGCACCTGCATGGCGAGCCGGTCGCCACCCGCGATTCGCGATATCAGAACTTCGTCCGAAGTCGTTTGCATCGCAGAACAATCGGCTCATGCATGGGTCGCCTGGCGGGGCCTTTAGGTTCAAGCGAAATCAAGGAAATTTGCATTCGCCCGCCCCTGGGGCTGCTGACAGGCAGTTTCCCCTTTTCCGCCGTGAATGGGCAAGCCGAACGCGGCAAATGCGGGCTTTTACCGCCTTTTGACGTGAATAAAAGGTGACACCCGCGGACCGTCGGCCGGGTTTTGAACCTTTTGGGGGGAACCGGCGACCCACGGTCAGGATGCGCGAACCACATCTTGTGCAATCAAGCCCCAGAAACAGGAGAACGTCATGTTTCGCAAACTTATCCTCGCCCTCGGTGCCACCGTTGCGATCGGCGCCGCCGCGCTGATCCCGACTTCCGCTTCCGCCCACATGCATGGCCACGGCCACTTCCATGGCCACGGTTGGGGTTGGGGCGTCGGCATCTACGCGCCGACCTATATTGCGTCCGACTGCTACGTCACGAAGCAGGTCGTCAACACGCCCGTCGGTCCTCGCGTGCGCCGCATTACCGTCTGCGGTTAAGCGAGCAGACCATAGGCTGGAAATAGCCCCGGCTTCGCGACGCGAGGTCGGGGGATTTTCTTCTCTCTGTATGGTGGCACTCATCCTCTTGCCACGCGCCGGAATTTGTTATGCTCGGCCTCAACAAGCCGTCGCGCGAAAACGGCAGCGTGCGTCAGGGAGGTGCCATGACAATCCGGATGATTACCCGCGGCGCGTTCGTCGCCGGCGCGGTTGCTATTTTGTCGGCGTCAACTTTGGCCGCGCCGCAGCCAACACCGCTGAGTCCGGAACTCATCGAGGCGGCCAGGAAGGAAGGCAAGATCGTCTACTACACGGCCATCGACATCAAAGTTGCACAAAATCTGGCGAAGGCCTTTGAGCAGAAATATCCCGGCATCACAGTTCAGGTGGAGCGCACCGGCAGCGAACGCCTCTATCAACGTGTTTCGCAGGAGCGCGCCAGCAGCATCTTTACTGCCGATGTTTACGATGCGACCGATCAGGCGCTGTTCGTGGCGTGGAAGAGGGAAGGCGTGCTCGAGCCGTTCGTCCCGGCCGAAGTCCTCAAATGGCCGGCTTCGGAACGCGATCCGGACGGCGCCTATTTCAGCGTACGCTTTACGCTGATGCCGATCGCCTACAACACCAAGATGGTAAAGCCGGAAGAGGCGCCAAAAAGCTTTGTTGATCTCCTCGATCCGAAATGGGCCGGAAAAATGGTGAAGGGGCATCCGGGTTATTCGGGCGGCATCGTGACTTCGACCTTCCAGGTCGTGAACGTCCTCGGTTGGGATTACTTCGAAAAACTCGGCAAGCAAAAAGTTTTGCAAGTACAATCGTCAACTGAGCCGCCGAAAAAACTGGCCTTGGGCGAACGGGCGGTTTCGGCCGACGGCCTCGAATACGTTCACATCCAGCTCAAAGAAGAAGGCGCGCCTATTGAAATTGTCTACCCGAAAGAGGGAACGCCGTTCGTTCCCAGTTGTGAAGGCATTGCAAGGAATGCGCCGCATCCGAACGCCGCCAGGCTGTTCATCAGCTTCATGGTGTCGCGCGAGACCCAGCAATATCTCGTGGATGTGGCCGGCCTGCGTTCCTTCCACCCGGATGTGAAGGACAAGCCTGGACGCGTGCCGCTTTCACAGATCAAGCTCTTGCCGTCCGATCCTGTTGCGCAGGAGGCGGCAACCGAAGAGATCAAGAAAAGATATTCGCAATATTTTGGAATCTGACATGCTCCTCGAAGGTTTCACACGTAGCGAGATCAAGACCAGTGGTGCGCGTATTGTCACCGTGACCGGAGGAAGCGGGCCGCCGCTCCTGCTGATGCATGGCAATCCGTTCACGCACTTGAACTGGCACAAGGTGGCGCCCGCACTGGCGCGCGAATTCAAGGTCATTGCGACGGATTTGCGCGGTTATGGCGATTCCGAAAAGCCGCCGGGCGGCGACGATCATTCCGGTTATTCGTTCCGCGCGATGGCGCAGGATCAGGTCGAAGTCATGGCCTCGTTGGGCTTCGATAAATTCTATGCCGCGGGGCACGATCGCGGCGCCCGCGTGCTGCACCGCATGTGCCTCGATCATCCGAATAAGGTGACGCGGGCGGCGATCCTCGACATTATCCCGCAGCATCACCTGTACAACAATATCAACAAGCAATGGGCGACATTCTCCTGGCATTGGTTCTTCAACATTCAGCCTTTCGATCTGCCCGAGCGGATGATGGGTGCCGACCCCGATTGGTTCATCGAAAAGAAGCTGGCGAAAACCAAACAGGGGCTGAGCTTTTTCGACAAGGATGCCCTCGCCGAATACAAACGCTGCTTCCGAAATCCGGCGACGATCCACGCTATCTGCGAGGATTATCGCGCGGCAGCCGGTATCGATCTGGAGATGGACGCCAAAGATTTTGCGGCTGGCCGCAAAATCGAGTGTCCGGTGCTTCTGTTATGGGGTGCGACCGGGGGTGTGGGCCGCAACAGCGAACCAGGCCCCGCCGATATCTGGCGCAATTACGCCAGGAATATCGTCGGTGCGAAGGCCGTCCCCTCAGGGCACTATCTGTCCGACGAAGCGCCGGCAGAAACGACTGCCGCGCTGCGCGAGTTTTTCACCGCCAAGTTCTAGCCCACACTAGATCGCCGTCGGCGCCGGCATGTCGAGGAAGGCCCGCGTCGCATGCCAAAACAGATGGCGGTTGATAGCCACCGCCACTGAATGGGCAGTGTTCGGCAGGATCACCAGTTGTTTGTCGCCATGCGGAAGCTGCTGATAGAAGTCGAACAGGTCTTCTACAGTCGCGATACCGTCATGCTCGCCGCGAACCAGCAAGACAGGCACTTGCACTTTTCTCGGATCCACGACCGGCAGATTGGCGGTCATATCGAGATACGTGCCCGTCGGCACCTGGTCGCCGAATTGCAATTCCACGTCGGCTAAAATCTTGCCGACGGCGGGATCGGTGGTGCCCGGTCTGTCGCGCGTGAAGATGCTTTCGATCATGGCGCGATCCCGCTTGCGCATGTTGTGTGCGCGGAAATATTCGAGTTGCTCGGCGCGCTTCTTCAGTGTCGGCGACTCGGTGCCCTTGTAGGTGAACGCCGCCAGGACCAGGCGGTCGACGTGCTCGGGTTCAATTGTTGCGTACAATCCGGCGCGCAGTGCGCCCGACGATTCTCCCACGAAATGCACCTTGCGGTGCCCGGTTTCCTTCGTGACCACGGGCATGGCGGCCTTGAGGTCTTGCGCGCCGCTGGCGATATCGGAATTGCCGCTTGTGCGCCCTGACTTGCCGTAATTTTCGTGGTCCATGGTCCAGACGTCGAAGCCCCAACGGGCGAATACGTTCATCATCGAATATTCGCCGTGTCCGGGTGTATCGAGGTCGAAAATGCGCCAGGTGACCGAAGAGCCGTGCACCAGAAAAATCACCGGCCGCGCCGCTTCGCCTGCCTTCGGCGCGCCGAGCCGCTTGCGGAACAAATAAAGTGGAACGTCGCCTTTTTTGGTCCAGTATTCCGCGCTCCAGATTTCAGCATCGGCCGCGGCTTGCGCAGTCGTCGGCAGGCTCGATAAAAGCCCGGCGCCAACGCCTAATCCGGCACTTTTGAGAACGGCACGACGGGGCAGGGGTTCGAATTCATTCATGGGCACCTCCCGGGCAGTCGCCATTGCGATTGATTGGCTGGCGGCCATATTTCCGACACGCTAACAGATTGCGAGAACGGGTGGCAGTCCACTCGCCCGCAGGGGTTAGTTCTGCTAGGGGTCGGCAAGGCGCGCTCTTGAGGGCGCGCGGCGTTGGAGGCGATGCGGCCGGCGCCAAACCGGAGGAATGATGCTGAAATCGCTGCGCGCAGTGGCGCGATTTTTCCAGAAGACGATCGGTTGGAACCGGATCGGCATCATATTGAGCATCGCCATCATTTCCGTGGCGGCCGTAGTGCTTTTTCACATGCTCCGCGACATCGACACCAATGAGGTGGTCGCCGCGTTGAGAGCAACCAAGCCGCATCACATCGCCGCTGCAGCATTCTTTGTTGCCTGCGGGTACTTCACGCTCACTTTTTACGACTGGTTCGCCTTGCGGACGATTGGACGCAGCGAGGTCCCTTATCGCGTTGCCGCGTTGACAGGATTCACCAGCTATTCGATCGGCCACAATGTTGGCGCAACTGTCTTCACCGGCGGCGCCGTGCGCTATCGCATCTATTCGACCTATGGCCTGGATGCTGTCGAGGTCGCCAAAATCTGTTTTGTTGCGGGCCTCACTTTCTGGCTCGGCAACGCCACTGTGCTCGGTCTTGGCGTTGCCTACCATCCGCAAGCAGCCGGGCCGATCGATCAGCTGCCGGCCTGGCTCAATCGCACCGCCGCCATCGCCATCCTGGTGGTACTGGTTTCCTACGTGGGCTGGGTGTGGAGCGCACCACGCGAAATCGGTCAAGGCGAGTGGAAAGTCCATCTGCCGAGCGGCCCGTCGACTCTGTTGCAAATTGGGATCGGTATCCTCGACCTCGGCTGTTGCGCTCTGGCGATGTACATGCTGCTTCCCAACGAGCCGAATATCGACTTCGTGACGATTGCGGTGGTGTTCGTCTCAGCGACGCTGCTCGGCTTTGCCAGTCATGCGCCCGGCGGCCTCGGCGTGTTCGACGCCGCCATGCTCGTGGCGCTGTGGCAATTCGACAAGGAATCAGTCTTGGCCGGGCTGCTCCTGTTCCGGCTGCTCTATTATATTGTGCCGTTCGTGATTGCCCTCGCAATTCTCGGCGCACGTGAAGTATGGCTCAATATGTCCGGCGCGCGGAAAGCGATCGAAACGAAATCGATAACTTCGGTGACCGCGCCGATCCGCAGCGAGATCGAGGCTGAAAAAACCGACGTCAACTGACCATGTCGACTAACGACGACCGCCGCGATTTTCCAGCTGCCTTGGGCTTGGGAGCTCGGTTGCGTGGCGCGTGGCAAGCGTTAATCGGCGAGACGACCGTCGTGAACGTCGCGGGCGTCGTGCCGGCAGCCAACCGGGTACTTGTCGGGCCGCAGGCCGTATTGATCGAGCAGCTCATCGAGGGTCTTCCCAGCGCTGCGATCGTGCTCGACCGCGAAGGTCGCGTGCTTGCATTCAACGAAGCCGCCTCGGGCATAGCCCCGGCCCTGCGCCGCGGGGAACCGGCCTTGATTGCGTTGCGTATGCCGGATCTCGTCGATGCCATCCGTCGAGCGGCTAAACGTCACGAGCCGCAACGCGTGGAGTTCTTCGAACGCGTGCCGGTCGATCGCTGGCTTGAAGCTTTCGTGACGCCGGTTCGACTTGTGACCGGCAGCGACGCTGTTGATCTCCTGGTGATGACCTTCAACGATCTCACGCCGCTGCGACGGGTAGAGGAGATGCGAGCCGACTTCATCGCCAATGCAAGCCATGAATTGCGCACACCGCTCGCGGCATTGCTTGGATTCATCGAAACGCTGCAAGGCCCCGCCAAGGAAGACCCCGCGGCACGAGCGAAATTTCTTGACATCATGCAGGGGCAGGCGACGCGCATGGCGCGTCTTATCGACGACCTGCTCTCGCTTTCACGCATCGAGCTCAACGCGCATTTGCAGCCCAATACGCCGGTCGATCTTGTTCCCATTGTTCGGCAGGTAATTGACGGTTTGCAGACGCTGGCGCGCGATCGTGGCGTGGATATCAAGGTCATATCGCCGCCGGACACACTGATGGTGCTCGGTGAGCGCGACGAGCTGATCCGCGCGCTCGAAAATCTCGTCGAAAATGCGCTCAAATATGGGGCCGCCGGCAAGCGGGTGGACGTTGCCTTGGCGCGCGGACAAACCCGGGGCGGCACTCCGGAGGCGCGCATAACGGTACGGGACTATGGTCCGGGTATCGCGCCGGAGCATCTCCCGCGCCTCACAGAACGATTTTATCGTGTCGACGTGTCCGACAGCCGGGCACAAGGCGGCACCGGGTTGGGGCTCGCGCTCGTCAAACATGTGCTCAACCGGCATGGTGGCCGCCTTACAATCGAGAGCACGCCTGGCGCCGGCGCTGCCTTTACCATGCACCTGCCGTTGCGCACCGACGAATCAACCTCATCCGAGGATTAATAAGCGAATCCAGAAGGTTAGGCTGTCATGTAGCTGTCACCAAAGCTTTATAGAACGGTGACATGCGACGCCTATGGCTGACCGCGACTTCGGATTTCCCCCCGCTAAATCAGAATAAAAAACGTCCGAAGCCGTCGTGGAGAGCATTTTTTAGAGCAACAGCGGCCGCCCAAACATCTGGGCGTGATAGGCGCGATGGGCCTCCTCGGCCCGCGCTCACCTTTGGCCGCCAACATGGAGAGAGCCCTTGAAACACTGGACCGCACTGGCAGCCGCTGGCGTCATCGCTGCCGCCGCTTTCGTTCCGGCCAAAGCCGCCGACATCTCTGGTGCCGGCGCGACATTCCCTTACCCGATCTACGCCAAATGGGCCGATGAATACAAAAAAGTCACCGGTAACGGCCTGAACTATCAGTCGATCGGCTCCGGCGGTGGCATCAAGCAGATCAAAGCCAAGACCGTAACATTCGGTGCGAGCGACGCTCCGCTGCCGGGCAAGGAGCTTGATGAAGCTGGTCTCGCCCAATTTCCGATGGTGATGGGTGGCATTGTGCCGGTTGTCAATCTCGACGGCATTAATCCCGGCGATGTGACACTCGATGGCCCGACGCTTGCAAAGATCTTCCTGGGCGATATCAAGACCTGGGACGATCCCGCGATCAAAAAACTAAATCCTGGCGTGAAGCTGCCGAACCAGGCAATCGCAATCGTGCATCGGTCCGATGGCTCCGGCACCACGTTCAACTTTGCCTATTATCTTGCCGATGTTAGTCCCGACTGGAAATCGAAGGTCGGTGTCAACACGTCGGTGCAGTGGCCGAGCGGGATCGGCGCCAAGGGTAATGAAGGCGTCGCCAATAATGTCGCCAACACCAAAGGCGCGATCGGATATGTCGAATACGCTTACGCCAAGCAAAACAAATTGACCTTCACCAAGATGGTCAACAAGTCAGGCAAGACAGTTGCGCCAACCTCGGAGGCGTTCCAGGCGGCGGCGGCAAATGCGGATTGGAAGTCGCAGCCCGGTTATGGCGTGATCCTGGCCAATCAGTCCGGCGACAAATCATGGCCAATGACAGCGGCAACCTGGATTCTCCTGTACAAACAGCCGAGCGACACGGCTGCCACCGGTGAGGCGCTTAAGTTCTTTGCCTGGGCGTACAAGAACGGCGGCAAGGCGGCCGAAGACCTCGACTACGTTCCAATGCCGGCCAATGTTGTCGCGGACGTCCAGAAATCCTGGACGACCGATATCAAGGATGCGAGCGGCAAGCCGCTGTTCGCGATGACTAATTGATGCACGATCGAAGGAAAGGGCGCCGTGTGGCGCCCTTTCTTTGTGCGGCCGGGAAAGTGGCTTGTGCTGCGCGCGGCAGGCGGCTTGAGTAGCTCTCCGCAACGGCGAAAAGCCAAAGGAGAGCCGGATGTTATCGACCGGGAGGCGATCCGTGGTTGATGTGGCGTTGCAAGGGGCGGGAATTTCGGCCGTCGATCATGTCGACCGGGCCAAGGTCCTGCAGCGCTTGCGGGTGGGCGATGTTGTATTTCGCCACTTAACCCGCGCTGCCGCGGGTACGGTCCTGGTCATCCTGGGCGGCATTATCGTTTCACTGATTTGGGGATCGTTGCCGGCGTTGCGCACTTTCGGGCTGAGTTTCCTCTACGAAGAAGTCTGGAATCCGGTCACCGAGAAATTCGGAGCCATCGCGCCAATCTACGGCACGATCGTTACCTCATTTATCGCGATGCTGATTGCCGTGCCGGTCGGTCTGTTAATCGCGATGTTCCTCACTGAATTATGTCCGATGTGGCTGCGCCGACCGATCGGAATTGCGATCGAGCTGCTCGCGGGAATTCCGAGCATCATTTACGGGATTTGGGGCCTGTTCGTATTTGCGCCGTTCCTCCAGCAACATGTGCAGCCGCTTTTGATTACGGCATTTGGCGAGATCCCGGTACTTTCCGTGCTGTTTGCGGGGCCGCCCTATGGCATCGGTGTTTTTACCGCGGGCCTGATCCTCGCCATCATGGTCCTGCCGTTTATCACGTCCATCTCGCGCGACGTGTTCGAAGCGGTGCCGCCGGTACTAAAGGAGGCTGCCTATGGACTTGGCTGCACGACCTGGGAGGTCGCGCGCTATGTCGTCCTGCCTTACACCCGTGTTGGCGTGATTGGCGGGGTTATGCTCGGGCTTGGGCGCGCTCTCGGCGAGACCATGGCCGTCACCTTTGTGATCGGTAACGCGCACCGTATCTCCGGTTCACTCTTGGCGCCCGGCACCACCATTTCCGCCACCATTGCCAATGAATTCACCGAGGCGGTCGGCGATCTCTATACCTCGGCCTTGATCGCACTCGGCCTGATTCTGTTCGTGATCACTTTCATCGTGTTGGCGATCGCACGATTGCTGTTGCTGCGGCTGAATGCGCGAGTCGGAGCCTGACCATGAATTCCGCATTCTCCTCTCCGCTCCACGCGAAGCGCCGGCGGCGCAACGTCATCACCATGGCTCTTTCCTACGCCGCGACAGGTTTTGGCTTGAGCTGGCTGGTGGTCATTTTGGCGGTGCTTTTGTGGGAAGGCTTCAGCGGATTGTCGCTCGCGGTGTTTACCGAAATGACGCCACCGCCCGGCTCCGCCGGCGGACTGCTCAATCCGATTGTAGGCAGTCTGGTGATGACTGTGATCGCGGTGCTCGTAGGCACGCCGCTCGGCATGCTCGCGGGAACGTACATGGCCGAGTACGGCCGCTACGATAAATTGACGATGGTTGTACGCTTCATCAACGACATCCTGCTCAGCGCGCCTTCGATCGTGATCGGCCTCTTCATCTACGAAATTATGGTCGCGCAGATGGGCCATTTCTCCGGTTGGGCGGGCGCGGTGTCGCTGGCGGTAATCGTGGTGCCAGTGGTTGTCCGCACGACGGAAGACATGCTCATTCTCGTGCCTGATACCCTGCGGGAGGCTGCTGCCTCGATTGGACTGCCGCGGTCATTGATGATCCGGAAAGTCGCTTATCGCGCCGCGCGCGCCGGCATGATCACCGGAGTTCTGCTGGCGGTCGCACGCATTTCCGGTGAAACCGCGCCATTACTCTTCACAGCGCTTAATAACCAGTTCTGGAGCCTCAATCTGAACGCTCCGGTTTCCAGCCTTCCAGTTGTCATCTTCCAGTTCGCACTGAGCCCGTACAAAGATTGGCAGAAGCTGGCCTGGACTGGAGCGCTAATCATCACCTTGGCGGTGCTTTTACTCAGCATCATAGCTCGAATCCTTTCCGCCCAGAGAAAAACATCATGAGCGTAGCATCCTTCACAGTACCAACCGTCACCCATGCAGCGGGAAATGCGGAGGATCTCACCGAGAAAATCTCTATCCGCAACCTGGATTTTTATTATGGCGACCATCGCGCGCTCAAGAACATTTCCGTGCCGTTGTACCAAGGCAAGGTGACGGCGTTCATTGGCCCGTCCGGATGCGGCAAGTCGACACTGCTGCGCATTCTCAACCGGATGTACGATCTCTATCCAAACCAGCGGGCAACCGGCCACGTGCGGCTGGACAATGATGACATTCTTTCACCGTCGCAGGATCTCAATCTGCTGCGCGCGAAAGTCGGAATGGTGTTCCAGAAGCCTACCCCGTTCCCGATGACCATCTTCGAGAATATTGCCTTCGGCATCCGCTTGTATGAACGGTTGCCAAAGGGGGAGCTGGAAGATCGGGTCAAGCAGGCGCTTGAACGCGCCGCGCTGTGGGAAGAAGTGAAGGACAAGCTTGGCGCCAATGGGCTGTCGCTCTCGGGCGGCCAACAGCAGCGACTGTGCATCGCCCGCACGGTTGCCGTGCGTCCAGAAGTGATTTTGTTCGACGAGCCGTGTTCTGCCCTCGATCCGATCTCAACTGCCAAAATCGAAGAGCTTATCGACGAGCTCAAGGACGATTACACGATCGCCATCGTGACCCACAACATGCAGCAGGCCGCGCGCGTCTCCGATTTCACGGCCTTCATGTATCTCGGGGATCTGGTCGAGTTTGGGGAAACGACCCGAATCTTTACCACTCCGAACGACCGCCGGACCCAAGACTACATCACCGGCCGCTTCGGCTAGGAAAGACAAAATGACCGACCACACACTCACCGACCATACGACGAAGGCTTTCGATTCCGACCTGCAGGATCTCGCCCGCATGGTCGCCGAGATGGGTGGCCTCGCCGAAAAGCAGGTCGCCGAGTCGGTCGACGCACTGGCGACGCGCGATACGACATTGGCGCAGCGGGTTTCCAATGCCGACGCCAATATCGATGCATTGCAGCGCGAAATTGAAGAGAAAGCGGTGCTCACCATTGCACGGCGTCAGCCGCTGGCCGTCGACCTGCGCGAAGTGGTCGGCGCGTTGCGCCTGGCGAACGATATCGAGCGCATAGGCGATCTTGCCAAGAACATCGCCAAGCGGGTGATCGCACTCAACGGGGAGTTTCCGCCGCCGAAACTGATCCGCGGCGTCGAACACATGACCGAACTCGTTCTCGAACAGTTGAAGCTGGTGCTCGACGCCTATGGGCGCCGGGACGTTAGCAAGGCGATGACGGTATGGCGCGGCGACGAGGAAATCGACGCAGTTTGCACTTCGGTTTTCCGCGAACTACTCACCTATATGATGGAAGACCCTCGCAACATCACCTTCTGTATCCATCTGATGTTTTGCGCAAAAAATATCGAACGCATGGGCGACCATGCCACAAACATTGCGGAGACCGTCCATTACATCATCGAGGGACGCCCGATTGCCGATCAGCGGCCAAAAGGCGATACCACGACTATCGCGGCACTACGCACGGCCGGCGACAGGTGATGGAATTTCGCATGAACGCCCGTATCCTCATCGTGGAAGACGAGGAGCCGTTGACGATGCTCCTGCGCTACAACCTCGAGGCCGAGGGCTATGAGGTTGAGACTTCTGCGCGCGGCGACGAGGCAGATACGCGCCTGAAGGAGAGCACGCCCGACCTCGTGGTGCTCGACTGGATGCTGCCTGGTCTTTCCGGGATCGAACTGTGCCGCCGCCTGCGCGCGCGACCGGAAACGCGGCAGTTGCCGATCATCATGCTGACGGCGCGTGGCGAGGAAAGCGAAAAGGTGCGCGGACTTGCCACGGGCGCCGATGACTACATCGTCAAACCATTTTCCGTGCCGGAATTGCTCGCCCGCGTCCGGGCGCTGTTGCGCCGGGCCAACCCGGAACGGGTCGCCACGGTGTTGAGCATTGGCGATATCGAGTTGGACCGCGAAAAGAAAAGAGTGTCCCGCAACGGTCGTCCGGTCGATCTCGGGCCAACGGAATATCGCTTGCTCGAATTCCTGATGGAGCGGCCGGGCCGAGTGTTCTCACGTGAGCAATTGCTGGATGGCGTTTGGGGTTCCGACATTTACATTGACGAACGGACGGTCGACGTGCACGTCGGCCGGCTGCGCAAGGCGATCAACCGCGGCCAAATGGCCGATCCCATCCGCACGGTCCGCGGCGCCGGTTACGCGCTCGACGACCGCTTCGGCCGGTTGAACTGACGGCGCTTATCCGGCGGCCTCAGATCCGAGGAGGCGCCGCTGTAGGTCCCACTCAATGCCACCATTGCGCAGACGAAATCCAAACTTTGCGGCGAGCAGCAGGAAACCGTACGCAAATTGCAACCGCCGCAATGGCGAAAGGAAAGAACGCCGTTCGTAAAAATCGCCTGCCAGAATGGTAATCAATCCGTGGCGCGTATTGAAAAGATCGAACGACGACATGAGGATATCGCGCAAGATCGGCGAATTTATCCGGTAAATAAGCCAGGAAAGAGAAGCGAGACTGGTCTGTATCTTGCGTTCATAGTCGCGCACCAGGCGATCACGTGGTTCCTTTCCCTCAAGCAAAGCATGGACGACGTTTGCGCCAAATTGCGCGCTGCTCATGGCCATCATCACGCCGCTGGAGAACAGCGGATCAATGAACGCGGCAGCATCACCGACCAGGATGTAGCGATCACCTACGTAACTTCGCGAGTCGTACGAATAATCCGCGCATGCGACGAGTGGGCCCAACGGTTCGGCATTTGTCATATCCCTGGCAAGGCTCGGGCACTGGTCGACCGCGTGCGCGAAGATCGCGTCAAGCTTGCCTTTTCGTGACTTGAAGAGCGCCTGCGTTCCCACGACGCCAACACTTGTCACGTTGTCGGGCAGCGGAATAACCCAGAACCATCCATGCTCGAACAAATGAACCGTTATCATTCCCGCCTTGTCACCAGCCTGCTGCGGGATTTTACGGAAATGTCCAAATATGGCCGCGGTATTGTTCTGCTTGTCGATGCGCTTTAGTCCGAGCCGGCTGGCGAGCAGGGTATCTCGCCCGGAGGCGTCAACGAGAAAACGGGCAGACCAGTGCGTCAGGTTTTCATCGGGGCCGATCGCGGTGATTCTCGTGCGCTCCTTGCCATCCAGTGTGACGTCGACTACCCGCGTACCCTCTCTTACCCTGGCACCGAGCCTGCGGCTGTTGTCGAGCAGCAATTTGTCGAATTCCGAACGCTTCACTTGGTAGCTGTAACCGACGCTCAGCAACGGGTTATCGGCAAAGCGGAACGTGGCTGTTGTCTCGTGCTCGTCGGAGACGAGCTCGGCGCCCGGCTTGTAGACGCCGATGCGCCTAATGTCGTCCGCCACGCCCAGACGATCGAATAGCGGCAAGTTGAGCGGCAGCAGCGACTCGCCGATGTGAAAGCGCGGGAAGCGATCCTTCTCCAGCAGAACAACATGTTTGTCTTTTTGCGCAAGGAGCGCGGCAATGGTGGAGCCGGCCGGGCCACCGCCGATTACAACGACATCGCATTCCTGATGGTTTGTCATGGCGGACGCAAGTTGCGGACCGAGATCATCGGAAGAATGGCTCAAGGCCGCGTCGTCATTGTGGCGGCGGAGTTCCCACGCCGTGAAACGGGGCGTCGACCTCCATCCGCTATTCGGACGACAGGGCCTGTGTCGCCCACAATGAAGGCTGTCCACCAAAATAAATGGCCGGGCGAGAACCCGGCCATGAAAACGAAGAATGTTGCTGCCGTTAGTTTCTAAACGGTCGCTTGTCGCGACGGCGATCGCTGGCCGGTTGATACGCAACGCGGCAGTGATAGGAGCAATAGGGCAGTTCGTTTACTGTGTCGCCACCACAGAAGAAAAAATCCGAGCCACCCGGGTCGCCGACCGGCCAGCGGCAGGTCTTTTCGTTCAACTGGAGCAAGGTTTTGCGTTGCTCCAGCGGAATTTCGATCAGTTCCGGTTCGGGCTCGACGTCGTAGTCATAGGCGAGGGCGGTATTGCCGCGCATCGATGGCCGCGGAACGCGCATCATGTGACCCGAGGAACGCGCCTTGCGCGGCCTTGGCGCCGTCGAGGAGGGGCTTTTGGCCCGACCCGAGAGGCCAAGGCGGTGAACCTTGCCAATCACAGCGTTGCGGGTAATGCCGCCAAGCTCAGCCGCGATCTGGCTGGCCGACAGACCATCCGCCCACAATTTCTTCAGGAGCTCGACCCTCTCGTCCGTCCAGCCCATTGGGTTTCTCCTTAGACTTCAAAGCTTTGGATAAAATCCAACCCCGTCGTCAGACGCCCTATTGGGCGCCAGACGCATACGCGTCAGGGATGGACCAGAAAATTGCTCGGTAGCACGAGATGTCGTACTAACTGACCGAGACGCTACAATAGGCAGTGACTCGGCTGCAAGCTCTTACAGGCCCCCGCGCCAAGCTACCAACAGGTTTTCCTTTAGAATCAGCACTTGCGGCACAATTGAGTCGGCGAACGCGTTGACAGGGCGGGACCCGGCAATAGAATGAAAAAAGTGCCGCCCGGCGAGGCGGCACATTTCTTTTCGGCGCGCGCATGGTGCCGAAATCAAGGACCGGGGTCGGGAAGGTCGTGCGCCTGGGAAAGCGCATGAGCGGGCACCGATCTTCAGACAAAGTCATGCGCAGATGAAAATGTTCGATGGAAGATGACGGTCGTGAGCTCGCATTTATTGCCAACCTATGCGCGGGTCGATCTCGCTTTCGAGCGGGGCGAAGGCGCGTGGCTGTTCACGGCTGAGGGCGAGCGCTACCTCGATTTTACCACCGGCGTTGCCGTCAATGCTCTCGGCCATGCGCATCCACACCTGGTCAAGGCGCTGACCGAGCAGGCGCATAAGGTCTGGCACGTCTCAAATCTCTACCGCATCCCCGAAGGCGAGAAGCTTGCAGACAGGCTGTGCGCGGCGAGTTTCGCCGATACCGTGTTTTTCCAGAATTCGGGTGCCGAAGCGATCGAATGCGCGATCAAGATGGCGCGCAAATATCAGTCCGCCAGCGGCAAGGGCGAGCGCTATCGCATCATTACGTTCGAAGGCGCCTTTCACGGAAGGACGCTGGCGGCACTCGCTGCGACCGGCAACAAGAAATATCTCGACGGCTTCGGCCCGCCGATGCCGGGCTTCGACCAGGTACCATTTGCTGATCTCGATGCGGTCAAGAAGGCGATCGGTGCAGAGACCGCAGCAATCATGATCGAGCCGGTGATGGGCGAAGGTGGCGTGCGGGTGGTGCCGCACACATTCTTGTGCGCGCTTCGCAAATTGTGCGACGACAAAGGCCTGCTGCTGATATTCGACGAGATTCAAACCGGCATCAGCCGCACCGGCGATTTGTTTGCCTACCAGCACACCGGCACTATCCCCGACATCATGACGATCGCCAAGGCGCTAGGCGGCGGTTTTCCGGTCGGCGCATGTCTCGCGACGACCGAGGCGTCGAAAGGCATGACGGCGGGCACGCATGGCTCGACTTTCGGAGGCAATCCATTGGCGATGGCGGCGGGAAATGCCGTGCTCGACGTCGTGATGGCTGACGGTTTTATCGAGGGGGTGCGGAAAAATGCGCTGCTGCTCAAGCAACGACTGGCAGAACTCAAGGATCGGCACGCTACGGTGATCGCCGAAGTGCGCGGGGAGGGCCTGCTGATGGGACTGCGCATGATCCCCCAGGCCTCCGAGATGGTTGACGAACTGCGCGCCGAAAAAATGATCACGGTTGCGGCTGGCGACAACGTGGTACGGCTGTTGCCGCCGCTGATCATTGGCGAGAAAGAAATTGCCGAAGCCATCGGGTGTATCGACCGAGCCTGCACGCGCCTTGCACAGACGCATGCGCGCAAAGCCAAGGTGCCGTCATGACCGCAAACGGGGTCCGGCATTTTCTCGATCTCATTGATATTCCCAAACCCGTCCTTGCCGGGCTGATCGACAAAAGCCGCTCCATGAAGGCCGCGCGAGCGCGGGGCGTTGTCGCGTCACCACTCGCCGGCAAGACACTGGCAATGGTGTTCGACAAGCCCTCGACCCGCACACGCGTGTCTTTCGACGTGGCCATGAGGCAGCTCGGTGGTGAGGCGATCCTGCTGACAGCGCAGGAAATGCAGCTGGGCCGGGGAGAAACTTTGGCCGACACCGCCCGAGTTCTGTCGCGCTACGTCGATGCGATCATGATCCGCATTCTCGACCACGAAGCTGTGGCTGAGCTTGCGCGCCACGCCGCTATTCCGGTGATAAACGGGCTCACGCGCCGCTCGCATCCCTGTCAGGTATTGGCCGATGTGATGACGTACGAGGAAAAACGTGGGCCGATCCGCGGCCGGACGGTTGCATGGAGCGGCGATTCCAACAATGTGTTGGCGAGCTGGATGCACGCGGCCGAGCGCTTCGATTTTCAGTTGCGGATAGCGACGCCCGCGGAATTGCGCCCGAAAAAGTGGTTGATGGATTGGGTAAAATCATCGGGTGCCGCGATCAGGATCGGCGACGATCCGGAAGCCGCGGTCAAGGATGCGGACTGTGTGGTCACCGACACTTGGGTGTCGATGGGCGACCGGGATGGTAAGCACCGGCACAACGTGCTCAAGCGCTATCAGGTCAATGCCAGCTTGATGGCCAAAGCCAAGCCGGACGCTCTGTTCATGCACTGCTTGCCGGCGCACCGCGGCGAGGAGGTCACCGATGAGGTGATCGACGGGCCGCAGTCGGTGGTGTTCGACGAGGCGGAAAATCGCTTACATGCCCAGAAAGGTCTGCTCGCCTGGTGCCTGCACGTCGACGCCTAGCGTCGCGGCCGCGCGGATGCCGGTTGTGAAAAAACCGGACGGTGCGGGGCTCGCATTCCGTTCGTTGAACGCTACATAGTGGCTATGACCGATCCTCACGTTGCCATTCCTTCCCGCGCGCCATCAGCTACCACCGCGGATGACACCGTTATGCCGTTCGAGATCGCCAAGCTCGACTTGCGCGGTCGCGTCGTGCGGCTCGGTCCTGCCGTGGACGAGATTCTTGCGCGACACGCCTACCCGCAACCGGTCGCCAAATTACTGGGTGAGGCGATCGTATTAACTGTAATGCTCGGTTCGGCCTTGAAGATCGACGGGCGCTTCATCTTGCAGACGCAAAGCGACGGTCCTGTCCGGATGCTGGTCGTTGACTTCACGGCGCCCGACAAGGTGCGGGGCTGTGCGCGCTTCGACAAGGATCGTGTGGCCGCCGCGATCGCGGCGGGCGAGGCAGATGGCGGTACGCTGCTCGGCAAGGGTCACCTGGCGATGACCATCGACCAGGGCTCTGACATGAATCGCTATCAGGGCCTGGTCGCGCTCGATGGCGGTTCGCTGGAAGATCTCGCACACGAATATTTCCTGCGCTCGGAACAGATCCCGACGCGGGTGCGACTGGCGGTCGCGGAGGAATTGCGTGCCGGGTCGGGCGGCGCCACCCACCGATGGCGCGCGGGCGGGATTATGTTGCAATTTTTGCCGAAAGCGCCCGAACGCGCGCGTGTTGCCGATCTCGATCCCGGCGATGCGCCCGAAGGCATCAAGCCGCACACGATCGAGGAAGACGACGCCTGGGCCGAAGGCCAGGCCCTGATTTCGACAGTCGAGGATATCGAGCTGATCGATCCATCGCTTTCCAGCGAACGGTTGGTCTATAGGCTTTTCCATGAGCCGGGGGTGCGCGTTTTTCGCGCCGGTCCGTTGCGCGCGGAGTGTTCATGCTCGCGCGGTAATGTCGAGGCCATGCTCAAAAGCTTTTCACAGGATGACCGCGACCACATGGTTGAAGATGGCAAGATTTCCGTCACCTGCGAATTCTGCAGCGCGAACTACCAATTTGCGCCGGGTGAAGTCGGCGCCAATCCTAGTTGATCGTGCGCTCGGCGTAGGACGAATCGAGCGAAAATGCTGGGATCTCGATGTCGAAATGCTCGCCACCTTCCGTCACCATGCCATAGCTGCCGACCATGAATCCTGATGGCGTCGGCAACGGAACTCCGCTGGTGTACTCAAACGATTCGGTTGGCTTGAGCGTCGGCTCCTCTCCTACGACACCCGGGCCTTTGACTTCCTGCAAGCGTCCGAGTGCATCGGTAATACGCCAATGCCGTGTCTTGAGCTGAACGGTTTCTGCGCCGAGATTGGTAATGTTGATGGTATAGGCCCAGAAAAAATAGCCGTTGCCGGGCGACGATCGCTCCGACACAAAACGGGGCGTGACGGTGACCTCGATCTTGCGGGTTACGGCGCGATACATCTATATGCCGCACAGTTCACTTAGTTGGGGCTTGCCATTCGTTTGATGCCCCGGATTATGACCGAAAGAGCGCACGAAAGAAACGCCGCACATGGCCCCGGTTTCGACCGAACGCGATCTACGGCTCGATTTGTTCCGCGGCCTCGCACTCTGGCTGATTTTCCTCGACCACATTCCGTCCAACGCGGTCAGCTGGATTACCATCCGCAACTACGGCTTCAGCGACGCGACCGAGATTTTCGTCTTCATCTCGGGTTACACGGCCGCGTTCGTTTACGGTCGCGCGATGCAGGCGCATGGTTTTGTCGTCGCTTCTGCGCGCGTACTCAAGCGAGCGTGGCAAATTTATGTCGCGCATGTGTTCTTGCTTGCGATCTATCTCGCCGAGATCGCCTATGTGGCGAACAGTTTCGATAACCCTCTCTTTACGGAAGAAATGGGTGTACTCGATTTTCTCAAAAATCCCGATGTTACAATCCTTCAAGCGCTCCTTCTGAAGTTCAAGCCGGTGAACATGGACATACTGCCGCTCTATATTCTGCTTCTGGCGTGGTTCCCTCCGATGCTGTGGCTGCTGTTGCGCGCACCGTCGATTGCGCTGCTTTCCTCGGCGGCACTCTACGCGTTGATGTGGCTATTCGAGTGGAACATCCCGGCGTATCCGAGCGGCGTCTGGGTGTTCAATCCGTTCGCCTGGCAATTGCTGTTTGTGTTCGGCGCCTGGTGTGCGCTCGGCGGTGCGCAAAATTTGTCTCGCTGGTTGCATTCCAAGGTGGTGGTGGGGCTGGCGATTACTTATCTTGTGTTCGCGTTTGCGATTGCGATGACCTGGTATTTTCCAAGGCTTGCGGCATTCGTTCCGAAATTTATCGGTGAGGCGATCTACCCGATCGACAAAACGAATCTCGACGTGCTTCGCATCATGCATTTCCTGGCATTGGCCGTGATAACGGTTGTGTTCGTGCCGCGCGACTGGCCGGCACTGAAATCATGGATTTTCTGGCCGGCGATCGTCTGCGGGCAGCATTCGCTGGAAACGTTTTGTCTCGGGGTCTTTCTTTCCTTCGCCGGCCACTTCGTATTTACGGAAGTGTCCAATCGCGTCTTCACTCAGATTATCGTCAGTTTTCTCGGCATCGCCATCATGGTGGCCGTTGCGGCGCTTATTTCGTGGTATAGACAAGCCGAACGACAGGGCGGGGGACCGCGCCCGCCTGCCGCTAGGCCGGGCTACGCGGGGGGCGACGCATGAGACGCTTGCTGTTGCTGGCGTTGCTGATGCTGGGCAGTGGTCCGACCTGGGCCGAGCAGCCGGCTGAGTGCCGGGTCGCCGAAAACCTCATCGAATCGAATTTCCGGTTGCCGCAGGTCGCGCGCGCGCTCAAAGCAAAGCACCTCACGGTGCTGGTTGTCGGCGCAGGCTCTTCGCAACTGCCGGGATCAAACGGCCCAACATCGGGCAATGCGTATCCGGCGCGGTTGCAGCACGCGCTTGCCCAGCAACTGCCGGGTGTCGAGGTCAAGCTTACAACTGATGTCAAAGCGCGACGAACTGCCGCCGAGATGGTGAAGACACTTCCCGGTGCATTAAGCGCTGCCAAGCCGCAGCTTCTGGTCTGGCAGACCGGAACGGTCGATGCGATGCTTTCGGTTGATCCAGATCAATTCAGCCAGGCACTTGATAAGGGTATTAATATTGCCCATTCGGCGGGCGCTGATGTGGTTTTAATCAATGCGCAATATAGCCCACGAACGGAATCGATGATTGCCCTTGGTACGTATGCAGAAGACATGCGCTGGGTTGCATTGCAACATGAAGTGCCATTATTTGACCGCTTCAGCATCATGAAATTGTGGGGTGAACTCGGAACGTTCGATTTATATTCGGCCACGAAAAAACTTGACATCGCCGAGCATGTCCATGATTGCATAGGCCGGCTGCTGGCCGATCTTGTGATCGCGGCGGCCAAACCAGAAGAGCCGCCGGTTAACGGCAGCCGTAGTCGATAGGTTGAGGATTAACTTGCGGAACGAAATTCCCGGGCAACGGGTCACAAAGTTGGCGGCGGCCGCCACCGCGCTGTTTGCGGGGCTGGGCTTTGTATTGCCTGCGATCGCCGACACGGCGGCGCCAGCCTGCGATGCGCCGCTCGATCTTATCCGTCTGGCAAATCCGTTGTCGCACATCGCGCACAAGGTGAGTGCCGGCGAGGCAATTACGGTCGTTGCTATCGGGTCCTCTTCGACGGCGGGCGCGGGTGCAAGTTCACCGAAATCGAATTATCCGAGCCGGCTTGAAGTCGAACTCCGCCGGCATTTCCCGAGATTGTCGATCACCGTGCTCAATCGCGGCGTCGGCGGGGAGGAAGTGCCGGACATGCTCGCGCGCTTCGATTCATCGGTGATCGCCGCCAAGCCTGATCTCGTGCTGTGGCAACTCGGCACCAACTCCGTCATCCGCGACCATCCTCTCGCCGACCATAGCGCTCTGATCCGCTCCGGCATCAATAAGATTCGCGCCGTCGGCGCCGACGTTGTTCTGATCGATCCGCAATTTGCGCCGAAGGTGATCGCAAAGCCCGAAGCCGAGTCCATGGTCGCGCTGATCGCCACAACCGCCAAGCGAGAAGACGTCGACCTGTTCCGTCGCTTCGACGTGATGCGGCATTGGCGCGAGGTTGATCATCTCGAATTCGAGACGTTCGTGTCGCCCGATGGGCTGCACATGAACGACTGGAGCTACGCCTGCATGGCGAAAGAACTCGGCAACGCCATCGCTGAAGCCACGCAACGGCCCATCATGTCGGCAACGGCGGCGGCGCACCACATCGTTCCCTGATTCGTGTCAGGCTTTATCCAGCGCCATCAACAAATCCTCGATCAGATCGTCGGGGTGCTCGAGACCGGCTGAAAACCGGATCAGTCCGTCGCCGATATCGAGCTCGGCGCGCTGCTCGGGCGTCAGCCGCTGATGCGTGGTGGTGGTCGGATGCGTAACCAAACTCTTGGCATCCCCGAGATTGTTGGTGATCCCGATCAGCCGGAGCCCGTTGAGAAACCGGAAGGCGGCCAGCTTTCCGCCCTTGACCTCGAATGAGCAGAGTGTCGAGCCCGCGCGCATTTGCTTTCGGACAATCTCGGCCTGCGGGTGATCGGGCCGCCCCGGATAGATTAGCCGTGCAAGCTTTTTGTGTCCGGCGAGTGCATTGGCGACTGCGCCGGCATTGTCGGTTTGACGCTGCACGCGCACCGGTAGCGTCTCCAGGCTCTTGAGCAGAACCCACGCATTGAACGGAGACAGCGAGGGTCCGGTTTGCCGCAGCATCTGATGATAGTGATCGATGATCAACTTTTCGGAGCCCAGGATGACGCCGCCAAGGACGCGGCCCTGGCCATCGATATGCTTGGTCGCCGAATAGACCACGCAGTCGGCGCCGAGCGCGAGCGGGCTTTGGTAGAGCGGCGTAGCGAACACGTTGTCAACCACCAGTCTGGCTCCCGCGTTGTGTGCAATGTCCGCGACTGCGGCAATGTCGATCACTTCCAGGGTCGGATTCGTCGGCGTCTCCAGAAAAAATACTTTGGTGTTTTTCTGAACCGCCTTCTTCCAGGCTTCGAGATCGGTGCCGTTGACCAAAGTCGACGTCACGCCGAAGCGTGGCAGCCATTCCTCGATTACCCAACGGCAGGAACCGAACAGCGCCCTGGCAGCCACGACATGATCGCCGGATTTGACCAGCCCCATGAGCGCCGTGGTGACAGCCGCCATGCCCGTGGCCGTCGATCGCGCCGCTTCCGCGCCTTCCAACGCCGCCATGCGCTGTTCGAACATGCTCATGGTTGGATTTGAGTAGCGCGAATAGACGTACCCCGGCATCTTGCCGGAAAAACGCGCTTCGCAATCTTCTGCAGTGGGATAGACGTAGCCTTGGGTGAGGAACAACGCTTCCGAAGTTTCGCCGAACTGCGAGCGCAGTGTGCCGGCATGCACCAGCCGGGTTTCTGCACGATAATTCTTGGTCGACGCGGGCATTCTGGCCTCCTTAAGCCTTGCGCATGGTCGCTTCCGAAACCGGTTACCCTTTTTCGGGGCCACGCGCGTGGCCAACAAAAAACCGGCCGGAGAAATATCTCGGCCGGGCTCACGCGTCCCCGGCCTTTTAGCGACTTATTTAACGTGGCTGCAAGCCGGCCGGCTCAAATGACCACGGGATAAGATGTTTGTAGCGGGGGGCACCGCTTCCCGTCAAGGTCTGCTTGGGTTAGATCGGCGCAATTGCAGGGCAGGCACGTGACACTTTCCTTTGCTATCGACGATAAGGGCATTCTGCCCGACCGCATGATCGCGGCGCTCGCCGCCGATGGCGGGATTCTGTCCGAGAATCAATTCGTGCCCGATCAAATTCAGCCAGCGAGCCTAGACCTGCGGCTCGGTGAGGTCGCCTATCGCGTGCGCGCCAGCTTTTTGCCCGGCCGCACCACGGTTGCCCAGCGTATCGATGGGCTCAAGCTGCACGAGGTTTTGCTCACCGACGGTGCCGTCCTGGAAACCGGTTGCGTCTACATCGTGCCACTGCTCGAGAGCCTGGCGCTGCCCGACGAGATCTCCGCCGCCGCCAACCCGAAGAGTTCGACTGGCCGGCTTGATGTATTCACCCGCGTGATCGCCGACGAAACGCGCGGTTTCGACCGTATCGAGGCCGGCTATCACGGACCGCTCTACGCTGAGATCAGTCCGCGCACTTTTCCTGTCCTGGTGCGGGAAGGCTCGCGACTGTCGCAAATTCGTTTCCGTCGCGGCCATGCGCAACTTGAAGCCGATGCCTTGCGCGATTTGCACCGGCGTGAACGTCTGGTCGACGTTGACAGCGTTGACGTGAGTGAGGGCGTTGCCGTCAGCGTGGATCTGTCCGGTCTCGGCCCCGGCGGCCTCGTTGGGTACCGTGCCAAGAGGCATACCGGCCTGATCGACGTGGAACGCCGCGGCGGTTATGCGGTTCTCGATTTTTGGGAGCCGATGCAGGCGCGTCCTGACAAAAGCCTGATTCTCGATCCCAACGAATTCTATATTCTTGCTTCAAAGGAAGCGGTGCAGGTGCCACCTGACTTTGCTGCGGAAATGGTGCCGTTCGATCCTCTCGTTGGCGAGTTTCGCGTGCATTATGCCGGGTTCTTCGATCCTGGATTTGGCTATGCCGGTGCGGGCGGCAAGGGTGCGCGGGCCGTGCTGGAGGTGCGCTCGCGCGAGGTGCCGTTCATCCTCGAACACGGGCAAATCGTCGGCCGTTTAGTCTATGAGAAAATGCTCGCAAGACCCGAAAAATTATATGGTCACGGCATCGGCTCAAATTATCAGGCACAAAGCTTGAAGCTCTCCAAGCATTTCAAGGCCTGACAAAATTGCGCGTGCTTGCCGTGCGCACGCTATTCGCTATTCTGGAACCGCGCGGGCGTAGTTCAATGGTAGAACGGCAGCTTCCCAAGCTGCATACGAGGGTTCGATTCCCTTCGCCCGCTCCAGCGCGCGCCGAAATTTTGGCGTGCAATTTGATCACATGCTGCCGCAACGGCTAAGCCGTTCGGCCGTTGATGGCGCCGTTGCATTTTCGTAGCCGGCACGTCACAGGTGAGCTCCAACCTATGTCCGCTTCTGACCCAGAGCGGACTTAGTTGACTGCCATTTGCCAATTGGACAAAAGTCGTCTGTGCTGGTGTCTTTCGCACGTTTCTGTTTTGCAACAATAGCTCCTTTCAATCCTTGCAATTGTCCGAGTGTATCGAACCAATACCAAGGTATCGGTTGCGCATAGAAAATCTGCCTTTGCCCCAAGCCGTGTGCAGCAGTATGACTATTGGCGCTTATTTAGAACGAATTTATATGGCTTCGTGAAATAATATCACCGAGCGCAGAACGGTGGTTTCATGTCGCACGCATCGCCAGTCGTTTTCGTGGTGGATGATGACGTCTCGGTGCGCGAGTCGCTCGAGCTGTTAATTCGTAACGCGGGCTGGCATCCGGAGATGTTTGAGTCCGCGCGGGAATTCTTGCCGAAACCACACGCCCTCGTTCCTAGCTGCTTGGTTCTCGACATCAGTATGCCTGGTCTCGATGGCCTTGAGCTACAAAAGCGCGTCGCGGCCGATCGATCCGATATGCCAATCATATTCATCACTGGTCACGCAGATGTTCCGAAAACAGTTCAAGCCATGAAAGCGGGAGCTATCGAATTCCTGACAAAACCTTTTAGTGACGACGCGCTATTGAGCGCAATCAAAAGTGCGCTGCAGCGCAGTGAAGCCGCGCTCCGCGCCGCGGGTGAAATCAGGGTGTTGCAGGAGCGGTATGCATCGCTCAGTCGTCGCGAACGCGAAGTTATGGGGTTGGTTGTTCGCGGTCTTTTGAACAAGCAAGTCGGCTTCGAGCTTGGCATCAGCGAGATCACCGTCAAGGCGCACCGAGGACAGGCGATGCGAAAAATGAGTGCCGGCTCGCTCGCGGATCTCGTTAATATTGCGGCGAAACTTGGCATAGCGCGCTAGGTCAAAGCGCATAACAGATGGCGGTAGCGGCGCGCGACCGATGATTGTGCGTGATCCCACAAACGCCGAGGCATGGCTGCTGAACCTGCCGCCAACAAGGCAGCAGAGGCGATGGGCGGTCGCCGTCGCCGCATGCCAGCTCGCGACGCTTGCCCTAATTGCTCCGTTCGCCGGCATACCGCTTGGGCAGATGAACGGATTTATTCCCGCAGTCGAGGCTGTTGTATTCGTAACTGACCTTGTCACCTCGGTACTGCTGTTTTCTCAGTTCGCGACCCACCGGCTGAACGCTCTTCTCGTTCTCGCCTGCGGCTATCTCTTTTCGGCCCTGATAATTATTCCGCACGCGCTCTCGTTTCCTGGCGCGTTTTCTCCGGTTGGGCTGCCCGGCGCGGGCTTCCAGACTACACCGTGGCTCTATTGGTTCTGGCACTTTCCTTTTGCCATGGCGCTGCTGGGATACGGGCTACTGGGGAACGAAAAATCTGATCAGAGGTCGCCGCTTGCCGTAATCGCCCGAACCGTCGCGCTTGTTTTTGCGCTTGTCTGCGGGCTCGTTCTGGTCGCCACAGCAGGCAAAGGCTACCTGCCGGCGATTTTGGCAGACCGTATTAGCGGAATACCGGCGAACGACTTGGCATCCCACTCGCTGACAACGATCACGATCCTGGTGTGTGTGAGCGCGTTTGCGATCCTGTGGCTTCGCCGGCGCTCAGTGCTCGATCAATGGCTGATGATCGTCGTTCTGTCGGTAATTCTGGAAATCGTAATCGTAGTCTTGGTGTCCCCCAAACGCTTCGACGTCGGCTTCTATATAGGCCGCCTCTTTTCCCTGCTCACCTCGACCATCGTCATGGTCGTTCTGCTGGTGGAGACGATACGGCTTTACGCCAGTGCTGCTCGTTCCAACGAGGGCAAAATCCGACGACTCGTCGACGCGAATATCATGGGAATCATTATCGGAAATCTTGATGGCACAATTGTCGATTCGAACGACGCCTTCCTTCAGATGTTGGGTTATGACCGGAACGACGTTGCGCGTAAGAGCCTGAATTGGATGGACATCACTCCGCCGGAATGGCGCAAGGTGAACGAGGAGCACATCGCGGATATTAAGTCGACGGGCACTACCTCAACCTATGAAACGCAGCTTTTCAGGAAGGACGGCAGCCGAATTCCGGTGCTCTGTGGCGCTGCAATCTTCGATGAAGCGCGAGGACAGGCGGTAGCCTTCGTCGTAGATTTGACCGACCGCAAACGAGCCGATGAAGCGTTGCGGCGCGGCGAAGCCTTTCTCGCGAAGGGGCAAAAACTCAGTCAGACTGGAACCTTCTCATGGCGTTTTGCAACAGAAGAATTCGTTTGGTCCGATGAACTCTATCGCATTTACGAATTCGAACCTGGTGTCGATATAACGTTTGAAAAGATCGCAACGCGCTATCATCCAGAAGATAAAGCAATTGTAGCGGGCGTAGCCGAACAAGCGCGGCGCGGCGTTATAAGCTTTGACTACACACATCGGCTTTTGATGCCGAATGGCTCGATCAAGCACATACATGTGGTGGCGCACGGCAACCGCGACAAAGACGGTCAACTTGAATACTTCGGCGCTGTCCAGGATATAACTCAGCGACACCTTGCCGACGAAGCGCTCAACAAGGCGCGAACGGAACTCGCGCACATGGCGAGGGTTACGAGCTTGGGAGCTCTCACTGCCTCTATCGCGCACGAAGTCAACCAGCCCCTGTCCGGTATCATAACCAATGCCAGTACGGGCCTGCGAATGTTAAGCGCGAGCTCTCCAGATCTCGACGGAGCCCGCGAGACGACGCGTCGTACGATTCGCGACGCCAACCGTGCTGCTGAAATAATTTCGCGGCTGCGGGCACTTTTTGCCAGACGAAAAATATCGACGGAAATGGTGGATTTGAAGGAGGCTTTACGAGAGGTAATTTCACTGTCCTTGAGGGAGATTCAAAACGGCCGGGTAACTCTGCATTCAGAATTTGCCGACGACCTACCATCTGTCCAATGCGATCGCATCCAAGTTCAGCAAGTCCTACTGAACTTAATTCGAAATGCTGCTGAAGCGATGTACGATGTCAATGACCGGCCGAGGCAGCTAGTCATCAGTGCCGCCAAAGCTGAGTCAGGGGGCGCTATCGTGACCGTACGCGATTCTGGCCCGGGCATAGATCCGGCAAATCTCGAACGCGTCTTTGATGCGCTCTACACCACTAAGACCGATGGATTAGGGATCGGCCTATCGATTTGTCGGACTATAGTTGAGGCGCATGGTGGAAAGCTTTGGGCAACCGCAGACGCTCCCTATGGCACCACCTTCCAATTCACATTACCCGTCACGAGCGTAAATCGCCCAATCAATATGTAACGCTCAATCGAATTACCCGAGCCATTGGCGGAAATCCGAACTGGCCAAACGTCTCAATATCGATAAAGCCCATGGGTTTCATTCCCGGCGCGATATCTAAATCCCAATTTTTTAGGACGCATCCCAACGGTGCCGGGTAATACCGAAGTATCGCCGACACCATCGTGCAATAGATCATAACCAGGCACGTGAACATACTCTTGTCGCAGCGGGACGAAAGGATGCGCAATGAGAGACGGATTGCCACGTGTCCCAGCGATCGGCTCGCGCAACCTTGAGTAACTCGTTTGAGTTCGCAAATCAGAGTTCATTTCCAATAGCGCAAGAAAGGATCAAACGATGGATTCCGACCAAGACTATCTCTTCGAGGTGAGCGACGAGGCGATCGAGGTCGCGACGCAGACTGGTTACGGCGTCGCGAATTTCACGTTGGGCGGCTGCACCGGGTTGTCGGAATGTCCCGGCGAGCCTGAGCGAGAATGATCGCTTTGCGCCATGCGATGCGACTTATGTGAAATTCTCGAAAAACTCGGCTGACCGCCCCTCGTTTCAGCCGGGTGTTTAGCGGCTGGCCCTTTGTTCTTCCGAGGGCCGGCCGCTGCTTTTTGTGGGCCGGTCATTACAGTCAACGATACCAAAGCACTATACGTGGTCAAAAAAAGAACGAATACACATCAGTGAGAGGATTTCGCTTGATCCGAAAGAAGGAGCAGGGGTTCGAGTTGCGGCTAGGGCACGATTCTGCCCGAGCGATAGTGGCGGTCGTCGACGATGACGAATCCGTGCGGGAATCACTTCCCGATTTGCTGAAAACACTCGGATACATTGCTAGAGCATTCGCATCAGCAGAAGACTTCCTCGAGTCTGCCGATATCGTTGAGACTGACTGTCTGATCCTGGATATCACGATGCCAGGCATGTCCGGCCCCGATCTGCGCCAGGAGCTAAAACGGCGGGGGTACGATATTCCGACAATTTTTATAACAGCCCAGAAAGATGAGGCTGTTCATGCGGGTCTGACCGGGCAGGATATTGTGGCGTGTCTTTTTAAACCATTCAGCGATACGGCCTTGCTGGAAGCACTCAATACGGCATTCGGACAAATGAGGTGACGCGGCTCTTCGCGCCAACTCTCAACGTAGGCTACAGACGATCGCAACTGGCGAGCCGATAAAAATCATTACGTCGCGTTTCGAGAGCGGGTTCGCAGCGCCTGTTTGCCGACGCTCCGACGTTATCTGAATTTTCACTCCGCAGGTTGCCAAAGCCGCCATCTCGACAGTCCGATACGAAGGTATTGGCGACACCATCGTTCAATAGATTTCGTTCACGCGTCCGCGCACATTTATGGATATTGCAATGTCCAATGGCGGAGGTTGGCATGAGGTTGCCAATTCGTCGCTTCGCTCCACTCGCGGCGGGCACGCTCACAATTGCCTTAACGGTTACGACGATATTTTTAGCGATGGCGCATGACGAATCGCACCTTGCACCAGTCATTTGCGCTACGCCCTCGATCACTGGCGACGAAGCGCCGTTCCTGATTGAGAACGACGCGGCGATGAAAAAGATGATGAGCGACATGACGACGACGCCAACCGGCGATGTCGATGCCGATTTCGTAGCGATGATGGTGCCTCATCATCAAGGTGCTATCGAGATGGCAATCGCAGTACTTCGGCATGGCCGCAATCCACGGATCAGGCGACTGGCGCAGGAAATCATCGTCACACAGCAGCAGGAAATCGCAGTCATGCGGCTCGCAGTCGGGCGGACGTTGCCGCCCTCTTTGCCGGCACCCACGCAAAATTCGCCGAAATAACCGGCAAGGAACCTCTGCATCGATCAAGGAGAAGATCGCGGCGCGCCACACCAAGGAGACGATAATGGAACGCACCATTTATTCGCTGATTGCGAGCCTCTGGCTTGTCACTTCAGCGCCGGCCCTGGCTGGACAAGTTCCCGGCGCGGCCTCCGATCCCGACATTCCGATCAGCCATCGCGACCGCGTGTACTCCGCCGAGCAATTCTCGAACACCGTTTCGGTTACCGATCCGTTCGACAACAAGCTCCTCGGCGTCATTAGGCTTGGCGATCCGCTGCCGGCCAATCTCAGTCCGCTTTACCGCGGGCAGTTGCTGGTGCACGGCCTCGGATTCTCGCCTGATCATCGAACCATCGCGGTGGTCGCGATCGGCTCAAATGCCATCAACTTCATCGACACCGCAACCAACTCGGTCAAGCACGTCACTTACGTCGGACGCTCGCCACACGAAGCGTTCTTTACTCCCGATGGCAAGGAGGTCTGGGTTGTCGTCCGGGGCGAGAACTACGTCGCTGTGCTCGACGGCATGACCTATGAAGAAAAGGCCCGGATTATTGTTGCAAACGGTCCGAGCATGACGATCTTCTCGCCGGATGGGAAGTACGGCTATGTTTGCTCGGCGTTCACGCCTGAGACCGCCGTCATCACCGTCGCCGATCACAAGATTGTCGGGAAGGTTCGGCAGGCGAGTCCGTTCTGCCCCAACATCGCCGCAACACCCGACGGATCCCAGGTCTGGTTCACCTTGAAAGACATCGGCAAGGTTCAAATCTTCAACGCACAACCGCCGTTCACGTTGTTGAAAACGCTCGATACTGGTCCCATCACCAACCATGTGAACATCGTACGCAACGCGAATGGCATGTTCGCTTACGTCACAGTTGGCGGCCTTAACGAGGTTCAGGTCTATCGCACAGACGATTTTTCCAAAGTTGCGACCATTCCGGTGGGAAAGCTGCCGCACGGCATCTGGCCGTCCGGCGACGGCGCACGGGTCTATGTCGGTCTCGAGAATGAGGATCAGATAGCCGCAATCGATACACTGGCGAATAGGGTCATCGCGACAAGCCCGATCGGCCAGGCTCCGCAGGCCGTTGTTTACGTACCCAACGCCATTCCTGCCGCGATAGAGCACGGCAATTCAGCAATGACAATGATGCCGGTCGTCCCCGAACAAGCGAGAGAAGAACACCTGCAGCCGCTCGGTGTCGCCGGGCTATCGACCCAGCTGTGGTTGGCGCCACCGGGCCTCAAAGCGCAGAAGGCAACGACCAGTGTCTCTTTGTCCGATCAGGGCTTGGTGCAAGTGCTCGAGGCCTCGGTCACAGGACTCGAACCGGGGAAAGCATACGTTTTGGCGCTTGCGACAGACCCTTCCGGTGCCGGAGCGCTCGAGCCGCTTCAGAGTTTCATGGCTAACCCCGCGGGCTCGGCAATCGTCAATGCGATTGGGCCAATCCGTCAGATTGTGCGTGACCGGGATAAATCGCAGCGGCGCTATTTGGTGATCGCACCTGGCAAGGTCGGAAATCTTGGGACCGCCGTGCAAGTGCAGTCGGAGTGATTCGGTTGCCCGCGAGGCAGACCTTACGCGTGAAAGCATTCACGTAGGTACAACAACATTTTCGTCGAGGAGAATGATTATGTCTGCAGGATCTTCGTTGCCTACCCGACGCGGTATTCTTGTCACCTCAGCCGCTTGCACCGCGGCCATGACAATTGCTGCGACCCAGTCCGGCATGATCGGTTCAGCGGCAGCGCAATCAAACCTGAAACCGGCTGATATACCCGCGCTTAAGCCGGGGACGCATATATCCTTCGGCCCGCTTAAACAGGACGACGCCGGTGTCCTGAATGTTGGATACGCTGAAGCCGGCCCCGCCAATGGCCCTGTTATCATTCTTCTACATGGCTGGCCCTATGACATTCACAGTTATGTAGATGTCGCGCCTTTGCTCGCGACGGCGGGCTACAGAGTAATAGTCCCCTATCAGCGCGGTTTTGGCACGACGCGCTTTCTTTCAGGTGAAACAATGCGGAATTGCCAGCAATCGGTGCTGGCTGTCGATGTCATTGCGTTGATGGATGCTCTCAAGATCGAGAAAGCGACCATCGCTGGTTATGATTTGGGGTCGCGGACGGCCGCCATTGTAGCGGCGCTCTGGCCTAACCGCTGCAAGGCCCTGATCGCCGTAAGTGGATATCTAATTACCAATCTTAAATTCTGGAATGCACAATCCGGCGGACAGCCGTTACCGCCAAAGACTGAATTAGGGTGGTGGTACCAGTATTATTTTGCCACGGAACGTGGCCGGGCAGGCTACGACAAATACCGGCACGATTTTAACAAGCTCATTTGGCAAATCGCTTCACCGAATTGGGACTTTGATGATGCTACGTTTGATCGCACCGCAGAGGCCTTCAACAACCCGGATCACGTCAGCATCGTGATCCATAATTACCGCTGGCGACAAAGCCTAGCCGCCGGTGAGCCACAATACGACGAACTAGAAAAGCGGCTGGCCGAAGCTCCGATTATTGCTGTGCCCACGATTACCATTGCTAGTGATTTTGATGGCGCGGGAGCGGACGGAACAGCCTATGCCAAAAAATTCTCGGCCAGATATTCGCACCGAATCTTGAAGGGCATCGGTCACAATGTGCCTCAAGAAGCCCCGCAAGCGTTTGCTCAAGCAGTCGTCGAAGTTAACGGTTACTGATCGCCAGCAGGTAATACGATCCTGATCGCCGGCGTGCGGATACCGGGTCAACGGTGACCTCTGCTCTGCGCCTGCTAAATTACGGGGGAACTAGTGCAGTGCTACCGCGCTCCCGGGGACCGACTCACGCATAGTCATCCGTGGCGATGACGCGGATCCATTCCCCAAGAGATGAATGAGCCGCACTTAGCGGCAACACAGCGCGGCTGATTCTACCCGCCGCGTTATCGCCACCACCCGCAAATTTCCTGGCAATGCATCCGCACGGGCAAAGGTTAAAATGCTCAGCTTCGCAGATTTACGCTGTTTCCAAGATTGGCGCGAGGATGTTGCGTCGCTCAGTATGATGCCCGTCTTTGCCGGTGGGGAGACGAATGATTGCCTTGTGGTCGCGTGCGGCCGGATTACTGCTGGCAGCGGTTATTTTTGTTGTTCCAAGCATTTCATCGGGAGAAACACACAATGTCGTTGAGTTTTCCGGTTTTGAACCGGGGACCATTGTGGTGAAGACCAGCGAACGCCAGCTTTACTTCACTATCGACAGCTCTCACGCTCTTCAATTTCCGGTCGGCGTCGGCCGCGCAGGTATGACCTGGAGCGGGAAAGCGCGTGTCGAAGGCAAGTATATCCGTCCGGCTTGGGCGCCGCCCCGACCAATTCGGAAGGACAATCCGAGACTTCCAAGGGTCATACCGGGTGGCGCACCAAACAATCCGATGGGTCAGGCGGCGCTGACTTTGCGCGGCGGCGAATATGCAATTCACGGTACCAACCGACCTGAGTCGATCGGTGGATTCGTCTCGTACGGGTGCATCAGGATGTACAATAGCGACATTCTTGAACTGTATCGTTTGGTGCATGTCGGCACGCCTGTCATCGTGTTGGATTAGCGCGGATCCGAAGCGGAAGTTCAAAAACGAATTTCGCACCGCTTGTTAAATCGCTCGCACCCACCAACCCTCCACGTTAGTGGCTCGACTTTTTCTTCGATTCTTGGAACTAAGCTGATTGTGGAACCGCAGCCAAGCTCCTGCGTTGCCTGTCCGAACCCGGACGAGAGGCACAGGAAATGCCGCTGTTATTGTACTTTCCGCTCATCATCTGGATAGGCATGGTGGAGATCGTGCAGGGCGAAATGCTCACCCGCGCCAAATCAAAAGTACCGACCCCGCCGCGACGCCGGTGAAACGCGTTACGCGTTAAAAGTGCGAATTCTGCATCACGCTGACGCGCTGACCAGCTCGTCGACCTTTACCTGAGATAACAAACTCTGCACGTCATCTTTGCGACACAGCTCCGTTCCGGGAGAAAGCACGGCCGCCGACGCAGCCGCCACCGCGACACGAAATGCTTGCCGGAGCGAATCCCCGGAGGCGAGGGAGGCCACCAGGCCGCCGAGAAAACTATCGCCCGCACCGACTGTGCTAACCGGCTCGATCGCCATCGGTTGCGCGCGAAACGCTTCCTTGGCGGTCACGAGCAGGGCGCCCTGCTCGCCGAGCGTCAACGCAATGGCTTTGACGTGCCCATCCGCTGTCAGCTCGCGGCATGCGGCAATGCGGGCGGCGTCGTTGTCGAGCGGTGCGCCGACAAGATCCGAAAGCTCCACAAGATTTGGTTTTATCAGGGCAACGCCGTGGGCCAGGGCCTCCTTCAATGCCGGTCCTGAGGTATCGACAACACATTGTGCGCCCAGCCGCCTGGCCTCTCGCGCGACGCGCGCGAAGAAATCGGTCGGCACACCCGGTGGAACGCTGCCGCTCGCAACGACATATTTTGGTCTTTCCGGCAGCGATGTCAGTTTATCAAGTACGGCTTGCCACTCGGCAGGATGAAGCGTCGATCCCGGCAGGACAAAGCGATATTGCTCCCCGGTCGTTTCTTCGTACGCAGTAAAATTTTCCCGTGTCTCGACATGCGACGGTGTTACCAGACTGTCGATTCCCTCGCGTTGCACCAGCCGGTTCAGCAATTTTCCGATTGCGCCGCCCGTTGGATATATCGCTGCTACGCTGCCGCCGAGACGGTGCACGACGCGCGCTACATTGATACCGCCCCCGCCGGGATCTCGCTTTGGTGCCGAACAACGCAATTTGCGAGTCGGTTCAACGCGCCCGACATTGACAAAAATATCTATGGCGGGGTTGATCGTGAGAGTGACGATATCCGGCACTTGAGCATCCTATTCAGCCAATAGCGGCCTTGGGTAGTCACGCTACCGAATGAAAATAGGCATTTTCGGTTGCGATCACAGGGTCGCCATTAGGAAAATTGCGGGGAACAAGCAAAGGCGGCGGGAGTTTCACTTTTTCGCCCGATGACTAGCACGGGTTACCGTGCTTAGATTGGTGCAGGCCTCCAGGCCGGTAGGGGCCGATTTCTATGATTGATCCTCTCTATTCGCTGTCGGGATTTGCGGTTGGCGCATTGGTCGGCATGACCGGCGTCGGCGGAGGTTCGCTCATGACCCCGCTATTGATTCTTTTGTTTGGAGTTCATCCGGCGACTGCAGTCGGCACTGACTTGCTTTACGCTGCCGCAACCAAAACCGGGGGAAGCCTGGTCCATGGTTTCGCGCGCAGTATCGACTGGCGCGTCGTCAAGCGGCTGGCAACCGGCAGCGTTCCGGCCACGATCATTACACTGGCCGCCTTATCGCACTTCAATCTCAGCGGCGATGCAGCGCGGAACCTGATCACGCTTGTGCTTAGCGTTGCGCTATTTGCAACCGCGTTCGTGCTGGTTTTTGGCGGTGCCATCGTGGCCGCTTATCGCGCGCGGGTTGCCGAACTCGATCCGCACCGAACGGCGATCAATACGGTTCTGGTCGGTGCGCTGCTCGGGGTTCTCGTCTCGATTTCTTCCGTCGGCGCCGGCGCCATTGGCGTGGTCGCATTGATCATGCTCTATCCGCAGCTTCCGATGGCGAGGATTGTGGGCTCGGACATTGCGCATGCTGTCCCGCTGACGCTGATTGCAGGCACCGGACATTGGATGATGGGTTCGGTCGATTGGCACATCATGGGCTCGTTGCTGGCCGGCTCATTGCCCGGCATTTTTGTCGGCAGCTATTTTGCCGTTCGCGTCCCCGAACGCGCTCTGAGATTGGTGTTGGCCACTACACTGTTTGTTGTGGCCAGTCGTATTGCCTACGACCACGCAAACTCGGCGACATCAATTTTCACCGCATTCTCAGGGCGAGCGGGCCCTTGACCAGGCCACGAGGTTTAATGGTCTCGCGGGCCGAAAAATGGCGATCCCAACAGAACCAGAATCCATAATGCCGCCAGCACGCCGAAGGCAACGATCAATACGCTCATCTGCGACCCCCTTTTGGCGGATTCTGCCATGACGAGGTTAGCACATCGGGCCGTCCATCGCGTATCCAATAAAAAGCCGGCCGCGCTGTGCAGCGCGGCCGGCTCCAATAGCGATCGGAATGCTAGTTGCCGTCGATGGTCTTGATCACGCTCGACATCGGGCGCGCTTCTTCTAAACCGCCGCCCATCTCTTTGAGGACCATGTCGGTATATTCTTTCTTTGGCTGTATTGGCGTCTTCCCAACCACCTGCACGACCTTGTACCCGCCATCCTTGAGCTTCTTGAGGAGATCGGGCGCCGCCCGGGAAGTCGCCTGCTGGAAGTCATGCATCAGAATGATGCCTTTGCCGTGTTTCTCGAGCTTCTTCATAACCGAGGCGATGACCTGTTCAGGTTTGCGCATCTTGAAATCAAACGAGTCCATGTCGGTCGAGAAGATGCCAACATTGCGCTCCCCCAGGTATTTCACCAGCTCGGGAGGATGCTTGAGGGCAGGGAAACGGAAGAAGGGACCGACCGGCTGGTTGCCGAGCGCGATGCTCACCGCGGCAATACCCTTTTCGATTTCGTCCTTGCCGTCTTGCTCGTTCAGTTTCGACAAATCTTTATGCGACCAGGTATGCGAACCGACCGTGTGACCGGCGGCCGCAACTTGCTTCATGATTTCCGGATGCCAGCCGGCGTGCTTGCCGATCGGAAAGAACACCGCCTTGGTGCACTGGTCGGCCAGCGCCTTGAGAACCGCCGGCGTATGCACGGGCCACGGACCGTCGTCAAAAGTGAGAACGATTTCATGGTCGCGCAAAAAATCATACGCCTTGAAATGCTCAAAACCGAAACCGGGACCGCCGGTGGTGTCGATCTCGACCACGCGGGAAACTCCGAGCGCGTTCGGATTGTCGCATTTTGCGGCCGCAGGTGCTGGCGCCGCCGGCGGCGGAGATGGGGCCGCGGCAGGCGCGGGCGCCTGCGCGGTCTGGGCCCAGGCAGCCGGGGCCGCCGACATCAAGATCGCAAATGCGACCACCAAAGCGCTGCGCATCATGTTCTCCACGCGTGGTAGGTTTCTCGATTCGTGAATTCTCATCTATTCATCGCGGCTTTAATATATCAAGTCAACGCCACGCCGCCGATACCACCAAAACGCCGACATTTATTGGTGATAGGATGGTTAATCTAAGGCGGCGTAGTTTGTGTCGTGTTGCCATGGGTCCCTGGCGGACCTATCTGAGCAATGCCACGCAATGCGGAGGAGCATCATGCCGGCGGTTGTATCCACTGCCATGCTGTCGCGGCCGGTGCTGCTGATCTCGCTTGCAGGCGGGGCACTATTGGCCGTGACCCTTGCCCTTTGGGGCTATTACGGCACGGCGGTTTTTTTCGAGATGTTGCGCGCTGGCTGGGTTGCGTGCTTCTGATGCCGGCGGTCATGACCACGCGAACGTCGCAGATTTTGCTGATCCTTTCAGCGTTTGTAACCGGATTGGTCATCTTCACCGGAGTATTTCTTTACGCGAGCGGGAACTTGGGCAGTGGCGGCCAACGCGCTTCGGCGATCGGCGGTCCTTTCAGGCTGATCGACCAGAACGGCAATCAAATTACCGATGCCGACATTAAAGGCCGGCCTTTCCTTGTTTTTTTCGGCTACACGCATTGTCCGGATGTTTGCCCGACGACGCTATTCGACGTTTCGGAAATGTTGCGTGCGCTTGGGAAGGACGCGGAGCGCACCGGTGCACTATTCATTACCGTCGATCCGGAGCGCGACACCCCTGCGGTAATGAAGGACTATTTGTCGAGTTTCGATCCGCATCTACGTGGCGCAACGGGTGACACAGCGGCTATCGATGCGGCAGAAAAAGCCTATCGCGTCTACGCCAAGAAGGTTCCCACGGAAAATGGCGATTACACGATGGACCACACCGCGCTCGTGTATCTTATGGACAAACAGGGCCATTTTGTTGCGCCCTTTAGTCTTAAACGGCGCCCCGAGGAAGCCGCCGCCGATTTAAGGCGCTATCTCTAGCGTTGTCCCAAGCTGGCCGCTTCGTTTAAGTTCGCGAATGTGGTGTTCAAGCCCGAGCAGCGCGCGAATCGCAATGTCCCGGCGCGAGCCTAGATCGAATCCGTGTTCGGTTTTCTGCCAAAAATGCGGTCTTATCGTGAGCTCAATCGCTGCGCGCCAGGCCGCGACCGACAGCAGCAGCCAATGCACCGGAGTGAAAATCAGTATCCCAAACTTTCTTGGTATCCTGCGCCGCGACAATCCGAGCCAACAGAGCAACGCCGATATAAAATAGCCGGGCACTGCTGTCATCAGACAAAGCACTACCCGAAAAAAGGTCGCCTCGTCGCTGCCCTGTGAAAGCAGCGTGACCAGATGATAAAGCAGAGCGATGACAAATGCTGGATGAACCAACGCAACCAGCGTATTGCCGCCCACGATAAGCTGAAAAGTGAAAAAACCGTGTGGGCCGAGCTGGCTGAAAAGCCCTAGCGGTTCGCGCATATGGACGAGCCAGGTCTGCATCCAACCCTTGAACCAGCGTGAGCGCTGGCCAAGCCAACGGTCCACATCCGCTGGAGCCTCTTCATAGGTGGTGGATTCGATCACATCAGACCGATAGCCAAAGCGTGCGAGCCGCATGCCGAGATCGGCATCCTCGGTGACGTTGTGGGCGTCCCAGCTTCCGACCTCGCGCAGCGTTGCAGTCCGGAAATGGTTCGAAGAACCGCCTAGCGGTAACGGCAGGCCAAGGCGGGCAATGTTTGGCAGAAATACGTCAAAGTGCCCAGCGTATTCGGCGGTGAAATAGCGTGCGAGCCAGCTCGTTTTCGTGTCGACGCACAGGCGTGCCTGCACGCAGGCAAGGCTGTTATCTCCCAAGCGAAATGCCTTCAACGCGCGGCGAAGCTGATTCCGTTCCGGCCTGTCCTCCGCGTCGTAAATCACCACGAACTTACCGCGTGCGAAGGGCAACGCGACGTTGAGAGCTTTTGGTTTGGTACGAAGGTCGGCTGGCGGCACCGGAATCACCATGATCGGCAATCGATGTTGACGAGCCGTGATGGCTGCGCGCGTTGCGCTATCGTCGGCTTCGACTGCGATGATCACATCAAGTTGCTCGGCCGGGTAATCAAGGCGTTCAATCGCCGACAACAGTTGGTCGACTACCTCCGCCTCATGATGGAGCGCAGCGATTATACTGTAGACGGGCAATTCTTCCTTAGGCGCGAGGATAGACTGCGGTGGAGGCCGATCGACCGAGGCTGTCATCGAATGCACGAAGATCCAGAGTCGGAATGCAGTTGGCAGCGCTACGAGAATGGAGAGAATGATCGCACCGGGCTCAGAGAACATGGCTGCGAAGGCCAGCAACCCGAGCAACAATGGTACGGCTTTGGTAAGCCGGCTCAGCGTGGCCGCCGAAAGTTTTGGCCATTTGGATTTGAGTTGCGTGCAGGCGCGTTCACCGGCCGCGGCCATGACGCGATCGATGCTGTCTTCGAGAGCGGGTGCGCGCCGTTCGGCACTTGACGGCGCATTGGAGTTCAGTGGCCGAATCCGGTCGCGCGCAGGACGGACGGCGTCGGGACCCGAGAATTCCCGTTTCAGAACATGTGGTGGGCAAGAAGCGCCTCCACCGCGGATTTCTAGGGAGCGGGCAATCGCCACGCGCCCGACGCTAATTTCCATACGCCACCCAACCCACGCACTTTTTCAGGGACGTTATCGGGAATACAACTAATAGGCGAGTCGGCCATAAGGAGGACAAAGGCGGGCATTGCGATGGTCGGCTGTAAGGACGGATGCTAGAAGGCGCAGCCCATGTCGGAATTCATGTCACACTATCTGGTGCCGGTTGCCATTATCGCCGTTGCGATCGTGCTGCTGCTCGGCCTGATCAACATGATGCGCGGCGGCTCGCCGAACCGTTCGCAGAAGCTCATGCGATTGCGCGTGCTGCTGCAATTCGTCGCGATCATTGTCATTATGGCGACGATTTGGGCGATGGGCCGCTAGAGCAGAATGAAAGATCGCGAGGTCACTTCATTGGGGCCGCGCGCATATATTCCACCTTCTCCTTTTTGGCCTTTTTCTTCTTGGCCGCGGAGTAATCGGTGGTGGCGGTCTTGGCGGAATGCAGACCGGCGGTCCCGCAAGCCTGCACGGACGCGGTAGCCGGCAATGCTAAAAATGCGGCAACAATGGCAATCGTCAGAACACGCATGAGCGTCACCCCGGTTTTTGCGACTGAAACAAGATAATATAAAGCCTACTCTGAATCTGCCGCTCAGAGATAGACCAGGCGAGGTCAAAATGGTCGTGCTCAATCGTATTTACACGCGAACCGGCGATGACGGCACTACCTCGCTCGGTACAGGCGCACGGCGCAAGAAATACGACCTTAGGGTTGAGGCCTACGGCACTGTTGACGAGGTCAATGCGGTGATCGGGCTGGTGCGTCTGCACGCTGCGGGTGACAAGGCGCTCGACGCCGCGCTTGGCCGCATCCAAAACGATCTGTTCGACGTTGAAGCCGATCTATGCCTGGCCGAGAAAGGTCCGGGTGGCGCCAGGTTGACGGTTACTGATGCTCAGGTCGCATGGCTGGAGGGCGAGATCGACCGCCTCAATGCCGATCTCGCGCCCTTGAAGTCATTTATTCTGCCGGGCGGCAGCGCTGCAGCGGCTTATTTGCATCTAGCCCGCACCGTCTGCCGCCGCGCTGAACGGATAATGGTCGAGCTCAAAGACAAGCCGGGCGAGGGGGTGTCGGACCCGTCGCTCAAATACGTCAACCGGCTATCGGATTATCTTTTTGTCGCCGGCCGTTATGCCAACAGCAAAGGCGCTGACGACGTACTATGGGCACCCGGCCAGAACCGCTAGTTTTGCGTGCGGCGCAGCATAAACGTTGACAGGCCAACGGCCGCGCCTTTAGCTTCCGCCCGCCCTGCTCAAAGTGCTCATCCGGATGGGGGATCATGAAAATTCTGGTGCCCGTAAAACGGGTGGTCGACTTCAACGTCAAGATTCGCGTCAAGCCGGATGGATCCGGCGTCGAGCTCGCCAACATCAAGATGTCCATGAATCCGTTCGACGAGATTGCTGTCGAGGAAGCAATCCGTCTGAAGGAGGCCGGCAAGGCGACGGAGATCGTGGCCGTGTCGATTGGCCCGGCTCAATCGTCTGAAACGATCCGCACCGCACTCGCCATGGGTGCCGACCGAGGCATCCTGGTGAAGACGGATGGCACAATCGAGCCTCTAGCGGTGGCGAAGATACTCAAGGCGGTTGTCGAGGCGGAAAAGCCCGGCCTGGTCATTATGGGCAAGCAGGCCATTGACGATGATTGCAATCAGACCGGGCAGATGCTCGCGGCACTGCTGAACTGGGCGCAGGGCACTTTTGCGTCCAAGCTTTCGATCGATGGCGATGCCATTGATGTGATGCGCGAAGTCGACGGTGGCTTGCAGACCGTGAAGTTGAAAATGCCGGCGATCATTACCACCGATCTGCGACTGAACGAGCCGCGTTACGCATCCCTGCCGAACATCATGAAAGCGAAGAAAAAGCCCATAGAGGAAAAGACACCTGACGCATATGGCGTCGACGTCAAGCCAAGGCTCCAGGTACTGAAAACCGCGGAACCCCCGGGACGCAAGTCCGGTGTCAAAGTCGGCTCGGTGGCCGAGCTGGTCGGCAAGCTCAAAGATGAGGCGGGGGTACTCTAGATGTCTACGCTTCTCATTGCCGAGCACGACAACAGGACGCTCAAGGATGCCACCAGCAAAGCTGCGACTGCCGCCAAAGCGCTCGGAGCGGACGTTCACGTGCTCGTTGCCGGCAAGGATTGCAAAGCGGTAGCCGACGCGGCAACCAAACTCGATGGCGTGAAGAAGGTGCTATTGGCGGAGGCCCCGTCTTACGAGCATCAGCTCGCCGAGCCACTCGCCGCGTTAATCGTTTCGCTGGCCGGCGGCTACGACGCCATTGTTGCTCCCGCGACGACGACGGGAAAGAACGTGATGCCACGCGTCGCGGCCTTGCTCGACGTCATGCAAATTTCCGATATCACAAAGGTCGTTTCGCCCGACACGTTCGAGCGACCGATTTATGCCGGCAATGCGATCCAGACGGTGAAGTCCTCCGACGCCAAGAAAGTCATCACTGTACGAACCTCGACTTTCCAAGCGAGCGGTGCCAGCGGTTCTGGGAGCGTTGAAAATGCAACTCCACCAGCCGATCCGGGCCTCTCGACTTTTGTCGGCGAGGAATTATCAATGTCCGACCGACCTGAGTTGACCTCGGCCAAAATCATAATCTCCGGCGGCCGCGCCATGCAAAGCCGCGAGAACTTCACAAAATTCATCGAGCCGGTGGCCGACAAGCTTGGTGCCGCCGTCGGAGCTTCACGTGCCGCCGTCGATGCCGGCTACGCACCGAACGATTGGCAAGTCGGACAAACCGGTAAGGTTGTAGCGCCCGATCTCTACATTGCTGTTGGAATTTCCGGCGCGATTCAGCACCTTGCCGGGATGAAAGACTCCAAGGTGATTGTTGCTATCAACAAGGATGAAGAGGCGCCGATTTTCCAGGTCGCGGACTACGGCCTTGTGGCCGATCTTTATCAGGCCCTGCCGGAGCTGGCGGCGGAACTCGACAAGGTGAAGCGTTGACCACGTCGCAATTTATCGGTTCGCCGATAGCGTCGTTTGGTGATACGTCGTAAAAGTGAATAAAGAGAAAGAAAGTTACCGAATTCGAAGCTGAGAGCCGGGACTTCGCATCGATCGGAAAATAACATGGCAGTCAATATTCAGAGCGTTGGAGTAATCGGTGCCGGTCAGATGGGCAACGGTATCGCTCATGTCTGCGCGTTGGCGGGATATTCGGTTTTGCTGAACGATCTGTCGTCGGACCGCATTAAAGCGGGGATGGCGACAATCAACGGCAACATGGCGCGTCAGATCGGGAAAAAGGCGATCAGCGAGGACGACCGAAAGAATGCGCTGGCGCGCATTAAACCGGCGGAAAAATACGACGCGCTGTCGGCATGCGATTTGGTGATCGAGACCGCAACCGAGAAGGAAGACGTCAAGCGCAAGATTTTCTCCGATCTGTGTCCGTCGCTTAAATCTGATGCCATCCTTGCCACCAACACTTCATCGATTTCGATAACGCGGCTGGCCGCGTCAACAGATCGGCCCGAGCGTTTCATTGGCATTCACTTCATGAATCCGGTGCCGTTGATGGAGCTGGTCGAGCTGATCCGCGGCATTGCCACCGATGATGCGACTTTCGAAGCCTGCAAGGCGTTCGTCTCCAAGCTCCACAAAACGATCGCGGTGTCGGAGGATTTCCCGGCCTTCATTGTCAATCGCATTCTGCTCCCGATGATCAACGAGGCGATCTACACGCTTTACGAAGGTGTCGGGAACGTCGAGGCGATTGACACTGCCATGAGGCTTGGCGCCCATCATCCGATGGGCCCGCTAGAGCTGGCCGATTTCATCGGGCTCGATACCTGTCTGTCGGTCATGCAGGTGCTGCACGAGGGGCTGGCCGATTCCAAGTACCGACCATGCCCGCTTCTCGTGAAATACGTCGAAGCGGGTTGGCTCGGCCGCAAAACCCAGCGGGGCTTTTATGATTATCGCGGCGAGAAACCTGTCCCGACGCGTTAGGTCGTAGCTCAGGCGAACCGCAATAAATTGACAACCGCGAGTGCCGCGATTGCGAACCAGGTCAATGTCTGCCCTACGCGGCGGCCAATCACCGGGCGTTCCGTCGACCACATTCCCCAGGTTTGCAGCAGGCGACCGATTACCAACGCGACGCCGGCGCCTTGTAACACAATGTGCATTCCGCCGTTCAGCTCATAGATCAGCATCAGAACCACCGCGAGGGGGGTGTATTCGATCGCGTTGCCGTGCAAGCGGATCATCCGCAGCATTTCTGCGTTGCCGCCATCTCCGAGGGGAACCCGCAATTTCACGCGATGCATCGTGACGTTTATTCCGAGTGCGACGATTAGAATCGCGAGAACTGCGGCGTAAGCGGCTGTAATGGGCGCCAGCATCACCTGTTTCTCCTTTTATGCGTGTCGTGGCGGCTTACTTGCCGTATTCATCATGGCGGCGAACCCAGGCCATGCTCCGTGGCAGAGCCTCTTCATCACGGCCCTTGGGTGCCATGTCGAGGAAATGATAGGTACCGACGAGCATGTCGAGCCCGCGCGCATACGATGAATAGGTGTGCAGAACTTCACCGGCCTCATTCTTGATGAAAGCACTCAAGCCGGGAGCTTCTTCACTCGGAAATTCAGTCATCGTGTAGTTGTATTCAATTTTTCCGCGTGCCTTTTCCTCCGGCGTAAATGAAACGTGGAAATCGTGGTTGAAATCGCTGCCGAACGACGACACCCATTTGAACTTCCACCCCATGCGCTTCTTGTAGGCCTCGATTTCGGCGAGCGGTGCACGCGAAATCACGACGAGCGTGACATCGCGTTGCGCCAGATGAATCACGGCACCGTCGAAATGATCGGCGAGGTATGAGCAACTCGGGCAACCCTGCACCCAGCCCGGGCCAAGCATGAAATGATAGACCATCAGCTGGTTCTTGCCGTTGAAGAGATCCGCGAGCGTTTCCTGGCCGTTTGGCCCCTCGAAAACGTAGCGTTTTTCAACCTTGACCCAGGGCAGGTCGCGTCGTGCCGCGCTCAACTGATCGCGCGCTTTCGTGAATTCCTTTTCTTTTGCGAGCAGCGCCTTGCGCGCGGCCAGCCATTCGTTTTGTGAAACGACTTTGTGTTGCATGGTCTCACCTAGGCCTTGTCATGTTTTGGAGGGTGTCATCCATCCGATGCCGGCGCCACCCGGCTCGCGCAGGATGGCAATGCGCCCAACACCCGGAACATCGAAAATCGGCCGCATCAGTGTCGCGCCGGCGGCCTGCGCTTTTTTCACCCGCGTATCGACATCATCGACCGCAAGATAGGCCATCCATCCTTCCGGAACGCCGTCGAATTGCGGACTGGCCAACGGAAATAGTCCGCCGACGTATTTGTCCCCCATTTTCGCTACCCAATAGGTGCCGTCAGGCATTGCCATCGCATCGAAATTCCAACCGATAGTGTCGGCGTAGAATTTTTTCGCTTTGTCGGCGTTCCTGGTCATCAGCTCATTCCAATAGAAATCTCCGTGCGACCATTCGTGGGGCATGGGTAACTCCTGTCACTATGCGGTGAGATATCCGTCGAGCTTTTCCATCGCGCTGGTCCAACCGGCCTGATGCCGGTCGCGCGCTTCCTCGTCAAAGAACTGCTCGTGCTGCAATGTCATTAACGTGCCATCGCCGTCGCGCTTGAACGTCAATGTCACAAGTGATTCACGTTCCGGCGTCGACTTCCAGGCCCATGTGAATACAAGTCTCTCGTTCGGAATCACCTCACGATAGACCCCGCTGACGTCGTGCTCTTCGCCCGCCGGCGATCGCATCACCCAGCGATAACGGCCACCGGCGCGCGGATCGCTTTCCACGCGCAACGCTTTTATTTCACCCGGGCCCATCCAGCGCTTCACTTTTTCCGGGTCTGTCCAGGCCGCGAAGACCTTTTCCGGCGGTGCCTTGAACCGGCGTTTGATTGTGAGACTGGGTTTGGTTGTGACGGTGGCCATGTGTCTTCCTCCAAAAAGGCGGCGAGTCGATCCAGACGCTCGGTCCAGAATTTCTGATAGCGATTGAGCCAATCGTTTGCGTCGCGCATCGGTTCCGCCCGCAGGCGGCAACTTACGATGCGGCCATTTTTCTCGCGTCCGACAAGACCAGCGTCGGACAGTACGTCCAGGTGTTTCATGATCGCCGGGAGCGACATCGAAAACGGCCTGGCGAGTTCGCTCACCGAAAGGTCTTCCTCTTCGCTCAGCCGCGCGAGCAACGCACGCCGTGTCGGGTCGGCCAGGGCGGCAAAAGTTCGATCGAGGTTTGGTCTCTGATAGTAAACCATTTGGTTAAGTATAGGCGCGCCCGCGCCCCTGTCAAGATCGATCCTGCATTTATCTTTCGTTGACGGAATGCTCGTAGAAGTAACCGGGGATGGACCCGGTTTCTCTTGCAGCCGCATTGGCCGGCGCTCAGATGAGCAGCGTGCAAATGGCCGTTGCGGCCAAGATGCTACGCATGAACGCCGACGCGGCGGCCTCCATTGTTCAGCTGCTCGACGCCGCCCAGCAGAACATTGCCAATCTCGCCAATGCTGCCGCCGGCGTTGGACAAAATCTCGATATCAGAATTTAAGCTCAACCCAGCGCAACGCTCATTGTCCGAGCGCCGCCTTGATGAGCTTGATCGCGTCCTCACTCGCCCATTCGGCAGGGCCCGCGATCGTGGCAATCTCGCAGCCTTGTCCATCAATCAACAAAGTGGTCGGCATGCCGAAGGCGCGCCCGATCGATTTTAGGTCCTGGAATATTCGAGCGCTTGGGTCGGCGTAGTAGGCGAGTTTCTGCGCGCCGACCTCCTTAAGCCAGGCCTTCGGCTTGTCGGCATCGCGGGTGTCGATATTGACCGCCACGACCTCGAATAGCGGCCCGCCCAACCGTTGCTCCAGCGTATCCAGCGCAGGCATCTCCTTTCGGCAGGGCACGCACCAGGTGGCCCACAGGTTCAGGAGAACAGTGCGACCCCGCCAGTGTTCCAGGTTCAGGGCCTTGCCGGCTGCATCCTGAAAAGCAAGATCAGGCAACCTCAGGGGGCTCTTGGCAACGTTAACGGCCGCCACCTCGCCGCGTGCCAATGGCGCCAGTTTCCTGGCCAGATCGGCGGCCGGCCGGCACACGGCGTCGCCGCCTGCATTGCGCGTGAGGGTCGCAATCCCGTATACCCCCGCCAGCCCAACGACGACGCCAGCGAGCCCGCCCGCCAAAATCAGGGCGAGGCGTTTTTTGGCGAAGCTGGGCTGGGACACGGTCATGATCGGCTTGGTGGATATGCCATGAGCAACAAGATGTGGGGCGGGCGGTTTACGTCTGGCCCCGGCGCTATCATGGAGGAAATCAATGCCTCTATCGATTTTGACCGCCACCTATATCGTCAGGACATTATTGCGTCCAAGGCCCATGCCGACATGCTGGCCAAGCAAGGCATCATTACGGCTGACGATGCGAAAAAGATCGCTCACGGTCTAGACACGATCCTGTCAGAAATCGAGGCCGGCAAGTTCTCGTTCAAGCGCGCCCTTGAAGACATCCACATGAACGTCGAAGGGCGCTTGTCTGAACTGGTCGGAGACGCGGCGGGGCGCCTGCACACGGCTCGGTCGCGGAATGACCAGGTAGCCACTGATTTTCGACTCTGGGTGCGCGATACCATTGATGGCCTTGATAGAGAGCTTGCTGGATTTCAGCGCACGCTTGCCGATAAGGCTTTGCAGCATGCCGGCACCGTAATGCCCGGCCTTACTCATATGCAAACGGCGCAACCTATAACCTTCGGACATCATCTGCTTGCCTATGTGGAAATGGCGGCACGCGACCGTGGACGGTTTGCCGACGCACGTAAGCGACTCAATGAATCACCGCTGGGTGCGGCGGCCCTCGCCGGCAGTTCTTTCCCTCTGGACCGCGACATGACCGCCAAGACGCTCGGCTTTGATCGACCCATGGCGAACTCGCTGGACGCCGTATCCGACCGCGACTTTGTCATTGAGGTTCTTGCTGCCTCGGCGATTACCTCGGTCCATCTTTCGCGGCTGGCCGAAGAGATCGTCATCTGGACATCTCCGCTTACCGGACTGGCGTCGTTGTCGGATAAATTCACCACCGGTTCCTCGATTATGCCGCAGAAGCGCAATCCTGATGCGGCGGAATTGGTACGCGCCAAGGCGGGTCGGATGATTGGCGCGCTCAATGCGCTACTGATCGTCATGAAAGGCCTGCCGCTGGCCTACGCCAAAGACATGCAAGAGGATAAGCAGGGGGCAATGGATGCTCTCGCTTCGCTTTCGCTGTCGATTGCTGCAATGGCCGGCATGGTCACCGATCTTGAGCCCGATGCATCGCGAATGAAGAAGGCTGCGGGCGAAGGTTACGCCACGGCGACCGATCTCGCCGACTGGCTCGTGCGGACTTTGAAGATTCCCTTCCGCGAGGCGCACCACATTACCGGCCGCATCGTTGCCAAGGCAGCAGAGTTAAGACTCGCACTGCATCGATTGCCGCTCCCGGTTATGCGCGAAATTGAACCGCAAATCACCGACGATGTATTCACCGTTCTTTCGGTCGACCGGTCAGTGAAAAGCCGCACAAGCTTCGGCGGTACGGCGCCAAAAAATGTGCGTGCGCAGGCGAAAAAATGGCTCCGCAAGCTGGAAAAAGAGAAATCCTGACTTCGCCTTGTTTGCCTGTTTTGTTATGGTCCCACCCTGCAAGGAGTGCGTGCCTTGAGGCATTCTGATCGCCTGTTTATCCGTGTCGCTCTGATTGGCGCAATTTCCGTGTCGCTGGGCTTGACCGCATGCGGGCGCAAAGGACCACTCGATCCGCCGCCCGGAGCCTCCCTCGCGGGCGCGCAAGGCGTTCCAGCCGGCGAAGAGACCAAGGAACAGAGGGACAGTCGTCCCGTTCTTGGGGTCGACGGAAAACCGATTGCGCCGGGTGGTAAGAATAGACCCATTCCTCTGGACGTTCTGCTCAACTGAGCGTGTCATGCACCATTTTGCCTATCGCGACGGCGTGCTGCACGCCGAGGCGGTGAACCTCGATACGCTCGCCGCCGCGGTCGGCACGCCGTTTTATTGCTACTCGACGGCGACGCTTGCGCGCCACTATCGGGTTTTCGCCGATGCGTTTGCCGACGTACCTGCGCTCGTCTGCTACGCCATGAAGGCAAATTCCAATCAAGCCGTCGTCCGGACATTGGCCAAGCTCGGCGCTGGTGCGGATGTCGTATCGGGCGGTGAACTCAAGCGAGCGCGGTTGGTCGGCATTCCCGCCGACAAGATCATGTTTTCCGGGATTGGCAAGACTGCGTCCGAGCTCGCCCTTGCGGTCGACGAGGGAATTCTTTGCGTCAATGTGGAATCCGAGCCAGAGCTCGAATTGTTGTCGTCGATTGCTGCATCCAAGGGACGCACCGCTGCTATTTCGGTCCGCGTCAATCCCGACATCGACGCCAAAACGCATCACAAGATCGCGACCGGCAAGGCCGAGAACAAGTTCGGCATCCCGATCAGCCGGGCGCGTGAGGTTTACACGCGTGCCGGCAAGCTCAGGGGTCTCAAGGTCGCCGGCGTTGATATGCATATCGGTAGTCAGATCACCGAGCTTGATCCTTTCGGCAACGCATTTTCGCTGCTTGCCGACTTTGTGCGCATGCTGCGCGCCGACGGGCACATCATTTCACATGTCGATCTCGGCGGAGGCTTGGGCATTCCTTATCGCGATGACAACGAGCCGCCGCCTCACCCTGAGGCCTACGCAAAAGTGGTCAAGCAGGCTACTCGCGACCTCGATTGCTGTCTGATCTTCGAGCCTGGCCGGCTGCTGGTTGGAAATGCCGGTATTTTGGTGACACGCGTTTTGTTTGTGAAGCACGGTGAGGCGAAAAACTTCATCGTCGTCGATGCCGCCATGAACGACCTCATCCGCCCGACCTTGTATGATGCCCACCATGAGATCTTGCCAGTGGCTCAACCGGCGTCGTCCGCCAGCCGCATCCGCGCCGATGTGGTTGGGCCGGTATGTGAAAGTGGTGATTTCCTCGCCGTTAACCGCGATATGGTGGAACCTGCGAGTGGTGTATTGCTCGCCGTAATGTCGGCGGGCGCCTATGGTGCGGTACAGGCCGGTACCTACAACACGCGGGCCCTCGTCCCCGAAGTGCTGGTCAATGGTGATCAATGGGCGCTGGTGCGTCCGCGCCTTGAAGTTGACCAATTGATTGCGCTCGATCGCATGCCTGATTGGCTTTGAGTGCCTGAATACACGCGTGGCCGGTCGGATCGGCGCATGTTATTCTTTGTGAATAGATTCTCTCCTGAGTCTGAGCGACGGAGCGACTTTTGGACGAGGTGAACGACCAGTCTCAGAATCGGGAACAGCCGCACCGGCTTCTGCTCGTGCGCGCGCTCAGGCGTGCGCGCGGCAGTTTGTTGTGGGAGCGCCTGTGGCCGGCTCTCGCCGCCGTGGCGACGGTCGCCGGCCTCTTTCTCGCATTTTCTTGGGCAGGCCTATGGCTCGTGTTGCCGCCGCTCGCGCGTGCAATCGGGCTTTTCCTGTTCCTGATTGCCATCGCAGCGTCGGCATTGCCGTTGTTTATATTGCGGCTGCCTACCGTCTATGACGGGTTGCGCCGGCTTGATCGTAGTACCGGCGAAACGCATCGCCCGGCAACGGCGGTCGCGGACCGCATTGCCGCCAACAGCCAGGATCCCGTGGCACAGGCGCTGTGGCAGGCGCATGTCGAGCGCGCGCTGCTGTCGGCGCGCAAATTCAAAGCGGGCTGGCCAGCACCGCGATTGTCGTTGCGCGATCCTATGGCGTTTCGCGCACTGGTGGTCATTCTTGTTGTGGCGAGCTTCTTCGCCGCTGGCGGCGAACGCGTAAAACGCGTGGCCGCCGCCTTCGATTGGCACGGCGTGGTTGCTCCGGCGAATTTCCGTATCGATGCCTGGGTAACCCCGCCGGTCTACACCGGGCGGCCTCCGGTCATGCTTGCAGGATTGCGCCCCGGCGAAAACGCACAAGTGACGCCTTCCGTGGCGGTGCCGGCGGGGAGTCAACTGGTGATCCGCGCCACCGGCAAGGTGCGGTTCGATGTCGTGCGTCAGGGCGGCATTGAGGATGCGCCGGCGGAAGCGCGGGCGCCGCTACCGGCGGGAACGGAAGAACGGCGGCTACTCATCAAGGGCAATGGCTCTGCCGCTGTGCATGGTGTCCTTGGCAACGATTTGGTCTGGAACTTCACTGCGATTCCCGACCGCGCGCCGAATATCGAGTTGATCAAGGATCCAGAGCGCCAGGCGCGCGGCGCGTTGCGTCTTGATTACAGGATGGACGACGATTACGGCGTCGTGGAAGCGAGGGCTACTTTCTCGCTCAAGGACGGGCAATCATCCGAAAAATCCCCACATTCGCTTTTCACCGCGCCAGACTATGCGCTCGCCTTGCCGCAGGCGCGCACTCGTTCCGGCACGGCGCAAACCACGCATGATCTCACAGAGCATCCTTGGGCTGGGGCCGAGGTGATAGTGACGCTCACGGCACGTGACGAGGCCGGAAACGAAGGGCGCAGCGAGCCCCGCGAGTTGACGTTGCCGCAGCGAATATTCGTCAAGCCACTAGCGCGCTCACTCATCGAGCAGCGGCGCATTTTGGCGCTCGATGCCGAAACCAAGCCTTTGGTTCTCACCGCACTCGATGCTCTAACCATTGCACCGGACCGGTTTACGCCGGAATCGAGCGTTTATCTCGGATTGCGCTCGATCTTTTACGACCTCGAGAATGCAAAGAGCGACGACGCCTTACGAGAGGTGGTGGCGCGGCTCTGGGACATGGCGGTTCAGCTCGAGGACGGAAATGTCTCGCAGGCCGAGCAGGCGTTGCGCCAGGCGCAAGAAGCATTGCGCCAGGCGCTTGAGCGCGGTGCGAGTGACGAAGAAATAAAGAAGTTGATGGAGCAGCTGCGCGCGGCGATGGACAAATTCCTGCAAGCCCTCGTCGAAGAAATGCGCAAGAATCCGCAGCAGCTTTCACGGCCGCTCGATCGCAATACCCGCACGCTTAGTCAGCAAGATCTCAAGAGCATGCTTGACCGGCTGGAGAATCTGGCGCGCTCCGGCAACAAGGACGCCGCGCGCCGCCTGCTCGAGGAGTTGCAATCAATGCTGGAAAACCTCCAGATGGCGCGGCCGGGCGCTTCGGGCGGCGAAGATGGCGACGACGACATGATGTCGGCGCTCGACGAATTGGGCGACATGATCCGTAAGCAGCAGCAATTGCGCGACAAGACTTTCCGGCAGGGACAAGATATGCGGCGCGATCGTCAGCGCGGTCAGCAAGGGCAGGGCGGTGACCGCCAGATGGGCGATTTGCGTCAGGACCAGCAAGGCCTTCGTGACCGGCTCAACAAGCTGCTTGACCAGCTCCGTCAGCATGGACTCGGCCAACCGGGCCAGCAAGGCGAGGGCAACGAAATGGGGCAACTCGGGGACGCCGGGGAGGCAATGGGCCAGGCCGAAGGTCAGCTTGGCGAGGGAGATGCGGATAGCGCGGTCGATAGCCAAGGCCGTGCCCTGGACGCAATGCGCAAAGGTGCTCAAGGTCTGGCGCAATCGATGCAGCAGCAGGGGATGGGCCCCGGTCCCAATGGCCGGCCCGGTCGCGGCCAGGCACGTGCCCAACAGGATACGGATCCGCTCGGCCGGCCGATGCGCGGCCGCGACTATGGTGACGATCTTACGGTTAAGGTACCGGGCGAAATCGACGCTCAGCGTGCGCGACGCATCCTGGAAGAGCTTCGCAGGCGCTTTGGCGAGAGCTTCCGCCCGCAACTTGAGCTAGATTATATCGAACGTCTGCTGAAGGATTTCTGATTCTGGATTTGCGGCCTAAGGCCGCCGCACCAGCGCTTCGCGCACCGCGGACGTAATCTGATCGAGCGAAAATGGCTTGCTGATCACTTCGTGCACAAGCGCGTCGAGGTCGTGTGCGCGCTGACGCTGATCCAAATGGCCGGTCATCAGCATGATGGCAGTGTCGGGGTGATGTCGCCCCGTTGCGAGTGCGAGTTCGATGCCGTCCATCCCCGGCATCTTCACATCACTGAGAAGCAGATCGATTCCGCCTTTGGACGCGTTGAGCGCGTCGAAGGCGGCCGTGCCGTCCGCGGTTTCAATCAAATCGTGCCCATCGCTGCCAAGGGCGCGTACGAGCAAAGCTCGAACCGTATCATCGTCCTCGGCAATCAGAATTCTAGCCACAGTCTTACTTCGCTCCGGGAGCGGCATCCTGTGCGCTTGCAAAACGCACCATCACATCGACCGCATTTTCCGGCGGCGAGACGAAGCGGCTACGGAAATCCATTTTTTCTCCCGGACCGAGGATGCTGCGGCCCGGCATCGCGGTCCAGGTGTAAACTTCCTGTCCGGCGGCGTCGCGCGCGGAAAACCGGAGTCGCGGCACCTCTGTCGGTCTGTTGGTAATGCTGACGATGGTCCCTTCGACGACAAGGGACGACAGTCCTTCCTGCGCTTCCTTTGAGATCCGCATATTTTCGAATTTCAAATTGCGTAGATTGACCGGCAATCCGACCGCGGAAAACAACGATGCGGTCTGCGGGAAAAAGCGTACGACCTCGCTGCGCGCCCCGATCAGTGCAACGTTGAAAGCGAATAATACCAGAATAAGTGCCGTCCAACGCGACGAGCGGCGCGCCTTGCTGCGCCGTGCCTGCAGCCGCTTGCGGCGAGCGGTGAAATTCTCGATCTCGTCCGCGTCAGCCCCTGGGCTGGCATCCGAAGACGGCGAATCGATCGAAGGTACGACTGATGGTGCGTCGGTAATGGCGATTGGATCAGATGCTGTCGACGCGGGCGTGGGAGCGCCTCGGACCGCCGGAGCCATTGGTTGCGTCGCATCGGCGGCTTCTTGCGCCGGCCCCGCGTTGTCATCGGTTTGGGAGACCGGGTGATCGGGCCGCAGCACGCCGGTGGACTCTGGCGCCTCGGCCCCCTCGACCGAGACGTCGCCCGCGGCTGACATTTCGGGAGTGTTACTGGAGGCGCTCGCGAACCACGTTGACTTGCAGCGCGCACAACGGACGGTCCGTCCGTCCACCCCGAGGGAGGCCGGTTCGACTGCGTACGATGTTGAGCAATTCGGACAGGTAATCAGCATGGGATCGATGCTATTTTGGGTGTCAACCTACCAGCCGTCCGTTAATGGATCGGAAACCATGGTAACCCCCGGCCGTATTGGGGGAATTGATGACTTGCGTCCGGCCGCTATGGTGGCGGAGCCATAATCCTGTAAAAAGCGCAAGTTCCGGACGGGTGTGCGGCTAGGGGGCGGTTTCTGTACGCGTCCGTGGACCACGGCCGGACAGTGATTCGCTGGGTGTAGTGGAAACTTGCCGGAGATGGCCGGGTGGTCCGATTCGAGAATGTGGGCTTGCGCTATGGGCTGGGGCCTGAGGTCTTGCGTGACCTCACGTTTCGTATCGACCCGCATTCATTTCAGTTCCTCACCGGACCTTCAGGTGCGGGGAAGACCTCACTGCTAAGATTGCTGTTCCTGTCGATGCGACCGACGCGGGGATTGATCACCCAATTTGGTCATGACGTCGCGACGCTGTCGCGCGATGCCGTGGCAATATTGCGCCGCCGCATAGGCATCGTATTTCAAGACTTCCGGCTGCTCGATCATATGACCACTTATGAGAATGTCGCGCTGCCGTTACGTGTTATGGGCCGCCCCGAAGAAAGCTATCGCGATGAAGTCATCGAGTTGCTTAATTGGGTCGGGCTCGGCGAACGGATGTGGGCGCTGCCACCGGTGCTCTCGGGCGGCGAAAAGCAACGTGCGGCGATAGCGCGCGCGGTGATCGCGCGTCCGCAATTGCTGCTCGCCGACGAACCTACCGGGAACGTCGATCCCACTCTGGCCCAGCGACTATTGCGGCTGTTCATCGAACTCAACAAGTCAGGCACATCGGTCATCATCGCAACGCATGACATCGCATTGATGGATCAGTACGACGCACGCCGGCTGGTCTTGCATGACGGCCGGCTGCATATTTACGATTGAGGGATCGCGATGACGGAAACTGGCATGGGCAGGTTGACAGCGCCGCTTCGCGAGCAGGTGGATCCCATGCTGCCGAGCTTCGATACCCCGCTGGTACCGCGCAATTCGATTTCGGGCCGCGCGCTCGTTGCGGTTGTCGCCATCATGACCTTCCTGGCGTCTCTGACCACGGGCTCGGCCGTGTTGATCAGCAATGCCGCAAGCGAATGGCAGTCGGATATTGCGCGTGAGGTAACCATCCAAATTGTTCCGACATCGGGCCGTGATCTCGATGCCGCTGTCGAGAAAGCGGCTTCCGCCGCGCGTGTGTTCCCCGGGATCGCGGACGTCCGGCCTTATTCAAAAGAGGAATCGTCAAAGCTGCTCGAGCCTTGGCTCGGGAGTGGGCTCACTCTCGACGAGTTGCCCGTACCGCGTCTGATCGTGGTCAAGCTTGCGCCCGGCGTTTCGGTTGACCTTGCGCAATTGAGACGTGTATTGGCCGATCAGGTGCCGGGTGCCGTGCTGGATGATCACCGCGGCTGGATCGATCGCATGCGTGCTATGGCCGGTACCGCTGTCGTTTTGGGCGTCTGCATTCTGATCCTGATGTTCGCCGCCACCATGCTGTCGGTTACCTTTGCAACCCGCGGTGCGATGGCGACAAATAAACCTGTAATCGAGGTTCTGCATTTTGTCGGCGCGAAAAATGCATTCATTGCCCGACATTTTCAGCATCATTTTCTTGTGCTCGGTTTGCAAGGAGGCGCCATCGGCGGGGGCGCTGCGATTATCCTTTTTGCGCTCGCCAGCGCACTGAGCCGATGGTTCGCCGGCACAGCGGGCGCGGACCAGACTTCGGCTCTCTTCGGTTCATTCTCGATCGGCTTGGCTGGCTATGCCGCTGTTCTCGGGCAAGTCATACTCATTGCAGCGGTGACTGCTTTCACATCACGGCAAACCGTCAACAATACGCTTGAAATGATCGACTGACATGTTCGCCGGTGTTGCTCGCTGGATCGGGTTCCTGACAATGGCGGCCGGTGTCACCGGGCTCATACTGCTTGCGGGTGGGTTCGTCTGGTTTGTCTCGAAAATTGCGAGCGATGAGGTGTCGCTCGACACCAAAGCCGACGGTATTGTTGCTCTTACTGGCGCAGCGGCTCGCATACCCGATGCAATCGAATTGCTGGCGACAGAGCGCGGCAAGCGGCTGCTGATCACGGGTGTGTACCGCGCCACCAGTTCGCGGGAGATTGCGCGAATCACGCCTCTCTATTCCAAGTATTTCACCTGTTGCATTGACCTCGATCGTTCAGCACTCAACACGTTTGGCAACGCACTTGAGACAAGGCGTTGGGCGCGCGAGCATAATTTCAATTCGCTGATAGTCGTAACATCGAACTGGCATATGCCACGCGCAATGGCCGAACTTGCCCACCAGCTGCCTGACGTGACGTTGATCGCCTATCCGGTGATCTCTGAAAAGGTGAAGAGCGAGCCATGGTGGTCAAGTACCGATACTGCGCGTCTGCTATTGGCGGAATACCTAAAGTATGTTTTCGCCCTCATGCGCATGCACCTTGATACTGACGGCGCAATATAAAGGAGCGGCGTCCGTGGCCATTATCGTTCGCTCTATTGTCTTCAACGTGTTGTTCTATCTGAACACGATCGTCCATCTCATTGCCGGCCTGCCAACTTTCTTCATGCCTTATCGCGCCATCATCGCGATCGCCCAATCATGGGGGCGCGTCAATCTCGTGCTGCTTCGTGCTGTCGCTAAAATCGATTGTGAAATTCGTGATCGAGAAAAAATCCCGAAGGGACCGATCATCGTCGCGGCCAAACACCAGTCGGCGTGGGAAACATTTGCGTTGCTGCCGCTGCTTGACAGTCCGGTATTTATTCTCAAGCGTGAACTGCAATGGATTCCAATTTTCGGCTGGCTCACGATCAAGGGCCGGATGGTCCCGGTTAATCGCGGCGGTGGCTCACAAGCCCTTGCGGATATGATTGAACGGGCCCGCGTCGAGCTCGCGGACAATCGGCAACTCATCATTTTTCCCGAGGGTACGCGGAGGGCCGCCGGCGCCGAGCCGCGCTACAAGATCGGCGTCGCGCATCTTTATGCGGCCGGAGGCGTCCCCTGTGTTCCAATTGCACTCAACTCAGGCCTATTTTGGCCACGCCGGTCGCTGCGTCGCTTTCCCGGAACGGTCGTCGCGCAGGTCCTTGATCCGATCCCGCCAGGACTTGGCAAGGATGAGTTTTTTGAACGGCTGCAAAATGTCATTGAGGATGCGACGGCGCGGCTCGTCGCGGAGGGCGCGCGAAATTCGAAGGGTAGTTTCCGAGCTTGAATCAAGATGCGGTTGGGCGATGACAGCCTTTGAGTTGTTCGGCCAGTACGCGCAAATCGACATCGCGGATTCCGAGCGTTCGCAGTTCTTTCACTGTTGCCAGGACGTAGTCGCGGCAAGCGCCGGACCGGCCATGACCCTGTCGCGCGTAATGCAATTGTTTCGTGAGACTGAGCCGCCCGGCATATTGGCAATGCCCCCGATCGACGACATAACAGAGCGCATGCACGCTCTCTTGCGGATCGTCGTCGAGCCAGACCCTGCGCCATGCTTCCAGATAGACGCGGGTTACTTGTTCACGGGCACGCAGGTACTCGATCGTCGCGGAACGTTTTGCCGGTGCAACTCGGTACGCGATGCCAAGGCAATTGCCGCCGCGATCAAGTCCGAATACAAGACCGGGTTTCTGCGGAGTTCCGCGATGCACAAATGAGTACACGCAGAGCGCACGGTGGGCGCCCACCAAGCGAGCGTTGCGCCGCTCCAGAAAGTCGAAGCCTGGCCGCCACATCAGTGACCCATAACCGAAGATCCAGAGGTCTTCGTTGCTTTGATCGGATCGTGAGTTCATCGTGGCGGGAATTGGACCACGGCGTTGTGAGGCCGGCTTGCGTTCGCGTAACAGGACCGCAATCTCCTTGCAACCCAGACTACGGGCGCATAAACGCCGCATTCAGCAGGTTTTGAAGCTAAATGATGCGTGATCCAACGAGCAGCCTGCAATCCCGCCAACGGACCGGGCGCCGTTACACGATTCTGCTTTTCGTCGTGTTTGTGTTGATCGCTGGATGGACCGGCTTTTGGAAATACTCCGCAAGCAAGGCACAGGACGCAATCGACGGCTGGCGGGCGCGAGAGGCCAAGGCCGGTAGAATCTACACCTGCGCCTCACAAACTGTTGGCGGTTTCCCGTTTCGAATCGAGGTGAATTGCGAAGACGCCTCAGCCCAGTTTCGCAGCAACCAGCCGCCGCTCGAACTCAAGACCAAAAGCATGGTGATGGTGGCACAGGTCTATCAGCCTGGGCTGCTTATCAGCGAATTTCGTGGTCCTCTCACGATTGGCGAGCCTGGTAAATCGCCGGATATCATCGCCGACTGGAAGCTTGCGCAGTCAAGCGTGCGCGGTACCCCGGCAGCGCCTACGCGCGCGTCACTTGTGTTCGATAAGCCGACAGTCGATCGGATGGAGGCCCGCAACCAGCAGCGTTTGTTGCGTGCCAAACATATTGAGATTCACGGCCGTATTGCCGAAGGCTCCGCCGCCAACAAGCCAGTGATGGAAATTGCATTGCAGGCCGATCAGGTATCGGCGGAAGGATTGCATCCGGCCGCGGCGCAACCAATCGATGCCAATATCACCGGTCTTCTTCGCGGCTTGAATGATTTTTCGCCCAAACCTTGGTCCGTGCGTTTCCGCGAAATACATGGCGCGGGCGGCCGCATCGATATCACACAAGCTCGGGTGCAACAGGGTGAAATTCTCGCGGTCGCGGTCGGCAGTCTGTCGCTTAACGGCAACGGCAGGCTCGACGGTCAATTGCGCGTCACCATGGCGGGACTCGAACAGTTCCTGGCTGAAATCGGGGCGCAACAGCGCGTACAAACTTCACCAAACATGGACAAGCTGGCTGGCGCGCTGGATCGGCTAGCACCCGGTCTCGGAGATGTGGCGCGTCAGCAGGCAGCTGCCAATGTTTCACTCGGCATCAACTTGCTTGGCGAGCAGACCACGCTCGAAGGCAAGCGAGCGGTGACGCTTCCGTTGCGGTTTGACGATGGGTCGGTGTTCCTCGGGCCCATCGCGATCGGAAATACCCCCGCGCTGTTCTAGGGCGCTTACTCGTAGATCGTGCCATAAGCTATGTCGTGTTCAATCGAGCAACGGAGATGGCCATGGGCAACGCAGCTGGCATCCTCTCGCGCAGGAATGTGGTGACGATCGCTTCCGGGGCTGCGCTCCTAGGGCTGCCTTCGATCGCGGCGGCGCCCTCAGCGACGCTGGCAGCCGAGAAATCTACGCCAATAGCGCGCACCGACGCGCGTACTGGGCATCCTTACGAAAAAGCTGCCGCACGGTTCGAGGCTGCGATCGGCCGGCTTGATGCTGCTGCCGCCGCAGCTTTGGTCACGCGCACCGCCGCGTGGAACGAGGCCGAAGCTGAATTTGCCAAGATGGCCGGGCCAAGCGGTTTGATGCTGTTTGCCAAGTTCGACCAAGGCGCAATTGCCTCCCTTACGGGAAAATCCGTGCAATGCCGCCTCTACATTGTCGGCAACCCGGCGGTTGCGGCCCGCATATTGCGGATTGATCCGCGCGCCAGCCTCTACGTTCCATTTCGCGTAGCGCTGTTTCAGCTGGAGGGGGAATCCGACGCTACCATCGCGTTCGACCGCCCATCGTCGTTATTGGGCGCCTTGGGGCAGCAAGCTCTCGGCGAGATTGGCGCAATGCTCGATCGCGAGATCGACGCCGTAGTGGAACACGTCCGCGAATCTTGAAGCGCGGCGGCTTCCGCCGGCGCACGCAATAAAGCAGCGGCCTAGCTTTTTTCCGATGCGTACGGCTTCGGCAGCGGTTCGTGCGGCAAGTCCGGATGCGGCCGGCCAAAATCCGGTGTGGACGAATCCTGCCCAATGTCGACGATGCCTTTGCGGATCGCGCGCGTGCGCTTGAAGTGTTCGAACAGAGCGTCTCCGTCGCCTTTACGGATCGCTTTTGTCAAAGCCGAGACATCCTCATTGAAGCGGCCGAGCATCTCCAAAACGGCGTCCTTGTTTGCGAGGAATACGTCACGCCACATGGTCGGGTCGGATGCCGCGATGCGGGTGAAGTCGCGGAAGCCGCCGGCCGAGAATTTCAGCACCTCCGAACGGGTCACGGTTTGTAGTTCGTCTGCAGTTCCAACGATAGTGTAGGCAATCAGATGCGGCAGATGACTGGTGATGGCGAGCACCAAATCGTGGTGATCTGGAGCCATGATGTCGACATTCGCGCCAAGCAGCCGCCAGAATGCCGCAAGCTTCTCCACGGCCTTCGGATCAACGCCACCCGGCGGGGTCAGAATGCACCAACGATTGACAAACAGTTCGGCGAAGCCTGCATCGGGGCCTGAGTATTCGGTGCCCGCAACGGGATGAGCCGGCACAAAATGCACGGTCTTCGGCAGGTGAGGAGTCATATCGCGCACGATCACGCCTTTCACCGAGCCGACATCGGAGACGATTGCACCCGGCGCAAGATGCGGGCCGATTTCCTTTGCGACCGCACCGCAAGCGCCGACAGGGATACATACGATGACCAGATCGGCGCCTTCGACGGCGGCAGCGTTGGTTTCCACGACTTGGTCCGCGAGACCGAGCTCGGCGACGCGCCGGCGCGTTTGCGGAGACTGTGCGGTCGCCACAATTGTGCGCGCGGCACCCTGCACGCGTGCCGCGCGCGCGATCGAAGAGCCGATCAGGCCCATACCGATCAAGGCCAGACGATTGAACAAGGGAGCCGGTTTGTTCATGCCGGTTTTCCCGTAAATTCCTTGAGTGCCTGTACCACGAGCCGATTGGCCTCATCGGTACCGACACTCATTCGCAAAGCGTTTGGCAGCTTGTAAGCGCCGACCTGACGCAAGATGAGCCCGCGTTTGGTGAGGAAGGCATCGGCATCCTTGGCAGTCCGACCCTTGGTTTCCGGGAAATGGATAAGCACAAAATTTGCTGCGCTCGGCGTCACCAGCAGGCCAAGTTTCCCAATTTCCTCCGTGAGCCAGGCAAGCCATCGCGTGTTGTGTTCGCGCGCGCGTTGCACATGCGCAGTGTCACGGATTGCGGCAATCCCCGCGGCGATTGCCGGACCGCTGACGTTGAACGGACCGCGGATGCGATTGACCGCATCCACGATATGTGCGGGCCCATACATCCAGCCGAGGCGGAGCGCGGCCAGCCCATAGATTTTCGAGAAGGTGCGCGTCATCACCACGTTGTCGGTGGTTGCGACAAGCTCGATGCCGGATTCGTAGTCGTTACGCTGCACGTATTCCGCATAGGCGGCATCGAGCACAAGCAACACGTTCGATGGTAAACCTCTGTGCAACCGCTTGACCTCGTCGAACGGAATGTAGGTTCCTGTCGGATTGTTCGGGTTGGCCAGAAACACGACCTTTGTTCTTGGTGTCGCCGCTTTGAGTATCGCGTCCACATTCGCCGTAAAGTTCTTTTCCGGTGCTGCAATTGCCTTCGCGCCGGTGCCCATGGCCGCTATTGGGTACACCAGAAAACCATGCGTCGTGTAGATCGCTTCGTCGCCGTCTTTGAGAAAGGCGCGCGCGAGCAAATTGAGCAGATCGTCGGAGCCGGCACCGCAGACGATACGATCGGGATCGAGGCCGAAGGCTGCACCGATCGCGTCACGCAGGGCTGATGCCGAGCCATCCGGATAGTCCTCCAGGCGCTCGCCGGCCATCCGATAAGCGGCGATGGCGTTTGCGCTCGGCCCCAACGGCGTCTCGTTGGAGGAGAGCTTGAACACCTTGGGCACGCCGGGCGCGCTGCTCTTGCCCGGGACGTAGGGGGCAATATCGAGCACGCCGGGACGCGGTTGCGGGCGGTTGGTAGTCATTAACGGTTTTCCGAGCGATCAGGCCTTGTCGGCGGCAACCGTATAGCGGGTTGCGTGGCTTCCGACGAGGGCCGCCGAACGCACAGTGGCGCCGGCCTTAACCAAGGCCGCCTTGATCGATTCGAGGCTTGCATCCTCCGGCAATGTCACCAGCAAGGCGGCACCGTCAAAAGCACGATCCGGCACGGCGATAAAGTCGGTGAGCTGGGAGAGTGCCTTTGCGGCGCCCGCACCCCACCCTGAGACACGCACACTCCATACCGCTGCTTCGGTTGCCATGGCGTCGGCCGCGACCCGGGAGAGCACGAATACCGGCAAGGCGGCCGGGTGGTCGGGGCGCTCGACGAACGGGAGGCGCGCGATAATCTTGGGTGCGGCGTCGAATTCAAGTGCGCTCCACCATGCACCCGCCGAAGCGACGTCAAAGGCAGGAACGAGACCGAGATCGCCCTTGGAGGCTGAAACCGCCGCGACGACTCCGGCGGCTCCCATGTGCGGAACAAACGGCACGGTGAAGCCGAAATGAAAGCGCGCCGAATCGCGCATGAGCGCGTCGCCCGCCGAGAGGTCGGCGTGTACCGAGAAAGGCGCCTGCGCGTAGGTGAAGGTCGCAATGATAACCCGCCATATGCTTTCGACGGTGTCGAGCGGTAATATCCCTTTGTGGCGTTTGACCAACCGGCGCATCATTTCTGCTTCGCGCGCGGGGCGAAACGCCGACGTGCCAGTATCCTGACTGCGCTTAACCGCAATCAAACGGTCAATGATCTCGCCGCGCTCCATCAGAAGCTGGTGCATCGCTTCGTCGATGCGGTCGATCTCCTTGCGCAGATCGGCCAGCGATGGTGGTTCGGATGGCTTCGCCATGGCGGCATTGATAAGTGGGCTGGGTCCTGAAATCAAAGAAAACATTGACTGTAACCTGCTAGGTTGACACTAAACCTCTCCTAAATCGGCCCGCGATAGAGGCAGCGCGCCGGGAGCGCACGGGTATATGGGCGACATGGGTAAAACCAACCTGACTGGCACGCGCGAGGCGGCAGATGCGCCGCGCGAAGCGGACCAGCCGCACGAGTCGTTCATCGCTCATTTCGGGGCCGATCGGCCATTGAAGCTCGATGCTGGCGTGGAACTGGCCCCATTCCAGATCGCCTACAAGACTTATGGAACGCTCAACCCCGCGCGCTCGAACGCAGTCCTGATCTGCCATGCACTCACCGGCGATCAGCATGTCGCGAGCGTGCATCCGGTTACCAAGAAGTCGGGCTGGTGGGACACCATGGTTGGTCCCGGCAAACCAATCGATACCGAGCGGTACTTCGTGATCTGCCCGAATGTGGTGGGTGCCTGCATGGGTACGACCGGCCCGTCATCGACAGATCCAAAGACCGGCAAGCCCTGGGGCCTCGACTTCCCGGTTATTACTATCCGCGACATGGTGCGTGCCCAAGCGATGCTGCTCGATCATCTTGGTATCGAGTCGCTGTTCGCGGTCGCGGGCGGCTCGATGGGCGGCATGCAGGTGCTGCAATGGGCGGCGAGTTATCCGCAGCGCGTGTTCTGCGCGCTACCGATTGCATGTGCCACGCGTCATTCGGCGCAAAACATTGCTTTCCATGAGGTCGGCCGGCAGGCGATCATGGCGGATCCGGAATGGCGCGCCGGTCGCTATCTCTTGGAAGACACAAATCCACGCCGTGGACTCGCAGTCGCGCGCATGGGCGCACACATCACATATCTGTCCGATGCCGCGCTCCACCGGAAGTTCGGCCGCAAATTCCAGGATCGGGCAAATCCGACATTCTCGTTCGACGCAGATTTCGAGGTGGAATCATATCTGCGCCATCAAGGGATATCATTCGTCGAGCGGTTCGACGCCAATTCATATCTGTATCTCACGCGAGCCATGGATTATTTCGATCTCGCCGCCGACTACGACGGGGTGTTGGCCAAGGCCTTCAAAAACACGCCGACGCGGTTCTGCGTGGTTTCCTTCACCAGTGATTGGCTGTTCCCGACCTCGGATTCGCGCGCCATCGTGCATGCACTTAATGCCGCAAGCGCGCGAGTGTCATTCGCCGAGATCGTTACAGATAAAGGGCATGATGCTTTTCTGCTCGACGAGCCTGAGCTGTTTGCGATCGTGCGCGGGTTCCTCGACGGCGCCGGCAAGACGCGCGGCTTGAGTTTCAAGAGTTAGGCCATGAAGAGGCCATCCCCCGCCGATCTTGCCGCCGAAAATATCGCACGTACTCCTGGCGGCGCCCGTGTCGACCTGGTTCTGGTCGCTCAGATGGTCGAGCGCAGCGCGAAGGTGCTCGATGTTGGCTGCGGTGACGGCGAATTGCTGCGTCTGTTAAGCGAAAGCCGCGACGTCGATGGCCGCGGCATCGAGCTATCGCGTGAGGGCGTCAACGAATGCGTAGCCAAGGGGTTGGCAGTAATCCAGGGCGACGCCGACACGGATCTCGCCGACTACCCGGATGACGCTTTCGACTATGTCATCTTGTCGCAAACCCTTCAGGCAACGCGGCATCCGCGGGTCGTACTGGAGCACATGCTCCGTATCGGGAGCCACGCAATTGTGTCGTTTCCGAACTTCGGCCACTGGCAGGTTCGCCTGCAGCTGCTTTTCGCCGGCCATATGCCGCGTACCGATATTCTTCCATTCAGCTGGTACGACACGCCCAACATCCACCATTGCACCATCAAAGATTTCCGTCAGCTTTGTACGGAGATCGGGGTCAAAATGGAGAAGGCGGTCGCCCTTAACGCCTGGGGTTTGCCCCTCAGGCTCAATGCGCCCTGGTGGTTCTGGAACTTGTTCGGGGAACAGGCCGTTTTTCTACTCAGTCGGAAGAACTGAGGACCCTGGCGGCAATCGCAAATTTTGACCCGGAATTGCTGCGCCGCAACTTTAACTGTGCGGCGAAGGCGCGATTTCTTTGGTAGTAAGTATAAATTACAACGACATCAGTAAATTGATATTGCGATAAGTAAAAATAGCAAAAGTCAGCGTATATTTTTGTTAGCCGCTGTATTCCAAATGAATAGCCGGTATGCACTCCACGAAATGACCTTCCATTGATCACGAAATTGCCATATGGGGGCGGCGTTTGAACGTCGCGGCCCTGGCTGAGTCTATGTGCCTTGGCCGTATTTTCTTGTTAGCTAAGGGGACTACTCTGATGAGACTTGTATCAAGATGGGCGGCAATCTTTTTGTGTTTGGTGGCGGTCGCGTTTCTCGTAACGCCGACTTTCGCAAGACCCGTCCACAAATCAGCGCACCGATCTCACGGGACACAGGTTGCGGCCCAGAGCCAAGGTATTTGGGGTAACCGCGACGACCGATATGCGCTGTCCTCGAACCCAGGCGGGCAAAGCATGGGGACGGTCGAGCCGGCGGCAGAGCGTCGTCGTGGCCGGCGCGTCCACGCCGGCGATGCATTTGGTGGTTACACCTCGAATTCGCTGGTCAGCGAGGCGCGCAAGTACATTGGCACTAATCCGACCGGGCGTGGAAGCCTGTGGTGCGGTGCCTTCATGGATATGGTGTTAAAGCGCACCGGCCACGCTGGCGGTGGTAATCTCGCCAGTGCCTATGCACGCTACGGCACGCGTGTGAGCGGACCACAAGTTGGTGCTATTGCGGTGATGGGCCGACGTGGCGGTGGCCATGTCGGCGTGGTGAGCGGCATCGATCCCAACGGCAATCCGATCATAGTGTCCGGCAACCACAATCACACGGTTGCGGAATCGGTCTATCCGGCTGGCCGCATCAGCGCTTATGTGTTGCCCGGCGGCTGATCCCATCGCGGCCAAAAATGATCGCGCCCCGCTCCAACGAGCGGGGCGTTTTTTTTATGGCGTTGAAAGACCGACGGCGTCGCCGACGGCAATATCACCGGCCGCCGTTACCTCGGCATAGACGCCACAATCGATGTGGTCGAAATTGTCCATCAAGGTCCGCGGAATGCTCAAGTCGCGGATGCCGGTGTCAGGATCGACGTCGGTTGCAGCACAGCGCTGGATGCGCTTGACGACTCGTAGTTGCGCTTGATTGCCGACGGCGATTGTGCGGCCGAGGAGGTCGAATTCATGCCACGCAGGCCAACCGGTCACGTACAAATTGCCACGAAAACGCAACGGATTGACCGGCGCACCGACGACATTTTCGAGCGCCGCAACCGATGCCAGATTGATGATGGACACGACTTTTCGGGCGACATCCGAGAAACTGTGACCTTCGCCGAACAAGACTCGCGGTGGTCCACGCAGTTCATTGGTGCAAAATGCGGCAAAGAAGGTTTCGATCGCCGTACGGCCTTGGTATGTGCGCAGGTCACCACGCGCCGCCTCGCGGCCCTCCGCATGAATAACGAGGGTGTGGCTGGTATGGTCGTATTCGGATCGCAGCGATGCCAGGCGCTCGTTACGCATCAACGTCAGAAAGAGTTGCTTCGGGAAATAGGCGGGCGCCGCCGGATCGAAGCCGCAAGGACCATTCTCGATCGCGTAAATGCGGTCGGCCGGGATCGTCTGGTCAATTGCCAGGCGGGTTTGCTCAAGCGGCTGGGGCGAAAGCCCTTTGACCGGGTACCGGTAGATGGCACGGATCCTGACAAATCCGGATGTCATTGATTCCCGGCCATTTAGCGCCGTCCCCAGGGCCTTAATGCTGACCTATATCAAGCAATTGGCCCCTTCAAACTGTAATATTGGCACCCACATAATGTCGGAGGCGGGCCGCCGACTTGGGACCCGCCGTATTTTCGGTGCCGTATGGGCCGAGGGAGTTAAGAAATGAATTTCGAGAAATTCACCGACCGCGCTCGCGGGTTCGTGCAGTCCGCTCAATCGCTTGCTCTTCGCGAGGGGCACCAGCAATTTACGCCCGAGCACCTGCTCAAGGTTCTGCTCGACGACCCCGAAGGCCTGGCGGCCGGTTTGATCGACCGCTCGGGCGGGCAATCCCGTCAGGCACTGCAGGCAGTGGAAGCGTCGCTCGCCAAGCGGCCGAAGGTCAGTGGCGGAGGCGCGGGGCAGGTTTATCTTGATCCGGCGCTTGCGCGTGTGTTCGACGCGGCCGAGAAGGCCGGTGAAAAGGCAGGGGACAGTTTCGTCACAGTTGAGCGGTTGTTGCTCGCGCTTGCGCTGGAGAAAGACAGCGAGGCAGGCAAAATCCTCGCCAAGGCGGGCGTCACACCGCAAAATCTTAACGCGGCGATCAATGCGTTACGCAAAGGCCGGACTGCCGATTCCGCGTCCGCCGAAAACGCCTATGATGCATTGAAAAAATATGCTCGCGATCTCACGCAGGTTGCGCGGGACGGCAAACTCGATCCGGTGATTGGCCGCGATGAGGAAATACGCCGTACCATACAGGTGCTATCGCGCCGGACCAAAAACAACCCGGTCCTGATTGGCGAGCCGGGTGTCGGCAAGACTGCGATTGTCGAAGGGCTCGCGCTGCGCATCGTCAACGGCGATGTTCCAGAGAGCCTACATGACAAACGACTGCTTGCCCTTGATCTGGGTGCGATGATTGCCGGCGCCAAATATCGCGGCGAATTCGAAGAGCGGCTTAAGGCGGTGCTTCAGGAGGTCACATCCTCCGACGGCGGCATTATCCTCTTCATCGATGAGATGCATACATTGGTCGGCGCCGGCAAGGCCGATGGTGCGATGGACGCTTCCAATTTGCTCAAACCGGCTTTGGCGCGCGGCGAATTGCACTGCATCGGCGCCACCACCCTCGACGAATATAAAAAACATGTCGAAAAGGATGCCGCGCTCGCCCGCCGGTTCCAGCCGGTCTACGTTTCGGAGCCCAGCGTTGAAGATACGATTTCGATCCTGCGCGGCTTGAAGGATAAATACGAACAGCATCATGGCGTGCGTATTTCCGATTCAGCCATCGTCGCTGCCGCGACGCTGTCTCATCGCTATATCACCGATCGATTTTTGCCCGATAAGGCAATCGACCTCATCGATGAAGCCGCAGCGCGACTCAAGATGCAGGTCGATTCCAAACCAGAAGAGCTCGATTCCATCGATCGTGAAGTCGTGCGGCTGAAGATCGAACAGGAAGCGCTGAAGAAAGAATCAGATCGCGGCTCAAAAGACCGTCTCAAGCGTCTGGAAGGCGAACTCAAAGAGCTGGAAAAGCGGTCGGCCGATCTCACCAGCCGGTGGAAGGCGGAAAAGGAAAAGCTCTCTGACGCCCAGAAACTCAAGACGGAGCTCGATCAGCTGCGTGCTGAACTTGCCAACGCGCAGCGACGTGGCGAATTCCAGCGCGCGGGCGAGCTGGCCTATGGCCAGATTCCGGAGCTGGAGAAGAAACTCAAGGCGATCGAGGCGGCTGAAGCCAAAGGCGCGATGGTCGAAGAGACTGTCACTGCCGATCACGTGGCTCAGGTCGTTTCACGCTGGACCGGTGTTCCCGTCGACAGGATGCTCGAAGGCGAAAAGGAAAAGCTGCTGCGCATGGAGGACGAGCTTGCCAAGCGTGTCATTGGTCAGCAGGAGGCTGTCCGCGCGGTATCGACCGCGGTGCGGCGTGCGCGCGCGGGTTTGCAGGATCCGCACCGGCCGATCGGCTCGTTCATGTTTCTCGGCCCCACGGGCGTCGGCAAGACCGAATTGACCAAGGCGTTAGCCGAATATCTGTTCGACGATGAAAATGCGCTGATTCGTATCGATATGTCGGAATATATGGAAAAGCACGCGGTCGCTCGATTGATCGGCGCGCCTCCGGGCTATGTCGGCTATGAAGAGGGCGGTGCTCTCACTGAAGCGGTGCGTCGCCGGCCCTACCAGGTCGTCCTGTTTGACGAGATCGAGAAGGCGCATCCCGACGTGTTCAATGTGCTGTTGCAGGTGCTCGATGATGGGCGCCTGACCGACGGGCAGGGGCACACCGTCGACTTCCGCAATACGCTCATTGTGATGACCTCGAACCTCGGCGCCGACTTCCTTGTCAATCAGCCGGAGGGTCAGGATACCGATGCGGTCAAGGATCAGGTGATGGCGGTGGTGCGCCAAGCGTTCCGTCCTGAATTCCTCAACCGTGTCGACGAGATCATCTTGTTTCACCGTCTCAAGAAAACGGAGATGGGCCGCATCGTCGATATCCAGATCGCGCGGCTACAGAAGCTGCTTGATGATCGGAAGATCGTCATCAAGCTCGATCCAAGTGCGCGCGAGTGGCTCGCCGACAAGGGCTGGGATCCGGCCTATGGTGCCCGGCCGCTCAAGCGCGTGATCCAAAAATCGGTGCAGGATCCCCTCGCGGAAATGGTGCTCGCCGGCAAGATCAAGGACGGCGAGCGAGTTGTGATTTCCGGTGACAAGCTCGGGCTGACGTTTAACGGCAAGCTCGCTCAAGCGGCATAGACAAGCGTCGCTTCGGTCATGGAGACGCGGATGGCCGGGCAGAAACCCGGCCACGGCAAACCGAAAATGCAGAAAATATTATCGCGTCGTCTGCGCGCTTGATGCCACGCGTGCGGGTTTGCGCGCCATGATGCCATCGAGGCGCTCGCGCTCCTGTTCGAAGCCCGCAAGCATGGCGCCTTCCAAAACGCGGCCACGCGGGAGCTTGATCCGCATCGGATCAACGAAGCGCCCGTTGACCAATATTTCGTAGTGGAGATGCGAACCGGTCGAAAGCCCGGTCGAACCAACGAAGCCGATCACCTGGCCCTGCCGCACGCGCGTGCCTTCGTCGATGCCGCGCGCGAACGCGGTCATGTGGCCGTATGCGGTTTCATAGCCGTTGTTGTGGCGAATACGAATGTACTTGCCGTAACCCGACTCCAGGCCGGCCTTCTCGACGACACCGTTGCCCGATGCGTAAATCGCCGTGCCACTCGGCGCCGCCCAGTCCACGCCTGTATGCATTTTGGTGTAGCCGAGGATTGGATGGCGCCGCAGGCCGAAACCTGAACGCATGATCCCGGCGAGCACCGGCTTGCGGACCAGGAACTTCTTCGCGCTCTTGCCCGTCTCGTCATAGTAGTCAACCACTCCGTCGTCCGGCGACTGGAAACGATAGAACTTCTTTGTCTCGCCGCCGACCGTCAGGGTGGCGAACAAGACATCGTTACGGCTATCGGCGACCGGGGTCTCATCTTCGCCGGCATACAACACCTCGAAGGAATCGCCCGGCTGCACTTTGCGCTGGAAATCGACATCGTAAGAATAGATGCGGATAAGGTCTTCGATGATGGGCTTGGGTATTCGATTGCGCAGAGCGGTCTCATAGACGCTTTGATAGAGCCGCACGCCGGAGGTGTCGTCGTCGTTGTCCTCCGAGTTCTCGGCGACCTCGGTATCGACGTTTTTCACGTCGACGGAGACATATTTTCCGGTATCGGCCAGCGCCACGACTGCGTCAATTCCTGATTCGCTGGCGATAATCACGCGGATCGGCTGCAGGCGCTGTTCGGAAAGAACCGGCGTCATTAGAATGCGAAGCTTCTGACCTTCCTTGATGCCGCCATCAAAGCTTCGAGGTCCAAGCACGCGCGAAATAGCGCTCAGGTCGTTCTGCGAAGCACCGAGGTCGCGCAGGATGCTGACGACGCTATCGCCCTTCTTGGCCACGATCAGCTTTTCATTGAGGCCATTGCCGCCGGTCGTCTGTGTCGTGGTCTTGGGCAGCAACGTAATGTTTTCGGGAACAATACGGGCCTCGAATCCTGCATAGGGGTCGACAGTTCCGTCGCCTGCGTATGCGAGCTTGATCCCGGTGACGTTGGCCGCAACCGGCAAATGATTGGCGGCCTTGTCGCTCCACTCGGCGGCCTCGCGTACACGCGCAATGACTTCGTCGGCAGGCGTGAGCAGCGCAATTTTGAGCTTCGGCATAATGGGCGCCATGTCGCGCATGACGAAGGCGACTTCGGCGTCAGGTTCGGCGGCCGGTGCGTCATCCGAGGCGGTGTTACCGCCGGGCGCGGACTCGGCCAGCAGCCGTTGCGGATTGAAAGGCGGAATGTTGGCGGAAAGGTCGGAAACGGTCAGCGACAAGTTGCCGGCGATGCGAACGAACGGACGCACGCGCACGACTTCGTGGTTGCCAACACGATTGATCGTGGAAACGCGGATGACCTGACGGGCGAATGTCGGTTCTTCTGCGGTTGGCAGACGATCACTCTTGTGCGCGCCTCTTTCGCCGCCGCCGAGGGCCCCGCGCAACGCCACTTCGACCCGCTCGGGTAAGGAGGCGAAATTGGCCTCCCCGTCGAGCGACGTGAAAACGGCGCCGCCCATCAGAGCAGCGCCGCAAAGCGCGGTCAGAATTGTGCCGGCAAACCACTGCACCGATACGCGGCGGCGATCGACGAAGCCGCTCGAACCGCCGTCAACCGACAGCGGTGGCTCATTGCCGAGCTCAATGGCGTCGGCCTGCCGTGATCGGTATGTGCCGCGCGACCGTGATTGGTCCAAGCTCGCCGTCCCCTGCGCCTCGGATCGAAAGCCGTGCCGCAACCAAACTTGCCCCAAACGCTGTCGGCAGGCCGCGTGAATCAGTGACCGGCACGATGCCGGTTGGTCCATGAGCCGTCAATGACGGCGCTCGAACCCGACTAACTGGCCTGATAGACGGCGGCTGAAAGGCCCCCGTTGCGAATTCCGTCCCTCGAAACGAGTGCAAGGACGACGCAGGAATATGGCCTCAGTGCGGCGCGATATGGATTAAGGCAATGTTTATCAATTGGGTCCGGCGGGCTTCGGCCCCACCGCCGACGATGTCGGTCTGGACCAATAAAATGGGCATTTTTGGTTGACAATTCGATGGGCCGAAGCATATATACACCCATCGGCGCGCCGTCCGCTTACGGCGCGATTGCGCGCCTCTGAAGCTCCTCACTGGAACAGTGATTCGGCATCCGATGGTTCTCGGGTGCACGGGCTTCGCCGGCCCTCCGGCTCACCGGAGGGTGGGGGCCGCCATGGTCCCCGGGCTGTTTGAAAAGTGAATCGGAAGAAAGAGAAACGTGGACGGCGGGGTCCTTGCGAGCCGCTCTCTCGTGGAGAAGCAATTCTTCATCGGGGCGGCTTCGGAAGAGACTTCTGACGGTCTACGTTTTCAAAGGTACATCGCTGGTCGAATGTTTCGATCAGTGGGTGGACCTCGTCAAACGTGGCGATGCGAAAGCATCGCAATTTTGCGCAAGCGAGAAGACCAGTCAGGGAAAAATTTCTCATCCAACTTGAGAGTTTGATCCTGGCTCAGAGCGAACGCTGGCGGCAGGCCTAACACATGCAAGTCGAGCGGACGTAGCAATACGTCAGCGGCAGACGGGAGAGTAACACGTGGGAAC
>Ga0187765_10000017_pt1 | contig 71954 bp, 63 predicted proteins | sample 0216_QUI02_MP05__3_FD_133018 | JGI IMG/M metagenome (GOLD analysis project Ga0187765, IMG submission 133018) | Tropical peat soil microbial communities from peatlands in Department of Meta, Colombia - 0216_QUI02_MP05_10_MG | ecosystem: Environmental > Terrestrial > Soil > Wetlands > Peat ...
CAACCTCATGCGCACCGCCTACAACATGATCATCTACGAGGCGCTCGACTTCACCACCGGCCTGTTCACCCCGGAAGGCGAGACGGTGTCGATCGGCATCGGCCTGCCCATGTTCATCCGCGGCATGGCCGAGACGGTGAGGGCCAAGATCAAGCATTTCGGCAAAAACGGCATCAAGCCGGGCGACATCTACGTCACCAACGATTCCTACACCACCGGCAGTCACTTGAATCATTTCACCTTCACGCTGCCGATCTTCCAGCGTGGCGAGCTCGTCGGCTTCTCCTGCTGCATGGCGCATTGGCTCGATGTCGGCGGCGCGCTCGGCGGCATGACCACGGATATTTTCATGGAGGGCCTGCAGATCCCGATCGTCAAGTATCAGGATCGCGGCAAGGTCAACCAGGACTTGGTCGACATCATCCGCCAGAACGTGCGGCTTCCGAGCCGCGCGCTCGGCGACCTCCGCGCGCAGGTCACCGCGGTGAAGACCGGCGAGCGGCGATTCCTGCAACTGATCGAGCGCTATGGCCGAGAGGCAGTGCGCCAATCGATCGTGGCGATCATGGATCGCGCCGAAGCCGCTGCGCGTGCCCGCACCATGACCATACCCGACGGAACCTACGAAGCGGAATCGTTCATGGACGACGACGGCATCGAGATCGGCAAGCGCATCCCGATCCGCGTGCGCGTCGTGGTGAAGGGCGACGAGATGACCATCGATCTCTCGGAGGTCTCCAAGCAGGTCCGCGGCTTCTACAACTCGGGGATCACCACGGGGTATGCCTGCGCGCAAGTCGCTTACAAGTGCCTCACCTCGCCGACCGAATATCCCATCAACGACGGCGCCTTCCGCAGCCTCAAAGTCGTCATCCCGCCCGGCCGCATCGTCAGCGCCACGCGGCCCGCGCCCATGCGCTGGTGGATGACCTTCCCGATGACCATCGTGGATACGATCTTCAAGGCGCTGCAGCCCGCGATCCCCGATCGCGTGATCGCAGGTCATCACGCCGATCTGCTCGCGCCGAGTTTCCACGGCTTCAATCCCAAAACCTCGGAGTTTTTCATCGGCACGTTCGGTCCGCTCGGCGGCGGCTGGGGCGCAAAGCAAAACGAGGACGGCATGTCTGCCACCGTCTGCCTCAACGACGGCGACACCCATAACGGCCCGAACGAGCAGGCCGAGGTGAAATTCCCCATCGTCGTCGAGCGTTTCGGCCTCATTCCCGATTCCGGCGGCGCCGGCCGCCATCGCGGCGGGCTCGGCATCGAGCGCGTGGTGCGTGCCCTCACCAACCTGACCGTCAACACCCAGAGCGATCGCGCCCATTGCCGGCCGTGGGGGCTCGCGGCTGGCGGCGACGCGACCGGCAATGAAGTGGCCTTCCGCCTCGCCGGCAATTGGAAGACCGATTTTCCCAACGCCAAGGTACTGGTGGCGCAGCTCAAGCCTGACGACGCCTTCCGCATCCGTTCCGGCGGCGGCGGCGGCTACGGGTCGCCTCTGCAACGTCCGCTCGACGACGTGCGCGAAGACGTGCGGCAGGGCTATGTCTCGGTGCAGGCCGCCCGCGAACTCTACGGCGCGGTGATCGATCCGCGCACCTTTGCGGTCGACAAGGCCGCCTCCGAGCGGCTGCGCACCCGTCCCAAGGCCGCGTCATGAGTTTCCCGCGCGCGGTGCTGTTCGATCTGCTGACCGCGCTGCTCGATTCGTGGACCTTGTGGGATTCGGCCGCCGGTTCGCAGGAAGCCGGCCGCGCCTGGCGCGCCGAATATTTGCGCCTGACCTACGGCAGCGATGCTTACGTCCCTTACGAGCAGCTGGTGCGCGACGCCGCGCGCGCGACCGGCTTGCCGGATACGGCGCCCAATGCGCTTGAAGCGCGCTGGCTCGAATTGTCGCCGTGGAGTGGGGCCGCGGAGGCGGTCGGCGCCCTGCGCGGCTGGAGCAGGCTCGCGGTGGTCACCAATTGCTCAATCCGGCTCGGTCGTCTGGCGGCCGGGCGGCTTGCAATTGCGTGGGGCTGCGTGATGACCGCCGAAGAGGCCGGCTACTACAAGCCGAACCCGCGGCCCTATTGGCTTGCGCTCGAACGGCTCGGCGTGCAGCCTGCGGAAGCCGCATTCGTCGCCGGCTCGGGCTACGACCTGATCGGCACTTCGGCGGTCGGCTTGCGCACCTATTGGCACAACCGCGCAGGGCTCAAGCGGCCCGCGCACGCGCCGCCGCCGCAACTCGAGCGCCCCACGTTCGACGACCTCATCCCCTGGCTCGAGGGAAAAATCTGACCGGCGGCGCTATCGCTTGCGGTTGATCTTCGCCGTGTAGTTCATCCCGCCGGCGCCGCAGCACGGACAGGTCAGCGCGACCAGCGCGGCCTGCTTCTGCTCCTCGTCGAGATCGCTGCGTTCGAGCAGCTCCCGCGCCTGCCGCTGGAACAACTCGTGCAGCGAAAAGTTGCCGGCGATGATCTGGTCGTCGTCCGCCATCGTCAGCGCAATCCGAGCAGCTTCGCCGCGTTGTTGTAGGCGATGTCGGCGCGCAAGCCGTCGTCGAACGGCGCCGCATCCATGTACTCGCCGGAGCCGTCCGAATCGAACGGATAGTCGGCGGAGAACATCACGCGGTCGCGCCCGAGCGCATCGAGCGAGCAGCGCACCGGCGGGGTATCGTACATGCCCGAGAGCGTCACCCAGATGTTCTCCTTGAGATATTGCGACGGCGGCTTCGGCAGATTCCAGCCGTAGGGCTTCGAGCGGCTGTCGAACCGCCAGAGCTGGAACGGCAGCGTCTCGCCAAGGTGCCCGAGCACGAGCTTGGCCTTCGGGTGGCGGTGGAACACGCCGCCGCAAATGATGCGGAGAGCGTGCGAGCCGGTCTCCACGCCCCAGCCCCACATCGGTCGCGCCAGCACGTTGTAGCCGGCGATCGCCTGGATCGCCGCGACGGGATCGGCCGGATGCAGGTAGATCGGCGCGCCCAACGCCGCGGCGCGCTCCCAGAACGGATCGTACGACGGGTCGTCGAGATACTTGCCGTTGCTGTGGCCGTTGATCATGGCGCCGCAGAACTTCAGCTCCTTCATGCAGCGTTCGAGCTCGGCGGCGGCGGCTTTCGCATCCTGCATCGCAAGGTGCGCGAAGCCGGAATAGCGGTCCGGCCGCTTTTGCACTTCGCGAGCGAGGAAGTCGTTCGAGGCGCGTGCCTTGCGCACCGCGGTTGCGGCATCACGCTCGGTCTGCACGCCCGGTCCCGCCACGGCAAGCACCATGCGCACGATCCCGGCCTTGTCCATCATCGCGAGGCGCTTTTCGCCGAAGTCGGTGAGACAGGCGTAGAGCTGCGCGGTTTTCTGCGGCGCCACGTCCGCCATCGTCGGCCGCCAATAGTCCTCGGTAGCGGGATCGAGAAAATGCTCTTCCAGGGCGATCTTTTTGACCATGCGTCCTCATGGAAAGTGCGATGCGGATGTTATTGGAATGCCGTGCTGTACCTTATTTTCGGCGCCCTGTATATCATGCTAGATAGAGTCAAAATAACAACGCGCGAGGAGGGCGTAGTGGCGAAAAAAATCCGTGGCGTGACCTTTGAGGAAAACGCCAGCAACAGCATGGGGCTCGAGTTTTACAATCTCTCGCACCGCTTCGGTTATCAGTCCCCGAACTGGCCCTATTTCGAAGACGTCAAGATCGAGCGCATCCACTATCACGCGAAATCGGGCGTGCTGTCGCAGCGCATTACCACCAGCATGCATAACACCACCCACATCGATGCCCCCGCGCATGTCGTGCAGGGGACGCCTTTCATCGACGAAGTGCCGCTGCCGCATTTTTTCGGTTCCGGCATCGTGGTCTCGATCCCGAAGAAGAAATGGGAGCAGATCACCTACGACGACTTGGAGAAGGCGGCTGGAAAAATCGTGCGGCCGCGCGATGTCGTGCTGGTCAACACCGGCTGGCACCACAAATACGAGGATAGCGAGGAATATTTCTGCTACGCGCCGGGCTTCGTGCCCTCCGCCGGCGAATGGTTCGTGGAGAAGAAGGTCAAAGTCGTCGGCCACGACACCCAAGCCAACGACCACCCGCTCGCCACCGCGATCGGCCCGCAACGCAACGGCCCGCTGCATCCGCACCTCGCGGCTGAGTACAAGAAATGGTCGAAGGGCCGCGACTGGAAGGACGACTTTCCCGAGTGGGAGCCGGTTCACCGCATCCTGTTCAAGAACGGCATTCTCGGCATCGAGAATGTCGGCGGCGAGCTCGATAAAGTCACCGGCCGCCGCTGCACCTTCGCTTATTTCCCGTGGAACTGGGACCGCGGCGACGGCTGCATCGTGCGTCTGGTCGCCATCGTCGACCCGAAGGGGCAATATCGCATCGAGCGCGGGGAGAAATTCTGATGCTGGTCAAGAAATTTGCCGACGCCAAACCCTACGAGGCGCCCAATCATCGTGCCTGCACGACGCTGCGCCTGTTCGGCGCCGAGGCCGGCGGTTCGCAGGGATTGATCGTCGGCATCTCCCACTTTCTGCCTGGCGGCGGCGCCGGTCCCGACGCTTCGCCGCCGGAGAAGGTCTATTACGTGCTCGCCGGCGAATTGACCGTGATCGTCGACGGCAAGGAAACCGTGCTGCGTGCGACCGACACGTGCTATATCGGCCCAAACGAACGGCGCGAAATCATCAATCGCAGCAACGCGGTGGCCACGATCCTGGTCGCCGTCGCGGCGCCGCCAAAATAGCCTCGCATGACAGTCCTTAGCGTATCGGAGGAGTGCCAATGACACACCGCCACATTGGATCGGTTCTGTTGACCGCGCTATTTCTGTTCGTCGGGTACGGCATCGCGTATTCGGTTGAGTGCGCGACCTGCGATAAGAATTTGACCGATTGCCGCACGCCCGTTCACGCGCGCTATGTCGATTGTATGAAGGGCGGCAATGCGAGATGCAGCGGAAAGTGCTCGGCCGACTGCAAGAACGACAAAGAGGTGCAGAAATGCATGCTCAGTTGCGTGAAGAGCTGCCAGGGCGGTAACACCTGCCAGGCGACATTTACCAGCGCCAGCGTGCAATGCACGACGAGTTATCGCTCCTGCCGGAAGGATTGCACGTCGCCGCGCTGACGAGACCGCAGCCCACAGGTATCCAGAATGTCCGATGACTTTTTGAAAAATCCCGCCTCGCTGTTCGACGTCAAGGGCAAGACCGCGATCGTCACCGGTGCAACCGGCGCATTCGGCGCGCTCGCTGCCAAAGTGCTCGCCGGCGCGGGCGCAAACGTCGTGATCTCCGCGAGTAAAGCCGAGGAACTGAAGAAGATCGCGGCCGAGTGCGAGAAGCTTGGCGGCAAGGTCGAGATCGTCGCCAAGCGGCCTAGTTCGGAAGCCTATTGCGACGCGATCGTGAAGGCAGCGGTCGAACGCTTCGGACGCGTGGATATTCTGGTTGTCGCATCCGGTCAGAACAAGGTGTCGAAGATCGTCGACCAGAAGCCGGAAGATTTTCTCGACGTGATGGACGCCAACGTCACTCAGTCGTGGCTGATCGCGCGCGCCGCCGGCCGCCAGATGCTCAAACAGGGCCAGGGCGGCAAAGTCATTCTGATGTCGTCCGCACGCGGGCTGCTCGGCCATCCCGCTGGCTACACCGCCTATTGCGCCTCCAAGTCGGCGGTCGACGGCATCACCAAGGCGCTCGGCTGCGAGTGGGGCGGCAGCGGCATCACCGTCAATGCGCTCGGTCCGACCGTCTTCCGCTCCCCGCTCACCGAATGGATGTTCGCCGACGACGAGCGCGGCAAGACCGTGCGCGCCGGCTTCCTCACGCGCGTGCCGAAGGGCCGGTTGGGCGAACCGTCCGATCTCGCCGGACCACTCCTGTTCCTGGCATCGCGCGCGTCCGATTTCTACACCGGCCACATCCTCTACGCCGACGGCGGCTACACCGCGGGTTGACAATGGCAAAGGCGCGGATTGCCGTTGTCGGTGCTGGGCTGATGGGTCACGGCATTGCGCAGGTGTTTGCGCTTGCCGGCCACGACGTCGCCATCACCGATTCCGTCGCATCGAATCTCGCTACGGTAAAAAGCCGCATCGTCGCCAATCTGCGCGACCTTGGCGACGATGAGCGCGCCGTCGAGCGCGTGCGGCCGACGCCCGCCTTGGCCGATGCTGTCCAGGCTGCCGATTTCGTGGTCGAGGCGGTCTCGGAAGATTTGCCTCTCAAGCAAAGGCTGTTCGGCGAGATCGAAAAATGCGTGCGGCCGGATACCGTTCTCGCCAGCAACACTTCGGTGATCCCGATCACGAAAATCATGGAAGGCCTGCGCGACCGCTCCCGCGCGCTCGGCACCCATTGGTGGAACCCGCCCTATCTTGTCCCCTTGGTCGAGGTGATCGGCACGCAATGGACATCGCCAGAAGCCATCGCCTTCACCATGGAGCTGCACGCTTCAGCCGGTAAAAAGCCCGCGCATGTGAAGAAGGACGTCCCCGGCTTCATCGGCAATCGCCTGCAACACGCGCTCTGGCGCGAGGCGATCGCGCTGGTCGAGCGAGGCATCTGCGATGCCGAAACCGTCGATGCCGTGATCAAGGCGGCGTTCGGCCGCCGGCTTGCCGTGCTCGGCCCGCTGGAGAATGCCGACCTGGTCGGCACCGATCTCACATTGGCGATCCACAAGACCGTGCTGCCGGACATCGACAGCCGACCCGGTCCCTCGCCCTATCTCGAGGCGCTGGTCGCCAAGGGTAAGCTTGGATTTAAAAGCGGCGAAGGTTTCCGTAAATGGACCGCCGGGCAGCAGGCGGATTTGCGCGCCAAGGTCCTGGCGCATCTGAAAAAGTCACGCGACGCCTGATTTTGCCTCACGCCCGCAGCGTCTTGACGTTGTGCGCCTGCACCGGCCGGTGGAATCCCTTGAGCGTGAGTTCGCCCGCCGATTCCAGTTCCGCCAGCGTCTCGACCGCGGCAAAGACCTTGCCGTCGATCAGGATCTGCCCGCTCTTGGCCTCCCCGCAGAGCCGCGCCGCGAGGTTCACCACCCGGCCGATCGCGGTGTAGTCAAAGCGTCCTTCCGAGCTGACGCGGCCGAGCGTGGCATAGCCGTGCGCGATCCCCATGCCGAAGCCGAGATCGTGACCGTATTTGCGCCACTTGGTTGCCAGCTCGCTCACGCGCTCGCGCATCTCCACCGCCATCTTCACCGCGCGCTCGCATGGATCCGGACAGGGCAGCGGATCGTTGAACAGCACCATGAGTCCGTCGCCGGCGAACCGCTCCAGCGTTCCCTCGTAGGAATGAATAAGCCCGGCGAGGCCGTCGTGGTATTCGCGCAATACCGTCATCACCTCTTCCGGCTCCGCGGTCTCGGCGAAAGCCGTGAATCCGCGGAGGTCGCAAAACACCACGGTGACATCGCGGCGATGGCTTTCCAGCACCTTCTCGTCGCCTGAGCTGAGCACGAGCTGGGCGATTTGCGGCGCCAGAAACCGCTTCAGCCGCGACATGCGTTCGATTTCGCCAAGCTGTTCGGCGACGCGAGCCTCGAGCCCGCGATTCATGTCGGCGAGGTCCGCCGCCTGCGCCCGTACTTGATCGTGCAATTCCTTCAGCCGCAGCACCGATTTGACCCGCGCCACCAGCGCGAGCTGATCGATCGGCTTGGTGAGATATTCGTCGGCGCCGGCCTCGAGCCCTGTCACCACATCCTTGGTGTCCGCCTTGGCCGTCACCAGGATGATCGGCATGAACGGCAGCGAGCTGTCGGTTTTCAGGCGCCTGCACACCTCGATGCCGTCGATCTTCGGCATCATCACGTCCAGGAGGATGAGATCGGGCAGGTGCTCCTTGGCTGCGGCCAGCGCCTCCTCGCCGTCGGCCGCCTGCTTGAGGTCGTATCCGTGCGCCGACAGCCGCGTCATGAGAATGTCGCGGTTGGTCTCGTTGTCGTCGACGATCAGGATACGCGGCGGCTTGTGCATGATTCTGCGGACGCTACGGCAGGAACTCTTTGATCTTGGCGAGCAACTGGCGTGGGCTATAGGGCTTGGTGACGTAGGCGTCGCACCCGGCCTCGCGCGCCTTGGCTTCGTCGCCGGACAGCGCATAGGAGGTGACCACGACGATCGGGATTGCGCGGGTCTTGGGATCAGCCTTGATGCGCCGCGTGGCCTCGTAGCCGTCCATGATCGGGAGCTGAATATCCATCAGGATCAGGTCCGGCCGGTTTTTCGCCACTGCGGCGAGCGCCTCCTGACCGTCGCCGGCTTCGTTCATCTCGTAGCCGGCGCTGGAGAGCAGATCGCGCAAGATCTGGCGATTGTCCTCCTGATCCTCGACCACCAATATTTTCTTGCTCATGCCTGCCTCTTCTGCTGTTCGGCTTTCACGGGAAGCGTGAAAGAGAAGGTCGAACCGCGGCCCGTCTGCGATTCTACCCAGATTTTCCCGCCGTGCATCTCGATGATGCGCTTGGAAATGGCGAGGCCCAGGCCGGTGCCGCCCTTCTTCTTGGTCACCGAGTTGTCGGCCTGCTGGAATTCCTGGAACAGCTTGTCCTGGTCGGCCGGCGAAATGCCCGGACCGGTGTCGCGCACCGCCACGGTGAACGCGCCATTGTCCGCGGAGGCCTTGATGGCTACCTCGCCCTTGTCGGTGAATTTGATGGCGTTGCCGACGAGATTGAGCAGCACCTGCGTGAGCCGCCGTTCATCGCCGCGCCCCGCCGGCAGGCTGGGAGCGACCTCGACCTTGAAGCTGAGCTTTTTCTCGACTGCGAGCGGCTCGACCGCGCTGTAGACGCCGTGCACGACGTCTTTGAGCGAATAATCGGAGAGGGTCAGCACCAGTTGCCCGGCCTCGATCTTGGAGAGATCGAGCACGTCGTTGATCAGCCCGAGCAGATGCCGGCCGTTGCTTTCGATGCGCTTGAGCACGGTTTTCATCTTCTCCGGCGTTTCGCCATAGACGCCGTCGGCAATCAATTCGGTATAGCCAAGGATGGCGTTGAGCGGCGTGCGCAGCTCGTGGCTCATGTTGGCGAGGAACTGCGACTTGTGCTGGCTCGCCTCGGCGAGCTGGCGGCTCTTGTCCTGGATTTCCTCGAACAGTCGCACGTTCTCGATGGCGATCGCCGCCTGGTCGGCGAAGGTCTCGACCAGCGCGATCTGCTTGTCGGTGAAGGCTTCGACCTCGGTCTTGATCAGGCAGACCACGCCGAGCGGAGTGCCCTCGCGCAGCATCGGCACGGCGAGCACGGTCCGGAACGGGAAGAGTTTCCGCGCCTCGTCGAACTTGTATTCCGAATCCTTTTCGACGTCCACGATCTGCACCGGGCGGCGCTCGAGGAGCGCGCGGCCGGTCGTGGTCCCGCGATCGGCGTGCACCGGCGTGCGCTCCCACAGCTCCAGGAATTCGCGCGGCACGTTTTGCGCGGAGACGGCGTGGCAGGCTTCGCCGTCGTAACGGAAGATCATGCCGCGCTGGGTGTCGCAGAGCCGGATCGCGGAACTCAATAGCGTATCGAGCACGGCCTGCAGGTCGAAGGTCGAGCGGCTGATGGTTTTCAGCACGTCGGCGGTGGCGGTCTGCTGCTGCAGCGATTCGCTTAGATCGTCCGTGCGCTGGCGCAGCTCGTTGAGCAGCCGCGTATTCTCGATGGCGATCACGGCCTGCGCGGCGAAGTTTTGTACAAGCTCGATTTGCTTTGCACTGAACCTTCCTTTTTCCTGCCGGTAAATCAGCAAGGAGCCTATTAGCTCGTCGTCCTTAAGCAGCGGTACATTCAGCGCTGCTCTTGCGCCTGCGAGTTCATAGGGCACTGGGGCGGCGTCTTTGTCCTCCTCAAGATCCGGTATGTGAACGACATCCTTGGTGAGCAGCAGACGTTCGAGATTGTGACCGGGTGTCGGTCGGACGACTGGATCGCGCCTGCGCTGGTCCGCAAATGCCGGCGGGGCCCCGATCATGGCAATGCTGCGGAATGAATCTCCCTCCCGTAGCGCCAGGGCACCAAATCTCGCACCGCATATTCGAGTTGCGTTCGTCAGCAGAACGTCGAACACCGGCTCGAGCTCGCCCGGCGAACCGGAGATCGCGCGCAACACTTCCGACGTTGCGGTCTGCTGCTCCAGCGCCTCGGAAAGGTCCGCGGTGCGCTGGCGCAGCTCGTTGAGCAGCCGCGTATTCTCAATTGCGATCACCGCCTGCGCGGCGAAGTTTTGCACGAGTTCGACCTGCTTGTCGATGAACGGCCGCACTTCCTGGCGATAGATGACGATGACGCCGATCAGCTTGCCGTCCTTGAGCATCGGCACTCCGACCGTTGACCGCGCGCCGCCGAATACGACGTGGTGACCGGGTTTTGGTGCTTTCGCATCGTCTTCCGTTTGCACGGCACATTTCGTCTGCAAGACTTTGTGAAGCGTTGTGCCCGCGTCCGGCTTGAACGCACCGCGTTTGCGGTGAGCCTCGACCAGCGTAGCAGGCGTACCGATTCCGGCTGCAGGAAAGAAGGTTTCGCCTTCGTAGCGAAACAGCGTGGCGAATTGAGCCTCACAGATGGCGGTGGCATTCTTGAGGATTGTCTCGAACACGGGCTGCAGTTCGCCCGGCGACCTGCTGATGACTTGAAGTACCTCCGACGTTGCGGTCTGCTGCTCCAGCGCCTCGGAGAGATCGTCGGTGCGCTGGCGCAGTTCCTTCAGCAGCCGTGTGTTCTCGATCGCGATCACCGCCTGAGCGGCAAAATTCGTCAGCAGCTCGATCTGCTTTTCGGTGAAGGGCTTGACCTCCTGGTGATAGATGTTGATTGAACCGATCAATTCGTCATCCTTGAGCAGCGGCACCTCTGCCAGAGTCCGCCCGCCGCCAAGCTCCACGGTGGCCACACGCAGCGGATCGCGATCGAGATAGGCCTTGCCCTTGGTGATATCGTCGATCTGCACAAACCGTTTCGTCTTCAGCAACATTCCAAGGCCGGTGTCCGGGGCGGGACGGATAGCCGCACGGAACAGCATTTCACGGTAAGCAGCTGGTGCGCCGTGGCTCGCAACCACGCGGAAAAGATCGCCCTCCCGCAGCCACAGGTTGCCGAACTTGGCGCCGCAGATGTGCACGGCGTTCTCCAGCAGCGACTGGAAAATCGGTGTCAGGTCGCCCGGCGAGCTGGAGATGACCTTCAGAACTTCGCTCGTCGCGGTCTGCTGCTCCAGCGCCTCGGAAAGATCGTCGGTGCGCTGGCGCAGCTCCTTGAGCAGCCGCGTGTTCTCGATCGCGATGACGGCCTGCGCGGCGAAATTCGTGACCAGATCAATCTGCTTGTCGGTAAATGGCCGCACCTCCTGACGGTATATGGCGATAGCACCGACGAGCTTGTCGTCCTTCAACATCGGTACCGCAAGAAAGGTTCTCGCTCCGGCCAGTTCTACGATCTGCACAAAGGCCCTTTCCCGCTCTTGATAGGCCTGCGTCGCTCTTGCGTCGACGATGTGCTGCAACTTTTTTATTCTCGCAAGCTGCGTCAACGGATTGCTTGGGCCGGGATTGATGTCAGGCTCACGCCGTCGCAAATCTGCCCATGCTTGCGGCGCGTTGTGAAGCATCGCGGCACGGAAACCCTGGCCATCGTGGAGTAGGAGATTGCCGAATTTCGCCTCGCAGATGCGTGTCGCATTTTCCAAGATTGCTTCGAATACGGAATCGAGCTCACCTGGAGATCTGCTGATGACCTGAAGTACGTCGGAAGTGGCCGTCTGCTGCTCGAGCGCCTCACTCAAATCGTCGGTGCGCTGGCGCAATTCGTTGAGCAGCCGCGTGTTCTCGATCGCGATCACGGCCTGGGCCGCGAAATTCTTCACCATTTCAATCTGTTTGTCGGTGAATGGCCGCACCTCCTGGCGGTAGATCATGATGGAGCCGACCAGCTCATCCTCTTTAATCATCGGAACGGCAAGCTGGGTACGCACGAAGGCAAATCTCGCGATTCGACTGGGATTTGGTTCCGCGGCCATATCGAGAGTGTGAATGACTTGCTTGGAGTGTTGCAATTTTTCGAGATCCGAACCCGGCGTCGCTTTGGCGCGGCCGCGTACTCGAAGAAGCTCTTCGACAGCGGGCGGGAGATTCATCGTCGCGACCGCGTAGGATTCATCGCCGTCGAAGCGGAACATCACTCCAAACTTCGCCTCGCAGATGCCGACCGCACTTTTCAGCATGGTCTTGAAAACCGGCTCCAACTCACCTGGAGAAGAGCTGATGACCCCGAGCACCTCCGACGTCGCGGTCTGCTGCTCCAGCGCCTCGCTCAGATCGTCCGTGCGCTGACGCAGTTCGTTGAGCAGCCGCGTATTCTCGATGGCGATCACCGCTTGTGCGGCAAAGTTCGTCATCAGCGCGATCTGCTTGTCCGTGAACGGACGGACCTCCTGGCGGTAGATGAGAACGGCGCCGATTGCCTGATTGTCCTTTAGCATCGGCACTCCAAGCGTGGAGCGAGCGCCCGCGAGCTTCACCATCCTCGAATTGGCGAAGGCCTTGTCTGCACTGAGATCAGCGATGTGAAGCGGTTGCTTGGTCTCGACGACGCGGCCCGTCGGAGTTCCGGTGGGCAAAAACCCCGTCTCGCGGCTCCGCAATTCCTCGTACGCCTTTGGAGCATTATGCATCGCGACCATGCGGCATTCATGCCCATCGAACAGAACGAGGTTCGCGAAACTGGCCTCGCAAATGCGCGTCGCGTTGATCAGAATCGAGTCGAACACGGGGGCCAAATCGCCCGGCGAGCGGCTGATGACCTTGAGGACGTCGGCAGTGGCAGTCTGCTGCTGCAGCGATTCGCGCAGCTCATTGAGCAGCCGCGTGTTCTCGATCGCGATGACGGCCTGATTGGCGAAGCTCGCGACCAAGTCCATTTGCTGGGGCGTGAAGGCCCGCACCTCCTGCCGGTAGATGGCAAGCACGCCGACCACCTTGCCATCCTTGACCATCGGCACGGCGGCGATGCTGCGCGTGCCGGCGTGCCGGACGCTGGCGCGCCGCAGACCGTCCTTGGCATGCTTGCGAAGGTCGGCGATCTGGAACGCACGTCTGGTCTTCAATAGGCGGCCGAAATTGTTTTCCGGCTTTGGCTCGACGATTGGCTGGCGGCGCAAATACTCGCAATATTTGGGCGGCCCGCCGTGAATGGCGGCGATGCGGAACACACCTTCCTCATAGAGCCAGAGATTGCCGAACTTGGCGCCGCACAGCCGTACTGCGTGCGTCAGGATCGATTGGAACACCGGCTCCAGCTTGCCCGCCGACTCGGCGATGACACGCAGCACTTCCGCCGTTGCCTTCTGCTGCTCCAGCGCTTCGTCGCGCTCGCGCCGCAGGGCGTCGGCTTTTGACTCGATCCCGGTATCCTGTCTGCCAGCTCTTTTCCGCGGCGATTTCATTGCTTGACCTGCCGCTCCACGCTCACCGGCAGCATGAACGAGAATACCGAACCTCTGCCGGGCTCGGATTCCACCCAAAGCCGCCCGCCGTGCAACTCCATGATGCGCCGCGCAATCGAGAGGCCGAGGCCGGTGCCGCCCTTCTTCTTCGTCGCGGTATTGTCGGCCTGCTGGAACTCTTCGAAAATCTTGCCCTGGTCGCTTTCCGAAATTCCCGGACCAGTATCGCGCACCGCCACCGTGAACGAGCCGTTGGTGGCCGCCGCCTTGATCACCACCTCGCCGCTGTCGGTGAACTTGATCGCATTGCCCACGAGATTGAGCAGCACTTGCGTGAGCCGCCGCTCGTCGCCATGCCCGACCGGCAGATTGGGCGGGACCTCGACCTTGAAATTGAGCTTCTTCTCCGCCGCCAGCGGTTCAACCGCGGTGAACACGTTGTAGACGACATCCTTGAGCGAATAGTCGTTGAGCGACAGAACCAGCTGGCCCGCCTCGATCTTGGACAGATCCAGCACGTCGTTGATCAGGCCGAGCAGATGCCGGCCGTTGCTTTCGATCCGCTTGAGCACCGCGCGCATCTTCTCCGGCGCGTCGCCATAAATGTTATCCAGAATGAGCTCGGTATAGCCCAGGATGGCATTGAGCGGCGTGCGCAGCTCATGGCTCATGTTGGCAAGGAACTGCGATTTGTGCTGGCTGGCGATTGCGAGCTGGCGGCCTTTTTCCTCGATTTCTGTGAACAGGCGCGCATTCTGGATCGCGAGCACCGATTGCGCCGCGAAGGTCTGCAGCAGGTCGGTCGTGTTTTTCGTAAATTCGCCCGGCGCCTTGCGGCGCACCACCAGCGCCCCGACGATACGGTCGGCGGCCAGCAGCGGCACCACCAGCCGCGCCAGATAACCCGCGCGCAACATGATCTCGCGCGCCACGGACGGCCGGTCGTTGCGCAAATCCGGCGTCTGCACCGGCTGGCGTTGTTCGGTGATCTGCTCGATGGCTTCCGAAATTTCGGCGTGCTGGCCCTTGATCGCGTCGATCAAAGCCTCGGTCATGCCGTAGGTGGCGCGTAGCTGATATTCGTCGCTTGCCTCGCTGTACACATAGATCGTGCCCGCCTCGGTGCCGGACAGCTGAGTGGCCTTGGTGACGATCGCGCTCAGCACCGTTTCCAGATCGAGCGTTGAATTGACGGTCTGGCTGACTTCGCCTAGTGCCTGGAGCTCGCCGACGGACCGCGCCAGCTCGTCCGTTCGATGGCGCAGCTCGCTGAGCAGTCGTGTGTTCTCGATCGCGATCACGGCCTGCGCCGCAAAGTTCGTGAGCAATTCGATCTGTTTGTCGCTGAACGGACGGACTTCCTGCCGATAGATGGCGATGACACCGATCAGCTCGTCCTCCTTCAGCATCGGTACGATCAGAAGGGACCGAGCACCGGCGATTTTGGCGATTGGCTCATCGGGATTGTCCGCGGCGATATCGGTAATATGAATGACTTGCTTCGTATCGGCGGCGCGGTAGAGCACGCGTGCGGCATGACGGGGAGGCACCGGATCGCGCCGCTGTTCGGCGTCCCATTCCCGCGGTGCGTTGTGCAATGCGACGTGCCGGAACGCATTGCCGTCATACAGCAGCAGGTTGCCGAAGCTAGCTTCGCAGATGCGCACCGCGTTCTCCAGCATGGACTGAAATACCGGATCGAGGTCGCCGGGCGACTTGCTGATGACTTGAAGAACTTCCGACGTTGCGGTCTGCCGCTCCAGCGCTTCGGAAAGCTCATACGTGCGGTCTGCGACTTTTTTCTCCAGACCCGCATAGGATTCCTGCAGCCGCCCCGCCATGTCGTTGAACTGTTCGGCCAGCGTTTCGAGTTCGTCGCCGGTCTTGATAGCGATGCGCTCGGACAGGTCGCCGCTGCCGATCCGCGCCGCGCCCTCGCGCATGCGCTGGATCGGCACGATCATTTTGCGCGCAAGGAAAAGGCCCGCCAGGAAGGCGAGCGTGAGGCCGCCGAGCAGCAGCAGGCTGGACCGCCATATGGAAACGTAAAGCGGCCCGTAGGCCTCGTCGATCGGCAGTTCGACGAACATGACCCAATTCAGCGGTGCGATCGGGGCGTAGGCCGTCAGCACCTCGCGGCCCTGCACGTCTTTCACGACCTGCACGCCCTCTTGCGATGCGCCTGCGCCCGCCTCGCGCACCGCCTGCACGTAGGGCAGCCGCGTCATGTCGGTGTTGCGCAGTACGAGACTGATGTCTGGATGCGCGATCAAACGGCCCCGCGCATCGATCACGAAGGCGCGGCCCTGATCGCCGACCTTGATCTGCGAAACCACGTCGTAAATGAATTTGAGATTCACTTCGGCCACGCTCACGCCGGCATCGCGCCGCGCGCCGGACATGGCGAGCGTCATGTAGGGTTCGGATTCGCGGCGGAAATAAACCGGGCCGTAGTAGATTTTGTTTGCCACCGCCTCGGTGAATTTCGGGTCATTGCTGAGGTCGGCGCCCGAGCCCACCGAGTCCATGGCAAGGCGCGACACTCGAAGTTGCTCCTTGCCGGTTGCGTCCAGCTGCGCAAGCTCCGTGATCGCCGGCACCTGTCGCAACAACCGCAGCGCATCGAAACGACGTTGTTCGAGCGCGCTCGCGGTCCACGGCAATTGTGTGGTCCAGCCGATTTGACCTTCGATGTCCTTGATGAACTGTCCGATCTTGGCAGCCGCGGCTTCCGCCTGCTCGCGCTGAATCCGCGTCAGCGCCTCCTTGTGCTCCTGATACGAAAACCAGATTTCGAATAGTCCGTTCGCCAGCAGCGCAACCGCCACCACCGCCACGAACAGCGCGACATATTTTCGGAACAGTCGGCTGCGAAGATATCCGAACGAGATCGATGGCTTGATCGCCGAAACAGACTTCATTCGGTTGCCTCGCCGGTGCGCGCGCTCGCCGCCTCCGCTGGAATGTTCGCCGCCGTCATCTCAAAAAACGCTTGATAGCAAAATGGGTTAAGCTAGACCTTGTAGTTCGCCGAACTGTCGCCAGTCTAGCCATTCGAGCCGATCCTTTCCAGTCGAACGGCTCTCTCGCCCGCAGCCATTTTCGCAAGGGCATGAGGATTTCCACGTTCCCGGTTGATGCTGCTTTCAGCCTTGTCAGATCGCGTTTTTTGACCCACCTTGCCGGGGCATTGTCCGCGCAAAGCGTTGCTTGAAAACGGCCCTTTCATAAACGAGCGACCATGAGCACACACCAACTCGTCGAGCATTTGCGCGGCATCAATCACATCTTTTTGGAGCAGGTGAAGGCGGCCGATCAGAAAGCCGCGTATGTGTGGTCGTTTCTCGTCGCCATCCTGATTTTCTGGTCGCAGGACGTCAAAAAGGGATTCGTCTGGCTCAATTCAATGAACGTATTCACGCTGCCCTGGGTATTGTCGCTGCTGTTCACGGCGGCGCTTTTTTTCACAATCGTGTCGGCAACTTTAATTGTCTTGCCGCGCGTGCGGCCCAGTCAAGTTTCGTTGTTCTGGGGCGCCTGGCCGGCGGCCGGCGAGCGCTTGAAAAATCTCAACCCGGAAGGCGTGAGCGATTTCGTGGCGGACGAATATATTCAGAACATCGATACGCTGGCCGAGATCTGCAAGAACAAGTTCCGGTTCGTCGGCTATGCCCAGCTCGGCTTGATCGCGACGGTGGTCTTCCACGTGCTCAACGTTGCGCTGGGCTGATTGCAGGCCCCGAGGGCGGACGGCCGGCACTACTGCGGCTGAATATTCGCTTCCTTGATCACCTTTCCCCAAAGCGCGGTCTCGTCGGCAAAGAATTTGACGGTATCGGCTTGGCTGGTCGCCCCCACTTCGAGCGAAAGCTCGCGCAATCGCTCGCTGACGTCCTTGCTTTTCAGAATTTCGATCGCATCGCGGTTGAGTTTCGCGGAAATCGTCGGCGGCGTGCCGGGCGGTGCGACGAGCCCAAACCAGGTGATCGAGCGGAAGCCGGGCAGGCCGGATTCCGCCATCGTAGGGATTTCCGGCACCGATGCGGCGCGCGTCAATCCCGCCACGGCAAGAATTTTGATCTTTTCGGCGCGGAACAGCGGCACCGAAGTCGTCAACGTATCGAAGAAAAGATCGACATGGCCGGCCACCACGTCGTTGAGCGCCGGCACGGCGCCGCGGTAGGGCACGTGCAGCATCTTGATGCCGGCCAGAACCTCGAGCTGGCTTGCCGACAGATGCGCGGTGGAGCCCGGACCCTGCGACGCGTAGCTGAGTTTGCCCGGATTGGCCTTGGCGTAGGCAATCAGCTCCTTCACCGACGACACCGGCAGGTCCTTGCGCACGACCAGAACGTTGGAGATCTTTGCCAGCATGGTGATCGGCACGAAATGGGTGGGATCGTAACCGAGCTGGCGAAACAGCAGCTGATGCAGCGTGATCGGCCCGGGCGGCGCGACCAACAGCGTGTAGCCATCGGGGGGCGAACGGAACACGCGTTCGGAGCCCGTGTTCATTCCGCCGCCGGCGATATTCTCGACCACCGCGGCTTTTCCCCATTTCCGGCTGAACTGATCGGCCATCAGGCGCGCCAGCGTGTCGGTCGTCGAACCTGCCGCGGCCGGCACCACGATCTTGACCGTCTGCGAGGGGTAAGCGTCCTCGCCGTAACCGTTGACTGTCGGAAGCATCACGGCGCCGACGCAAACCATTCCGGCGAAGGTTGTGCGGACTCCGCGCCTTGTAATGCCGAGCATTTTTCCCTCCCGTAAATCTTTGGCACCGCAGTCAGTTCCCGTCGATCGTATTATAGGGCTTCTGCGATGACATCCGTATTGAATTAGAATATCAAAACTAATGTCCTTACACGGGAGGCCAAATTGAAAAACCCACCTCAACCCATTCTCGATACGCGCGGCGAGCCGCACGTTCGGCGCTTCAACGAGCAGCGCTGGCTCATCGACAATATCATCCGCGCCAACGGCATCGATTGGGACCAGCCGCGCTCGCTCTATATCCAGGCGCCCTGCGGTCTCGAAGCCAATGCCGATTTCGCCGGTATCCGCGAACGGGTGAAGAAGATGGCCGACATCGGCCCGGCGTTTGAGGCCGTGGCGCGCCGTCGCGAAGCCAAGGCAAAGGCAGCCGATGAGGCCGGCAACAAAGTCACCGCGCGCGACAACTATTTCATGGCGGCCGTTCACTGGGGCGCGGCCCAGTGGCCGTACGATCAAAACGACAAGGCCAACATCGCCTACCACACCAAGAAGCGCGAGTGCTTCACCAAATATGCCGCGCTGGCCGATCACCACGTGGAGCCGGTCTGGATTCCGTTCGAAGGCAAGGCGATCCCTGGATGGTTTCATCTGCCGCCCGGTTACAGCGGCGGGCGCATTCCGGTAGTGATCGCGATCCCCGGCATGGACAGTTATAAGGAAATTCTGGTGGCGCTTTACGGCGACCGCTTTCTATCGCGCGGCCTGGCCGTGCTTGCGATCGACGGTCCCGGCCAATACGAGGCGCCCATGATCGGCATCTATTACTCGACCGAGCGCTGGACCAAGGCCGGCAAGCCGATCGTCGATTGGCTGGTCGCGCGCCTGGAGATCGATTCTGAACGCATCGGCGTCTCCGGCACGAGTTTCGGCACGTTCTTCGGCTCAATCCTCACCGCCCACGAGCCGCGGATAAAGGCCTGCGCGGTGACGTCCGTGTGCCACGAACCCGGTTGCCACTCGATATTTCAGGAGGCATCGCCGACCTTCAAGAAGCGGTTCATGTATATGTCGGGCATAACCGACGAGGCCGAGTTCGACGAATTCCGCAAGACCATCACCTGGGAAGGCCACACCGACAAGATTCGCGCGGCCTATCTGTGCGTGGCCGGCGAGTTCGATGAACTGAGCCCGATCGAGCATTCCGAGCGCCTGGTGAAATCGGTCAAGGGCCCGAAGCAGATGGTGGTGTATCAGGAATCACGTCACTCGGTCGGCAATGTGCCCGCCGCCAACCTCGGGCCGTTCCCGCCGATACTCGTCGCCGATTGGCTGACCGACCGCCTGGCCGGCAAACCGTTCCCGAGCGAGCGCTGGTTCGTCCGCTCCAACGGCCAGATCGACAAGACGCCGCTTTAGGTCACTCGCTTTCCAGCTCCTGCATCTTCCGACCGGCGCGGATGCACCAGTTTTCCCAGGCCCGGTTGTAGGAGAACGCCTTCTGCCGGCCGATGATGGCGTTGACCTCGCCATGGGTGAGATATTTGATGGCGCCCATGCTCATCGCCTGCATCTGCAGCTTGGCATTGAGTTCGAGATAAATCGCGATCCAGATCGCCTGGCGGATCGAAGTCCCGACCACGACGGCGCCGTGTCCGCGCATCAGCGCGCTGCGTCCTTTGCCCACGGCTTTCGCCAGGTCGCGGCCCATCGCCATGTCGGAGACGAGCAGATCGGTGTCGCCGAATTTCTTCTGCGAGTCCCAAAGCGGAACGTTGTGGCCGATCGACGCGCACATATGCAGCAGCGGCCGCATTTTCTTGCCGGTGACGCCGAACGGGATCGTGCTCGGGCTGTGATTGTGCACGACGCAATTGATCTCCGGCCGCGCTTCGAACAGCGCGCCATGGATGAACCGCTCCAGATAGGGCTTCCGCCCGCGCGCATCGACCGCATCGCCTTCGAGCGTGAATTCCATGATGTCGGCGGCCTCGATGCGCTCCGGCGCCCGCGCCCGCGATAACAGAAAACGGTCTTTTCGCTCGGGATGGCGCGCGCTGACGTGGCCGAAGGAATCCACGATGCCCTCGTGCGCGAGGATGCGGTTGGCGGTGACAAGCTCTTCGATGATCACGTCAAGTTTCGGCATGGGATGTCCTTGCGATAGGAGAGGGAGGGGTCAGGTGGATCGGTGCCCGGTGGCGAGTGCCGCGAGCTTGGCCGCATCGGCCGGCGGCTGATTGGCGCGCCACACGACGTGCAGGTCGGGCCGCAACAAAATCAAGTCGTAGCCATAGACGTCGCGCGCGCGTTGGTCCTTCACGTCGAGAATTGAGAACGGCGCGCCGATATCCGCGAACGCCGCGGAAACTGCGCCGGCGTCCGCCTGCGCGACGCCTAGCCGCAGCAGCGTATAGCCCGTTCCGATGCGATCCTGTATGGCGCTGCCGTCATCGAGCCAGACGTGCGGTAGCCGCGCGCCTGGCCACGTCGTCGGACGATACGCGATGAAATCATCCTTTGGCGCTTCGCCCGCCTCCGGCCAGATGATCGGCGAACCGCTGTAGCGATAGCCGAGCTCCGCGCCGATCATCTCGTTGGTCTTGCGCTGCTCCACGTCCGCGATGCGTGCCAGATTGGCGCGCGTCTCCGCGCCCTCGGGCGTGTTGTCGCGGATATTCGGCCGGTAGGCGGCGCGCCACTTGCGCCTTCCGCGCGAGGCATAACCGGACGCGGCCACGTTGCGCTCGCCGATCTGCCGCCGCTCGGTTTCATAGGACTTCAGCAAACCAGGCCCGCCCCAGCCCTGCAGCGTGGCCGCGAGTTTCCAGCCGAGATCGATGGCGTCGCCGACGCCCGTGTTCATGCCGAGCCCGCCGGTCGGTATCACCAGATGCACCGCGTCGCCCGCCAGCAACACGCGGCCTTCGGCGTAGCGGTCCGCGATCAGCAAATTCTGCCGCCACTCGCCCACGTAGAGCATCTCGTATTTGACCGGCATGGCGCAGGTCTTCTCGAACATGGCCGCCATGTCGGAATCCTTCTCCACCACCGAATGCAGCGTGAAATGGCGCGTATCGTCTTGCACGATCAACTGCGTCGCCTGTGCGTCGGCCACGTGGTAGTGGCGGCCCTTGCCGATCGTGATGCGTTCGAACAGGTCGTCGCAGCGATAGAGCGCCTGCCGGAGCTGCAAGATGTTGCCTTCACCGGCGAGCTTGAAGCCGAGCTGCTTGCGCACATTGCTGGTTCCTCCGTCGCAGCCGACGAGATAGCGTGCGCCGATGGTCGAATGCGTGCCGCCAATTTGCTCCACCTCGGCGGTCACCGAATTGGCATCCTGCGTGAACGATAGGAATTCGCAGCCGTAACGGACCGTGACGCTCGGCAGCGTCTCCACCACCGATTTCAGCAGCGGCTCGAGCGTGTACTGCGAGATCAGCTGATAGGGCTCCAGCGGCATCGAGCCGTCGCGGCACGCAGCGATTTGCTTCCTGGCTTCGGCGACCGACGGATAGGGCAGGTGCAGGAGCGGCGGGTCGACCAGCGACGTAACGATGAACACGTCCATCGGAATGTGCGCCGGCAGGCCCGCTGCGCGGATTTTCTCCGCCACGCCGAGCCGGCGATAGATTTCCATCGAGCGCGCGTTGCAGCGCTCCATTTTCGGCCACATGTGCGGCGCACTTTTCTGCTCGATCAGCATGCAGCGCACCCCGCGCCGGCCGAGATCGAGCGCGAGCGTGAGCCCCACCGGGCCGGCGCCGACGATCAGAACATCAGTGTCCATGGGCGGAAGGGGGACCATTAAGTGCAGCTAGATACTCATATTTTTTGTGCCATGCCAGCCATGGCCGAGTTGTTGCGGCTTGGCCACAACGAGATTGAATCAGGCGATTTGTCTCGTGCTTGGCCGCAAGTTTGTGGACTCCGGAACGGAATACAACTTTTAATACCTGCTGGCGGGGGACATAGAGGAGGTAGTTTGGGGATCCTCTATGCGCGTGCGTTTCGTTGGTTTCGTGTTGTCGGCTGCAAAATATTGGCTCGTCGCCTTCATCCTCAACGTCATTCTTTCTCAGGTCGCATGGGCGCAACATATTATGCCGGCGCCTCCGCCGCCGAAATCGGGCATCTTCACCCCGCCTTGGGCCGAGGTCGACCGAAAATCGCCGCAGCTGCGCGCAATCCAGCGGACGCAGCGCAAGAAGCGACCTGCCCCAATGGTGCCTGTCCCGTCGAGCCGGTATTTTCCGAGTATCGCCGCCAATTGCATTCTGCGCGCATCCGCCTGATTCCAAATCTAATCATCGCGCCGTTGCTACTTTGACCGGCGCGTCGAACTGCGCGCGCAGTCCCGGCATCACGTCGCTCGCGAACAACGCGACCGAGCGCAGCATCTCATCGAGCGAAAGGTCCCCGAAAGCGAATTGCCCGACCATGTAGTTCGCTCCGCAGTCTTGCAGCTGCTCGGTCAGGAACGTCAGCACTTTTCTCGGCGAGCCGGCTACTCCGAGTCCCTTCTCCATGAGGAGATCGAAATTCTCCGGCCGCGCGCCGAGCAAAGGCGTCGTCCCGTGCATGTGATGCAGATAGTTGAAGCTCGCGAGCCATCGTGTATAGGCGCGTCGCGCAATGCTAAGCGCTTCCGCATCGCGTTCGGCCACCACCAGGAAACGTACCATGCCCATCTTTGGCAATGCGGTTGCGGCGTCATGCGCTTCGCGCCACACCTCGCGAAACCGCGCGATAGTCGCGCGCGTCGTCGCTGGAATATCGTTGTTGACCATGTTCATGCCCTTGCGGGCGGCGCGCTCGGCGCTCTCGGGTGAGTGCGCTCCGTACCAAAGCGGCGGATAAGGCTTCTGCAACGGCTCGATCAGCATCGGCACGTTTTCGAACTGGTCGTATTTGCCCTTGAAGCTGAATGTCTTCGCGGTGAAGGCCTGCAGGATCAGTTCAAGCCGCTCGGCGTAGATCTGCTGCCGCTCGTCCGCATTTTGCCCGTAGTAGCTGATTTCGTACGGCACCGAGCCGCGGCCGAAACCCATTTCCACCCGCCCGCCGCTCAAGTGGTCGAGCATGCAGATTTCCTCCAGCACCCGTAACGGATGATGGATCGGCAGCGCGTAGACGAAGGTTCCGAAGCGCAGCCGCTTGGTACGCTGCGCGATCGCGGAGAGGAACACGCTCGGCGAGGGCGCCATGCCGAGCGGCGTGAAGTGGTGCTCGGCCACGTGATAGCCGTAGAAGCCGGCGCGGTCGAACGCCTCGATCACCTTCAGCCGCTGCTCGTAGTAGTCGCGCAGCGGCAAATCGTTGCGGTCGAGGTGGTCGAAAATACCGAATTCCAGACTCATGTTCGATATCCGCTGGCTTATTGAAACGGCCGCTCGCCGTTCGGCGTCGGCACGTCGAAACCCTTGAGCACGATCGACACCATGCCGTAGAAGCCGGCCACTGAAATCGCCTCGATGGTCTTTTCAAGACCGAATTGCTTGAGCAATCGATCGTAAGTCGCCTTGCTCAGCTCCATCGTGTCGAGTAGTTCCCGCACCGCCTCATAGATCAGCCGCTCGTCATCCTTCTTGAACGCCGGCCGGCGCCGTTCGCGGAGCGCCGCAATCACCTCGCTCGAAAGCCCCGCGGTGATCGCATGCGGTTCGTGCGCAGCCCAGGCGTATTGCGCCGACCAATGCCGTACCACGGTCAGCACGATCAGCTCGAACAGGCGCTTGTCGAGCAGGCCGTTCTCGCGCAGTGCCAAAGTCAGCTCGTTGGCCGTGTGAGCGAGGTTTGGAATTCGCAGCCAGATCGCGAACGGCCCGCCGACGCGCTTGCGCGTGCTGGCAAGCACGTCATGAATTTTCTTCTGCTCGGGCGTGAGCTTTTCAACGGGGATTGGATCAAGCCGGGCCACAAATTCCTCCGATATTTACACATTGACCGGTGCGAGCGTCGGCCGGCCGCGGATCAGGTCGGCCGCGCGTTCCGCGATCATCATGACCGGCGCATTGATGTTCCCGCTGATGAGGTCGGGCATGACCGAGGCGTCCACGACGCGCAGGCGCTCGACGCCGCGCACGCGCAATTCCGGATCAACGACCGCCGTCTCATCCGATGCGCCGCCCATCTTGCACGTGCCGAGCGGGTGATGAAGCGTGATCGCGGTATGGCGGATATGCGCATCGATGTCGGCATCCGACTGGGCTGCCGACCCGGGCGCAAGCTCGCTCGCGACGTAGCGTGCCATGGTCGGCCTGCCCATGATCTCGCGAAATCTCCGGAATCCTGCGCGCAGCGTCTTCCATTCCCGATCGGTGGACATGAAATTCTGCTTGATGCGAATGGGCGTCGCGGGATCGCCCGATGCGAGCGTGAGCGTGCCGCGGCTTTCCGGATGCAGCATGATGATGCGTCCGCCAAAGCCGTCGGCAAACGGCGGCTTGAACGGTGCCAGATATGGCCCGGCCGACAAGGGCGCGCCGAAAAGCAACAGCTGGATATCGGGCAATTTAGAATCCGGCATGACCCGCGCGAAGGAAGCGACGCCACCCGGAATGTCGCTGGCCAGTCCCGTGCCGAAGAAGTAGGTTTTCGCCAGCTCGATCGCGATCCGGTCGAGTCGCATGGCGCGATGGATTGGCCCCGGTTCCTTGCGGCCATAGGCCACCGGCACCATCACGTGGTCTTGCAGATTCTTGCCGACGCCCTTGAGCGGCACATGGACCTTGATGCCGAGTGGCTCGAGTTCGTCCGGATCTCCGATGCCTGACAGCATCAGCACCTGTGGTGAATTGATCACGCCGCCCGCAAGTATGATCTCTCGGCTCGCACGCGCGATTTTTGTATCGCCACCCTGCCGGTACTCCACGCCGATCGCGCGGCCGTTTTCGATCAACACCCGCGTCACCAGCGCCTTGACTTGAACCTGCAGATTTTCTCGTTCCATTGCCGGCCGCAGATAGGCGATCGCCGCGCTGCAGCGGCGCCCATTGCGGATGGTATTCTGATTGCGTCCGATGCCCGCGTTATCCGGGCCGTTAAGGTCATCGTTCCACTTAAAACCGGTCGCTTGCGCCGCCGCGATATAGTCATCGACCAGCGAATCCTGGAACGTCGAAAAGCACGTGCTCAGCGGCCCGTCGCCGCCGCGATAGGTGCTCGCTCCTCCCTCCCAGGATTCCTGCTTGCGGAAATAGGGCAGCGCATGGGCGTACGACCATGTCGGCAGCCCCGCCGCGGCCCAGCGATCGTAATCTCCGCGATTGCCGCGCGAATAGGTCATGGCATTGATCGAGGACGAACCGCCGATCACCTTGCCGCGCGCGCATTCGATCCGCCGCCCGGCCATGTTCGGTTCTGGCTCGGTAAAATACATCCAGTCGTGCATGCGATTGAGTAGGATACGGCCCCAACCGAGCGGGATATGAATCCAAGGGTCCCAATCCCAGCCGCCTGCTTCGAGGATGAGCACCTCCACGCCACGATCCTCCGTCAGCCGGTTCGCCAGAACACAGCCCGCCGAACCAGCGCCGACGATCACATAGTCGTAGATTTTTTCGGCCATTGGGGAATCGAAACGGGGCGCCCGCTGTGGGATGATCGGCTCTATCGCGAGGCTAACTGTTGACCGCATAGGGACGCAAGGCGACCATGCGGAGGTCGTCTCTTGAATGATCCGGAGCGAAGGGTGCGTTTCTTATTATCCGCTGTTATGTTTCTCGTTGCCGTTTGCGCGCCGGCCGCCGCACAACAGCTCGCGCCGTTGACGATCGCGGTCGTTCCGAGCGTGCCCTCGGCCTCCACCTACCTTGCGCTCGACAAGGGTTATTTCCGCGCCGCCGGTCTCGACGTGAAGATCGAACGCATCGATTCGCTCAGCAAGGCCGTGGCTTTCGTCGCCACCAATCAGGTCCAGATCGCGCAAGGCGGCATCAACGCCGGAATTTTCAATTCGATTGCCGCCGGAATACCTGTGACTCTCGTGCTCGAATCCGGCTCGACCCCGCTCTACCATCGCCTGCTGCTTCGCCCTGATCTCAAGGACAAGATCAAGGTCCCGGCCGATCTCAAGGGTCGCACCATCGGCATAAGCGCGCCGGGGTCGACTTCGGTTTATGAGATCGCCATGGTGCTTGAAAGCGGCGGCCTGACCATCCACGACGTCGAGCTCAAATATTTGAGCTTTCCGCAAATGCCGGCGGCGCTTGCCAACGGCGCGCTCGACGTCGCGCTCACTGTCGCCCCGTTCACGGAGCTCGCGATCGAGAAGAACATCGGTGTCGCCTGGATCGATCCCGAGCAAGGCCACATCAAGGCGCTGCCGATGACCAACGTCGGCTACATCGCCAACAGCGACTGGATCAACGGCAACCGCGAGCTGGCAAAACGCGCCATCACCGCGTTGGCCCGTGCCGGCCGCGATTACTGCCAAGCCTATCATCGCGGGCCCAATCGTGGCGAGGTCATGGACGTGTTGATCAGGAACAAGGTGGCAAGCGATCGCGGTTTGCTGGACCGCATGGACTGGCAGGCGCGCGATCCGAACGGCGGGTTCAATGTCCAAAGCCTGCTGGCGCTCCAATCATTCTTCAAGCGTGAAAACATCATTACCAAGGAAGCGCCTACCGACCGGCTGGTCGATACGAGCTTTACCGATATCGCCGCCAAGGAGCTTGGACCTTTTGTGGTGATCAATAAGGCAAGTCCGCTAATGGGTTGCCGTTGACAGAGGAAGCATGCCGAAGCCGATCCGCCGCGTGGTGACCGGACACAATGCCGGCGGCAAGTCCATCTTCATCACGGATGGGCCCGCCCCGCACGTGCGCAGCCGCGGCACCGGCAGCGCGGTCGTCACCGAATTATGGGAGACGCGCGGTTCGCCGGCCGATAATCGGGGCAACGCGGAGGTCACCGATCACCCGTTCCGGCTTCCGCCGGCGAAGAACGGCAGCGTCTTCCGTATCATTGAATATCCGCCCGACAGGGAACGCCTGCCCGCCCTTGAACGCGAGCGCGCAGACCCGCGCGCTGCCAACGATCCGACCGGACGCCACGCTGCGACCGACCGGGGTGATCCGCGTCATCCCGGATTTCACAAAACCAATTCGATCGATTATGCGATTGTGTTGGCGGGCGAGATCTATGCCATGATGGATGAAGGCGAAGTGCTGTTGAAAACCGGCGACGTGCTGATCCAGCGCGGCACCAATCACGCCTGGAGCAACCGCACCGAGGCGCCGGCCACCGTCGCTTTCGTGCTCATCGACGCCGAGCCGTTATCGCCATGAGGACGCTTGAAACGGGGGAACCATGAGTGTCAGTCAGCGCGCCGCGCCGGCGTCCGGCAAGACCGTCGACCGGGCCCAGCTTGAGGACCTGGCGGCGGCGAGCCGCATTCTGGTCGACCAGGGGGTGTTCGACGCCGCCGGCCATGTCTCGATGCGCCATCCCGGCGACCCGAAGCATTTTCTGATGTCGCGCTCGCTCGCGCCGCAACTGGTGACCGCCGACGACATTATGGAATTCGATCTCGATTGCGAGGCGATCGATTCCAAGGGCCGCAACGGTTTCATCGAGCGCTTCCTGCACGGTGAGATTTACAGGCAACGCGCCGACGTGATGGCGATCGCGCACAGCCATTCGGCGTCGGTGATCCCCTTCGGGCTGACCAGCACGCCGATGCGCGCCACGTATCACAACGCCGCCTTTCTCGCCGCCGGCGTGCCGGTGTTCGACATCCGCGAGAAATTCGGCGCAACCGACATCGTGATCAGCACCTCGGCCAAGGGCGCCGCGCTGGCCGAGGCGCTCGGCGACAAATCCGCCTGCCTCTTGCGCGCCCACGGTATGGTGGTGGTGGCGGCAAGTCTCCCGGTCGCCGTGTTTCGCGCCATATTCACCGAGATAAGCGCCCGCGTTCAGCTTCAGGCCGCGGCGCTCGGCGGCTCGATTGCCGCTCTCGATCCCGAGGAAGGCCGGCTCGCCGACATCGTGAACGTCAACACTGTCGGACGCTCCTGGGATTTGTGGAAGCGGCGGGTGATGAAGTAGTCTCGCATCGGTTCAGGAGCGTGTCATGCCGCAATCGTCGCCGCAGGTCATCAAACAGGAGTTGGTCGACGCCATCCGCATGCTCGAGCACGCGGAATACATCGACCACAACGGCCATTGCAGCGCGCGCCGCGATGCGAATTCGTTCTACATCAACTCCGGCGCCTCGGTGCGCGGGACGCTCACCGTTGAGGACATCGTTGCGGTCGATCTCGAAGGCCGGCCGGTCGACGGCTCGAACGTGAAGCCGCCGTTGGAATTTCCCATCCATGCCGAGGTCTATCGCGCGCGACCGAAGGTCAACGCCGTGTTCCACACCCATCCGCAATGGTCGACCTATCTCACCATGACCGGCGTTCGGCAGAAGGTGGTCTACGCGCAGGCCGCGCTGCTCGGTGACATGCCGGTGATGGACTCGCCCATGTCGGTCAACACCAAGGAAATGGGCGAGAAGATGGTTGCCATCATGGGGGACAACCCCGTGGTGATGCTGAAAGCCCATGGGGTCGTCGCCGCCGGCGAGACCATTCTGGAATGCTTTGCCTATGCGGCCTACGTGGAGGAGAATGCGCGGCGCCAATACATGGCCATGCAGATCGGCGACCCTTACGTCTTCACCGACGCCGAGCAGGAGGCGTGCCGAATCAAGCTGCGCTCGCCGAGCCTGTTCAAGAAGACGTGGGATCATTACCGCTCGAAGATTTAGTCAGCCCCTCACCCCTGCCACGTCTCCGGAATGGTCGCAGCGATCAGCGCGCGCAGTTCCGGCGTGACCTCGGGATCGATCCCGAACCAGGCCTTCCACGCCGGCCGCCCCTGATGCAGCAGCATGCCGAGTCCGTTGATCGTCGCATGCCCGCGCGCCCGCGCCGCGGCGAGCAGCGGTGTTTCGCGCGGAATGTAGATGATGTCCGCGACCAGCGCGTTTTTCGGCAGCTTCGCGAGGTTCAGATCGAGCGCCGGATTGCCGATCATGCCTTGGCTCGTGGCATTCACCACCATGGCTGCGCCGGCTAATGAAATGTGGCGCTCCTGCCATGGCAGCACCGTGATCGGCCCGCCGATTTCAGCCGTAAGTTTCTGCGCGCGTTCGAATGTGCGATTCACCAGACGGATCTCGCGGGCCCCGCGTTCGGCAAGCCCGTAGACGACGGCGCGCGCGCCGCCGCCCGCGCCGACCACGACCACAGGTCCGGCATCGGCGCGCCACGAGGGATATGTTTGCTCGATGTTATGGATGAACCCGAACCAATCGTTGTTGCTGCCGAAGAGCGATCCATCCGGGCGCACAACCACGCAGGAAATTGCCCCGATTTTGCGCGCCACGTTGTCCACCTCGTCCATGACCGCCATCGCCGCCTGCTTGTGCGGTATGGTCAGATTGCAGCCGGAAAAGCAGAGCGCAGGCAGCCCGCGCAACGCGGCTTTCAGGCCCTCCGGCTTGACCGCGAGCGGCACGTAGCTGCCGGCGAGGCCGTATTTCTCGAACCAGTATTGGTGCAGCTTCGGCGAGCGCGAATGCATCACCGGCCAGCCCATGACGCCGGCGAGCAGAAACCGATCTTGATTGGCCATTGCCCCGCGCTCGCTCTCGACAAAGGCGATGATTTACGCGTTATCTTGGCGCAAGGGCAATGGGATCGGCGGACATGCGATTGCATATCTTGAGCGGCGGCGCGGCGCAGGGGCTGGTTGACGCGCTGGCCCCGCAATTCAGGGCGCGCAGTGGCTGCGAGATCGCAGGCACGTTCGGGGCGGTCGGCGCTATGAAGGAGAAGCTTCTGGCTGGCGCGCCGGCCGATATCATGATTCTGACCGCGGCGCTGATTGCCGATCTGGCACGGACCGGCCACGTCATTCACGACTCGGCTCGCCATATCGGTACCGTCCCGACTGCCGTGGCCGTGCGCAGCGGCGATCCCGCACCGCCGATCGACGACGCCGCTGCGCTGCGCAACGCCCTGCGCGCGGCCGACAGCATCTATTTTCCCGATCCGAAGCTTGCGACCGCCGGCATCCACTTTGCCAAGGTGATCGACGCGCTCGGGCTTACCGCGGAAGTGGCGTCACGATTGCGGACATTTCCGAACGGTGCGACCGCGATGCGCGAGCTCGCCGCCGCCCAAAGCAAGCGACCCATCGGTTGCACCCAAGTGACCGAAATCCTCAACACCAAGGGCACGACTCTGGTCGGTCCGCTGCCCAAGGGATGCGAGCTTGCCACGATCTACACTTGCGGTGTCTGTGTGCAGTCGAGCGAGCCGGAGCTTGCTGCTCAATTCGTCGCGCTGATCGCCGGCGACGAAGTGCGCCCCTTGCGCGAGCGCCTGGGTTTTTCCGGCTGAAGTCTCAGGCCGCGTCGCGGTCTTTCGGCTTTGACAACAGGCCGGCGTCGACCAACGCGCCTCGGATCCGCTTGACCTCCGCCGCTTCGAGCTTGACCAGCGGCGGACGTACCACCGCGCGCGGCAGCCGGCCGAGCAGCACCAGCGCTTCCTTCATGCGGTTGTGCATGTCGGCCCAGGGCTGCGCATAGAACACGCTCGCCAGCGGGCTGATGCGGTCGTAGATGCGACGCGCGGTGCCGAGATCGTTGCCCTGCACGGCACGGAACAGCGCCGCCTGCAGATCGGCGATCACGCTGCCGCTGCCGGACAACAGGCCCTTGCAGCCGAGCACCAGCGAGCTGAGCAGCCACGAACTCTGTGTCGACAGCACGTTAACCGGCCGCGGCAGGCTCTGCAGCGTGCGCACGTGCCATTCGTGCTGCTGCACGGTGCCGGACCAGTCCTTGATCGCGCGGATCGACGGTACTTCCTCAACCATGCGCAGCAGTGTGTCGTTCGGATAGCCCTGGCCGGTGGCGAGCGGATATTGAAAGGCGATCAGCGGCAGATCGGTTGCGTCCGCGATGCGCTTGAAATGCGCCAGCGCCATGGCCGGCGATTGACCGAGCGTGAACGGCGCCGGCGGAAACACCAGGAGCGCCGAGGCGCCGCCGTCGCTTGCCATGCGCGCGATGCGCGCGGCCTCCAGGCTTCCGTCCGCCCATATGCCGTTGACGATCGGCACGCGTGCCCCGATCTCGTCCTGCGCGATATCGAGCACGCGCTTCTGCTCGTCGAACGTACAGGAAGCCACTTCGGTCGAATGGGCATTGATGGTGATCGCCGAAAGTCCTTCCGCCGCCGTCACGTCGCGCAGATGTTTGCGGAATCCCGCCTCGTCGATGGCAAGATCGTCCTTGAACGGCAAAATCACCGCCGGGATTACACCATGCGGGACGTAAGCGTTGTGTGGCCTCATCGCAGCCTCTCCTTCAATCCTGCGGCTCGCTTCAGACCCGCACCGAAGTCATGATCCCTTTCGGGAAAATCTCCTCCGGCTTGGCATGCCGGTGCGCGATGCCCTGCTCGTGAGTATAGCGCAGGAACTGCTCCCATGTCGGGCGGTTTTCCTCGATGCCATAGGGGAACAGGTCGCCGCCGAACACCTCGCTCATCTTGCGCGCGTAGGTTGGCAGCCAGGCAACCGGATAACGCGACACCGCCGGGTCCATTATGCGCTCGATGCTGCGGCGCTTCGATTCGAGGAACGCGTTGTAAAGATTGCGCGCCACCCAGGGGTTCTCGTCGAGCACGCGCTTCTGCACCGCGATGATATGCATGATCGGCCAGACCTTGGTGCGCGCGTAGTAGGCCTCCTCCATCTTCCAGAAATCCGGGAAAAGCCGCACCACGTCCTTATGGCCCTGTCGAAAACAATCCGGCGGGCGCGCGATCAGCGCGCAGTCGATTTCGCCTGCGGCCAGCATTTGACTCAACGATTTGTCGGACACGCGCGTGAGCTTGACGCCTTTGGGCAGGTTGAGCTCCACTTTCTCGATCCGCCCCGGTTCGTTGGCGCCCGCCTGGTACCAATGGATGTCCTGCAGCTTGACGCCGTGCTCGTCCTTCAGCCAGCCGCGCATATAGACGGCCGCGGTGTGGGCCCACTCCGGAGAGCCGATCGTCTTGCCTTTCAGATCCTTCGCCGTCCTGATCTTGCTGTGCTTGTTGACGTAGAACGAGGAGAACCGGAACAGCCGCGAGCAGATCACCGGCAGGCCGATGAGGTCGGAGTTCTTGCGCGTGACCTGCGCGCAGAATTTCGCGAACGACATTTCCGCCACGTCCCATTCGCGGTTGAACGTCATGCGCGCGAAAATCTCGTGATGCCCGAGCATCGACCAGGTGGCCTCGATGCCCTCGGCCTGCACGGCGCCCAGGCGAAAATCGCGAAAGTGATCGTAGTCGGTGGTGGCAATCGAAAGCTTGACGCGGCTCATTCATCCCTCTGCGCTGAGCGCAATTATGCGCGCCCGCGACCATAGCGCAGGGCTGCGGAATTTGTCCGCAAAAACTTAGCGGAAGAGCCGATCGAAAAACTGGATCCGCGGCCCGCGGTACGATGGCGACGGCCCCACGTTTGCCGGCGGCCGGATGGCCTCGCGCGGCCCGACCCCGCGATCGAAGAAGTTGAACAACGCCGACAACGGATTGTCGCGGTCGCCAAAACCGCCGCCATAACGCGAGGACAGGTGCGTCGGCGCCTCGGCGATCTGGCCGGTTTCGTCGGTCCGGTAATACTCCATGAACGCGCCGCGCGCGGTCCGCTCGCCGTTCTGCAGATCAAATGGGCGCGCAACCAGGAATTTTGCGGCTTCCGGCGAGGGGCCGCGCAGGGCCTGCTGCGGCGCGTAATTCGCCCATACCGCCTTCATGATCGGCAGCCAGATCGGGATCGCGGTATTCGCGCCGGTTCGGCCGCCGCCGAGCGTGCGCCGTTGCCGCATGTCGGCATTGTCGTAACCGACCCAAACCGCGACGGTGACGTTGTTGGTGAACCCGACGAACCAGGCATCGTTCTCTTCTTCGCTGGTTCCGGTCTTGCCGCCGACATAGAGCGAATATTCGTGCAGCGAAGCGGCGGTACCGCGCGCCAGCACGCCTTGCATCATCGTCTTCAGTTGAAAGAAGGCCGGCCGATCCGCCAAGGTGATCTGCACCAGCGGTGCCGGCGCGTGGCTATAGATCGTCTTGCCGTCTTGCTCGATGGATTCGATCGCGTACGGCGTCGGGCGGCCACCCTCGTTGGCGATGGTTGCGAAGAATGCCGCAAGATCGAGCGGCCGCACCGGCTGGGCGCCGAGCACGAACGGATAGTACCGCTCGCATTGCGGGTAGATTTTCGCTTCGACCGCAAGCGCGCAGACCTTGTCGAGGCTGTCTTCCGGACTTTCGGCAATGCCGCCGTCAAGCAGGCGCGCCGTCACCTGGTTTCTCGACTGCTCGAGCGCATGGCGCAACGTGATCGTGCCCAAGGAAGTGCCGTCGTAATTTTTCGGCGTCCAGTAATCCTTCTCCTGCGCATTCTCGGCATTGCCGATCGGCGGCAAAGTGATCGACTCGTCATCGACGAGCGTATCCGGCTGCAATCCGGCGTTCAGCGCGGCCAGATAGGTCAGGGGCTTCAGCGCCGAGCCCGGCTGCCGGCGCGCCTGCGTGGTCCGATTGAGCTGGCTGAGCGGATAAGAGAAACCGCCGACCATGGCGAGGATTTTGCCGGTGGAGTTGTCGATGACCACGGCCGCACCCTGCACCGAGGGCCGCGTGCGCAATTCGGCGCGTTGGCTGGAGTCCTTGCCCTTGCCGTCGACCACGTTCACATAGACCACGTCGTAGAGCTTGAATTCGCGTCGGATCGAACCGCTCACGCTCAGCGGCAAGATCTTGCCGTCCTTCAGGCCGACGCGCAGCGCGCCTCCGCCTTCGCCGCTTGCGATCGGGGCGGGTGGCGGGGAGTTTTTGCCCTTTTTGGTCGGTTTGGGCGGCGGCGGCGCCGAGCGGCCGCGCAGCTCGATGATGACCGCGGGCGTCCAGTGCACGTCGTAAAGCGGCATGCGCGCATTCTCGAGCGCGCGCTGCCAGGCCGGTTTTGCCGGTCCGGGGACCGGTTTTGCTTCGAGCCGGCGGATCGAGGCGGCCAAATTGATTTCGGCGCCGTAGAAGGCGCTACGTCCGGCGCTCAATTCGTAGCGCGCCAGGCCGTCCTGCAGCGCGGTTTCGGCCGCGCGCTGCAACTCGGGCCGGATCGTCGTGTGGACGGCGTAAGTTGCGTTGGTCAGGCTGTCGATCCCGGCCACCTGCTTGGCCTCGCGCGCGACCTGATCGACGTAGTGGAACCCGCTGTCGCGGCGGCCCCGATTGGCAGGGATCACGCCGGTTGTCCTGCTCAAGGCCTCTTTCAGCTGCGCCGCATCGATCGCCCCATCATCCTTCATGCGGCTGAGCACATAGGTGATGCGCTCGCGCGAACGCTCGGGATTCTTGTCGGGACTGTAGGCGTTCGGACCTTTGGTCAGTCCAGCCAGCAGCGCGCCCTCGGCGATCGAAACCTCTTTGACCGACTTTCCGAAATAGCTTCGTGCCGCCATTTCGACGCCCCAGGAACTGCGCCCGAGGAAAATCGTGTTGAGATAGAGTTCCAGGATCTCCGCCTTCGTGAGCGTGTGTTCGATCCGCGACGCCACGATCATCTCGCGAATCTTGCGCTCGTAGGAAACGGTGTCGCCCACCAGCAGGTTCTTCGCCAATTGCTGGGTGATGGTCGATCCGCCTTGCGGCCGGCCCGATGCGCCCATCGCATCGATGAAGGCGCGGATTACGCTGCGCTCGTCGATGCCCTTGTGTTGGTAGAAGCGTTTGTCCTCGGCCGCGACGAATGCCATCTGCACGTGGACAGGGATGTCGTTCAACGGCACCCACACGCGCCGGCTGTCGGGTTCAAACAGTTCCGCGTAGTTCTGGCCCTTGGCATCGAGCACGAATGTCGTGCCGGGCAGCTTCATGCCCTTGAGCTTGGTGTGATCCGGCAGATCGGTCACGGTCTTGTTGAAGAAGAGAATGACCTCACGCGCGTCGAACGGCGAGTTCGCCACCTGCTCGTTCTTGCAGAATTGCCTGTACGCCACATAAAGATCGTCGAACTTGATTCCTTTGAACGCCTTTATCTCGTTGGCGCCGCCGCGCTTGTCGGTCAGCGCCGTCGAGATCAGATCGTCGATCGCGAGATTTTCGATGTCGAAAGCCTTGATCATGTGCGCGCAGCCGTCGCGCAGGAGCTGCACGACTTCCGCCTGATCCTGCACGGGATCAAATTGCGTCTTCACCGCGTCGGGGCGGGTGGTGACCTGGCTCAGTGCGAGCGCGGTCGCGAAAATCTTGATCAGAATTGCGTCCATCGGTCAGGAATACATTACTCGAGACATCGACCGCCAGCTCAGCGATACAAAAAGGCTTTTTAACGGATTTGCCCCCCGCCTGCTTGCCATTCACTATATATGTTGAACGCGCCCTCCGCATATACGGTTAGCGCCTTTATTTATGATGTCTGGCCGTTTGCGCGCGCATAACCATTGCGTTGCATACTTTTCGCTCATTCCGCCGCTGTCGCGCGGAAGACAGCGAATTTGATGTTTGATTAGGGCCTCATTTCAAAGGGTTAATTGACCATTTCAAAAATTTAATGCAGCACCGCCGAACGCGGCGCGGACAATGCTTGATCACGGCTGTTTGACTGCAATCCTACCGGCCGACACGATGAAAATCGTCGCCGCCGGCACGTCGAATCACTTGATCGTTTCCTGATAGAGCCAGTCGACCACTTCTCGCAGGGCCGACTGACGCGTCCGGCCCACCATGCGCGCATTGTTGTAGATCTTGAGTTGCTCGTCGGCGCTCGATCCGCGTTTGAGAATCTTGCGCGCGTGCTCGACTTCGTTCTGGCACGAAAGCGCCTCGGCATCATCCGCAATTCGCTCCAGCAGCTCTTCGAGCACGACCGCGCTCGGCTTCGCCTTCATCGACTGCTGATCGACGAACGTCGCCGATGCCCCGTAGCGTTGTGCGCGCCATTTGTTTTCGACCGCGATCGCCTGTCCGATTTGACTCAAGTCGGCATTGATATCCGTTTGCTCCACCAGGTGGCGCATCAGGCAGCGGAACAGCGCGGCGATGCAGATCGCATCGTCGATGCGCGTGCAGACGTCAGTGATGCGCAATTCGAGCGTCGGATGCCGCAATGAGGGACGGATTGCCCACCAGATGAAGCTCGCGTCCTTGATGACATGCGCGTTGACCAGGGTGTCGACGTAGTTCTGATATTCGTGCAGCGTTTTGAACAGTGGCGGAAAGCCGGTGCGCGGCAGCTCGTCGTAAGCCGCGAGCCGATAGCCGTGCAGCCCGGTGCGATGGCCCTGCCAGAACGGCGACGATGTGCTCAATGCCAACAACAGCGGGAGAAACGGAATCGCGCGGTACATGATTTCGACGCGCTGCGCCGGGTCCGGCACTTCCACGTGAACGTGCATGCCGCACAGCATGTCGCGGAATCCGACCATCTGCAGGTCGGCGATCAATTCGGCGTAGCGTTCCTTCGGCGTGTGCTTTTGCTCGTGCCAGAGAGCGAGCGGATGCGTGCCGGACGCCACGATGCCAAGACCGTGCCCGGTGGCGCGTCTGGCCAGAACGCTTCTGAATCGGTGCAACTGTTCGCGCGCTTGCGCCATGGTTTCGCATGGCGCGGTCGCCACTTCGAGCTGCGACTGCAGCATCTCGTTGGTGACGAAATCGCCCAGTTCTTTTTTGCAGGCGCGAAAGAAACGCTCCGACATGACATGGCGCACATTGCGCGTGCGCATGTCGGTGACGAAATACTCTTCCTCGATGCCGAACCGGTAGTGGCCCATGAACGGAGCCCTCTTTGGGAGCGGCTGTGGGGCCGAACGTATAAGCGTTGCAGCATCCATAATCGTCAACCCGCTGATGTTATACCTTCAAACCAGCCCAAAATTCACCCGGCCGAGGCGGCGCAGGGGCCGAACTCTCCAACGAACTTCACGGCTGAATGGTTGCTTGAGCCCCCGCCGAATCCGACGCGAGAGCAACCCAGCAATGGGATCATTGCTGGACAGAAAGGCGGCACCTTTGTGGTTTGTGGATTACCGGCCCCTGCGTCCTTCCCCGTTGCAATCTTGAGGGGCTTGTCCCTAATGTGCCGCCAACCGACTTTAAACACTCGGACCAGGAGTGACGTAATGAGTGGGAATGGATTAAGCGAACGCCTCCAGACGCCGATTTCGACCGCGGAGCTTGAGCGTCGGTGGAAGGCAGTGCGGGCCGCCATGGCGAAGGAAAAGGTCGACGTTCTGCTGATGCAGAACAACAACGACCACATGGGGGGCTACGTCAAATATTTCACCGACATGCCGGCCACCAACGGCTACCCCAACACCGTTATATTTCCGCGTGACGATGAGATGACGGTGGTGGCGCAGGGCCCGTTCGGCGGCAGCACCGTCACCGCGCACGGCAACGGCGCCTGGCGCGGTGTCAAGCGCATCCTGACGACGCCGAGCTATGCCTCCGCCCACTTCACCAAGGAATACGACCCCGAGCTCGCCGCCAAGGCGCTCGAACCCTACGCCAAGGGAACGATCGGTCTCCTGGGCACGTACCAGATGTCGTTTGCCTTGGTCGATCACATCAAGCGCAAATACGCTTCGGCGAAATATGTCGATGCAAGCGAGCTGGTCGACCGCATCAAGGTCATCAAAAGCCCGGAGGAAATGGAACTCGTGCGCCGCGCGGCGCTGATGCAGGACAGCGCCATGCAGGCCGCGTTCGCGGCGGTGAAACCGGGCATGCGCGACACCGAAGTCGCCGCCGTCGCCCAGCATTACAGCCAGGTCCACGGCAGCGAGAACGGCATCTATCTCTGCGCCTCGATGCCGCTCGGCAAGCCGGCGAAATTCGGCCAGCGCCACATGCAGAACCGCACCATCCAGAAAGGCGACCAGATCGCGCTGCTGGTCGAGGATTCGGGTCCCGGCGGCATGTACACCGAGCTTGGCCGCTCATGCGTGGTCGGCAAGGTCCCGCAGCAGATGAAGGACGAGCTGGAGTTCTGCAAGGAATCCCGCAAGGTCACGCTCGACATGCTCAAGCCCGGAACGCCTTGCAAGGATGTGTGGGAGACGTTCAACGCCTTCATGCGCAAGAACGGCCGGCCCGAGGAGGGACGGCTCTATTGTCACGGCCAGGGCTACGATCTGGTCGAGCGCCCGCTGGTGCGCTTCGACGAGCCCTGGACGATCGAGAAGGACATGAACATCGTGGTGCACCCGACCTACATCCACGGCGGTTATCTGAATTGGCTGTGCGACAATTATTTCATCGGCGGCAACGGCCCCGGGCCTCGCCTGCACCAGTTTCCGGAAATCATTGTTGAGGTGGGGTAACCGTCTCGCTCGCGCCCGGCGTGCGTTCGGCGGCCGGTGGCGCGGGTTCGCCGGTCCGTGGCGCGCTCTCGGTCGGAGTGGGAGGTGGCGCAGCAACCGGCGCGCGTTCGGCCACCGGCTGCGCGTGATCGATCCGCGCGGCGATCCGCTGCCGGTAATCCTCGGTCAGCCTGTCGCCCAGTACGCCGCGATACTCGGCGAGCATATCGAGCGCGCGTTTGAACATCGCTTGCGCTTCCGGCGGCTTCTGCGCCTTCACGTAAGCCATGCCGGCCCATTCAAGGTATTGGATATTTTCGATCAGCAGATCGCGCCACGGCGATTTCGCCGCCACCGGCAGATAGTCCTTCTTGATGATGTCGGCAGCTTCGATGAAACCCGCTGCCGCGCTCTCATGGTTGCCGTTCCATTGCCGTAGCGATGCATCGACGGCGGCACGGAACGCCTCTTCACGAATTTTGTTCAACTGCTCCTGCGTGCGCTGCGGCGCCTGCTTGATGAGGTCCGACGCCATTTCGGTGATCGAAATCGCCTGCTCGCGCACTTCGAGCATGAGAATGCGATCGTTCTTCGCCAGCGCCCAGCGGAACAGATTTTCCGCCCGCACGAACCGCGCCCAATTCAAGGCCGAAGCGCGTTCCAGGCTTTTCGGATCGCGCTTGTACACCGCGGTCAGAATTTCTTCCGCCTGCGCGAATTGCGGCGCCGCTTCGGCGAAACGATTTTGCCTGCGTTTGAGCACGCCGATGTTGCTGTAGATCGTCCCGAGATCCTCCGCCCATCGCGGATTGTCCCAGATTCGATCCTTCAGCCCGTCGAGGCGGTCGCGCGCCTCGACGAACCATTTGAGCGCCGCTTCCTCGTTGCCCAGGCGCGCTTCGACGTCTCCGCGCTTGTTCATGATCCACGCTAGGTCGTGCTCGAACGCTGGGCCCTGATGTCCGAGGTCGATCACGCGCGCCCGCAGCAGCCTGGCCTTTTCGAACGCATCGAGCGCCTGTTCGGACTGATTGAGGCGGTACAGTAAAATGTCGCCCTGGGCCTGATAGAGCTCCGCCAGCGAACGCATCCAGCGCCAGGCGACGGCGGGATCGTTGCCGACCTTCAACAGCTCGTCGAGATCGGCAATTCCGCGCTCGTAGTGGAGCTTCGCCCCCTCGTTGTCGCCTTTTTCCCAATAGGTCGCGCCGATCAGACGCTCGGCCTGAGCGCGCAAGTGGCGCGCCTCGAGGTTGCCGGACCTGGCGAGCGGATCGAGAGTCCTGACCGCCTCCTGCGCTTCTTCGCGCGTGCGGTCTATTTTTCCGCGGTCGAGATCGATTTCGGCGAGCGTCAACGAAGTCCGCGCGTGCTGCTGCAGCGCACGTGCATCGCCTGACGCCGCGGAGAATTTGGTGATCGCATCGCGCACCTGCTCGATCGCCGCATCGGTTGTATCCGGCTCCGCGCTTGGCCGCACGATCGCCGAGGCCGCATCAACCAGGGTCGCGATCGCGGATGTGGCGGCATCGAGGTGGCTCTGTGCCTGACGCCGGCTGTAGAGCGCAAAAGCCGCGATCAGCGCGAACACGACCGCGGCGACAGCGGCAACCGCGCCGCCGCGGCTGCGCGGACTTGCTCGTTGTTCGGACGGAATACGGACGACATCGCGCGCGGGCTCGGCCGCTTCAACGGGAAGGTGCGATGCGATCCAGTCGCGCAGAAGTTTTTCGATCTGCACATCGAAATCTTCCGTGGTGGTGAAGCGGTGAAACGCCGCCATAAACTGTCCGTCGCGTGAGCGCAGCCAGCGCTCGAGAAAGCTCTTGAACAGCCGTCCTTGGTGATCGAGCAGCGCGAGGTCGCCCCCATCCGCCGACGAGCCCGGCACTCGTTTCTGCAACACATGAATGTCCGGCAGCGCGCCGTCGGACAATCGCGGCAATGCGGGCGGCAGTTCGCTGCCCGACTGTGCGCCGAATATCCCAATGACGATGTCGCAATCGCTCGCCTCAAGAATTTGTGGTTGCAGCGGCTGGTCGGCGGCTTTGTCCTCCCAAGGCAATATTTCGAACCGCACGCGGTCGAGAAACTCGCCATTGAGCCGCACCGCGATCGAATTCACGCGTAACCGTTCGTCCTCCACATCGTTCGACGCGGAGACCCGCAGCCGAACAATCCGCGCACCCGCCATGAGAGGCTTGGTCACTTCCACGTGCGGTCCCCAGGCGATAACCCCATGTTGGGGCGTCCGTATTTAACACCATATTCGCAACCTCACGATGGCATTTTCGCGCCACCTCTGGCTCTAGTTGAACGCGTGGTTATCGATGGCAGTAAATCTTAAGATTTTGCGCGCGCTGTCAGCGCCGGCAGTAGACATGCACCGCCCAGGACCGCCATCGCGGCCATGATCGCGTAGCCATAGTTGCCGAGCGCAGCATAAAGCAGCCCCGAGGCGCCGGTCGCCGCTGCGTTTCCGATCGCCAAAATCGTTGCGAAATCGCCTTGCGCCGCCGCCGCGCGTTTGTCGCCGGCCATGCGGGAGACAAATTGGATCGCCCCGAGATGCGTGGCGCCGAACGACAGACCGTGCAGACACTGCGCGAGCGTCAGCAGCGCCATCGGAGGATCGAACGCCATGGCAATCCAGCGAATTGTGGCGCCGGCTGCACCCATGGCCAGCAGCGTTGCGGGGCTCAAGGCAAGCCGGCTGGACCATGCGAACAGCATGATTTCGGCCACAACGCCGAGCCCCCAAAGCACGCCGACGGATGTGCTGGAAATGCCCTTGGCGGTCCAATCCACGGCCGAGAATCCGTAATACAGCGCATGACTGGCCTGGATCAGACTGGCCGCCGCCGCGATTGTTAGGAATTTGAGTGATCCCCAGAGATGACCGGCGGCAGTGATGTGCGCGCTTTCGGCGGGCGATGCCGCATCAGGGCGGCGAAGCCCGAGCGACACCATGGCCAAGAGCGCGAACGCCGCAACGATCAGCCAAATCAGACGATCGGCGGCGATGACCGTGAGCAGCACGCCGATGGCAAGGTTGGCGGCAATGAAAGCGATCGATCCCCACAGCCGCACGGGTCCATAGGCGCGCCGGCGCACATTCAGACCTTTGAGAGCATAGGCATCGGCCAGCGAAATGATCGGGCTGGAGACTACGGAAGCAAACGCGACAGCAAGGAGGATCGGAATGAATCCTTGCGAACATCCGACGATTGCAAACCCGGCGACGCTCGCAACCGCGGCCGCAATCACACCTCTGCGCAAATCTCCGGCGCGGTCGACCGCGCGGTTGATGAGCGGCACCGCGATGATTCGCATCACGATCGGCACCGCCAGCACGATGCCGATGGCTTCCGCATCGAGTCCGCGCGCCTTGAGCCAGAGCGGAAAGAACGGAAACTGAATCCCGACCACGAGGAAGAGGGACGCGTACAGAACGGCGAGGCGCAGAGCAAAATCATCGGCCGGGCGTATCGTGGTCATTGCCAGCCGAACTTGCGCAGCGCGCGCCCACCGGTCAAGATCGCGTCCGGACAGTCAGCGGTATCGGACTTCATGCGCACGGCGAATTCCCTGATCGGCAGCCCGGTCGAGCGCATCGAGGATTTGCGTTTCCTCCGGGGCCGCGGCGAGTACGTCGATGACGTTGCCCGCGAAGGGGTTCTGCACGCCGCCATCCTGCGCAGTTCGATCGCGCATGGCCGCATTCGCGCGATCGATTGCAAGCCGGCGTTGGCGCATCCCGGCGTGCACGCCGTCATCACCACCGCGGATATTGGCGAAGTGCCAACGATCACCTTGCGTCAGGAACTGCTGCCCGAGTTCAAACGCTATCAGCAGCCGGTCATCGCGCACGAAAAAGTCCGCTATGTCGGCGAGCCGCTCGCCGTGGTGGTGGCGACCAGCGCGGCCGCGGCCGAAGACGCGCTCGAGGCCATCGCGGTCGACATCGAGAATCTACCCGTCGTTGCGGACCGCGACATGGCGCGCCGCGATGACGTTCTGCTGTTCGAACCGGCCGGCACCAATTGTGCGACCAAGCTCACGGCCATGCGCGGCGACGCCGAAGCGGCTTTCGCCACTGCGCCCTACGTGCGCCGCGAGCGCTTCAAGGTTCAGCGTTTCACCGCCGTGCCCATGGAGCCGCGCGGGCTGCTCGCCCAATGGGACGCGGCCAAGGCCCATATGACGGTCTACGGCACCGCCAAGGTCACGTTCCACAATCGCGCCATTCTCGCCAAGCACCTCGGCCTTTCCGAGGACGCCATCACCATGGTGGAGCAGGACGTGGGCGGCGGCTTTGGCGTGCGCGGCGAGTACTATCCGGAGGATTTTCTGATTCCGTTCGCGGCGCGCAAGCTTGGGTGCGCGGTCAAGTGGGTCGAGGATCGCCGCGAACATCTGCTCGCCACCAACCACGCGCGCGATGTCGAATGCGAGTTGGAGATCGCCTGTGCGCGCGACGGCACGATCCTCGGCCTGCGCGGCACCGCCGCCGCCGATCTCGGCGCCTATCTGCGCACCAACGGCGCGACCGCCGCGCGCAATGTCGCCCAGGTGCTTTCGGGGCCTTATCGTGTTCCGAACATTCACATCGATGTCCTGCTGCTGATGACCAACAAGACGCCGGCCGGCACCTATCGCGGGCCGGGCCGCTTCGAGGCCGATTTCTTTCGCGAGCGGCTGTTCGATATGGTGGCGAACGACCTCAAGCTCGATCGTGTCGAATTCCGCCGCCGCAACTTGATCGCCGAAAACGAAATGCCCTACGCGCTTGCCAAGGTCGTCCCGCTCGACATCGAGACTGCGACCGACAGCGGTGACTATCGCGTCACCCTCGACCGCTGCTTGCAGGAATTCGGCTGGTCGCAGAAGCGGGTCATGCAGGGCAAGCCGATCGACGGCCGCTATCACGGCATCGCCGTTGGCTGTTACCTCGAAGGCGGCGGCTCCGGTCCGCGCGAGAATGCGCGGCTCGTGTTGGAAAGCGACGGTGCCGTGTCGGTCTATGTCGGCTCGTCCGCGATCGGGCAGGGGATCGAGACCATTTTCGCGCAGATCGCCGCCGACGCGCTGGAATGGCCGCTCGCGCGCATTCGCGGCGTATTTCACGGCTCCACCTTCCATGTCGTGCGCGGCTATGGCTCATACAGTTCGCGCGCCACCGTCATGGGCGGCTCGGCCATTGTCGCTGCTGCCGGGAATTTCCGCGCGGCGCTCCGCGCAGCGGCGGCGAAGCGCCTGGATTGCCGAGCTGACGACATCGCGCTTTCCGAGCACAAGGCGCACGGCCCGAAAGGCACCATCGCTTTTTCCGCGCTCGCCGCCGACGGCATTTCGGCCGACGGCACTTATGCCAGCAAGATGCGCACCTATAGCTATGGCGCGCATGCGGCGCATGTGGCGGTCGACGCCAAAACCGGGCGTGTGTCGCTGCTTGACTATGTCGCGGTCGAGGACGTTGGCCGCATCATCAATCCTGCGACACTGCACGGCCAGACGCTCGGCGCCATCGTGCAAGGGCTTGGCGGCGCGCTGCTGGAAAATCTCGTTTACGACGATCAGGGCCAGTTGCTTACCGGTTCGCTTGCCGATTATCTGCTGCCGACCGCGAGTGATTTTCCGGTCATCCGCGCGGTTGCCCTCGAACTCAAACCCGCGCCGCACAACCCGCTCGGCGCCAAAGGGGCGGGGGAGGGCGGCATCATTCCGGTCGGCGGGGTGATCGCGAATGCCGTGGCCAATGCGCTGTCTTCCTTCGGCGTTGAGCCTTGCGAATTGCCGCTCACGCCCCCCCGCGTCTGGGAATTGATTCAGAAAGCCCGAGCATGAGCTGGCTTGTTTTCGCACTTTGCGGTCCTGTGCTTTGGGCGACCTCCACGCACTTGGACAAGTATCTGGTCGAGCGATATTTCAAGGACACCGACGTCGTGGTGCTCCTGCTCTTCACCGCGCTCATGGGGCTCGCGCTGATGCCTCTGATCGCGACTTTCGAGCCCGGCGTGTTCCGCCGTGACGCTTTGAGCATCGCACTCATGTCGCTCTCCGGCATTCTTTACATGGGCGCGATAGTCTTCTATCTGCGTGCATTGCAAGGCCATGAGGCGTCGGTCGTGGCGCCGTTCTTTCAATCCTCCCCCTTGTTTGGCTACGCCCTCGCCTATTTCATCCTCGGCGAAAAGCTCACCGGCACGCAGCTTGCCGGCGGTGCGCTGATCGTGTTCGGCGTTCTCTTCGTTTCGATCGGATTCGGCCCGCAACGCGAGCGCTTTCGCTGGCGGCTGGCTGCGTTGATGATCGCCTGCGGTTTTGTCCTATCGCTGTCGACGTTGATCTTCAAAGCGTTCGCCCTGCGCGACGAGTTCTGGGCCACCACCTTCTGGATGTTCGCCGGCGAAGCGGTCTTCGGCGCCTGTTTCCTCTGCATCGGCACCTACCGCGGGCAGTTTTTTAGACTTCTCCGCGCAAATGGCAGTGCCCTGCTCGCCATCAACGCCTCCAACGAGCTCATCAACGTCGGTGGCGGCCTGTCCAATCGCTACGCCTTGCTGTTCGCGCCGCTCTCCATCGTGCAGGCTATCGGCTCGACCACGACGCTCTTTGTGTTTGCAATCGGCGTGATGGTGACCTTGCTGTTTCCGAAGCTCAGCCGCGAGGACCTCTCGACGCGCGAATTCGTATCCAAGGGCATTGCCGCTGTCCTGGTTGCAGCAGGCGTAACGCTGGTGAGCCGCTAGATCTTCGAAAGCTCGTGAGTCGAACGCGCGAATAATTCTTCCGCTGACACTTTCCGCGCGGAGAGCCCCTGGTCGAACGAGTAACTTGCGAGCGTTTCGATCACATGCCGGTTGGCCTCCAGCCCGTAGCTCCAATAATCCTCGCCTATCGCGCGCTTGAGCCGCTCGTATTCGTAGACGCTCCACGGCAGCGAGCAGGCGAGGTGCCCGATCTGCTCGAATTCCTTCATGCAGATCTCTTTGGCCTTGATGAAGGCCTTGAACACGCTGACGGCCAGCCACGGATGTTGCTCCGCCAGCGTTCGGCGTATCCCGATCAGATGCATGATCGGAAAAATCTTCGTTCTACGAAAATACTCTTCCTCCGCCTTCGGATAGTCGGGATAGAGCCGCGCGACATTCGGCGCGCCACGCAGGAAGCATGACGGCGCCCGCGCGCCGATCATGCCGTCGAGCTCGCCGGCCTCCAGCATCTGCGACAGCGTGCGGTCGCGCGGGATGTCCTTCAGGTCTATATCGGCCGGCAGTTTGATCGGGGTGCGCTCGTCGCGGCCCGGCTCCTCGATGCCGCCGCGCCGCCATTTGATGTCGCGCGGCTCGATGCCGTGCTGATCCTTCAGCATGCCGCGGATCCAGACATTCGCCGTGATCTGATATTCGGGCAGGCCAATGGTTTTCCCTTTCAAGTCCTCCGGCCGTTTGATGCCGCGGTCGGTGCGGATGTAGATGCCGCTGTGCCGGAACAGCCGCGAGACGAAGGCGGGAATGCCGACGTAATGCGCGCTGCCTCGCGCGGTGTTGACGATGTGGCTCGATAGCGACATTTCCGTCGCATCGAACTCCTGGAACTTGAACGCGCGGTGGAAGGCTTCCTCGGGCTCGAGCATCACCGCGGTCACATCGCAGCCTTCGATCTTGGTGCGGCCGTCGAAGATCGCGCGGGTGCGGTCGTAGTCTCCGACAGCGAGGCTCAAAGTCACGGCCATCACGGTTCTCCAGCTGGTTGCGGGGACGTTATCATATCTCCCGCGCCCACCAACGTTGACGGCGTGATTGCGGACGGGGATAGTAGGCCGTTACACGCTCGTCCATCGCAAGCTCCGGCATGAAACTCCCTCAATTCGAATATGCCTGCCCGACGACGCTCGCCGATGCGGTGGCGCTGCTCGCCGCGCGCCGCGACGCCAAGGCGCTCGCCGGCGGCCAAAGTCTGATGCCGATGATGGCGTTTCGCATCGCGCAGCCGTCGCTGCTGGTCGATCTGCGCAAATTGCCCGGCTTGCGCGAGATCAAGATTTCCGGCGACGGCGTGCGGCTTGGCGCGCTGGTACGTTGGCGCGATATCGAGGATGACGCACGGCTTGCGACCGCGCACCCGCTGCTGAAGGCTGCTGTCGCGCACGTGGCGCACTATCAGATCCGCAACCGCGGCACCGTCGGGGGCAGCATAGCTCACGCCGATCCTGCCGCTGAAATGCCCGGCATTGCGGTGACCTGCGATGCCGAAATCGCCGTGATGGGTAAATCCGGAGCCCGCACCATCACGGCCGGCGATTTTTTTCGCGGTGCACTGACGACGTCACTTGGTTCCGACGAGATCATCACCGAGGTGCGCCTGCCGCCCTGGCCTTTGGCGCGCCGCTGGGGATTTCAGGAATTCGCCCGCCGTCGCGGCGATTTTGCCATGGCGGGTGCCGCGGTCTTTTACGATCTCGACCAGTCCGGCAAAGCGAGCAACGCGCATATCGGGGTCATCGGCATTGGTGACAAGCCGCATCGCATCGCTGCCGCTGAAAATGCGCTCAACGGCAGGATTGTCGACGCCGCCGCCATCGCGCAGGTCGAAGCCGCAGCTTCTGCCGCGGTCTCGCCGCAGGATGACATTCATGCCAGCGCCGCCTATCGCCGTGCGCTGGTTGGCACGTTGATCGAGCGCGCGCTGACGAGCGCGGCGGGGTAGCCCAATGCCAGTCCGCTTCGAGGTCAACGGAAAATCGGTCGGCATCGACGTCGAGCCGCGCACGACGCTGGCCGATTGCCTGCGGCATCAATTGCGCCTCACCGGCACGCACGTCGGCTGCGAACACGGCGTATGCGGCGCCTGTACCGTGCTCGTGGACGGCGCGGCGGTGCGTTCGTGCCTCATGCTTGCGGTGCAGGCCGAAGGTAGCAAGGTAGTCACCGTCGAAGGCCTTTCCAACGACGACGATCTCACGCCGCTGCAAAAATCCTTCCGCAAGCATCACGCCCTGCAATGCGGTTTCTGCACCCCCGGCATGATCACGACCGCGCATGCGCTGCTGAGCGAGGAGCCTGACTGCGACGCCGATCGCATTCGCGAAGTGCTGTCCGGCAACATCTGCCGCTGCACCGGCTACATCTCGATCATCGAAGCCGTGCTCGATGCGCGGGCTGCCTACAAGAACGGCGGCAAGCCATGAAGAACACCTTCATCGGCAGCCCGATGGAGCGCCGCGAGGACTTGCGCTTCCTGCGCGGCCGCGGGCAATACGTCGACGACCTCGCGCCGCAAAACCTGCTCTATGCCGTCATATTGCGAAGCGCGGTCGCTCACGGGCGCATCGTTTCGATCGACACGTCGGCCGCGCTGAAAATTGCGGGCGTGCGTGCCGTTATCACCGCCAAGGACATGCCCAGCGGCCCGCCGATCATTCCCATGCGGCTGCAACCGCTGCCCGAGTTCAAGCCGTTCGAACAGCCGGTCATCGCCCACGACAAAGTCCGCTACGTCGGCGAGCCGATCGCGGTCGTGCTGGCAACGAGCGTGGCAATCGGCGAAGACGCGCTCGAAACCATCGACGTGAAGATCGAACCGCTGCCGGCTGTGGCCGATTGGCAAGTGGCGGCGCGGGATGACAGCCTCCTGTTCGACAGCCAAGGCACCAATCGCTCGCTCGTTTTCCAGGCGCGCAAGGGCGACGCCGATACGTCATTTGTCAATGCGCCCTATGTGCGGCGCGAGCGCATGCGAACTGGCCGCCATTATGGGCTCACGCTCGAGCCGCGCGGCGTGATGGCCGAGTGGGATGCCGCGAACGGCAAATTGACGGTTTCCGGCGCCGCGAAAGTTCCCTTCTTCAACCGACGAATTCTTGCCAAGCAGATCGGCCTCCCGGAAGACTCGATCGAAATGATCGAGAACGACGTCGGCGGCGGCTATGGCGCGCGCGGCGAATTTTATCCCGAGGATTTTTTGATTCCGTTTGCGGCTCGCCACGTCAACCGCCCGGTGAAATGGATCGAGGATCGGCGCGAGAACCTGATGGCCATGAATCACGCGCGCGAAACCGAGGCCGAACTGGAGGTGGCCTGCGCGCGCGATGGAACTCTGCTCGCCATCCGCGGTCAGATCCATACCGACATGGGCGCCTATATGCGGACCAACGGCGCAGTCGGCGCGCGCAATGTCGCGCAGTTCCTCGCCGGGCCCTACCGCGTGCCGCACATCAAGATCGATTCCCAGCTTTGGATGACCAACAAGACGCCGGTCGGCACCTATCGCGGGCCCGGACGCTTCGAGGCCAACTTCTATGTCGAGCGCCTGCTCGACATGATCGCCGATGATCTCGGCATCGATCGCATCGAGCTGCGGCGCCGTAATCTGATTACTGCTGCCGAGCAGCCCTATGGGGTCGCGACCGTCCAGCCGACCGACGCCAAGGACGAGTACGACAGCGGCGATTATCGCGCCACGCTCGAGCGCGCGTTAAAGGAGATCGACTGGCCGCAGGCCTCGAAGCTCGGCGGCCGATTGATCGATGGCAAATATCATGGCGTCGGCGTCTCGTGCTTCATCGAAGGCGGCGCCGCCGGCCCGAAGGAAACCGCGCGGCTCGAAGTCAACGATGACGGCACGATTTCGGTATTCCTCGGCACGTCTTCGGTCGGCCAGGGCGTCGAGACGGTGTTCGCGCAGATTGCCGCTGATGCGCTCGAACTGCCGATCGAGCGCATCCGTCATGTCCATCATGGCTCGACGGCCTATGTGAGCGACGGCTATGGCGCGTATCATTCGCGTTCTACCGTCATGGGCGGCTCGGCCGTCCTCGATGCCGCCAACAATTTCCTCGCGGCGATCCGTGCGGCTGGCGCGAAGCGTCTTGGTTGCGCGCCGGCTGCCATCAAGATTGACACAGACAAAATCAGCGGTCCTGACGGCCAATCGCTCCCGCTGAAGCAATTTGCCGGGCTGAGCGCCGAAGGCGCGTTTCTCAACAAGAAACACACCTACAGCTACGGCGCCCATGCGGCGCACATCGCGGTCGATCCGAAGCTCGGCCGCATCGACATCATCGATTACGTGATGGTGCAGGACGTGGGTCGTGCGGTAAATCCGCTCACGCTACGCGGCCAGATGATCGGCTCGCTGGTGCAGGGCCTCGGCGGCGCCGTGCTCGAGCATTTGCAATATGACGAGGACGGGCAGTTCCTCACCGGCTCGCTCGCCGACTACCTGCTGCCGACCGCAAGCGACTTCCCCAATCTGCGCTGCGTCGTGCTCGAAGATTTCCCCTCGCCGATCAATCCGCTCGGCGTGAAGGGCGCGGGCGAGGGCGGCATCATCGCAGCCGGCGGCGCCATCGCCAACGCCGTGGCGAATGCGCTGCAGTCTTTCGGCGCAGACCCGCGCCAGCTGCCGCTGACCCCGACTTACATCTGGGAGTTGGCGCAAGCCGGCCAGCGCAAGGCAGCCGCGGAATGACCGCGTTGACGCACCCTGTCGTCGAAGCCTAGATTCGAGCAGACATCAAACAGGAGCGTTCCATGAGTGTTGCACGGCATCCGCGCCCGAAGGAGCTCGAGGGCGTTCCCATCGAAGACATCATGAAGAAGTACGTCGGCCGATTCCGCGAGAAGAAGCCGGATTGGGCCGCGTTCGAGGACGCCAAGATCGAGGGCTTCAAACGCGCGCAACATCGCTTCATCGGCGCTGGCGGCTCCGGCAAACACGGCGACCCGACCGTCATCCCGGCCGGAAATTTCACGCTCTCGATCATGTATGTCGAGCCCGGTCAGGGCAATGCCGCGCACACGCACGAAGTGGAGGAATGCTTTTTCGTGCTGCAAGGTTACCTCGACGTGTTTGTCGAGGACGAAAGCGGCAAGCGCCTCACCACGCGTCTCGGGCCGTGGGAATGCATTTCCTGCCCCGCTGGCGTGATCCACGGCTATCAGAACGACAGCCTCGAGCCGGTCTATTTTCAAGTGATGCTCGGCCGCGGTCGGCCGGAAACCATGGGCTACGCCGACGACGAGCTGTACAAGCGGCGCGACGCCCACCTCAAGGCGGTGTAGGCGCGCTTCACTCTGCCGCGACCACGCGCTGCACTTGCCATTGCGCGAGCAGCGCCCGCAGCGATGCCGGTTTGATCGGCTTGTTAAGCAGTTGAATGTTGTGCTCGCGTGCGATCAAGCGAATGTCCAAATTGCGGTCGGCGGTGATCAGAATCGCCGGTAGTTCCGTCCCCAACCGGCGGCGCAACTCGACGATCGCCTCGATGCCGTTGCCCTGGCCGAGGTAATAATCGACCAGCAGCCCGTTGAGCGCGATTTGCGTCTCGGAAAGGGCGCCGATCGCGGTCGCCAGGTCCGGCGCCTTGACCACCTGGCAGCCCCAGCCGCCGAGCAGCGCCTCCATGCCGTCGAGGATCTTCGGCTCGTCGTCGATGCACAGCACCGACATGCCGATGAGCTGCCCGCGATCGAGGCTGACAAGTTTGGGCTGCGTTTCCCGTAGCGGCAATGCGTTCGACATCGGAACCGTGACCGAGAAACGCGAGCCGCGCCCGATCTCGGATTTCAGTTCCACGTTGTGATTGAGCACGCGCGCGATACGCTCGACGATCGATAAGCCCAAACCGAGCCCGCGCGCGACTTTTGCGCCATCGTTAAGCCGGAGGAACTCGCGGAAGACGACGCGTTTTTTTGAAGCCGGAATGCCGAGGCCGGTATCGAACACGTCGATCCGCAGGCGTGTGCGCCGGCGCCGGCAGCCGACCAGCACGCGGCCCTTCGGCGTGTACTTGATCGCATTGGAGACGAGATTCTGCAGCAGCCGCCGCAGCAGCCGGCGATCCGAGCTCACGCGCAATGAGCACGGCATGAATTTCAGCGAAAGGCCCTTTTCGCGCGCCATTGGCGCGAACTCGACTTCCAGCTGCCGCAGCAGGTCGTTGATGCGGAAGGTGACGATTTCGGGTTTCAGCGCGCCGCTGTCGAGCCGCGACATATCGAGCAGCGCGCCGATGATTTCCTCGACCGCTTCGAGCGATGCATCGACGTTGGCGATCAGCCGCGCGTCCTCGTTGCCCGCCTGCCGCTCGGTCAACGATGTCACGTAAAGGCGGGCCGCATTCAACGGCTGCAGAATGTCGTGGCTCGCGGCGGCAAGGAAGCGGGTCTTGGAGACATTGGCGTCCTCCGCATCGGCCTTGGCGCGCTCGAGTTCCGCGTTGAGCCGCGTGAGCTCGGTGGTCCGCTCGCGCACCCGCATCTCCAGCGTCGCATTGGCGCGCTCGAGCGCTTCCGCCGCGGCAACCGTGGGCGAGATATCCGTCACCGTCATCACCATGCCGCCGTCGGGCATGCGGTTCGTGCGCAACTCGCAGACCAGACCGCGCTCGGAAAACCGCGCCAGAATAGGTTCGCTGCTCGCCGCATGCTGCTCGACGTGCGTGCTCATCACGGTTTGTATCGTGTCGGAGGCAAACGCGCCGTGGTCGGCGTTGCTCCGCAATATTTCGTCGAGTCCGGTTCCCACCCGCGTGAGCTCGGGCGGCAGGTCGAGGATTTCGCCGAACTGCCGGTTCCAGCAGATCAGGCGGAGATCCTTGTCGTAGACCGCGATGCCCTGCCGCACGTGGTCGAGCGCCGTCTGCAGGATTTCACGGTTGTAGTGAATCGCGGCATTGGCATCGTCGAACGCTTTGAGCGCCGCCTTGGTCGACAGCGTGCGCTTTCGCAGCAAGAGCGACATCACCAGCCGCGATGATGCGGCCCCGATTGCCGACGCGAGCAAATGCTCGGCATGGCGGACCAACTGGAAGTCCGCCTCCGCCTGCGGATCGAGACTGATGCGGCGCGCCGTGGCAAAGGTCTGCAGCGCCGCGCGCGTGCGCTCTTCACCCAGATAGCGCGCGACGGTGGTCGTGAGCTCCTCAACCGTCACCGTGGAGCGCCACAAAAAACCCGGACTGATCGGAGCCAGATGCGTGGGAACGAACAGTTCCGACTGCAGCCGTTCGATCGAGGTCGGTTTGCGCCACAGCGAAAACCCGACATAGGCGAGAATGTTCAACGTGAGCGACCAGACCACGCCATGCACCAGCGGATGCAGATCGAGACCGAACAGCGCCTGCGGCCTGAGCCACACAATGCCCCAGGGACCGTCGGTGAGTATTTGTCTTCCGATGATGCCGACGTCGGCAATGCTCGGCAGCAGCAGGGTATAGGCCCAGGCCGAAACGCCGATCGTCAGCCCGGCAATCGCGCCGCGCGAGGTGCTGCGGCGCCAGATCAGGCCGCCAAAGAAGGCCGGCGCAAGTTGCGCGATCGCCGCAAACGAGAGCAGTCCGATTGCGGCGAGCTGCGCATCTCCTGCCAGACGGTAATAAAGATATGCCAGCAAGAGAATCAGGAAGATTGCGGCGCGGCGCACCGTCAGCAGCAACCCGCCGACATGCTCGCGGCCGCTGATGAAAGCTTCACGTCGCTGCAACACCCACGGCACCACGATGTCGTTCGACACCATGATCGACAGCGCAACCGATTCGACGATCACCATCGCCGTTGCCGCCGACAGACCGCCGACAAACGCCGCCAGCGCCATGAGGTTGGAACCGCCGGTCAACGGCAACGCGAGCACGAACATGTCGCTGTCGACCTTGCCGAGCGGAAACTTCAACAGGCCGGCCAGCGCGATCGGCAGCACGAACAGATTGATCAGCACGAGATAGAGCGGGAACAACCACGCCGCGCGCTTGATCTCGCCTTCGTTGTTGTTCTCGACCACCATCACGTGGAATTGCCGCGGCAGCAGCACGATGGCGACGATCGATAGCGCCGTCATCGCCGCCATCAATCCAAGTTGCGGCTCTCGCGTCAGCACGGCGGCGGTGTTTGCTTGTTCCATCGCCTGCGAGAACAACGCCGCTGGCCCGTCGAATAGCCAGAAAGTCACGAACACGCCGACCGCGAGAAAGGTGACGAGCTTGACGATGGATTCTGTGGCTATCGCCAGCATCAATCCGTTCTGATGTTCGGTCGCATCGATATGGCGCGTGCCGAATAAAACTGCGAACGCCGCCATCAACAGCGCGACAACCAGGGCGATGTCGCCGAACCATGCCTGTTCGAATCCTGTCTTGGTCGTGATGTGCAGCAGGATCGTGCCTACCGAGGATGACACGGCCTTCAGCTGGAGTGCGATGTACGGAATGGTCCCGATGATCGCGATCAGCGCGACCGCGGCGGCCACTGTCTGATCCTTGCCGTAACGGGCCGCGATGAAATCGGCGATCGAGGTGATGTTATGCGCTTTTGCCAGCCGGACCACGCGCATGATCAACGGCCAGCCAAGTCCGATCATCAGGATCGGCCCGATATAGATCGTCAGAAAATCGTATCCGGTGCGCGAGGCCAGGCCCACCGACCCGAAGAACGTCCACGACGTGCAATAGATGGCAAGCGAGAGGGGATAGATCAGCGCGCGCAGGCGGCCGCTGCGGCTGTCTTGCCGCATCTTGTCGCCAGCGCTGGCAATCACGAACAGCAGGCCGATATAGCCGAGCGCCACCGCGACGACGAGCCAGCCTTGCAGCATACGCACTCCTGCGCCGCCCGGGGTTCGACCCCAAAGGTCCCCGGGAACCCCTCCCTTGCGCTAGGTCACCACAGAAGGCGTGGGATTGTCCACCGTGCGTTGATGCACGTATAAGGCACGCGCGGTCTTGAGAAATACGTGGGCCGGAGGGGCCCCGCTGATGGAGGAGGCAAGCATGCTCAAGAAATTTCGCGACTTCGCACTGCGCGGCAACGTGGTCGATCTCGCGGTCGGCGTCGTAATCGGCGCGGCCTTCGGGAAGATCGTGGAGTCGATGGTTGGTGATATTTTCATGCCGGTCATCGGAGCGATCACGGGTGGCATCGATTTTTCCAACTACTTCACGCCGTTGTCGCCCAAGGTTCACGCCGCCACGCTCGCCGAAGCAAAGAAAGAAGGCGCCGTTCTGGCCTGGGGCAACTTCATCACCATCACCATCAATTTCATCATTATTGCGTTCGCGTTGTTCGGCGTCGTCAACCTGTTCCAGCGCCTTCGCCAAACCGAAGAGACCAAACCGGCCGCCCCCCCGCGCCAGGAGGTGCTGCTGGCCGAGATTCGCGATCTGTTGGCCAGAAAATAATCCTTGCAGTTCCGGGGCTTGCATGCCGCAAAGAACCGGCGTTATTTAGGATGCGGTGGACATAAGAAATGGCGACTCGGCCTGCGGTCGAGTGGGATGCGTGCGGAGGAACCACCAATAATGGGGCAGGATACCAGAGCTCACGCCGTCGCGACCGACGGCGCCGAGCGGCAGCGCTTTCCAGGCCAGGAACGCCTCACTCAGCGCGAACGCGAGGTTCTGGCTGAGATCACCGGCGGGGCCTCCAACAAGGAAGCCGGTCGCCGTCTCGGCATCAGCCCGCGCACCATCGAGGTTCATCGCGCGCGCATCATGGACAAGCTCGGCGCCAAGAATGCCGCCGATCTCGTTCGCATCACGTTGAACGAGGGTCGCAATATCTGAACGCAACGCCGCCGTTATTTGACGATAGCGCGCGGGCGCGGCATTGATCGCGCCCGATGTTCTCCGCTTCCATCCCTAAAGACCGGTTGTTGCGTACCGTTGAAACCCTGCTGTTCGGCGCCAGCGGGGCCGCGGTTTTCAGCCTGCTCGGTTTTCCAGCCGGTCTTGTCTCCGGCTCGCTGCTGACGGTAGCGACCGCGGCGCTTCTCGGGCGGCCAATGCTGGTTCCGTTGCCGCTCACCCGCGTCATTTCCGTGCTGGTCGGCATATCACTCGGCGCGGTGGTCACCCCCGAGACGCTTCACGGTGTCGTGACGTTTCCGCTCAGCATTGCCGTGCTCTCAATCGCCACCATTTGCATGATCGTTGCAACCACATCATATCTTCGTCTGTTGCACGGCTGGGATATGCGTTCCGCGGTTTTGGGCGCAAGCCCGGGCAGCCTGGCGCAAGTGATGACGCTCGCCGCCGAATTCGGCGCCGACCTTCGCGCCATCGCCATCGTTCAAGTGATGCGTGTCGTCCTGCTCACCATCGGCATCCCGACCGGGCTCGCAGCGTTCGGATTGAGCGCAACCATCTCATTTACGCAGCGCGCGGGGCTTGCACAGGCATCACTCGTGGAGCTTTTGATCCTTATCGCGGTGTCGGCATCGACGGCCCTTGTCTCGCTCATGTTCCGGCTTCCGGGCGGGGTCCTTCTCGGCGCCATGGTCGGTTCTGGCTTTTTGCACGGGACCGGGCTGATCCGTTCCGCCTTGCCCGCCTGGCTGGTCATGGCTGCGGTGATCGGCGTCGGTTCCTTCACCGGTTCGCGTTTTGCCAATACCGCACCGCGCGCCTTGTTGCGTTATATCGGACCCGCGCTCGGATCGTTCGCGGTTGCTCTTTCGGTTGCATCGGCATTCGTCCTGTTGCTGACCTCTTTGCTGCCCATTCGAATTGCCGATGCGGTGGTTGCGTACTCGCCCGGTGCGCAGGACACGATGATGGTGCTTGCACTCTCGCTCCATCTCGATCCGATATTCGTCGGCGCGCATCATCTGTGGCGGTTCATGCTGGTGTCTTTGTCATTGCCGTTCCAGGTGCGGCGCGCCGGCAATATTCCATCGCGGGCGCGCGATCTCCCGCGCCAGCGGCTGCCGTTCGAGGATTAGATCAGGCTGGAATAAAAAGAGTTCACTCCGCCGCGAGCGGGCGAGCCTTCAGCTTCAGTCCGAGCCGATCCCAGACGTCAAGCAGGCTTTCGGCGAGCGCATCGATCAGCGCGTCGTCGTGATAGGGCGTCGGTGTGATCCGCAGCCGTTCGGTACCTTTTGGCACGGTCGGATAATTGATCGGTTGTATGTAGATGCCGTGGACCGACAGCAGCAGATCGCTGGCCGCTTTGCATTGTTCCGGATCCCCGACCATGACCGGCACGATATGCGTGGGCGTCGTCATCACCGGCAGACCGGTGGCGGTGAGCACCGCCTTGGTCCGTGCGACCCGATCCTGCTGGCGCTCGCGCTCCCAGCTCGACGTTTTCAGATGCCGGATGGCCGCCACCGCAGCGGAGCAAACCGGTGGCGGCAGGGCCGTGGTGAATATGAATCCGGGCGCGTAGGAGCGCACGGCGTCGCATAGCGCCGAACTCGCCGCGATGTAGCCGCCGAGTGCGCCGAAGGCCTTGCCGAGCGTGCCCTCGATGACGTCGACCCGATGCATGGCGCCGTCGCGCTCGGCAACGCCTGCGCCGCGCGGTCCATACATGCCGACGGCGTGCACCTCGTCGAGATAGGTCAGCGCCCGGTATTTCTGCGCCAGATCACAGATCGCGTTGATCGGCGCCACGTCGCCGTCCATGGAGTAAATGCTCTCGAACGCGATCAGCTTCGGCCGATCGCCGGCCGCGCGCAGCAGTTGCTCGAGATGCGCCAGATCGTTGTGCCGGAAGATCTGCTTCTCGCAATTCGCTCCGCGGATGCCCGCGATCATCGAATTGTGGTTATAGGCGTCCGACAGGATGACGCAGTTCGGCAGGAGTTTTGCGATGGTCGCGATCCCGGTTTCGTTCGACACATAGCCTGAGGTGAACACCAGCGCCGCCGGCTTGCCGTGCAGGTCCGCCAATTCGTGCTCGAGCTCGACCAGCGGATGATTGGTGCCGGCGATATTGCGGGTGCCGCCCGCGCCCGTACCCATGCGCGTCGCGGTCTCAACCATCGCGCCGATCACCTTGGGATTCTGGCCCATGCCGAGGTAGTCGTTGGAACACCACAGCACCACCTCGCGCGGGCCTTGCGGTGAGTGCCACACGGCATGCGGGAATCTGCCGGCGATTCGCTCCAAATCCGCGAACACCCGATACCGGCGCTCGCTCCGCAGCCGGGACAGCGCCTCGGTGAAATATGCGTCGTAATTCATGGGATTGCGTCACTCCGGCAGCCGGCCTGGCTCGTCTGGTAACCATTTTTAGAAGCCTTCTAGGGTCATTGTCGAGTTACAAAAAGCCGCAAATACGGCCATGTGATCATTCGGCTCCACGGCAAAGCACCGAAATCCCCTTTCATGAGCCGGTTGCCGCCGTTATGCCTGGACCGCATACTGGGCTTGCTACAACCGTAGAAGGGCGACTGCATGCACAAGATCGCAATACCCCAATCCGTGATCGACCGCGTGATCGCGCGGCACGGCCGCGAGCACGTCCATGACAATCTCGACCCCAAGAGGACCGCGCTGATCGTCGTCGACATGCAGAATGCCTTCATGCTGCCGGGCGTCGCGCATTCACTGTGTTCGATGGCGGAAAAGATTGTGCCCAACATCAACCGGCTCGCAACGACGGTGCGCGAGACCGGCGGAACGGTGGTTTGGATCAAGACCATCTATACCGATGAGACGCTGAAGACCTGGTCGACCCTCTACGGCATGCTCGGCCCGACACGCAGCGCAAAGCGTGCCGGCGCGCTTACCCCTCGCAGCAAGGGTCATGATCTGTGGGCCGCGCTCGACGTGCGGAAGGACGATCTGATCGTCGAAAAGGACCGCTACAGCGCCTTCATCCAGGGCTCGTCCAAGCTTGCCGAAGAATTGCGCAAGCGCGATCTCGATACGCTCCTGATCACCGGCACCGTTACTAACGTGTGCTGCGAATCGACCGCGCGCGACGCCATGATGCTCAATTTCAAGACCATCATGGTGAGCGACGGCAACGCGGCAATGACCGACGAGGACCACAACGCTTCACTCATCAGCTTCTATCTGGTCTTCGGCGATGTGATGTCGACCGACCTTGCGATCGCTTGCCTCAGGCGCAACGCGAGCAAAGGCCTGGCCGCGGCCGAATAGGCCTGTTTGCGCGCGAGGACATCGCCGTGATCAGGACGGTGACCGGAGATATCGCGGAAATATCCGGCCGCATTCTGGGCCATGAGCATTTGCAGATCGATCTCTCGGCACAGAAAGGACCGAACAACGTCATCGGCAAGGCCGAAGAGGCCGACGTCATCGACGATTTGCGCAAGGCCAAGACCCATGGCCTTGCCGCCATCGTCGACTTGAGTGCGCCCGGTTGGGGCCGCGATCCGCTCGCCCTGCGGCGCATCAGCGAGCAAGCCGGCGTTGCGGTCGTGTGTGCCGCCGGCTTCTACTGGGATCCGTTTCCCGAACTCGTCATCAGTGGTTCCGTCGAAGTGCTGCGCGACGCCATGATTGCCGAGGTCGAAAACGGCATCGGCCAAACCGGGATTCGCTGCGGTGTCATCAAGGTTGGCACCGCACGCGGCACGCCCGGCGACATGGAGGCGCGCCTGTTCAAGGCCGCCGCCGGCGCGGGGAAGGCGACCGGCGCCGCCGTCATCACCCACACGTCGAGTCCCGACCAGGCGCCGTGGCATGTGGACGTGCTCACGCGCGCCGGCATGGATATGTCGCGTGTCGTCATCAGTCACATGGGGGCGGCTCGCGGCGTCGAACAGCTGGCGGCCATAGCGCGCTCGGGCGCCGGCCTCGGCATCGACAAGGTAAGTTTCCCGAAAGGGCCGACCAACGTCCAGCTCGCCGATCTCGTGTGCGAGGCTTGCGCGCTCGGGCTCGAGCGCCAGCTCATTCTCTCCTCCGACGTGGCGCGTAAGACGTTCCTGCACCGTTATGGCGGCCGCAGCTACAGCACCGTATTCGCCGATTTCGTGCCGATGCTGCGCGAACGCGGACTTTCGCAAGCCCTGATCGAGAGCATTCTGCGCGACAACCCGGCTCGGCTGCTGCATCTCGCCGCTGTAAATTAGGGATTGCAGTCGCAAAATTCATGCGCTTTGCTGATCATTGAAATCGGGGTCAACCAATGACGCTACGTTTGGCTGGCCGTGTTGCCATCGTCACCGGCGGCGGCCACGGCATCGGCAAGGCCTACGCCCATCGGTTTGCCGAGGAGGGCGCCAAGGTGGTGATCGCCGAACTTGACGGCGCCGCCGCAACCGCGGTCGAGCAGGAGCTCCGCCGGCGCAATCTCGAGGCGCTTGGACTGCGCACCGACGTTGCGGACGAGGCGAGCGTCGCCGACATGGCGCAACGTACGCTCGCAGCGTTTGGCCGCATCGATATCCTGATCAACAATGCGGCGGTGTTCGCCACCGTGCCGATGTCGCGGCTTCCCTTTGACCAGATCACGCCGGCGGAGTGGGACAAGCTGATGACGGTGAACCTCAAGGGCACCTGGCTCGCCTGCCGCGCGGTGACGCAGCAAATGCGCGCGCAGCGCTACGGCAAGATCATCAACATCAGCTCGGGCACGGCGCTGAAAGGTTCCTCCACTCGCATCCACTATGTGACTTCGAAGGCGGGCGTGATCGGCTTTACCAAGACGCTCGCCAAGGAACTGGGCGAGTACAACATCTGCGTCAATTGCATTGCGCCCGGAAATACGCTCTCGCAGGAGAACCCCGACGAGGCGCTGATGAAAAGCCGCTCCTCGGCCAGCGGCGAACGCGCACTCAAGCGCATGCAGAAGCCCGAGGACTTGACCGGCGCCGCGCTGTTCTTCGCATCGAGCGACAGCGACTTCATCACCGGACAGACGCTCGTGGTCGACGGCGGCGCGCATATGCACTGAGGCGTTCGGAGGACGAGATGAAAAATTCTGCCGCCGTTCGATTTCCGATTTTGCGCCTCGTCCTCGGCATGGCGGCCGCGCTGACGCTATCGGCCGCTCCCGCGCTGGCGCAAAGCATTGCCGACATCGCCGCCTATAATGGTTCCGATCGCACGGCGCTTCTGATCGAAGGTGCCAAGCGCGAAGGCACGCTCACCTTCTATTCCAACGCGCCGCCGGAGGACAACGTCGCCCTCGTGGGCGCCTTCGAGAAATCCTACGGCATCAAAGTGCGGCTTTATCGCGCGAGCTCCGAAGACATCCGCAACCGTGTGCTCGCCGAAGCGCGCGCCAAGCGCTACGACGTGGATTTCATCCTCAACAACGGCCCGGCACTCGAGGCCACGGCGCGCGAGCACCTCCTGCAAGCCGTGCCGTCGCCACATCTCGCCGATCTCATTCCCCAGGCCCTGCCGTCGCACCGCGAGTGGGTCGGCTTCTGCCTTAACGTGCTGGTGGCAGCCTACAACACCAAACTGGTCAAATCGGCCGATTTGCCGAAAACCTATCAGAGCCTGATCGATCCGAAATGGAAGGGAAAACTCGGCATCGAGTCCGACGATTCGGACTGGTTCGCCGGCCTGATGCAGGCGTTGGGCGAGGACAAGGGCGTCAAGCTGTTTCGCGACATTGCCGCGACCAACGGCTTCTCTGTGCGCAAGGGCCACACGTTGCTCACGAATCTCGTTTCCGCCGGCGAGGTACCGCTCGCGCTGACGGTGTTCAGCTACACCGCCGAGCAGCTCAAGAAGAAAGGCGCACCGCTCGATTGGTTTGTCATTCCGCCGCTGGTCTCCATGCCCAATTCCATCGCCGCGGCAAAAATGGCGCCGCACCCGTACGCCACCGTGCTGTTCTACGATTTCATGCTCTCGGATGCGCAGAAGCTCCTGGCCGAGCGCGACTATGTTGTAACCAACAGTAAGTTTCCGTCCGCGCTCGACCGCAAGACGCTCACCGTGATCGACTCGGGCCAGGTCCTGCAAGACGGCGACAAATGGCAGCGGCTTTATACCGACGTCATTTCCGGGCGAAATTAATACGTTTGCGAGCGCGTCAGCGGCTCTGTCCAATTGTGCAGTGCAATTCGTCTCGCATGTGCGAAGGCGCGCGTTGGAATTTTCTCCGTCTCACAACAATTTGTGAACTGTCCCATTATCACCTGCTCGAATAATCACGTATTGTATTCTTGCCGTCACACAGGCGGTGTATGTCCCGACGCGCTGATTAAAAAGGACAGACCAGTAAGAGCGACGCCTCATAACAACGATAAACGATAACAACGACAAACGTGAAGGCAGGAGGTCACGTCATGCCGCTGGAAGCAAAGGCCACGCAGACAAGAAAAAATTTAAATCAGTGTCCGCAATGCGGTGACGCGTTGCTCGCGCCGGTATGGTCCGAGCATGTCAAAGAACGCTGCATCCGCCACCTTTGGAATTGCGATGCTTGCGGCTATGCCTACGAGTCGATGGTTTATCTCGCGCCGCAATCCTTTGAGCAGCAGATCGACGATGCCGCATGACGAGGGGGACCGCCCGAGCGGCCCCCAAGAAGTCGAATGCTTGATCGTTTCCGGTCGCGCCAGCGTGCTGGCGCAGTCGCAATTCCATCAGAATCGATAGTTCAGGCCCGCTCGCACGACGTGGCTGTCGAAGCGCGCGTCAGAGCCCGCCACCGATCCGCCTCGGCCGAGATCGACGTACAGATACTCGATCTTGGCGGTCACATGCGGCGCTACCGCCGCCTCGACGCCGCCGCCGATCGTCCATCCGGCCTTGGTAGTATTGGCGCTGCCCACGCCCGCAATGGACGTGCGGATATCGCCGACCGCGAGGCCGCCGCTGACAAACGGCATCACCCGATCCATGGCGTAGCCAAGTCGTCCGCGCACCGTGCTGAGCCAGCTGTTGTGCGTTTCGCAACTCGTCGCGCCACACGCCGTGCTGCCGCGGATGTTGCTCCAGTCGAGATCGCCTTCAAGGCCGAACACGGCAGGACCGCTCTGCCAATTGTAGCCGAGCGTGCCGCCGACGAGTCCGCCGCTCGTGTTGAAGGAGCCGCTGGAGATCGGCGCCGAGAAATCGGATCGGCCCCAACCGCCGCCGCCGTTGATGCCGATGTAGGCGCCTGTCCAATTGTACGGAAGGTAGCGGGGCTCCTGTCTGGCCGGCATCCGTGCTCTCGGCGCTATGTCGGCTGCATAAGCCGAGCCGATGCCGAGAACAACTGTCAGGATACCTGCACTGGCTAGTACGATCTTCCGCATATCGATCCTCCATTGACCCAACCGAAAAGAATTCTCTTCGTCGTCTTGTGTTCTGCCGTCTTGTGTTCTGAGTTGAGGAGCTGGCTTCAGAAGCACCTATACATTCGACTAATCGCTAAGCCCCATAATCGGTTCACGCACAATCGCTCAATTTGTCTTGTGCACAAAGGAACTGTGGCAAGTGCCGCATTTTTGCCACGGCGAAGCCACGCACAGTTGTGTGCAAAATTTCCTAACGCCAGTGTCTGTGCGGCACCCGGATTTTCGATAAGCCCGCAAGAAATTATTTATCGCGCCTTCACCTTTAAAATCGCCGTTCCCGTATCGGTTCCGGCCGCAACGGCTAACGGCTTCGTAATGGAAGCGTTTATCTCGCCTTAATGTAACTGAACGGCAGCATTCAACGAATTTCAGACCGAGTTCACTACCAGATTCGTAACCTTGTCGCGGACTACGGATCGAGCTCGGCAAGGATCGATCTTGATCGACGGGACGGCGAAGTTGTGCTCATCGTGTTTTGACTGACTCCGAACACACACGTCTGCGTCGTGCCGCTCTCGATCCAGCGATGGAGGCGACCATGACGCATATCTATTTCCGCTGCTCCAACGCAGATGGCCTCGTTCTGCTGGATCAACGCGGAGCCGACGTAGAAGACATGATCGAGGCTCATCACATCGCCACCCAGATCGTTCGCGAGTTCGTTATGAGCCACGGCCCTTATGATTGGCGCACGTGGACATTGCATGTGAGCGACGAGGATGGTCAGGATCTCTTTCTGATGCCCTTCTCGTGCATGCTGGGTAAACCGCATTGAAGGAGGGACCGACATGTCGATCGCGTCAATCCTTCTGAAGTCTGCCGCGCACTGCCACAGAAGCTGCGCTTGGTGCGGTGAGAACGCCAAGGTGTTCATCGTCGCGCTGCGCCGGCTGATACATCCCTACCGGCCGGAATTCCATTACATGCGCGGCCCAGGTCCGAAGTGGCGGGAAAAGCATTCGGACGCTTCATCGCAACAGCGCCGTGTGCGGAGTTCATCCGAGGACTGAGCGCAAACGAAAGAGCGTAACGTCCGCGAGCGGACGTTGCGCTCTTGTCTAGCCGCGAGATTGCGAAACCGCGTCACGATCTAATAGCAGACGCGTTCGCGTCGCCAGCCGATCGGTGTCCAGACCCGGTGCCAATAGCAGCCCGGCCCGTAGTAGTAAGGGCCAGGGCCGTAATAATAGGTCGGGTAATAGGGATCATAGTACGGCTGCGCGAGCGCGCCGCCAATGATCGCACCGGCGGCAAGACCCCCGATCACGCCTGCTGCGATCCGTCCACCACGGGCTTCCGCCGTGTTCGGAACAGCAAAGGTCGCGACAGTCATCACCAGGGCAGCTGCTGTTGTCATCAGTTTTTTCATCATGACTGTTCCTCCAGTTTTACGCCTTGAATGTCCCTCCGCCCCAATATGGTGCCCCAATATGGTCATTTGTTTTTGCCGCACAACACGCTGCCGCGATCACGCCGCACGCGCCCGCCGCCAGGGCAAAATTTTCATCGCGATGCGTCTTGATAAATACGTAGGACAAACGTCTAAGTCGCAACCGAGTTCCGAAATCACAAGTTCCGCAATCGCGTCTTTGTATCGTATCGCTTGCGCCGGATTTGCGTCCTATAATGCGAAGGCGGAAGCTGTATTCTGGCGTCCATCGATCAGGCAACGCCGACAACACCGGGAGGAAAAAATGCACCACTTTGAGTCAGCCGCACGGATGTTTATGCTCGCGCTGCTTATGCTCGTGCCGTTGAGCGCGCCGTCTTATTCGCAGTCGCGATCGGCCGACATTTATATCGAGTATGTCAGTGGCGGCTTCATTCTCGGCGGCGCCGGCGGCAGCGGCACGCTGGTCTATAACGGCAAGCGCTATCCGCTCAGCGTCGGCGGCATAAGTGTCGGCGTCACCATCGGCCTCGCGAAGGCGAGACTGGCCGGTCAGGTTTATAATCTCAGACGCGTGTCGGACATTGCCGGCACATATTCCGCCACGGATGCGGGCTATGCTTTGGTCGGCGGAAGAAAGACCGCGCGTTTGACCAACTCACGCGGCGTCGTGCTCGTGCTGCGCGGTCGCGAGGTCGGTGTGGAAGCAACTCTCGACGTGAGCGGGATATCGATCTCGTTGCGATAGTCCAGGAACGGTCGATCGAGGCCGCAACGCATGTGCGTTGCGGCGCGCTTGGGATTTTTTCCTCGAATTGATTTTCATCCAACAGTACGAAGCATCACGTAGAGATTTGCCCGAGGCGCTCGCAGATCAACAAGAAGCGCGCCGCGATCCTCACCATTGGGGAACCTCTGATCATTGCTGGAGTTTACTCCGGAGGACAGTGAGGGCATTCGCGTGCCCGACAGGTAACCTATGGAGGATTACGATGACTCGGACGGTTAACACTTTGGCTGCGGCCCTTACCGCGCTCGCGGTTGGCGGTTTTGCCTTCACTCCCTCGGTCGCCTCGGCGCAGAACCGCGTGAAGGTCGGTACGCTGAGCTGCGATATTTCAGGCGGGCTTGGCCTGATTGTCGGTTCGCGCAAGCGCGTGCACTGCTTGTTCACGCCGTCGGGACCGGGACCGCGTGAAGCCTATCTCGGCACGATCAGCAAATTTGGCCTCGACATCGGCGCCACCTCCGGCGGCGAAATGGCGTGGGCAGTCTATGCCCCGACCTCACGGCGTTTCGGCGCCCTGGCTGGTTTCTATAGCGGCGCCAGCGCCGAAGCGACCGTTGGCTTGGGTGCCGGCGCAAATGTGCTGATCGGCGGCTCTGACCGGACCATTGCCCTGCAACCGGTATCGGTGCAGGGACAGGCCGGCGCCAATCTCGCGGTCGGCGTGGCTGGTCTCGAACTTCACCGCGCGCGGTAATTATTGATTTGCACGTTCAATCGGCGGCCGCCCGGTGGGTGGCCGCTGCTGCTCTGGCCGACTGCTGACGGCTTTCGTCGAACCTGGGCGGGGAGGGAACTGTGATCCGCAGGAGACGTTGTCCTGACTGGATCTTAGCGGAAAGCACGACGGAAGGAGGTTGTGATGTCCTTGCACCGTATTGGCTACCTCGCCATACCGCTCGCTCTGCTCGCCGGCACTGCGATCGGTTTTGCCCAATCGACCACCACAACGACGACGACCACGATTGAAAAACGCGCCCCGCTCACGCTTTCGCCGCAACAACGCACCGTGATCTATCGTACGGTCACGCGTGAACGCCGTGTCGTCCCGCCGCACGCCGATATGACAGTTAGCGTCGGAGAACCGGTGCCTCCATCGGTGGTGCTGTCTCCGTTGCCCGAAACGGTCTACGTGGAGGTACCGGCGGTTCGCCCGTTGCGTTACTTCTACGCAAACAATCAACTTGTTCTGGTTGACCCGGCAACGAGCGAAGTCGTCGAAATTATCGATCAGTAAACGATAATTGCGGATCGCTGCCTTGCCTGCCGTGCGCGGGCGAGGCGCCGGCCGCGTAACGTCAAGAAACTCGCGCATCCGTTACGCCGCGCCGCCATGTTCCGGCCGGCGCGCGGCGCAACTCTTTGCAATGTTGCGAGTTGCTTTTGGGGGAGGTTGCTGCCCAGTGTCATTCGATCGCTTCGATCTGCGCAACGCTGCAATCTTGCTCGATGTCGACGGAACCATCCTCGACATCGCGCCGTCGAGGCACGAAGTCTATGTCTCGGACTCCCTCCGCCGCACGCTGATGCGTGTGAGCGAAGGTGCTGGCGGTGCGCTGGCGCTCGTCAGCGGGCGTCCCTTGCAGGATCTCGATTTTCTGTTTGCGCCGCTGCGTCTGCCGGCAATTGGCGGACACGGAGCGGAAATCCGCCACAGCCTGAATGGGAAGGGCTATGAGCGCCACGCGCTGTCGCTCGACCGCGACATCAAACAGCAGCTTCGGCAGATCGCGATCCGTTATCCGGGTATCGCCATTGAGGACAAGGACTATTCGCTCGCCTTGCATTATCGCCAGGCAGATGGGCACGAGCTCGAGGTGCTCAACGATGTTTTCCACCTCTGCAAGTTCCAACAGCCTGCGAGAGTCGAGCTCCTCACCGGGAAGGCCGTCATCGAGGTCAAGGCGCCGGGATTCAGCAAGGGAACCGCGGTTCGCGAATTGATGAGACATTCGCCTTTCGCCGGCCGGGCTCCGATTTTCATCGGCGACGACACCACCGACGAAACCGCTTTTGCGGTCATGCCGGAATTCAACGGCACGGCCATCTCCGTCGGCCGCAAGCTGCTCGGCATCGACGGCATCTTTCAGTCGCCGAAAGATGTCCGCAAATGGCTGGAACGGCTTTCACACAATGTCGCCGTGCGCCAATGACTGACTACGGATTGGATCTCGCGATCATCGGAAACGGCCGCACAGCGGCACTGACCGAGCCCTCCGGACGACTCGTTTGGTGGTGTTATCCCCGTTTCGACAGCAATCCTGTGTTCTGCCGGCTGCTGGCCGGCGACGAAGCCAAGGGTTTCTACGATATCGCTCTCGACGAAATCGCCGAATGCAATTCGGAATATCTGCGCAATACGGCGATCGTGGTGACGCATCTCACCGACCGTCGGGGCGCTGCGCTGCGGATCACGGATTTCGCTCCGCGCTATATCAATTTCGGCAGGATGTTCCGGCCGCCGCAACTGGTGCGCATCGTTGAGCCCGTCGCGGGCTTGCCGCGCATCACCATCAGGCTGCGCCCGACCCACAGCTACGGCGTTCCGATGACGCAGCGTTCCCACAGCAGCAACCACATCCGCTATTGGGGCGGCGACACCGTCGTCCGGCTCACGACCGATGCGCCGCTGTCCTACATCGAAGACGAGGTGCAATTCGCGCTCACGCGCCCCCTGCATTTCGTGCTCGGCACCGATGAGCCATTCCCGGGCGATCTTGAGATCAGTTGCCGCGAGTTCCTCGACCGCACGCGCGACTATTGGCTGGGCTGGGTTCGGCGAATTTCGATATCCTACGATTGGCAGGACGCCATCATACGCGCCGCCATCACGCTCAAGCTTTCCAACTTCGAGGAAACCGGCGGCATCGTCGCCGCGCATACGACGTCGATCCCGGAAGCGCCGGGTTCCGGCCGCACCTGGGATTATCGTCATTGCTGGCTGCGAGACGCCTACTTCGTCGTCAAGGCGCTCAATCGCATCGGCGAAACGCACATGATGGAGGATTTCATCACCTTCATCGTCAGCGTGGCTGCGAGCCACACCGGCACGTTACGGCCGGTTTACGGCATCGTTCCCTCCGATCCGATGGACGAGCGGATCGCCCCCGATCTGAAAGGCTTTCGCGGCGAAGGTCCTGTGCGGATCGGCAATGCCGCGGCCTTGCAGGACCAGCACGACATCTACGGCAGCATCATTCTCGCCGCCATGCCGATGTTCTTCGATCGCCGCCTGCCGCGTCCTGGCGACGAGACGTTGTTCCATCTGCTCGAGTCGATCGGCGCCAAGGCCGAGGGGCTTGCGCTTGAGCCCGATTCCGGCATCTGGGAGTTTCGCGGCCGCCGCGCCGTGCACACCTATTCGGTGGCCATGTGCTGGGCCGGTCTCAACCGGCTCGCGGCGATTTCCGCCCATCTCGGTTTGGCCGATCGCGCGGCGTATTGGAACGCCGCCGCCGACAGGATCGCGGGAGCGCTGCTCGACGGCGCCTGGAGCGCAAAGCGCAATACGTTCACCTCCGCTTTCGGCACGGACCATGTCGACGCAAGTGTGCTGCTTTTGCCCGAATTGGGCATCATTGAGGCCAGCGATGCCAGATTTATCAGCACCGTCGCCACTATCGAGCGTGAACTTTTACGCGAGAAACACGTTATGCGTTATGCGAATGCAGATGATTTTGGTGAGCCGGAAACGGCGTTTCTAATCTGCCGCTTCTGGCTGATCGATGCCTGGTGGTCGCTGGGGCGCCGGAACCAAGCGCGGGATTTGTTTCTGGATGCTCTGCTCCACCGCAATCGATACGGGCTTTTGTCGGAGGATATACATCCGCAGACCGGCGCCCTGTGGGGCAATTTCCCCCAGACGTATTCGATGGCCGGCCTGATTTTGACTGCGATGCGTCTGTCGCGCAGTTGGGAGGATCGCTATTGGCGCGGATAATTATCGTATCGAACCGCGTGGCAGTTCCAAGCGGCGACAATGGAAAGCGGGCAGGTGGGCTCGAAGTCTCGATTCGCTCTTTTCTCAAACAGCATGAGGGCATCTGGCTCGGCTGGAGCGGTCGCGTGGTCCCCCGAGGTCGCGCGATCACCCGCACGATCGAGAACGGCGGCGTGTCCTACATCGTGACTGATCTCACGCGCACCGATTACGAGCAATATTATAATGGATTTGCCAACGGCACGCTCTGGCCGATCCTGCACTATCGCCTCGATCTGACGAATTATTCCAGCCGGGCCTTGAACGGCTACATGCGCGTCAATGATCAGTTTGCCGCGCAGCTGGACAACGTCATCCGGCCCGACGACGTCATTTGGGTGCATGACTATCATCTGTTTCCGCTCGCCAAGGCGTTGCGCGAGCGCGGGCACGAAAACCGCATCGGCTTCTTCCTGCACGTGCCGTTTCCGCCTCCCGATGTGCTTACTGCCTTGCCGAAACATGAACGACTGATCCTCGCGCTCTGCCATTACGATCTCGTCGGCTTCCAGACAGACCGTGACGCCGACAATTTCGCGCGTTATCTCGCCGACGAATGCAATATGCCGAACCGCGGTCGCCGCGTCTTCATGGCCGGCAGACGAACGGTGCAGGTCGGCACGTTTCCGGTCGGCGTCGAAACCGGCGAATACAATCACTTGGCGGAGCGCAGCATGCGCTCTTCATTCGTACGCGAGGTGCTGGCCAGCATTGCCGACCGCAGCCTGATCATCGGCGTCGATCGTCTCGACTATTCCAAGGGCATCAAATTGCGCATGGATGCGTTCGAGCGCTTCCTCGAGGTGAACACGCCCTGGCGCGGCGCGGTGACATATCTGCAGATCACCCCGCGCAGCCGTTCCGAGATCAGGGACTATGCCGAAATGGAACGGCGCATCGGTGAAACCGTGGGCCGCGTGAACGGCACCTATGGCGAGGCCGCTTGGACGCCGATCCGCTACCTCAATCGTCCCTATCGCCGCGCCGCGCTCGCCGGTCTGTTCCGGGCATCCCGCGCGGCTCTGGTCACGCCGCTGCGCGACGGCATGAATCTCGTCGCAAAGGAGTACGTCGCCGCCCAGGATCCTGAAGATCCCGGCGTTCTCATTCTCTCGCGGTTTGCCGGCGCTGCGCTTGAATTCAGGGCCGCGCTCCTGGTCAATCCGTATGACACCGAAGCTGTCGCCGATGCGATCGCGCAAGGCCTAGCGATGCCGCTCGGCGAGCGTCGCAGCCGTCATCGCGATCTTTTCAAGATCTTGGCCAAACATGACATCAAGCACTGGGGCGATCGTTTCGTGGAAGCCTTGACCCAACCGTCCGGCAAACTGGCGGTCGTGGCGGCGTAGCGGATCGCAAGCTGCTGTCCCGTGCGCGGATGATTCATCACGCCGATGTCGGGTTCAAAAGTTCATCCGTTTTTTCTGGAAAAAAATAAAGCGCCGGACGACTTCAGTTCGGGGGGGCGGGGGAGATGCCGTCCGGCGCTTCACACGACCATAGGGACAATGGCCGCGTCGATAGGAAAACTCCTCAATCCGATATAGGTTCCTGGGTTCCCGCCAGTTGAAGACGGTTGAAGACACAATGGAGATATTTTTAGGGGCTGGCCCCTTCCGGCCGCTCTATGCGCTCTGCTCGTGGGCCCATTCACGGCGGAATCGGCCGTTGTCGTGCATGAGCAGCACTTCGGCGCTCTCGCCGCGGTCACTGAGCTTTCGCGCCGCCTCCACTGCGAACAAGGTGGCTTCAGCCTGGGTCTTATACGGCCCGTATTCCTCGTCGTTGTATTTGATCAACCACTCGTTCCGATCGCGAACAATGATGTAGCGAACGTTTTGCATGTCCAGCCTCACCTGAAAGAGGTTATTGCGTCCGAATATAACGCCGCCGAGCCGCGCCCGGTTCCGCGCTAAAAAGTAATATTATGCAATGACTTACGTCAGCGAAATAGTCCGCCGATGATATTCCAGCGACGCCCAGGCGCCCTAGCCCGTTAATTTCCGCCACTCTTCCTGCACGCGCGCGCCCATCTCCCGCATGTCTGCTTCCAACAGATGCCAGTTCCGGATGACCACATTCCAATTGACCATGGGCCGCTGCTCGCTGGCCGAAGCATCCGGCATGTTGTCAATTCGCCCGCTCAGAGCGTCATACGTGAACGCACCCGCAATTGTGAGGCAGGCGCCAAGGACCATTCCGATGAAAACCCGCATGGCAACCTCCTTCATGGTCGAAGGGGCCAACGCGGAACCAAGGTTTTGGTTGCTCGGAAAGAGGGGTCGAAACCGCAAAGCACGGATAGCGGAGGCGGCAGTGACACGTCATTGGCCAGGCATGCGCATGACAGCGGCGACATTGTAGAAAAAATATGGCTCCCGAGTGGCGCCGCATCAATCAAACGAGCGGTTATCGGAACCAGAGCGTCTGCGATCGGTTGATATGTTGTCCCATAAAAACAAATGGAGGACGACGATGAAGTCGCTTATTCGAGACGGCGCAATAGTGCTCACGTTGTTGACGAGTGTCGGCATCGCGGCAGGACAGACGAGCCAGATGGGTCCAAACCCATCGTCTGCTCCAAGCAGTGCAAGCACAACGAAGCCCGGTGGCACGCTCCAGTTGAGCGCAGCTCAGAAAACTTCGCTCTATCAGACGGTAGCCAAGGAGAAGGTGAAATCGCCGCCACCGGCCAGCTTCAAGCCGTCCTTGGGCGCCTCGGTGCCGCCGTCGATCGAACTTTATTCACTGCCGGCTGATTTCACCGCCCAGGTTCCGGCGGCCAAGCAATACAAATACACGGTCGCACAGAACCAGGTGGTGCTTGTCAATCCGACAAACATGACGGTCGTCGATATCATTCGGCAATAAAAGTTGGTATCGAATCAAGCATCTTGCCGCTTCGGGCTAAGACGCCCGGGGCGGCTTGCCGCACTCGCAATACCCGCTATTCGCTCGTGTCTTTCATCGATTTCAACACGGCCGCCGGCAGACCATCGAGATAGGGCCCCGTGAAGAACGTCTCGCCGGCCCCCTCGCCGAAAAGCTGATCGTAGACATCGATCATTGCACGCATGGCGTTGACGCATGATGGCATCGAGTCGACGATCAAATCGCGGACATCGGATGAATCGATCGCCGCGCGAATCCGCGGGTCGGCGGCCACTTTATGCACGATACATTCGGTCGCCGAACGAATGAGCGGTGCGATGACGACATTCTTTTGTTGCACGGTCATCGTGTTCGCCGGCCTGGTCGGCGCCGC